>JAABUN010001075.1_pt1 | contig 64648 bp, 51 predicted proteins | sample 5559311 | NCBI WGS metagenome assembly JAABUN01 (sample SAMN10711877, study PRJNA513370) | rock metagenome | isolation source: Antarctica rocks | place: Antarctica: Victoria Land, Siegfried Peak sud
CTGCTGGAGACCAGTCGGCGCAACGTCGAATATCTCCACATCCTGATCGGCGATCTGCTCACCTTCAACCAGCTCGAGGCGGGGGTCTTGCGCCTCGACCGCGCGCCGCTCGACCTGCGCGCGGTCGTCGCGACGGCGATGCGGGTGGTGTACCCGCTCGTGCAGGAGAAGGGGCAGGCGCTGGAACTCGAGCTTGCCGAGCCGCTGCCGTACGAGGGCGACGCGCGGCGACTGGAGCAGGTGCTCGTCAACCTGCTGGCCAACGCGCACCGGCACACGCCGAGCGGCACCATCATCCGTCTGGGGGGCCGGGTCGCCGCAGGCGAGGTTCGCCTCGTGGTGAGTGACAACGGCGGCGGCATCCCGGTCGAGGAGCAGGAGGCGATCTTCCGGCGTTTCCACCGCCTCGACACCACCGGGGATGGGTCGGGGCTGGGACTGGCGATCGCGTTACGGATCGTCGAATTGCACGGCGGGCAGTTGGCGGTGGAGAGCGCGCCCGGCGCGGGCACGCGCTTCCACATCACCTTGCCCGTCACCGCCGCAGGAGGAACACCATGACCTTGAAGGTACTGATCGCCGACGACGTGCCCGACATCGCCAAGATGGTCGCCTTCGGGGCGCGGATGGCCTGGCCGGGCTGCCGGGTGACGGTCGCTGGGGATGGGGCCTCGGCGCTGCAGCGCTTCAACGATGAAGGGGCCGACCTGGTGGTCCTGGACGTGGCGATGCCGCCCCCCGACGGCTTCGAGGTCTGCCGCCGCATCCGCGAGACCTCGCAGGTGCCGATCCTGATGCTGACCGTCCGCGAGGACATCGTCGACAAGGTGCGGGCGTTCGACTCCGGAGCCGACGATTACCTGACCAAGCCGTACGACCAGCTGGAACTCGTGGCCCGCCTGCGGGCGCTCGGACGCCGAGCGGTCGCGCCCCTGGTGCCGCCCGGCCCGTCCTTCGTCACGGGCGACTTCTCGCTGGACTTCGCGACGCACGAGGTGCGCGTCCAGGGGACCGTGGTGCATCTGACGTCCACCGAGTACCGGCTCCTGGAAGTGCTGGTCCGGCACGCCGGCACGGCCCTGCCGCACCAGTTCTTGCTCCGCCAGGTCTGGGGGCCCGAGTACGTCGGCGATGCCCATTACCTGAAGGGGATCGTGCGCCGACTGCGGCAGAAGCTCGGCGACGTCGCGGACGAGCCGCGCTACATCCAGACCGAGTGGGGCATCGGCTACCGCTTCGTCGCGTCCCGCTGAACCCGAAGATCGCCCCGCCCACCGCGCCGTCGTGCGGTGGCGCGGCCACGGTGCAATCGCCCGCTGCCACGCCGGTCGTCGCCTGACGCCGACGTGCGCCGCGCTGTCGCACGACACATTCTTACCGCTTCCGCCCGATATTGGCACCACTTTTCACCACCCCGCCCACCGCGCCCCGCTAGGCTGAACACGCTGGGCTGCACCGTTGACACGGGAGGCCAGCTGGCGGTGTCGCCGTCGCCAACTCCCTGGCGGCGATTCATACAGCCCGGCGGAAAAGCGTATCGGGTTCCTGATTCGGGCAGGGTAGCCGCGAGTACACGACGAGCGAACGACAACCCAGCTCAACCCGGCATGCGCTTCCGCTGCGCTGTACCAGGGCGATTCAATGCGGAAAGGAGGGAACGCTGCGCCGCGCCGCCGTTCGGCATCGTTGTGGCCGGAATGCGCCCGTATCCCCGACCGACGTCGGCCTGGACACGCACCACCACCGCGCCCCTCGCGCGGAATGTCACGCCCCTGAACCCAACAACACCGCACCGGGCATCCGCAGTCCGTTCGACGCGATTCATAAGCGCCGGGAGGCGGCAACGCGCCGGGCGCGGATCGACCGACACGTTGCGGGTTCGACCACACCCGAGGTGAGACATGCGGCTCCTACCGTAGGCCCGCGTGGAGCAATCATGAAGGAGATGACCATGACGACCGAGTTTGAACGGGCGAAAGTCCGCGCCCTGGGCAAGACCTACACACGACGCAACGTGCTCAAAGGGGGCTTCGCCGCCGGCACCGGGGCGCTGGCGCTGTCGGCCTTCGGCGGTCGCTTCGATGCTCGGGGGGCTGAGGCGGCGGGCGGCGGGAATCTGCGCAATGGTGCCGTCTATACGATGACCGATGAGGTGACGAATCGCGCGGTTGCCTACTACCGGGCACCCGATGGTACCCTCACCGAGGCGGGTCGGTTCCCCACGGGCGGGCTGGGCAGCGGGCGGGGTAATCTCTTCGGTCAGGGCGCGGTCGTGCTGAGCGGCAACGAGCCCGGCGCGCGGGTCGTCGTGGGTGCCAACCACCTGCTCTTCGTCTGTAATTACCAGAGCAACGAGATCTCCGTCTTCCGCGTCGAGCCCGACGCGCTGGTGCCGGTCAGCAAGACCTCCTCGGGCGGCATCGGCCTGCTCAGCCTGGCCGTCTATCAGGATCTGCTCTACGCGCTCCACCAGAACAGCGGCACGATCAGCGGCTTCCGGCTGGACGCGCACGGGGCACTGACGCCGATCCCAGGCTCGACCCGCACGGTGGCCGGTGGCGCCGCATCCAACCCGGCGCAGGTGGAGTTCAGCAAGGACGGTGCCATCCTCGTCGCGACGGAACGGGAGACGGGCATCATCGACACCTACCTCGTCGACAAGCGGACGGGGCTGCTCACCGGCCCGCGAGTGAACCAGTCGAACAGCCGCGAGCCGTTCGGCTGCGCCTTCGACAACCGCAACAACTTTTTCGTCGCCGAGGGCAACTTCGTCGTGCCCGCGGTGGGCGCGGCGTCGTCCTTCCGGGTACTCGACGACGGCACGCTCCAAACGGTGAGCCCCTCGGTGTTCAACGGGGGGACCGATACGTGCTGGATCGTGATCACCCACAACGGACGCTATGCCTACGTGCAGAGCTTCGGGGACAGCCGGATCTCGAGCTACACGATCGACCCCGACGGCACGCTCGTCCTGCGCCAAGCTGCGGCCGCGTTCACCGGCCTCGGCCCCGGTGGGTTCGACCTGGCGCTCACCCTCGGCAGCAAGTATCTCTACGGGCTGAATGGCCAGGGCACGATCAGCGGCTTCGCCCCGCAGCCGGACGGCACCCTCGCGCCGGTGGGGAGCGTCGGCGGCCTCCCGCCGAGCACCGTGGGGATCGCCGCCCGCTGACGCCGGACCCCGGCGAGCGGGGCCATCCGCGCTGGCGAGGCGGGGGGCGGGCAACCGCCTCCCCGCCCACCGGCGTTCCTACCGGGCGGCGCGGTGCCGCCGTGCCGTTGAAACGCGGGCACACCGACTCCCGCGCAGATCCGCACACATGGAGATGACGATGCAGCGAATAGTCACCGTGTTACTCACCCTGGCGCTGTTCCTGTCCCTGTCCGCGTGGGGCGGCGGCGCGGTCGCCGCCCAGCCGGGTGCGGGGACGGGCACCGTCTACGCCCTGACGAATAGCTTCGTCAAGAACGAGGTCGTCATCTACGACCGGGCCGACAACGGCGCGCTGACCGAGGCGGGCCGGGTCGACACCGGCGGCATCGGGACGAACGTCTTCGAGTCCTCGACGGGGATGCTCCTCCTGGGGAGCGCGGCCGGGCAGTCGTCGCCGGTCGACCTGGGCGGCGGCTCCGACCTGCTGTTCGCGGCCAATGCCGGCAGCGACAACATCTCGGTCTTCCAGGTGACCCCCACCGGCCTCCGCCTCGTCGAGCTGGCGCCATCGGGCGGTGAGCGCCCGATCAGCCTGACCGTCCGCAACGGGCTCCTCTACGTGCTCAACAGCGGGGGCGCCCTGACCGGGGCGGGACTCTGTAACGCCGGGACCCCCACCATCAGCGGCTTCCGCGTCAGCGCCGACGGGCAGCTGACCCCGCTCCCCAACTCGACCCGGTCGCTGAGCGGCGGCATCAGCGCCGGCTGCACCCAGGTGTCGTTCAACCCGGCGGGCAACGTGCTGATCGTCACGCAGTGGGTCGGCAATCGGATCGACGCCTTCACCATCGGTGCCGATGGCGTGCCGACCGGGCCGATCGTCAACCAGCCCGCCGGCGCGAACGAGAACCCCTACGGCTCCGGGCCGTTCGGCTTCACCTTCGATAAAGGTGGCCGGATGCTGGCGAGCCAGAACTTCGCGCAGCAGCTGGGCCTGGGCGGGGCGGCCTCGTACACCGTCGGGAGCGACGGCCGGATCACGCCGATTGGCGGGGTGGTGCATAACGGCTCGACCGATCCGTGCTGGATGGCGATCACCCCCGACGGGCGCTTCGCCTACATGCAGCAGTTCGGGCCGGTCCCCTTCGCCAATGTCGGGGTGTCACCCAAGGACCGCCGGGGCTTCACCGGGAGCTTCCAGGTCGGGGCGGATGGCGCGCTCACCTCGCTCGACCCGCAGGCCGCCGACGTCGGCGTAGGGGGCGCCGATCTGGCCATCGCCGGAGGTGGGCGCTTCCTCTATGCCCGCAACAGCATCGTCGGGACGATCAAGGGCTTCCGCATCGAGGGGGATGGTCGACTGACGCTGGTCACGACCGTCGCCGGGCTCCCGACCAACGGCCCGGGCGGACCCGTCGGCTCCGGCCTGGTGGCGCGGGACGCAAGCGCTCCCTCGACAACCTTCAGCGACGTGCCGGCCGGCCACCCCAATCACGCGGCGATCACCGCGCTCGCCGCGCGCGGGATCATCCGGGGCTACGGCGACGGGCGCTTCGGCCCGGAGGACCCGATCCTGCGGGCGCAGATGGCGGCGATCATCGCCCGCGCGCAGGGCTGGGACGGGCAGGAGCACGGCAACCCCTTCAGCGATCGGGGGAGCGTGGACGCCGACCTCTGGCGCAATGTCGGCACCCTCGCCTTCTACGACGTGGCGCAGGGCTTCGGGGATGGCACCTACAAGCCGACGGCCCAGGTGCTGCAGGCGCAGACGATCTCGCTGATCAGCCGCGCGATGGTCGCCGCGGGCGTCTGGCAGACGCAGCCCGACGACGGCTCGCTCTACCCGAACGTGCCGCTGGCCTCCGGCCACCGGGCCGACCTGGCGACCTACGTCCGCTACGCCGGCGCGGTGCCGGGGACGACGCCGCGGGCCGCCTGGGGCGGCTGGAACGGGGCATCGCCACGGGGCTGGGCCGCGCAGGCGCTGTGGCAGGCGCTCGAGACGATGCGCTAGCGGCGCGGGCCGTGTACGCGCGCGCTCCGCTGCGGGGCGGGAGGGATTCTCCAACCCGCCCCGCAGCGCCCACCTTCCGAGGCTGTCGGCGCGGATGGGAGTACGGCGTGTCGGCGAACGATGGGCAGGAAGTGGCCACGGCACCACGGTTCCAAGCATCGAGGGTAGGGCGATGACGCGACTCGTGGAGGCGGTACACGCGCTCGGTCTGGACGCGGAGGTCGATCTCGGCGGCCGCTTGGTGCGGCTCCAGGGCGCGCACGCCCTGGTGTACGTGGTCGAGGCGGCGCAGGGCAGCTACTACACTTGGTGCGACGGGCCGGGAGAGCGAGCCGTCCAGTTCTACAGCGCCCCCGCCGAGGCGATTCGAGCCGGGCTCGGGCGTGCCACCGGGCCGTCGGGGTGAGAGCGGATCGCCGCCGGGCGAGCATGCCGCTCCAGGAGGGGCGTTACCGTGTCCTCGATGCGGCCGTCCGATGGCATTGGAGTTGCCTCATTTCTGCGGACAGCCGATGCTATGGTCCGCATAGAAGAGGTAGGCCGATGCCACGTACTCACCCACCCTCTCCCGTCGAGTTCAAGGCCGAGGCGGTACGCCTCGGCCCCAGCAGCGACACGTCGATCCCGGCGCTCGCCGCCGACCTCGGCGTGTCCTCCGAGGCGTTGCGCCACTGGCTGCGGCAGGAGGACGCCGACGCGGGTTGGGGGCAGCCCGGCGCGATCATAGACAGCGGATGTCGCCTGCGCGCACGCCCGTTCCTTACTCGTCGTCGGCCACCACCGCGTCGGTCGTCGCGCACGCCTCGACGCGCAGTGCCGGACTCTCGACCGCGCGCGGGCCGACGAAGTGCGCGGCCAACTCCTCGTGGCCCGGCATCGCCAGCAACGCCTCCAGCACCGCCACCGCCTGCTCGTAGCTGCGCGTCTGCGGGCTGCTCAATGCGTTGACGAGGAGCATCGCGCGGTCGCCCGTCTTGAACGCCTCCAGCCCGCGCTCCATCTCGATGATCTTCGGCCAGAGCTGCTCCAGCATGATCTTCTTCGGCAGCGGCGTCGGTTGCAGCGGGTGGATGCCGGTCGCGTCGATCCAGGCCGACATCTCCGCCGCCACGTCGTCCGGGATGCCCGCCACCACGCCCCGGTTCGGCATGTTGACCTGGAAGAAGCCGCCGACGTTGTTCGTCAGCGCGTCGATGATCGGCACCTGCTGCTCTTTCGTCCGCTCGGTGCCGATGAACGCGGCGACGCTCGCCTGGGGATCGGCGGCGATCCGCGCCACCTCAGCGAGGCGCTTGTCGAGGTTGGCGACGTAGAAGGGGCGGGCGATCTCGGTGTCCGGGCCGCCGAACGGCTCGCCGAACCAGCGCTTCTTCGCCGCGAGATCGGCGTGCATCCACCAGCTATTGCCGCGCGGGGTGTCGCCAATCGGCAGCAGCCCGTGGAGGTGGTACTGCGCGATCGCGCCGCGCGACAGCTGGATGTCGTGCGTCCGCTCCGCCTGGTGGGTGCGCCAGTACTCCTCGCCCTGCGTGGCGATCCACTCGTCGAGGAGCGGGTAGGCAGGCTCGCCATCGTACAGGAAATGGTTGAGCCAGATCTGGTGGTTCAGCCCTGGGGCCTGCCAGGTGACGCGGTCGAGGTCCAGCCCGAGCACGCGGCAGAGCTCGTGGACACCGTAGTGCCCGTGGCAGAGGCCGATGATCTTCGTGCCCGTCTCGCGGGTCATCAGCGTGCAGCCCTCGAAGACCGGATTGCCCGACTGGATCAGCCAGGCGTCGGGGCAGATCCGTTCCATGTCGCGCGCGATCTCCAGCATCAGTCGCAGATTGTAGAAGGAGCCGAGGTCCACCCCGCCGTAGTAGTAGCCGTGGCGCGCGGTGACCTCGCGGACCCGCCGCGCGTGGTGATGCCCCTTCACATCCGCCGTGCTGATCACGAAGTCGCTGTCGCGCAGCGCCTCCTCGCGATCGAGGGTCTTGGCGAAGCGCAGATCCGCGCCCATCTCATCGGCGTACCGCCGCGCCAGCCGACTGATCCCGTCGAGCCGGTCGACGTCGATGTCCATCCAGACGATCTCGCTCCCCGCCAGCCCCGTGGTGAGGATAAGGTCCTTGACCAGCCCCAGCGAGAAGGTCGCGCTCCCCGCCCCGATCACGCCGATCCGCACCGCCTTGGCCATTGCTGCCTCCTGGTGAGTCGTGAGTCGTGAGTCGTGGGTCGTGAGTAGAGGTCCGCTATGGGCGCGGTGCCGGGATGCCACCGCGCAGCCACTCACGACTCACGACTCACGACCCACGACTCACCTCTACTCATCGTCGTCCACCACGTCCGGGTCCGTCGCCAGCGCGCCCATCAGGCCGCTGTCCATGTCGCCCATCATCGCGGCGGCGTACTCGCCCTGGGCGCGGCGCTCCTCGGGCGAGAGGAGGGCCGCGCAAGGGGTGCCGAAGCGGGGCCGGGCGAACGGCAGGTGCGTGTCGCCGCGCGCCAGGATGTGCGAGCCGTTGGTCATCTTCGTGGCCGGATCGACCGCCGTCGCCGCGTGGACATTGTCGGCCCCGGCGTCGGCACCCCACTGCGTGAAGGAGCGCGCGTTGCAGTAGTGGCCGACGAACGCGCGCCGGAACCGATCGTCGGTGAAGTTGCGCTTGCTGCGGTGCAGGACGTGCCCGGCGAAGAAGACGACGTCGCCCGCCCGGGCCGGGACCAGCAGTTGCGGGTAGCGGTCGGCGATGCGGGCCAGGTCGTTCTGGCTGTCGTCCGGGTTGCTCGCCCCGCCGATCCGCGCGATCCCCGCGATCTGCCGCGTGCCATGGCCGTAGCCGTCTTTCGGCGGATAGACCGGCTCGTGCTGGCTACCGGTCGCCATCCACATCGCGCCGTTCAGCTCGTCGCAGTCGTCAATCGCGAGCCACGCACCGCAGAGCGAGTCCGGGTGCGTCGGGATGTAGTAGCTGTCCTGGTGCCACCCCTGCCCCGGCTTGCCTGGGGGTTTGAGGAAGAGCATCGTCTGCAACGCCAGCAGGTCCGGCCCGACCAGCACCTCCAGCACGTCGAGGACGCGCGGGTGGAGCAGGTAGCGCTCGTGCAAGGCGAGATGGCGGTGGAGCATGTGGATGCGCAGGAAGTACTCCGCCTTCTCGCTCGGCGCGAGGTGCGCGGGCGGCGCTTCGAGCCGCTGGGTCGACACGCCGCCATCGCCGCGCGGGTCGCGCGCGGCCATCTCGACGGTCTGCTCCGGCAGCCGCCCCTGCATCAGCTCCTCGGTGTGCGCACGCAACTCGGCGACCTCGCCCGGCGACACCAGCCCGCGCACCACCAGGAACCCTTGCTCCCGGAACGTGTGGTACTCCTGCACCGAGGGGCGGTACCGTTCGGCGTGCCCCGTATTCGCGGTGTTCGGCTCGATGGTCGCGGTCATCGTTCCCTCCCCAAGTCATAGGTTCCCTGCGCTGTCCGGCAAGCGGGCCGACCGATCCCGTGTGGGTGCCTACCGTCATCGGGTCGCCACGCCGTGCGGCGGTGCGCCGATACGGGCGTTGTCGCACCGCGCGGCGGCGGTGTCAAGGGCGGGTATGGCAGCGCCGGGATTGATGCAGAGTCGGCCGTGCGCCGCTGCCAACGCCTCGGCTTCAAGGGCTTTCACGAACTGAAGCTCGCGCTCGCCCGCGAGGGCGACCTGGTCGCGCAGAGCGTCGTCAGCGACGGGGCCGAGGAGGACCCGCCCGGCGCGATCTCGCGCAAGACCTCCGCCGCGCAGGCGCGCGCGATCGGGGAGTCGTCGGCAGCCCTCGACGAGGGGGCGTTCGGGCGGGCGGTGGTCTGCCACCGTCGGGGTGCTGGCCCTATCCGTCCGTGACGGGCGCACGACGACCGAAGTGTAACGAACCCGCAGGGCGGCATCGCCGCGTCACGGTTGTCTTGCCTGGCACATTTCTTGCTTGCTGCGCGGGTGGCAAGGTGCTGACGACCGCAACAAGAATGTGTGGATGGAGGAGGCGAAGGTGGAGACCAAGAGCGAGATCGTGACGCAGTATGTGTCGGACATGCACGTTCTGGAGAAGCATATCCAGGAGGCGCTGGAGAAGCAGGTCGCGCAGACCAAGGACCAGCCCGATGTCAGCGCCGGTCTCCAGCGCTATGTGGCGACGACCAAGCTCCATGTCGAGCGGTTGGAGCAGCGGCTGGAACAACTCGGCAATCAGGACGGCATTGTGGACAAGGCGAAAGAGGCGGTCACCAACCTCCTCGGCCAGGCGGCGGGCGCGGTGGATGCGATCCGCACCCACCAGACCTCGAAGAACCTGCGGGATGACTACACCGCCGGAAGCCTGGCGACGATCAGCTACGTGATGCTCCAGACCACGGCGCTCGCCTGCGGGGATCAGCAGACCGCGCAATTGGCGAAGACCCAGCTCGGTGAGACGGTCGAGATGCTCCAATGGATCGCGCGCACCATGCCCGCCATCACCGTTCGCGATCTCGAGAAGGAGCGCGACGTGCAACTCGACGCGACGGCGGCCAAGCAGGTGACCAGCAGCCCGCAAATGAACGCGCTGTACGGCGCGGCGACGACCCTGTAAATCGACGCCGAAACTATCCCTGGCAGTTGCGGCCCCTCCTTTCGTGGAGGGGTCGCCCTTTTTCCATCGCCGCCGCGAATCGAACGGCTCGATGTTCTGCGACCGCGTCGGCGGTGCCGGTGCCGACCCGCGCACATCCGCGTCCTTGCCGCGCCCGCCCGCTCGTCCGGTCCAAGCCGCTCGCGGGAGCGCATGGTGCAAGCACTGGGCACCCATGCACGCACCGATGCGGCGAGGTTCGAGCGCCCGCCTGGGCGCGGTCGACGGTGCCACAACGAGTCCGCCGCGCCCAGATCCGATCGACTGGGCGCGGGTCGGCTCGTGCGGCACAATCCCGGCCCGACCCTCTTCGTGCCTGCCCGACGGGAGGGGGTACGTTATCGGCGCGTCCCCCCTCTCGCACGCTCGGGGGAAATACCCTATTCTTCATCCATCACAATCCCCGCGCCGATCATTCCGGTGTGGCGAATCCCAATGCACATGGCGCACGCTTCAGCTACGCTTCGCCCGGAAAGGCTGATGGATCGGCAACAACCAGCCGCGACGCCACCGGTCGCCCCGCCGCCCGTCGCCCACCCCACGTCGGGCGGGGGCTTCAGGCCCGCCCGCAGCACGCCCCGGTCGCTCGTCGCGCTCCTCGCCGGGCTTTTCTTCCTCCTGGCGCTCGGCTGCAATCTGCTGATCATCATCGGCAGCGTGCCGGACGGGCGCGGCCTCTGGTTGAGCCTGCTGGCCGCCTTCCTCCCGACGGCGCTCTACGCCACGCTGGTCCTCTCGTTCGACCGTTACGAGCGCGAGCCATGGCGCAATCTGCTCGGCGCGTTCGCCTGGGGCGCGGTCATCGCCACCCTCTTCAGCATCCTCCTCGGCGGCGTGGCCCATGGCCTACTGCGCGCCGCGCTCGGCGCGCAGACCGGCGGCGCGCTGGCCCTGGCGCTCGGCGCGCCCCTGATCGAGGAGAGCGTGAAGGGCCTAGCGCTGCTCGGGCTGCTGCTGCTGTACCGCGACGAGTTCGACGGCGTCCTCGATGGGCTGGTTTACGGCGCGTTGATCGGCCTCGGCTTCGCCATGACGGAAAACATCCTCTACCTGGGGCAGGCGTATATCGACGGCGGCATCGTCGGCCTCGGCCAACTCTTCATCGCGCGCGAAATCTTCGGCGGCCTCGGCCACGCGCTGTACACCGGCACCACCGGCGCGGCGGTCGGCTGGGCGCGCGCGCGCTACGGGCGTGGCACCCTCCGTTTCGCCGTGCCGATCGGCGGGTGGACGCTCGCCGTCGCGCAGCACAGCCTCTGGAATCTCGGCGCGGCGACCCTGCCGGGGATAGGCGGGAGGACCGCGCCGCTCCTTGTCCTCGTCGCGATCCAGACCGCCCTCTTCATCACCCCCGGACTCAGTCTCCTCCTGCTGATCGCCGTCCGGGCCGGGCGGGCCGAGTCGCGTATCCTGCACGAGCAACTCGCCGCCGAGGTCGCGACCGGTGTCCTGACGCCGCGCGAGTACGCGATCCTCTCCGCCGGTCGGCTCCGCCATCTGGCGCTGCTCGGTGCCTTCCGGCGCGGCGGTTTCCGGCGTTGGGGCACGCAGCAGCGGTTCTTCCAGGCCGCCGCCGAGTTGGCCCTCTGCAAGCATCACGGCCATCAGGGCGAGCCGCCGTTCCCGCCGACGTGGTATTGTCCACCGGAGGAGATCTATCGGGCGCGACTTGGGGCGTTGCGCGCCCAACTGGCCGCGACCGACCGGGCCGGTGCGCACGCACCGACGGCGGAGGAGCGGACGTAAAGGAGCGGGCGCGATGGAGATCAAGGCGGTCGCCATAGTGGGCGCGGGGGTGATGGGGACGGGGATCGCCCAGGTTCTCGCTATCGGCGGGCTCGCCGTGCGCCTCTACGACATTAAACCGGAGGCGCTGCCCGCCGCCCTGGAACGGATCGCGAACCACCGCTTCGGCCTCCGTGCGGCGGTCGCGCGCGGCAAGCTCACCGCCGCCGAGGCGGATGCGGCGCTGGCCCGGATCACGACCACCACCGATCTCGCCGCCGCCTGCGCCGGGGTCGACCTGGCCTTCGAGGTGGTCAACGAGGATCTGCTGCTGAAGATGAAAGTCTTCCGGCAGCTCGACCTGCTCGTCCCGACGCACGCCATTATCGCGTCCAACACCTCCGGGCTGCCGATTACCGCGCTCGCCTTCGCCACGCAGCAACCGGAGCGGGTCATCGGCTGGCACTGGTTCCAACCCTGCTCGGTCATGCGCCTGGCCGAGATCGTCGTCCACCCCGAGACCGATCCCGAGGTGCGCGACGCGATCGTGGCGCTGGCGGTCGCCTGCGGCAAGCGCCCGCAGGTCGTCAAGGACGATCCGCAGCATTGGGGCTTCGTCGGCAACCGCATCAGTCGGCAGGCCCGCTCGGAGGCGCTGCGAATTGTGGAACAGGGCCTGGCCACGCGGGAACAGGTGGACGCGATCATGTGCGACGGCTTCAATTGGCCGCTCGGCCCGTTCGGCACACGCGGCGATGGCGAGCGTGTCCTCGGTTAGTGCCGCGTGGCGGTATGGATCGAGAACGGGCCCGATCGCGCGAATGTGCGACGGGGGGCTTGACAGACCGGCACACTCGTGATACTGTACATACATCAGGAGCGCGACCCCGACGATGGGACGCAAAACCCGCAAGGGCGGAGCGAAACGGCAGGAGGGGAAGGCCGGGAAGCACGTATAGCATCTTCGGATGTTGTGCCAGCGGTGGCGGATACGCAACACCCTTGGGTGCCAGGTTTCGCCGCGAAACTGAACGAAATGGTGCCGACGGCCTCTCGGGGTTGTCGGCACTTTTCGTTGTATGGTCGATGTTCTCCCTGCCACCCCGCCCCTCACAAGATGACGGCCATCCACTGCGGTCACCGATGCGAAGATTCTCGGGGCGCTAGTAGAGAGTTGTACGGCGCGGTGGAAGGCTGGCGACGACCTCACAGCGGGTCCCAGAACGGCGAGTCCTATGCGCGCGATCGGGCTCACCGCTCAACACTGTCATCCTCCTCAGGCTGTTGTCACCCTGGTATTACGGTGGTAAAGTGGAACGCGTAATGAAGGAGTACTCCGCGATGCCCAGTAGCCCCAATCGCCGCCGCCTCGAAATCCCCACCGCGCTCTACACGCGTCTGGAAAGTGAGGCGCAATGCCGCCAAGTTACGGCGGCGGCGCTGGCGAATACCCTGCTCGTCGATGCGCTCGGGCGGGTCGAGCGCGGGGTGAATGAGCGGGGCGCGGTGCAAGACGCCTTGCACCAACTCCTCGATGGTAACGCGCGGCAGACCGCCGAGCTACAGGCGATCCGGCGCGAACTGGCGCAGACGCTGCCACGAATACAAGCGACCGGGCTCGCGCCGGTCGCGCCGCTGGCCGACCTCGCTCGCACCTTCGGCCCGCAAGACTGGGCCGAGTTGCTGATGACCGGGCAGGGCGCGCACGGTCGGACAAAAGGGTTCGAGGAAGTGCTCGCCGGGTCCCCCCTGCCCCCGGCGCTACGAGAATACACGCGGCTGCTTCTGGTCAGCGCTCTGACACAGTCGGAGAGCCTGCGCGCCGAGTATCTGCGACAGGCCGAGGCGTTGCGTGCGCGGTTGGCGACAGTCCCGCTGGAAGAATAGCGCGGGACCGACGAAGCGGCTGGGGAAGGCGGCACTTCGTGACCAATGTTTAGGACAGTCCTGATGAGGAGGTGGCGATGCAGGACCGCTTTCATGGACTCGGCGGCGGCGACGATCATCAGGAGCGCAGACGGCTCCCCGGTGTCGGGCGTATGCTAGCCATCGCGTCGGGGAAGGGGGGCGTCGGGAAGTCCACGGTGACGGTTAATCTGGCGCTGGCGCTGGCCGCGCGGGGCCGCAACGTCGGCATACTCGACGCCGATAGTCACGGCCCGAATGTGCTGCTACTGCTCGGCGTGCGGCGGCGCGAGGCGGCATCGGGCCTGGCGCTGCTGTCGCTCGGCGGGACCCTGCCCGCGTCGCAACGCCCGCGCCCGCTCCTGCGGCACGGGATCGCCCTCATGTCGCTGGCCCTCTTCGTCGGGGAGGAGCAGCACCTCCTCCCCGGCAACAGCGAATTCGCCGGACGCCTGATCGAACAACTCCTCCTGGACACCGCCTGGGGCACGCTCGACTACCTGCTGATCGATCTGCCGCCCGGCACCGGCGAGCCGCAGACGACCCTGGCACATCGGATCGCGCTCGATGGCGTGGTCCTCGTCGTCACCCCGCAGGATCTGGCCCTGCTCGACACGACGCGCTCGCTGCAGATGTTCCGCGAGGCCGCAGTGCCAATCGTCGGCGTCGTGGAGAATATGAGCCACTTCGTCTGCCCACACTGTGGCGAGCGGGTCGAAGTCTTCGAGCGGAGCAGCGAGGATTGGGCCGTTCGCGACGCCGCCGGCCCGCTCCTCGGCCAGATCCCGCTCGACATCGCCATCAGTCGCGCGGCCAACACCGGCCAGCCGGTCGTCGTCGCCGCGCCGCAGTCGCCCCAGGCGCGCACGTTCATCGGCATCGCCGCAGAGTTGGAGCGCCGATTGGCAGACGCCGGGTGATCTCCGACTTCGCCGCTTCGCGCTTCGCGCGTGCCCGCTGTCTGGGTCGGCTCCCGCCCGCATTGGTGTTCGCAACGGTGCGCCGCTGGCCGCAGTCAGACGCCCGCCTGTGCGGCCAGGTCGCGCAGCATGGCGATTTCGCCCCGATGCTCGGCCTCGTGCTGCATCAGGTGGTGCAGCGTCCACTCCGGCGAGATGGTGTAGCTCGGCAACGCGCGTGGACGCCAGAAATCGTCCGGGGTGAGCAACGCGAACGTCGCCAATAGCCGTTCGCGAACCAGCGCGAGTCGTTCAAGGTGCGCTTCGAGCGCGGTCGCGCGCACGACCGTTAAGCGGCCCTGATCATCCCGATCGGGGTAGGGGAAATGCCGCAGCAACTCCTCGGGCCAATCCGGCAGGCCGAGGACGTCGATGGCGAGATAGTCGGCCTCGATCAGGGCCAGGTGATAGAGCAGCGTGCCGATGCTGTTGCCACCGCCCGGTGGGGGCCAATCCAGCTGGGCTTGCGCGACCCGTCCCAGCGTCTCCCGCGTCCGTCGCCGGGTGTCCTCGAGCGCCCAGAGCCAGCGCCCGATCTCCGGCACCGCCGCCGCGAGCGGGGCGACGAGACGACGTTGCTGCGCCTCGCTCACGATGCCTCCTCGAATATACTGCTGGCACCGTCCATGCCGGGGGTGCCCGCTCGAAACGGGCATACGGAGGAAGCAAACGGTCGCGATGCCCACCGCGTGCATGGTCCGATCGCGCGCGCTTCGTCGCGTCGAAGCGGCGGCGAGAGGCCGCGACAGGCCGCGCTACCCTTCGCCATCGAGGTCGAACGGTTCGTCGGCGGCGTGGCGCAGTCGCCGGTAGCTGTTGTAGCGTTCGAGGTCGATCGCGCCCGACGCGACCGCCTCGCGGATGGCGCAGCCCGGTTCGTGGAGATGGCTGCAATCATTCAACGGGCACTCCTCCAGCAGCGGCCGGAACTCGCGAAAGCACCAGTCCAGACGCTCGAAGGCCCACCCTTCGAGCGACAGCGCCCGGAAGCCCGCCGTGTCCGCGAGGTAGCCCCCGGCGGGGCCGTCGAGCGGGAAGAGGCGTGTCCCGGTCGTGGTGTGCCGCCCCTTGCCGGTGGAGGAGCTGATGCCGCCGACCTCGCGCCCCAGGCCCGGCTGGAGGGCGTTCAGCACGCTCGACTTGCCGACGCCCGATGGGCCGAGCAGCGCCGAAGTCTGCCCCGCCAATTGCTGGCGTAGCGCGTCGATGCCCTCGCCGGAGAGAGCGCTGACGACGAGGACCGGGTAGCCGATCGCGCGGTACACCGCCAACCGCTCGATCAGCCACGGCTCCAGGCCCAGGTCGCTCTTGCCGATGCAGATCGTCGCCGCCAACTCCTGCGCCTCCGCCAGCACCAGCAGGCGGTCGAGCACGCGCAGGTGCGGCGTCGGCTCGCGCGCGGCGAAGGTCGGCACGATCTGGTCGAGCCCGGCGATCGAGGTCAGCTTGCCCTGCCCCTTGCCGGGATCGCGCCGGGTGAACGAGCCGCCCGCGCGCGTGATCACCTCCTCGATCACCCCATCCCCATGGCCACCGGGCAGGACGCGCACGCGGTCGCCGACCGCCACCGGGTCGTGCAACTTCTGCTTGACCTGGCGCACGCTTTTCCGGGTGACGGTCGTGTCGCTGTCCGCGTAGACCAGTTGCTTCCGCAGCCGCCCCCGGATGGAGCAGAGGAGCGGGCCGTCGCTCGTTTCCACCCGGTACACGCCGCGACTGCCATCCACGATCAGCCCTTCCACCAGCGCAGTGTCGATCCTCGACTCCGCGACGGTCTCGCTGATCTCGGCCGCGCCATCGACAACCCGCAGGCCCCTCTCGGCACCGCGTGGCAGCGATTCGTTGGCCTTGTCGCCCTTGTGTTTCTTCGCCAAGCGTCCACCGTTCCTATCTGCTACCCCGTGACCACAACGCCCCGCGCGCGACAACCCGCCACCGGGCGCGGGCGACGATCATGCCCACTCGCGACGGCCATGCCGTCGAGCATCCGCGTCATTCGGTGTCAGGGGGGTGCGGCGCGCGGGCAGCCGAACGATCCGGTCGGCGGCGTGGACGCGCGCCTGTACCGGGTGTCACACCAGTTTGGTTGAATCGGGAGGGCGGGATCGGCGGGTGGGTGTTCGCTACCGATTCGTCCGGGAGGTGCGACGCTGACGCCGGTGACGCAGCACACATGCAATCACTGCCATAATCATACCCTCCTCCCGGTGCTAATCATCAACATTAACGACGCCATTACATGTTACCAGCCTGGACTCCATCATACCGGGTGTATAGGGTGAAGTCAAGCGCGCCGCTCGCCGCTTGCTCCGCCGCTCACCGGCCCCTCGGTGTCCGCCGGCTCACGGCAATTCAGGATCACGCAGTCGATGCACGCGAAGAGATCGGCGCAGCCGCAACGCAGCCCTTGCGTCAGCAATTGTCGTACGCCACTGGCCTGCCGGATGAGTCGATCCACCTCAACGAGCTTCCGGCTCGCCAGGAGACGCCACTGCTCCGAGAGCGGCGTTTCCTCCTCGCGGTTGTGGAAGAGGCGTTGAATCTCGCCGAGCGTGAAGCCGAGGCGCTGCGCGAGCTGGATGAAGGCCAGGCGATCGTAGATGGTCGCTTCATACCGACGCTGGCCGCCGACGCGGTGCGGCGTTGGCAGGAGTTCGATGCTCTCGTAATAGCGAATCGCCGAGGGGCGGAGCCCCGCTTGTCGCGCCACCTGGCCGATCATCAGTGCTGCCATTGCTCGTCCGCCCCCCTTGACTTCAAGTCGGCTTGAACTGTTACGCTCCATCGTAGACCTTCGCGGGCAAGGTCGGCAAGGGTACGGCACCGCGAGACGTGACGTGTACAGCAGGAAGGAACAGGGGTGACGCCGATGACAACGCTGCAAGAGGTGACCGACGCGACGTTCGAGGAGCGGGTGATCGCGGCCAATGGGGCCGTGCTGGTCGATTTCTGGGCCGCCTGGTGCAGGCCCTGCCATGCGCTGACGCCGGTACTGGAAACGATCGCGCGCGAGCAGGGGGAGAGGCTGACGATCCTGAAGCTGGATATCGAGCAGAGCGAGCGCACCGCCCTCCGCTTCGGCGTGATGAGCTTCCCGACACTGATCCTGTTCCGGGCGGGTCAGCCGGTCAAGCAGCTTGTCGGAGCCAGGCCGAAAGCCGCGCTAATGCGCGAACTCGCGCCTTTCCTCGCCGATTGAGGAGCTGCCGCGTGCCGTTCCTGGCGACGACGCTGGCGTGGTGAGCGATGTCCTTGTATCAACGCGATGTGACTGGCGTGATGCGATGCGACGCGACGCGATGGCGGCTGGCGGTTGAAACCGCCAGCCGCAGCCGTGCATCTCCCCGACGCGCCCGTACCTTCACCGCCCAATGTATCGGCCCCGACGCACGGGCAGGGGCGGGGGTGCCGTGCTAGACTCGTATGCGGCGACAATCGTCGGCGGGCTCGCGCGGTCGGACGCGCCGATATTCCGGCAGAGGCACGGGGCACAGACTGCGGCAACGCCGCGCCGGGGAGGGGCCGTCAGCTATGGTGAAGAGTGTCGTGAAGGGCCGCGTCGAGGTGCCGACGGCGGGTCGGCGCTCCACGCAGGCCGCGCCCGTCGCGGCGACCGACCCGTCGGCGGGGGCGATCCGGCGGCTCGTCCTCCGATTGGCCTGGCCATCGATCGTGGAGAATATGCTGCAGAGCGCCTTCGGGATTATCCTGCTGCTGCTGGTCGCGCGGCTCGGCCCGGCGGCGGTCGCGGGATTCGGGGCCGCGAACGGGCTGACCATGGTGGCGATGTCCGCGTTCTTCTCGCTCAGCATGGGGGCGACGGTGCTGGTGGCCCACGCGACCGGGGCGCAGACGCCCGCAGCGGCTCGCCTGGCGGCCAAGCAATCGCTGCTTCTCGGCGTTGGCGTCGGGTTGCTGATGACCGTGGCCGGGGTGGGCTTCGCGCCGCAACTGGTACGGGCGATGGGCGCGGGGCCGGATGTCGTCGTTGAAGGCGCGGCCTTCTTGCGGACCTTCTCGCTCGGCGGCGTGTTCATCGTCATCACGTTCATCTTGGGCGGCGTCCTGCGCGGGGCTGGTGACGCCCGCACGCCTATGTTGGTGACGCTCGCCACGCTCGCCGTCAGCCTGCTGCTCGCCTACCCGCTGATCTTCGGGGGGCTGGGTCTTCCCGCGCTCGGGGTGGCCGGTGCGGTGGCTCCTCGGCATCACCCTTGGCCTCGGCCTGGTCGGCATCTATCTCGGCTGGGTACTCGACTCGGTCGTCCTCGCCCTGCTCACCTGGCGGCGCTACCGGAGCGGTCAGTGGAAGACCTGGCGGCTCACCAGCGTGTAGGGTCGCGGCGCGTCGCCGGGTCGGTCGCGCTGCCGCCCGCGCGGTCGTCGGGAGCCGACGACCGCGCGGCACGGCATATCGTTCACCCCCTTTCCCGCGCATCGACTCGCGCGTATGGCGAACTCAACGGAAGGAGCGGCCAACATGACCACCACGACCACAGCAGCCACCTGGCGCGGCGGGGCCGCCGAAGAGCAATTCCGGGCCGCGCTCACGGGCGACGCAGCCTGGGAACTGGTCAACGAATTCACCGACTATGTGCGCGAGTCGGGTTCGGACGACGAGGCGCGGGCGGTCGCCGCCATCACCCGCCGCCTGGATGATTGGGGCGTGGCCTACACCGTCCATCGCCCGCGCTGCTTGATCAGCCTGCCGCGCGGCGCGACCGTGACCGTCGCCCTGACCGACGGCACCACGCGCGTGTTCGCCGGGACCACGCCGGGCTTCGCGGTCCCGAGCGGCGCGGCGGGGCTCACCGCCGCGCCGCTGGTGATTCAGGCCGGGCATTCGACGAGCAGCGCGGCCCTCTTCGCCGATCTCGGCGGGGCGACCGCCGGACTGGATCTCGCCGGGAAGATCGCTATCCTCGACGGGCTGCCGATGCCGGCGCGCGTGCGCGATCTGACGCGTGCGGGGGTGGCAGCCGCCATATTCATCAGCCCCGGCCCGCGCGTTCACGAGGGGATCTGCACCCCGATCTGGGGTTCGCCCGATCTGGACACGATCGACCAATTGCCGACCCTCAGCGTCGCGGAGATCACCCGACCCGACGGCGACTGGCTCAAGGAACAGGTCGCGGCGGGGCGGGTGCAGGGCGTGACGGTGCAGACGAACCTCGACACCGGCTGGCGCGAGATCCCGATCACCGTCGCGGAGATTCGGGGCACGACCAATCCCGAGGAGTTCGTGCTGATCCACGGCCACCTCGACTCGTGGGGGGAGGGGATCGGCGACAACGCCACCGGCGACGCCACCCTGCTCGAACTGGCCCGCGCGCTCCAGGCCAATCGCGCGCACCTGGCGCGCAGCGTGCGCATCGCGTGGTGGAGCGGGCACTCGCACGGGCGTTATGCCGGGAGCACCTGGTATGCCGACGCGTTCGGCCTCGATCTGCTGGAACATTGCGTCGCGCAGGTGAACTGCGACTCCCCGGGGTGCCGCTGGGCGACCGAGTACCGCGACCTCTCGGTGATGCCCGAGCTGGCTGGCTTCACTCGCGCGGTCATCCGGGATGTGACCGGCCAGGAGGCCCAGACCGAGCGGCCGTTGCGGGCCGGGGACTACAGCTTCAACAACCTGGGGATCGCCGGTACGCTGATGCTTTCTTCCACCATGCCGCAGGCCGTCGCGGACGCGCACGGCTACTACGCGGTCGGCGGCTGCGGCGGCAATATCGCCTGGCACACCGTGGACGACACCATCGAGATCGCCGACCGCGACAACCTGGTGCGGGACCTCGCGGTCTACGGCACGGTCGCCTGGCGGCTCGCCAACGTCCCGCTCCTGCCGCTCGATCTGGGGGCGGCGGGACGCGAGTTGCGCGAGAGTCTGGCGGGCTACGCCGGGGCGCTCGGCGACCGCTTCGCGCTGACCGACGCCCTCGCCGCCGCCGACGCACTGATCGCCGCCGCCGATCACTTCCAGCAGGCCGGGGCGGTGGGCGACATGGGCGATAGGGGCGACGTGGCCACGCGGGCGTATAACCGCGCCCTCCTGCGGGCCGGGCGGTTGCTCACCGCCCTGAGCTACGCCCAGCGCGGCCACTTCCGGCAGGACGCGGCGCTCGATGTCCCGCCGATCCCCGATCTCGCCGCCGCGACGCGGGCCTTCGGTGCGGCGGCTCCCGGCAGCGACGTGGCCGACATCGCCCACGTCTCCCTCCTGCGCGCCCGCAATCGCGTCACCTGGACCCTGCGCGAGGCCGCGCGCGAGTTGCGGCCCGTCGCCAGGTGAGGGAGCGGCGGCGATCGGGGGTATCGCCGCAACGCCGGGACCGGGCGGCGCGCGGCGTTCGAGCGCACAAAGTAGGTTCGTTCCGCCATTTCGACGTATGGCGTGTGTCGCGGTTGACGAGGGCGGCTCGGGCGGGCGAGGGGGTGCCATTCAGGCCGCAGCATGACAGCATCGCACAAAGGGGCGGGGCCACCGATCGGCGGCCCCACCCCTCGTGTATTCTTCGGTCAATGGCGCGAACATCGCGATGATCGGGGACACCGCGCGTTGCAAGGCTCGGGCAAGGAATCATGGCGCGGCGGCTACGACGACCGCGAGCCATCGAGCGACGGCTCGGCTGGCTGCATGTGCAGCGGCGGCTCGATCACCTCGATCTGCCACTGGTCGTTGACCCAGAGGCCGATCACGTCGGCGGCGAAACCCCACGAGCGGGCCTGGCGCACCCCTTCCCGGATCTGCGCCAGGTGTTCCTCCTTGGTGGCGGGGTTGCCGGCGCAGTCATGGTGGCCGGAGACGGCGATCAGCAGCGAGGCGTGGACCTTGACCGAGAAGCCCACCTTGGTCCGCACCGGCGCGATCTCGCCCGGCCAGCCATCGGCCAGCAGCTTGTCCGGCCCCATCTCCGAGACGACGTCAACGAAATCGAGCCCGTAGCGCGACCGCATCCAGAGGATGACCGGGCGGTGGACCCGCCCATCGATGCAGGTGATGGCCGTGCCGAAGCGCAATCCTGACATGTCCACTCCCGCTCTCGTTCGGCCACATGCCGATACATCTCGTCATTGATACGCCCGCGCGAGTATACGCCAAGGGCGGCAATCCCGCTTCGCCGAGGAGACGTGGGGCGATTCGGCGTCTTGCGTGGCGAGGGTATACGGTGATGGCGATGGGATGGCGATGGGATAGCAGGCGGTTGAGGCCCCGCCGGGCTCGCACCCGTGCAGGGCAGGTGCTCCCGCCGCGACGGGACAATGCCCGCCGCGACGGGCCTTCCATCCCCTCGGACGGGGACCATCTGCCGCCGCCGCCTGCCACGCTGCCGCGACCACCCGCGCACGACGGTGAACCGCACTTCAAGACGCTCGCGCCACAGGAACCCCTCGGATTCGGCGCTGGCGCTGGCGAACACTCGTTCAGCGCGGCTCGTCACCATACGCGGGGAACTTGAAGGCCATCGCCTTGTTGAGGAGGCCCCCTTGCCAGAGGGCGGCGATGCGTCGCTTGTCCAGCCGTTCGCCCGCGAAGACGGGCGGGAGGAGGAGATCGACGGCGGTGGCTTTAGAGAACATGCCGCAGGAGGCGACGCCGAATATCGGCACCGCGTCCGGGGCATAGGCGAGCCAGAAGAGGCTGCCCGGGTGGGCGGGCGCGCCGAAGCGGGCGAGTTGGGCTTCTACCCGCGTCAGGCCGCCGAGCATCGCATCGAAGGGGTCGAGCGCGCTGCCGCCGGTGGCGAGGAGGAGGCGCGCACCGGCGGCGAGTTGCGCCGCGAAGGCGGCACCGACGGCGTCAGGGTCGTCGGCGACCTGCGCGACGGCGATCACCTCGCCGCCGAACCAGGCGATCTTTTCGCGCAGGCGACCAATCACCCGCTCGCGCTCGCGGTCGCCCAGCGCCTCTTTAATCACGACGCCCACCGGCAAGGGCAGGAAGCCGAGAACGCGGACGACCCCGGTGGCGCTGGCGGCGGCGCGCGTCTCGGCGGCGCGCACCTGTTCCTCGCGCGCGACGAGCGGCGTTACCTTGACCCCGGCGAGGACATCGCCCTCCTCGACCGTCATGCCGTCGTAGAGGCCGAAGATCGAGACGTCGTCGAGTTCATTGAGCGCCTGGAGGGCGTCCAGATCGAAGCGCAGCAGGCCGCGCCAGGCCGCGACGAGGTTGTAACGCCCCTCGACCGGCCCCTTGACCAGCACGCCCGGCCCGGTGATCGCGGCGGCGAGACGCCGCGCCGCCTCCGCCTCCGGCACATCACCCGCCTCGATCGCGAGGACATGCAGCTTGCCGCCCTCGTTCGCGCGCAAGTCGGCGAGGTCGGCGTCGATCACCAGATGCCCCTTGCGGAGCTTCGGTCGACCATCGATCTCGATGTCGTGGGCGAGGATACGACCGAGCACGTCGTCGGGGGCGAAGGCGCGCGGGTCGAGCGCGAGGGCGTGCATACCGGGTCTCCTTGTGGGGTGCGGCTCATAATCTTGCGTGGCGAAGGCACGGGGGATGCCGACTTTGGCAGGCGGTCGAGGCCCCGCTACGCTCTGCCGTCGGCCCCGCTGCGCGCTGCCACCACCGCGCCTCGGGGTGCGGCGGCACCCGGCCTTGCATGCGCGGCAGGACGGCTATCCCCAGCACAGTATACTGAAGCGTCGGCGGTGCCCGCCGCCAACGTCTCGGCACTTTGTTTTATGTCTACTACCACTCTCGATGTTCACGCGCCAGCCAATCCGTATGCAACGCCCTACACGAGCCACAAGGACCAGGAGGGGCCGATGACCGCCGCCACCGCAGCGCCGATCCTCAGCGCGTTCGACGCGACGTCGCGCATCGCCACCGTCACGCTGAACCGCCCGGAGAAGCGCAACCCACTCTCGCTGGCGCTGATGGAGGAATTGATCGCCACCTTCCGGGCGCTCGGGGCGCGGCGCGATGTCGCCGTGATTATCCTGACGGGCAACGGGGCAGCCTTTTCTGCGGGCCACGATCTTGGCGAGTTGACCGACCGCTCGGTCGAGGAATACCGGACGATCTTCGACCGCTGCTGCGAACTGATGGCGACGATCCAGGGCACCCCGCAGCCGGTGATCGCGATGGTGCGCGGACTCGCGCTGGCGGCGGGCTGCCAACTGGCCGCGACCTGCGATCTCGTGATCGCGGAGGAGGGGGCGCGCTTCGGGACGCCGGGGGTGAAGATCGGCCTCTTCTGCTCGACGCCGATGGTGGCGCTCAGTCGCACGATCGGCCAGAAACGGGCGCTGCAAATGCTCCTCACCGGCCTCCCGATCGAGGCCCACGTCGCCGCCGACTGGGGTCTGGTGAACGAGGTCGTCCCCGCCGCACAGTTGGAGGCGCGGACGCGCGAGATCGCGGGGCAGATCGCGGCGGCGAGCCCGCTCGTCCTCGGCATCGGCAAGGAGGCGTTCTACGCGCAGATCGACCGCGAACAGCGCGCCGCCTACGATTACGCCAAGACGGTCATGACGATGAATGCCCTTGCCGCCGACGCGCAGGAGGGGATCGGGGCCTTCCTGGAGAAGCGGCAGCCGACCTGGCAGGGGCGTTAGCGCCGTACGCACGCCCCGTCACGGCGGCGCGATGGCGGATTCCTCAGCGATCGCGCACCCGCACCACCACCAGACGGGTGGCCTCGATCACGATCGCCGGTTGCTGGCCGGGGATGTTGTGGTCGCTCCGCTCGGCGATCAGCAAGGTGCCTTGCGGCGCGCGGCTGGCGAGGTCTGTCGCCAGTTCGCGCCAGGAGCGTTCCAGCGCGGCCACCGGATAGCCGCTCGGCCAGGATTCGGGCCGTCCGCGCGCGATCACGATCACGGGGATATTGGGTAGCCGTGTCCCGATCTCCCGGACCAGGCGCGAACTCTCGTAATAGTCGAGCCCCTCCGGGTTCGCCTGGCGGCCCTGCTCGAACGCGGCCTCCTGTTGCGGCGTCAGGATCTTCGCCGTGGCGGCGAAGCGATCCTCATGGACCACATCGACCAGGACCAGCCCCTCGACATCATTGGGGTACTGGCTGGCATAGAGGCGGACATTCAGCCCGCCGAAAGAGTGCGCGACCAGCACATACGGTCCGGGGATGGCGGCGTTTTCCAGCAGATCGTGGAGGTCGTCCACCACTTCCCGGCTGGTGCGCGGGCGCGGGATCGGGTCGCTATGGCCAAGACCCGCGCGATCGTAGACGCAGACACGGGTGCTGGCGGCAACGGCGGACCAGACGAATGACCAGATCTGTGAGCCACTGTTGACCCCCGCATCCATCACGACGGTGGGAGCGCCGCTGCCCTGACAGGCGAGCCAGAGGCGGTGCCCGCCCACGGGGACGAGTTGCCCGATCGCCCCGGGAAGAGAGCGGGGGGTCCCCTCACGCGGCAGGCCCGGTTGGGTGGGGCTGGCCGGGAGGAGTGGGTTTGCTGCAGCGCTGGCAATGGCGGGGGGCGGGTTAACAGGGAAGAAGCCGGGGGTTCGCGGCGGCCCGTTCGCGGTCAGGGCGGTCGCGGTCGCGTCGAGATTGCGGGCGCGCGACGCTGCGGTCGGCGCGGGCGCAGCGGAGGGGGTCGGGCTATCGCCGGTCGCGGAACGGCCACACGCCGCGAGTAGCGATAGGAGCGCGAGGACGACCCACACGCACACAAAACCTCGCATGTGGATGTGGTGGCGGCGGGAATCCATCGTTGTGTGCTCTCGGCGAACCGACCAAACTCTCGCGTGGAAATGTACGATACCGCCGACCGCCTGGCAAGGCACTCGCCGGGGCTGGCCCGCATTAAAAAGTAATGGGCGGCCTTTGGGGGAAGGCCGCCCGGTGGATCGTGATGCGGGGGCATCACGGAGATGGGGTCGGAAGAAAGACGACAGCGCGGTCGAAAAGGTTCCCGCGAGTGCCGAGTGGTGAGTGCCGAGTGATGAGTGGCTACGGCGGGAACGTCGCCCGGTGTTCCGTGCGCTACCAGACGCACAGGGGGTACACCTTCATCGCTCGGCACTCATCACTCGGCACTTGTTCCTCATCCTTCGTCGCTCGTCCCTCGCCCGTCGCCCTTCGTCCAAGTGGTGCGACGGCGACGGGTGTTGCGATCGGGCCCGGTCAGCGTCGCCTCGCGTAGCGGCTCCTCGTAGCGCCATTCGTAGTAGTGCAGGCCGACGTTGCCCAGTTCGATCTGCCAGCCGGTCGGGTTCGCGGGGCTATAGGTCATCGTCCATCGCTCGAAGATCTGCACCAGGACGACCCGGTCGATCCCGTCGAGGGTCACCTCGACCCAGAACGGGTCGGTCAGGGGATGGCCCGGATCGATTCCGGCGGTGTTGCCACGTAATTGCGCGGCGAGGGTGTGCGCCGGGTCGTTGTCGGGGCTGGTGAAGAAGGTCTGATTGTACCAGCGGGTGAAGACGTCGGCGACGTTGTGGCCGGTCACATCATCGTAGTTCGCCAGCAGGACCTCTGCCGGGGCCGCGGTGCCCTCGGGGAACGACTCGATCTTGCCGCCGGGCCTGAGCCGCCAGGTGACCGGCACGCCGGCGTGGTCTTGCGTCCGTTGCGCCGCCTCGATCGCCGCGTCGGCGTAGCTGGGGGCGAGCGTGTCGGGCGCGGGCTGCTTGGCGGCGAGGGCGGCCAGATTCCGCTTGGTGTCGCGGAGCGGGCCGATCAGGGGGAGCTGTGCCGGGCCGACCTCGACGGTCTGGGTGCCGTTGAGATTGATCTTCCCGGTCAGCAACTCCCAGGCGAGGGTGCCGACACTGGTGAGGAAGCCGCCCTTGCCGTCGTCGGTGCGCTCCATGCGCCCCTTGTCCCAATACTGGACGATCCGCACCGTGTCTTTGCTCTGCGATTCGAGCAGGGTGCCGGTGAAGGGTTGCGGCCCCCAGAGCCAGGATTGGCGCTGGTTGGTGTAGACCAGCCGGTCGCTCGCGTTCCAGGCGTTGTCGAACGCGGTCTTGTTCGCCGGGTCGTTATGGCTGACGAGCGACAGCCCATTCTGGAGGGCCTGCCCTTCCATCGGCTCGGGGCGGATCGAGAGCCAGCCGGTGTCGGACCAGAGGGAGAGGCCGAAGTGCAGGTGCGCGCCGGTCGAGGTCGAGCCGGTGCCGCCGACGAAGCCGAGCAGCGTGCCATGGGGCACCACCTGATTCACCTTCACCTTCGCGCTCAGGCGCGGGTCATCCTTCAGGTGCAGATAGAGGGTGCGGAGGAGGGTGCCATCGGGCGAGCGATGGTACATCTCCACCGTCCAGCCGCCGCCCGCCGTGGAATAGACGTTGTTGATCAGGCCGTCGGCGGAGGCGAGGACCGGCTGCCCGTAATCCTCCTCGCTGCGGGGCCAGGTCCCCTTGTTGAAGTCCACGGCGTAGTACATGCCCCCGGCATCGTTGTGATAGCCGCCGTTATAGAACGAGCCGTCGCCCCCGGCATACCAGGTCTGCCCGGCGGTGAAGGGGAGGTAGAGGGGGATCGGCGACAGGACATCGAGGTGCCGCCCGAGGATCGACGGCTGGAGCGCGTTCTCCGGCGCGGAGATGATCGCCGACTGCCCGCCACCGAGGGGCAGGGAGAAGTTCGGATCGGCGATCAGGCCATTGGCATACTGGCTCGCCCAGGCGAGGATCAGGTCCACGTACCACTCGGCGTTGTTGTAGGAGAAGAGGGCGCGGCGGATGTCGCCGGGAGCGCCGCAATCTTTGAGATAGAAGGCGGCGGCGTAAATCGCCGACTCGGCATCCCAGATGCCCATCATGCCGAGGCTCTTCCCGGTGATGGCGTCGATCCGCGCGACGTAGGGGCGGTAGGTGGACGGGAGGAACTGCATCATGCCGAGGGCGTGCTCGTTCTCGGTCCCGGCCAATTGCGGGATGAAGGGGCCGACAGCCTGGGGGGCGAAGCCCGACTCGACACGGGCGATGGCGAGCAGGATCTCCTTCGGCACGCCGGTCAGCGCCGCCGCCCGCTCGAAGATCGGCATCAGCTGCGCCGGGGCCACCGCCGGTCCCGCCGGCGGCTGCGGCACACTGGGGCCGCTCGACGACGGCAGCGGGCTGGGGGAGGGCTTCGGACTCGGACTCGGGCTCGGGCTCGGCGAGGGTGACGGGCTCGGCGATGGGCTGGCGCTCGGCGAGGGGCTGGCGCTCGGCGACGCGCTCGGGCTGGATACCGGGGTGCCCGCAGCACGCGGCGTGCCGACCGCGACGGGGGTCGCCGCCGACGCGCCGCTCGGGCTGGCCGTCGGCGACGAACTCGGCGCGGCGGAGGCACTTGGCGCGGTCGGGGCGCTCGACGCCGCAGGGCTCGGCGCGGCGGGTTGTGCCGAGGGCATGGGCGCGCTCGACGGCGCACTCGATGGGACGCTCGACGGCACGCTCGGAGCCTTCGGGGCGATTGGCGGCGCGGAGGTCGGCGGCACCGGCGCGGACGAGGACGCTGGCGCGACCGCTGGCGCGGACGAAGTGGCCGGCGCGATCGACGGCGCACTCGATGGTGCGACTGCCGGCTTCGCCGCCGCGGTGGGTGCCGTCAGCGTGCCGACGACCGGGGTGGCGGTGGCGCGCGGCGATGGCGTGGCGGCGGTCGGCGTACCCGGGGCCGCGAGGTCATCGGCGGACGCAAAGGCCGCGCTGGCCTGGGAGGGGGTCGGCAGTAAAGGTGTCAGCAGCATCATCGCCAGGGCAAGCGCCACGAAGAATCGCGAGAGTACCATCATGTTCCATTCCCTCGAACTGTCGCAAAACATTTGGTCGTTGGCTCGTCCCAAAACGTCGCGTTCGGTCCATTAGTAGCCCATTGGTCCCCCCGAAGACCGTCGATACTTCTCGGCAGGGGCGGCGCTGCCCGTGCGTTCATCTTGGGCTTCGCTCTCGGCATCGTCCCCACTATACGGCACGATAGGGCCGATTCGACGCACTGTAGTACCAATTATCCATGGGGGTCAGGAGGATGGTGGCTGCACTCCCAGTACCAACGGACACGGGTCGGGACCACGGTACCGGAATCGCCACGTCCGATCGGGCCGGGCCACTCGACGAGGGACCGGGGGCGACGGGTTGGCGGTCGGGCGTGGGGAGGGGCCGTGCGGTGCCCGAAGGTGCCCGCCGACGCGAGGAGGTGGGGCATGTGTGGTGGCGGTATACTCGGGCGGGGGGGGGTAGTATGCGGTGGATGCGGTGGAGGCGCCCGGCGCGAGTGGGCGCGCGGGGTCGCCTATGCGCGCGAAATGGCGCTGGCCCGGCGCATGCCAGACCCGGTGATCACGACGCCTGATCGAGCAGGCGTGGGTGATGCGGCACCCCTTCTACATCGAGGAAGTCCAGGAAGTCGGACCAGGCCCCGAGGGCGAGTTCGGGCGCGATACCATCCTGCACGGCGACGAGTATGGTCCGCTCGACGATCGCGGGGGTGATGTCGCCAACGCTGGTTTTGCCCATGCCAGCGAGCCGACCGAGGGCCGGATGGATCACGAAGGTGAAGAGACGCATCGCCTCCCACTGCTCCGTCTCGCGCAGCCAACGGGCGTAGCGGAAGGCGATTCCCATCAGGGATTGGGAATCGTGCATCAAGGACGGATCCGACCCCGAACACTCAGGGGCTGCTCCCTGCCGTGCATTCCTGCCCCCTTCCTCCCGGCAACGTCGGCAACCTCGGCAACCTCGAACGGCACACCCGACGCGCAGGTCGGGCTACGCCGCCGCGCCCACCGCCCGCTGGTTTTTCTTCGTGTTGCCCACGGCTTTCCATCCGCGAATCGGTATAGTACCGATTCGGCGCGTCCGTGTCTAGGTCCGCACGTCGGGCAATGGAGAACGCTCGCACGCGACGGTGTGCCCCTGCACGGCACTCGCGAGTTGGCCGTTGGCCGACCCCCGCAGGAGTTGGCCCGGTTCAAAGTTTTGCGCGGCGGCGGCATGGTGGACATAGTGAGCGGCAAGCCAGTGATCACGATCGGTGGGGGTGGCGAGCACGCCGCCTGACGGGGGTTTCGCCACGACCAGGGCCAAGAGCAGCATCGCGACCAGGCCGATGATCAGCCCCAATAATCCTGCGGTGCCGGTCGCGAACCGGCGCATCAGGCTCGTCCTCCGCTTATCCGCCGCTCTCGCTCGCCGCCCCGGTCGTCACGAACCCCGCCAGTCGCCCGATCGCCGCCACCGCCTCGGCGACGATGGTCGCGACGAGTTCTCCGGCAGGGCGAAGGTCGCCGATCGCGCCGACGCCGCTCCCCGCCATCAGGGCGATGAGGCGCGGATCATCCTCACGCTCGGCTCGCCAGACGGCCTCCTGCACCGGGCTATGGTGCGCGCGCAGGGCTTCGGGTCGCTCCGCCCACTCATCGGTGAAGCGGTTACCGATCGCGCGGACGTGCGCGCCGGGCCAGGGCCGCCCCCAAAGGAGGTCGAACGCCCCGGTATGGACCGTGTCGCCCGGCCCCGCCGCGACGATCGCCGCCTTCCAGGCGGCGCTGATCGGGGCCTCGGGGGTCGCCAGGAAGCGGGTGCCGAGCCAGCCCCCCGCCGCCCCCAGGGCCAGCGCCGCCGCCAGCCCCCGACCATCGACGAGGCCCCCGGCGGCCAGCACCGGCACCGCGCCCGCCGCCGCGACGACCGCCGGGAGGAGCGCCGCCAGCGGCATGAAGCCGCTGTGGCCGCCGCCTTCCGTGCCCTGGGCGACGATCGCATCCACCCCCGCCGCCAGCGCGGTCGGGACCTCGGCGACCGTCGTGACCTGCGCGATCACCCGCGCGCCCGCCGCGTGCGCCCGCCGCGCCCAGGGACCCGGATCGCCCCACGACAGGCAGATCACCGGCACGCGCTCGGCCAGGCAGCACGCGAACGCATCCTCATCGATACGCTCGATCACATGGTTAACGCCGAAGGGTTCCCCGCGCAGTAGCCGCCGCGTCTCGTCGATCAGCGTTCGCAGGGTCGCCGCATCGCGCCCCAGGCCACCATGGACCCCGAGGCCACCAGCGCCCGACACCGCCGCTACCAGCGCGGGCGAGGTGTAGGTCGCCATGCCCGCCTGGCAGAGCGGATATCGGATACCGAGCAGGGCGCAGAGCGGGGTCTGGAGCATGGGGCCTCCGGGTCGAAGGTTTCCGGGTCGAAGGTCGAAGGCCGAAGGTCGTGGAGACGGAGTATCTTCGCACAGGTGGGTGTAGGGCAAGCGTGGGCGGGCCACGCGGGCCGATATGCTATCCTCACAGTACGATGCACCGGCAACGGACATGCTCACGACCCTCCCGTTCTTTCGACCTTCGACCTTCGACCCGAAGGGAGTCCCGATGCGCGATCACCTTCTCGTTAACGCCAATGTCCTGACGATGGATTCCGCGCGACCGAGCGCCGAGGCGGTGTTGGTCGCGGGCGAGCGGATCGTGTTTGTTGGCGGCAACGCCGAGGCGCGGGCGTTGGCTCGCCCAGGCGCGCGCCAAACCGATCTGGGCGGGCAGACCCTTTTGCCCGGCTTCAACGAGGCCCACAACCATATGATCGCCTTCGGGCTTTCGCTGGCCCAGGTGGAGGCCGGGTACCCGGCGGTGCGCTCGATCGCGGCGATGATGGTCGGCTTCGCGGCCCGCGCTCGGGAAACCTCGGCAGGGGCCTGGGTGCGCGGGCGCGGCTACGACGACAACAAGCTCGACGAGCGCCGCCACCCCTCGCGCCACGATCTCGATGCCGCCGTCCCCGACCACCCGGCGATCGTCACCAACGCTTCCGGCCACATGAGCGTGGTCAACAGCCGCGCGATCCGTCTCGCCGGGATCGGCCCCGACACGCCCGACCCGCAAGGGGGGCGCATCGTCCGGGATGAGCACGGCGAGCCGACCGGCCTGCTGCAGGAGACGGCGCAAGGGCTTGTCCAGGCCATCATGCCGGAGCCGACCCCCGTGGAGTTGCACGAGGCGGTGCGGCGCTGCTGCCGCGCCTACGCCGCCGCCGGGATCACCAGCAGCCAGGATGCATCCAGCAGCGCCGCCGCAGAGATCGCCGCCTATCAGGAGGCGCGGGCGACGGGCGATCTCCTCCCGCGGACCACGCTGATGATCCGCGACAACCTGCTGCCCCACCTGGCCGGACTCGGCCTGCGCGGCGGCTTCGGCGACGAGCGCCTGCGGATCGGCCCGATCAAGTTCTTCGCCGATGGCAGCCTGATCGGTCGCACCGCCGCCGTCACGCAGCCTTTCCTGGCCGATCCGCGCCGGGACAATCTGGGCCTGGAGATGATGCCGCAGGAGGAGTTGGATGAGCGGGTCTGGCAGGCGCATCGCGCCGGCTTCCAACTCGCCACGCACGCGATCGGCGACCGCGCGATCGGCGTGGTCCTCGACGCGTATGAGCGCGCCCTGGCCCGCCTGCCGCGCGCCGACCATCGCCATCGCATCGAGCATTGCGGTATCCTGCGCCCCGACCTGATCGAGCGGCTGCGCGTCGGCGCGTTCATCGCGGTGAGTCAGCCGATTTTCATCTCCGAGTACGGCGATGGCTTCCGCCGCCACCTCGGCGAGGCGCGGCTGCAACTGACCTACCCGTTCCGCAGCCTGCTCGACGCGGGGGTGCCGCTCGTCTTCTCGTCCGATTGCCCCGTCTCCGCCTTCCAACCGCTGAAAGGGATCAGGGATGCCGTCCAGGAGCGTACCGGCAGCGGGGCATCCTACGCGCTGGAAGAGGCGCTGACGGTGGAGGAGGCCCTGCACGCCTATACCGTGGCGGGGGCCTACGCCTCGTTCGATGAGGGGCGGAAAGGCCAGCTCAGGCCGGGACTGCTGGCCGATCTGACGGTGCTCGCCGCCGACCCGCGCCACGCCGATCCCGCGACCATCGCCGAGATCCCGGTCACGATGACCATCGTTGGTGGCGCGGTGGTACACGGGGGGTGAGGGGGGTGGCGGGGGCGATGGAAAGTGGGGAGGGCGTGCGGCTACCTGTGGGGCCGCGCTTGGCTGTCCCGCCCACCCGCCCCGAGCGGCCCCAGGCGGTCATCCTCACCGGCCTCCAGGGGTCGGGGAAGTCCACCTTCTGCAAGGAACGGCTCTTCGCCACACATGTGCGCCTCAGCCTCGACATGCTGCGGACGCGGCGACGTGAGGTGGGCCTGCTCGACGCCTGCCTCGCGCTGCGGCAGGCGTTCGTGATCGACAACACAAATCCGACGCTCGCGGAACGGGCACGATACATCGAGGCGGCGCGGGCGGTCGACTTCGCGGTGATCGGCTACGTCTTCGACGTGCCGCTCACCACCTGCCTGGCGCGCAATGCGGCCAGACCGGCGGGCGAGCGTGTCCCCGCGCGCGGGCTCTACGCCACGCGCAAGCGCTTCCAGGCACCCACGCTGGGGGAGGGGTTCGACGCGCTGTATCGGGTGCGGTCGGCGGCGGGCGGCTTCGTGATCGCGGCGTGGGATGAGGTGGAGGTGGGCGGGGCGGCTGGCGTTTGACGGGGACGGCAGGGTCATGGCGAGAGAGAGGGCAGAGAGAGAGGGCGGAAGCGGGGATGCCGTTGGACTGAAGTCCCGGCTGAAGGCTCGCCATGCTCGCCACGAAGTCCGCCTACGCGGACTGGGGGGCAAGGTGGGTGGGGGCAGCGCCCGCGCTTCCCGCCGCGCACGGTGTTGGATCGCAGCCGCTGTCGGGATGGATGTTGCGTCCGGGCGAGCGGTGGGCTACCGTGTCGCGATCGTGCTGGGGTGAAGGATTGGGGCGGGTGAGCGGTGGCGCGGCGTGCCAGCGGGATGCCGCCCAGAGGAGGAGGAGGAGGAGGCGATGGAGGACACGACCACGACCATGCGCGCGGTGCTGGCGCGGCTGACAGCGGCGGAAGGGGAATTGGCCGCATTGCGTCGCGCGCACGCGCGGCGACCGGCGTGGCGGCGCGGTAGCGCGGCGCTCGCGGTGGCCGTATTGGTCGCCCTCGTGCCGCTGTCTCTGCTGGCCGCGAATCCTTTCAATGACCTCGCCGGCGGCGTCCACGACCCAAATATCGACCTGATCTACAATGCGGGCATCACCACCGGCTGTGTGCCGGATGTCTCCTACTGTCCCAACGCAACCGTGACGCGTCAGGAGATGGCGAGCTTCCTGGCCCGCACTGCCGGGCTGGGCGGCAACAAGCCGGTCGCCCGCGCGGCGCGACTCGCCGTCGCCAACCCGAGCGGCGGCAGCCCGAGCTACGCCGCCAACGAGTTGACCCGCCTCGCCTTCGTCAACACGACGAGCAGCGCTCCGCTCACGGTGGCGCAATCCGGGCTGACGCCGATCGTCGGGGTGCCGCTGAATGTGCCGGTACAGGCGTATGTCCGGGTCAGCTTCACCGCGCAGGCCTCCGCCTCCTCGGCGGTCGGTTGCCCGTGCAGCCTGCGCCTCTATTTGCAGCAGGACGCCCAAGCGCCGGTGGCGGTGAAGCGGATCAACCTCGCCACCAGCGCGAGCGACATCGTGGCCGGCTTCGAGCGCCGCGATCTCTCCGGCTCGTTCGTTTTCCTGGCCTCGGTCGGCGACCATGCCTACACCCTGCGCGCCGAGCAGGTCGGCAGCAGCAGCGCCGATCTGGCGATCATCTTCCCGAATCTTCAGGCGGAGATCTTCCCGTTCGGCGGCGGCGGGGCGGGCGCGGCGGGCGCGAGCGACGCGCCCCAGGATGCGCCGCAGGACTGAGGATTGCGCCAAACGGCGGATAGTACGCCGCGACCCGAGAAATGTTCGGGCGCGCATGGCCGTATATTGGGAGCGTGGTACCGACTCAGACCGCATCGCCGCCCCTGATACCGACGTGCGCACACGGGTACGTTTGGTGGCGGGTGCGACCAGGGAGGAGGGACGGGGGAGCTTGGGATAGCGCCACGATGCACCATCGTCCTTGATAGCGTAGCGAACAGGAGCAGCATCAGATGACCGACGAGACCACGACGACGACACGGGAGATCCTGGGACGCCTGGAAGCGGCAGAGCGTAAGCTCGCCGCCTACGCCGCCGCAGCCGCGCCGCGCCGCGCGCCCACGCCGCCGCGCGCGGGGCCGCCTCTTCTCGGCCCTGCCCGTCGCATTCATGGTGGCGCTGGTGCCGCTGGGCATCCTCGCCGCCAACCCCTTCACCGACCTCGACCCGGCCCAGGCCACCGGCCACAACCCGAACATCGACCTGATCTACACCGCCGGGATTACCAAGGGCTGCAACCCGCCCGAGAACACGCAGTACTGTCCCAAGGACGTCGTCACCCGCGAGCAGATGGCCTCCTTCCTCGCCCGCACCGCCGGACTCGGGGCTAACCCGCCCGTCGTCAACGCCCTGACGGCGGTGACGGCGACGAATGCGACCAATGCGACCAACGCCACGAACGCCACGAATGCCACGAATGCCACGAACGCCATCACCGCCACGACGGCCACCAAGCTTGCGACCAGCCCGGCGGGTGCCACCACCTATGCCGCTAACGAGTTGGTACGCGTTGCCAACGCGACATCGAACGACGACATCGGGACCAACACGGTGTTCATCGACCTGGTGAGCAGAACCATCGTGGCTCCGACAGCGGGGTTTGTCATGGTCATTGGTACCTCGCGCGCCGTAGGGTCTGTGCCAGGGGCCTGCCCATGTAGGTTCGCAATCCGTCCGACAGATGGGACAACGCCGAGGATCGCCTCTGATGGCGTGGTCCCAAGCACCAATAGTGCCGACTTCACCGCGTCGCTGACCGTCAACACCGTCTACGCCGTGGCGGCTGGTACGAATACGTTTACGATTCAAGGGGAGCGCGTCAGCGGTACCGCCAAGGTCTTGAACTTCACCACGATCTCGCTGCTGTTCGTGCCCTTCGGCAACAGCGGCGGCAGCGCGCTCGATGTGAATGGGCCGGATGAGTCGCAGGACGGCAAGCCCTAATCGTGCAGTCGCTCGCTCCGGCTCTGCATCCTGCGTCTCGAGATTCCGCGCATCAAAGGCAACGCGTCCGGCCCCGATGGGGTCGGGCGCGTCCGATAGCCACCCTTCCCTCAATCCTCCCCGACCGGAACTTGTAGCCCACAGTGAGCCAGCGCGAATGCCGAACCTCAACGATGGTAGCTTGGTTCAATGTGCCGTTTGCTCCGATGGAACCCTCTCCACCTCCCCGTAATCGCTTGACGGTTGTACGGACGGACGGGTACACTGCTGGCAACCAAGGGGCGAAGGCGGACGGGGGGAGGGCGGCGTGGGGCTGAAGGGCAAGCATATCGTCAGCGTGGGCGATCTGAGCCGCGAGGAGATCGAGTTGATCTTCCGATGCGCCGATCGATTCGCGGCGCAACCACGGGGACAGACCCATCTCGGTCGCGGCTTCCAGCTTGCGACCCTTTTTTTTGAGCCGAGTACCCGCACCCGGCTCTCGTTCGAGTCGGCGATGAACCGGCTCGGCGGCGCGGTCCTGACCGTGGCCGATGGCGCGCAGTCGTCCGTGTCGAAGGGGGAGACGCTGGCCGACACCGCGCGGATCGTCAGCGCCTATGCCGATGTGATCGTGCTGCGCCACCCGGCGGAGGGGGCCGCACGGGTCGCCGCCGACGCGGCGGGGGTGCCGGTGATCAACGGCGGTGACGGCGCGCACGAACACCCGACGCAGACCCTCTGCGACCTCTACACCCTCGGGCACGAGTACGGGCGGGTGGAGGGGCTGACCGTCACCCTCTACGGCGACCTGAAGTACGGGCGCACCGTCCACTCGCTGGCCTACGGCCTGGCGCTCTTCGGGGCGCGGATCGTCTTCGCGCCCGCCGATCCGGCGCTCGCCCCGCCCGCCTATGTCTTGGAGCGACTGCGAACGGTCTACAACGTCGAGCCGGATTGGTGGGATCCGAATGGCGGCGAGCCGATGCCCGATTCCGACGCGGTGTACCTGACGCGCGTTCAGAAGGAGCGGTTCACCAACGGCAGCGCCAGCACGCGCGAGTATCCGCGCATCGACCGCGCGCTCCTCCGCCGTTGGGGCATCGCCGACCGGACGCTGCTGCTGCATCCGCTGCCGCGCGCGGGCGAACTCGATCCTGAGTTGGACGGCGAGGCCCGCAGCGCCTATTTCCGCCAGGCGGCCTACGGCGTGCCGGTACGAATGGCGACCATCGCCCTCATCCTCGGCATCGCGGAGGAGGAGTGGTCGAGCGGGTGGGGCGCACGCCGCGAGGTCCTCGGGGCCGGGGGCGTGCCGATACCGGGGGCGGCGGACGACGCGGGCTTCCACGCCGAGGGGCTTGTCTGCGCCAATCGCGGCTGCGTCACGAGCCGCGAGCGCGGCACGGTCGAGCCGCGCTTCACCCTCGCCGTCGCGGCGGGCGGGCAACTTCGCTGCCGTTACTGCGACACGATCGCCGTTCGCGGTCAGGCCCGCCTCCCGGAGCAGTCCGCCGCGCTGGGCGATCTGCCCTTGCCACAGCACGGCGCGGCGACCTACGCGCCGCTGGGCGTGGCCGACTAGCGCGGGCATACCGGCAACGCCGGGGCCGCTGAGCCAGATTGGCCGCAGACCCCGTTCCCTCCCTCCCTTTCAGGGGAGGGTCGTCGCCCGCAGGCGGCAAGGGCATAGCGAAGCGGGGCCGGGGAGGGGTTAAAACGCGGGCTCGTACGTCTGGTAGAAGCCGACGAACGGGACGCCGCTCATCAGCGTCCCGACCATCCCTTCCAGCGTGCGCGCTTCCGGCGAGTAGCTGAAATCGTAGTATTCGCGCTCGCTGCGCCAGTAGGCGATCAGCGTGTAGCGCCCGCCGAGGTAATCGGCCAGCAATTCCATCGAGGCGAAGCCCGGATGGCCCGCCATCGTCGTCTGCGTCTCCATGGCGATCTGCTGGGCCGCGCCCGGTCGCCCGAAGCCCACATCGAAGCGCAGCAACTTGGCGTACATCGTCCCCTGTGCCCCCCGTTGGTCCGGGCAGGCCGCGCCCGCCCGGATACTTCATACCGTTACACGCCCGTCAGGCGACACCGGCTCTCAGAGCGCGGCGTCGAACAGGACTTTCGCCCCCTTGCCGAGTCGTGCCAGTTCGGCCACAACCTGCGGGTGGAGCGGGATGCCGTGCTGCCGCCGCTCCGCCTCGGCCGCGAACTCGAAGTCTCCGGGCACGTAGACGCGCTCGTGGCCCTCCGCCGGTGGCGCGTTGCGGAGGGTCGAGACGAGGCGATCGACGTCGGCCCGATACTCGTCCAGCGGGCGAAAAGCCGCCGGGTCCCAGGCCCCGAAGAACTGGCCGATATTGGCCGGTCGCGCCGACACGGTGCCCGGCTCGGCGCGATAGGCGCGCTGGTCGAACGAGAGGGCGGCCCCGCTGAGCGGGCCGCACAGCACCTCGACCACCATGGCCAGGCCATAGCCCTTCTGGCCGCCGGTGGCGCGCTCGCCGCCGAGCGGCAGCAGGTAGCGCGCGGCGAACGGGTCTTGCGTCGGGTCGCCCTCGGCATCGACGGCCCAGCCGAAGGGGATCAGCTTCTCTTCGCGCCGGGCGATCTCGATCTTACCCCAGGCGACGGTGCTACAGGCCATATCGATCACGAACGGCTGCTCCTTGCCCGACGGCACGGCGACCGCGAGCGGATTGGTGCCGAGGAGCGGGTCGCGCGCGTTGGTGGGGATGACCAGGCCACCGGCGTTCGTCATCGCGAGGCCGATCAGGTCGTGCGGCAACGCCTGCAATGGATAATGGCTCGCCGCGCCGAAATGGTTGGTGTGGCTGAGGGTGACGAACCCGACCCCGGACTGGCGGGCCTTCTGGATGGCAAGCTCCATCGCCCAGTGCGCGTTGGCGAGGCCGAAGCCATTGCGGCCATCGACGCGCGCGGTCGCCGCCGTCTCCTGCACGATCACGGGGGTCGCGCCGACATCGACGCGCCCGGCCTGGATCGCCTTGATATAGCCGGGCAGGCGCGGGACGCCGTGCGAGTCGATGCCGCGTATGTCGGCATCGACCAGGATACGCGCGTTCAGCGCGGCCAACTTGGCGGGCATCCCGACCGACGAGAAGATGCCGGTGACGAACTCGGTCAGGCGCGCACCATCGTAGCGCGCATATGGCGCCTTCGTCTTGGTCGCGGTCGTGTCGGCCATGCCCCGCCCTCCTTTTGCCTCGTCCCGTCCCATCGCCTGGTCGGGCACGCCCCACCGCAGCAGCGATGCTGCGCGCATCGTACCGGGGTCGGCGGCGCTTGGCAAGACCTCAGCGGCGTTCCGGCACATCGGCCAGGGGGAGGGTGAAGGTGAGGGTGGCCCCCGGGCTGTCGGTATTGTTCTGCGCCGAGAGCGCGCCGCCGTGGGCGTTGATGAGGTGCTTGGCGATCGCCAGGCCGAGGCCGGTGCCGACGCCGCTGCGCGCCTTGTCAGCCTTGTAAAAACGCTCGAAAATGCGCGGCAGATCGTCGGGTTCGATCCCGATTCCGCTGTCGCGCACCTGGAACGCGACCATCTCCCCCTGCCGCACCGCGCTGACCACGATGCGCCCGCCCGGTGAGGTGAACTTGATCGCGTTGTGCAGCAGGTTGAGCAACACCTGGCCGATCCTGTCCGGGTCGGCCAGGACGGGCGGCAGCTCGTCGGAGGGCTCGGACAGCAACTGGAGGCTCGACCGCTCGGCCTGCGCGCCCAGGCGCTTGAGCGCGGGCGCGATCAGGTCGGACGGGGCGATGGGTTCGCACACGAGTTGCACCTGTCCGGATTCGATGCGCGACAGCTCCAGGAGTTCGCGGACGAGTTGGGTGAGATGGTCCACTTCCTCGTTCATCAGGCCGAGGAAATAGCGCGCCTCGCCCGCCTCCTCGATCGCGCCGCTGTCCAGGGTCTCGACCAGCGCCTTGATCGAGGCGAGCGGCGTCCGCAGCTCGTGCGAGATGTTGGCGACGAAATCGCGCCGGGCGGTCTCCAGGCGGCGCACCTCGGTCAGATCTTGCAAGACGAGCAGGACGGGACCGCCCGCGACCCCGCGCACCGGCGCGGCGACCGCCCGGATCGTGCGCCGACCGCCGCCCGTCTCGATCAGGATACTGGAGACCTGCCCGCGTTGCCGCGCATCGCCCACGAGGCGGGTCAACTCGTGGTCGTGCGCGACCTCGATCAGCGGGCGACCGCGCACTTCCTGGCGCGAACGCCCGCGCACCGGACGCCCGCCCGGCACCAGCAGGCGTTCGGCGGCGCTGTTGGCGAGCGCGATCGTCCCCTCGTGGTCGATCATCAGCAGGCCGTCGCCCATCGTTTCCAGCAGCGCGGCCAGCTTCGCGCGCTCGTCGGAGATGATGCCGATCGTGTCGCGCAACTGATCGGCCATCCGGTTGTAGGCCAGCCCGAGTCGCCCGATCTCGTCGGTGCCGCGCGGGTCGCTGCGCCGGTCGAGTTGCCCCGCCGCCATCGCGCTCGTCACGATCGTCAGATCGTTGATCGGCTGGATAATGTAGCGTGAGAGGAGCCACGCGAGCGACGCCGCCGCGACGCCGCTGATGGCGACGCCGAGCAGGGCGACCAGCCGCAGCCGGTCCAACTGTTTATTCACCAGATCGAGCGGCTGCGCGACCCGCGATACCCCCAACATCCGCCCGTCGCGCATGACCGGCGCAGCGGCGTACATGGACTCGCGACCGGTTGTCGCGCTGTAGCGCACGCTGAACCGGCCCTGGTTCGCCAACACGGCGCGTATCTCCGGGCGCTCGGCGTGGTTCTCCATCAGGGCAGGATCAACCTCGGAGTCGCCCAGGACCGTGCCATCGACGGCGACTAGCGTGACCCGATTCCCTGCCGCACTGCCCAAATTCGTCGCCAAGCGCTCGAGGGCCGCACGATCGTCCCAGGAGTCGGCGCTCTCCGCCGCCACCAGCCGGGCCTGGCCCAGCAGTTCGGTCTCGGCCCCGGTGAGATAGAGTTCGCGGCTGACGCGCAGCAAATAGAGGGCCAGCAGCGCCGTCGCCACCAGGACGAGCGGCACCGTGGTCAGCAGCAAACGCGAGCGGAGGCCGATGGTGCGTGGCATGGGTATCCAGTCGTGAGACATGAGACGTGAGTAGAGGTTCGCTTACGGCACACGGCCCAATACACTACCGCCCAGCCACTCACGACTCACGTCTCACGACTCACGCCTCACGCCTCACGTAGTGAAGCGGTAGCCCAACCCGCGCACCGTCAGCAGGTGGACGGGGCGGCTCGGCTCGCGCTCGATCTTCTCGCGCAGCCAGCGGATGTGGACATCCACGGTGCGTGTGTCGGTCGGGAAGTCGTAGTCCCAGACCCGTTTGAGCAACACGTCGCGCGAGAGGACGACACTGTGATTGCGCGCCAGGAAAAGGAGCAGTTCGAACTCCTTCGGCTTGAGTTCGAGCGGGCGACCATCCCAACTGGCGTGGTGCTGGAGGGGGTCGATCCGCAACGGGCCGACTGTCACCGGCGGATCGTTCTCGCCAAGCGCGGTCGGTTGCTCCGGCGTCTCCGCGAGGTCGCTGCGGCGGAGGAGGGCCTTGAGGCGGGCGAGGAGTTCGCGCATGGAGAAGGGCTTGGTGAGGTAGTCGTCGGCGCCGAGCTCGAGGCCGAGGACGGTGTCGAGCTCGCCCTCGCGGGCGGTGAGCATCAGGATGGGGACGGCGGAGTCGCGGCGGAGGGCGCGGCAGACCTCGAAGCCGTCGAGGCCGGGGAGCATCACGTCGAGGAGGACGGCGGCGGGGGGCTCGCGGCGGGCGGCGGCGAGGGCGGCGGGGCCGTCGTGGGCGCTGGCGACGGCGTAGCCGGCGCGGCGCAGGTGGTAGCCGATCGTCTCCACCAGCACCCGCTCGTCGTCCACCACCAGGATCCGTTTGAGCGCGCGGCCTTCTTTTTCCGTGGCCACCATACCGCCCTTCCCCATCGCCACTCGCGCACATCCAACCAGTTGCTTTGCACCAATTGCGTTGCATCATTCACGTCGCACCAATGCCGCACCAGTATTGTACTTGAAGTGCTGCGTGAATTGAGAATGCCGAAGGGAGCCTGTAAAATGGGATGTGGACGGGCTTTCGTCCCTGCCGACACATGTTATGCTCGATGTTCACAGTTCGGGGAGGACCGATGCGGATTGCGCTGGATGCGATGGGCGGCGATCACGCCCCGGTGGCGACGGTCGCCGGGGCGGTCGCGGCGGCGCGCGCCTACGGGGTCGCGGTGGCGTTGGTCGGTCGCACGGCGGCGATCGAGGCCGAGTTGGCGAAATTCGATACGACCGGCCTCGCCCTATCGGTCGTCGAGGCCCCCGATGTGATCGCCATGGACGAACACCCGGCCAACGCCGCGCGACGGAAGCCGAACGCGTCGATCAACGTCGCGCTCCGCCTCGTGAAAGACGCTCAGGCGGCGGCGATGGTCTCTGCGGGCAATAGCGGCGCGGTGATGGCGGCGGCGCTCTTCGTCCTCGGGCGCGTGCCGGGCATCGAGCGCCCGGCCATCGGCGCGGTGCTGCCGATGCCGACGGGGCGGGTGCTGCTGATCGATTCCGGGGCCAACACCGATCCGAAGCCGAGTCAGCTCCTCCAGTTCGGGCAGATGGGCGCGATCTATATGGAGCGGGTGCATGGCCTCCGCAACCCGCGCGTCGGGCTCCTGGCGAACGGCGAGGAGCCGACGAAGGGGAACGAGCTGGTGCAGGCGACCTACCCGCTGCTCGCCGCCAGTGGCCTCAATTTCATCGGCAACATCGAGGGGAAGGACATACCCGCCGTCGTCGCCGATGTTGTCGTGACCGACGGCTCGACCGGCAACGTCGTGTTGAAACTCACTGAGGGGGTCGCCGCAGCCGTCCTGGGCGCGATCCGCGACGAGTTGAACGCGAGTCTGCGGACCAAACTGCTCGCCGCCGGTTTGCGGCCCGCCTTCGGGCGCATCCGCGCGCGCTTCGACTACCGCGAGGTCGGCGGTGCGCCGCTGCTCGGCGTGGAGGGGATCGCGGTGATCGCGCACGGTCGTTCGGACGCGCACGCCATCCAGAACGCCATCCGCGCCTGCAAGGAATCGGTGGAGGGCGGGACATTGGAGGCGATCCGATCGCTGCGGCCTGCGGCGAAGGCGGGGGCGGGGATCGCGTAGGGTGGATAACCCCTCCCCGCCGCTACGGCGGCGACCCTCCCCTAAAAGGGAGGGCAAAGACGGACCCAGCCGACCCGCCACGCATTTGTGAAACGCGGCGGTAGGGTAGCTTGGGGTCGGCGGGCGGTGGCGGCGGCGGTGGGCGGCGGGCAGTGGCAGGCGGTTGAGGCCCAAATTGGATCAGGGCGCAAACCGGATGTGGCGGGGATTTGACAGAAGTCGATCGTAACCAACTGCGACGATTGCTGCTACGCTGGCAGGATGGTGAGCTGCGCGCCATCGCGGTGCTTGAAGAAGCGGAAACGCTATTGGAACACCTCGGACCGCTACCAAAATATCTCCAGAGCGATTTTCGCTCCATCGCTATGGAAGTGCTCTACGATCTCGATATCTTGATCGCGCAGCGCATCAACTCGGACGATATACCCGCCCTGCTCGCCTTTCTCGATACGCCGATCGGTGCGGAAGCACAGGGCTGGCAGGACATACAGCGCTATTGGGAAGGCATCGACTTCGACCGGCGACTGTAGGTGCCCACAACTTTTCGGACCCTATTCCACCTCGTCCGCGTGACGCTCCGAGAAGTGCAACTGTGTGAAGCATTCCGGCGCGTGGTTATCGATCGAGCCGATGCGGTTCCAGGCCCAGCCGGTGTGGATGTCGTTGCCGAGGATATGCAGCTTCTCGTAGCGGGCGAAGAGGAGTCGCCAGGTGTCGCCATCGCGCGGGGGGAGCGGGCGACCGTCGGCGAGCCAGGTCATGCCCGACCAGGGGAAGGCCAGTTCCACCGTCCAGCCCTGGTCCGCGCTCGTCGGGTCGTTCAGCGTCCCGTTGATCTGGACGGCGGATTGGAGGCCGGGGAAGTCCCAGTCGCGGAAGGCCCAGCGCGGGCCACGCGGGTGCGCCCCGCGCCACATCGCCTCGCCGACCCGGTCGAAGTTGCCGCCGAAGCTGAGGGCGCGGCGCTCCACGAGGTCGAACTCCGGCACATCGAAGCGCCCGCCGCGTCGGTAGGCGTCCTGCCAGATCAGGAAAACCTCGTAGATCGTCCCGAGCGCGTTGATCTCGAACTCATAGTAGCAGTCGCCGCCGTCGATGAAGACCTCGACGTCGTTCTCGTTGAAGATGAGCGAGTCGCGCGCGGTGCGTTGTGCCGCGACGAACGGCTCCTCGATCCAGAAGGCGATGTAGAGGGCGTGATCGTCCCAGAGTGCGGCGGCGCGGGTGTCATAGAGGCCGGGATGGCCGCTCACCACGTCCATGAAGCGGGGGGAGCGCGCCACATGTGCCCAGGCGAGCTTGTCCAGGCGACCGTCGATCGTGATCGGTGCGCGCGCGCGGTGGCAGGTATAGTGGGCCACCTCCGCCGCGCCGCCGTAATGCTCATCCATCCGCGCCCTCCTCGCCCTGCGGTTGTGTATGTATCGCGTGCATCTCGCGCGCGTCTCGCGTGTGTCCCCCGTGCGTCCCTACGCGCGCATGATAATACGCGACGGGATAGCACGCGACGATTGCGCTGTCGTCACGGCGGCGGCGCGGGCTTGTTATCCGAACGTACACCGCTACAATTGCAGTGGTGTCCACTCGAGTACGGGTGGGTGGCGAGCGGGGGATGATGCAGCCGAGGATGCAGGCGGGCGCGGTGGCGGAGGGGACGCTTACCATTCGGCATCATCCGGTGCTGCTGGTGGCGCGCGCCTGGCAGCCAGGCGCGTTGCTACTAGCCGCCGCCGTCCTCGTCTTCGTGCTCGCGGCGTCGCCGACGCCCCCGCCGACCCTCTGGTTCCTGCTCGTGGGCGGCCTCTTCGTCGTTGGCGGCCTCTGGGCGACCTGGGCCTATCTGGACTGGTCCAACGATCTGCTCTACCTCTCCGCCCACCACCTGATCGAGGTCACCGGTGTCGTCGGCGTCAGCGAGTCGCGGCGCGAGTTGCGGTTGGAGCGAATCCAGAGCGTCGAACTCGACCAGCGCAACCTGATCATGCGCTGGTGCGGCTGCGCCGACGTGTTGATCTCGATCGCGGCGATCGGCCCGTTGCGCTTCGCCGCCGCGCGCGATCCGCTGCTGGTGCGCGACCGGATCCTGGCGCGACTCCAGGCGTACACCGAGACGCGCGAGGTGGGGGACGAGGCGACGATCCGCGCCAGCGTCGAGGCGTTGCTCGGCCTGGACGAGACGCCCTTGATGCCCGCAGGGGCTGCGTCAACGCCCGGCAGACGCGCGCGGCGATGGCGCGGGCTGCGCGCGCCGCGCCGCCCACCGCCGCGCATCTATTTCGGGCGGGAGATCAGCGGCATCGCCTGGCATCGCCATCCCTGGTTCCTTTGGCGGTCGTGGCTCGTGCCGCTCGCGATGATCGCGGGGGGCGTGGCGCTCCCCTTCGTGCTCGACGGCCTCGCACTCGGCCCGCTGCTGCCGTATGGCGGGGCGCTGACGCTCGGCTTGGTGATCGTCGCGCTCGGCTGGATGTGGTGGTGCTGGGCCGACTGGCGCAACGATCATTATGTCGTCACGCCCGATCGGCTGATCGAGATCGAGCAATTGCCGCTCGGGCTGCGCCAACAACTCAGCGAGGCCGCGCTGGACAAGGTGCAAGACATCCGCTATCGCATCCCCAACCCGCTCGCCAGCCTGCTCAACTACGGCGACGTGACCGTGCGCACCGCCAGCGCGAACCAGCCGTTCATCTTCCGGGGCATCGCCCGGCCCCGCCAGTTGGCGGCGCAGATCGATCGGTACGTCACCGCCCTGCACCTCGCCGAGGCGCAGGCCCGTCACGACGCGGTGCGCGCCGAGTTCGCGCGCTGGCTCGGGGCCTACGACGAGATCAGCGCGACGGTGCCGCGTGGGGAGGAAGGGGCGGGCTGAGCCACGCGGGCGCGAAGAACGCGCGGAGCAGGGCGGGCGGAGCGGGCGGAGTCGGGTGTCGGCGTGCCCGACAATGCTGCGGGCACGTCAAGACTGGCGGCGACCCCGCAGCCGCCGAGTAGGAATTCAAGCACAAGCAGCACCGGAACACGACAACCAGGGCGAGATATTCGGCGCATCACGGTCGGGTTCACGGATTGCCGGGGGTGGCGCTTGGTCTCGGCGATGCAGGAATGTTCGGCGTTGCCGTGCCGGGCGCGCGGGTCGGCGTGGCCGGGGCCGCGACGGCGGTGAACTGCTCGGTCTCGATGTCGAGGCGTTCGCCGCCGCCCTGCGCGTACACGAGCGTGAGCGTCGGGCCGTCGAGCGCGACGATCGTGGCCGACCCGCGCCGCTGCGGCGTCAGCAGGTTGTGCTGGTAGAAGTCGACCCCCAGTGTATCCGTGCAGGGATCGCGCAAGCTGCGGAAGACGATCAGCAGCCCCTGGTCCCCGTCGTTGATCAGCGCCCCGGCATACACGCTGTAGAGATACAGGCCACCGGGCGGGTCAAGGACCGCGCGGTTGACGAGGCGCTCGGCCCCGGCCGCGAACGGGCCGTTGGGCGACCCCTTCAGCCCCGCGTAGGTGACCGGCTCGATTGTCGTCCGGACCGCCTTGGGGCAGTGGTCCGGGCGCGGCGTCTGCGGGGGCATCGTCCTCGCGGGCTGCCGCGTCGCCTCGTTGTCCGCGATCTGGGTGAGCTTGTCGGGCGGCGGCGGTGACGGCACCACGGCGGCGGGCACAGCCCGGTCCGGCGGCGCCTGACCGCAGCCAACGAGCAGCGCCAGCACGCACGCCAGCATCCAGTAACGGCAAGAAAGCACCACTCGTGTCACCGTCCCGTCGCCGTGCCGACCGGCGAGGCGCGCGGCGTCGCGCTCGGCGTGCCTGGACCCGCGACCGGGCCGAGGAACTGCTCGGTCACATAGTCGAAGCGCTCCACAACGCCCCGGGCCGTCGTGAAGACGACGGTATCCCCCTCAAGCGCCACGAGTTTCGCCGCGCCCTGCCGCTGTGGGGTCTGAGCGTGATGGACGTAGGACCCTTTGCCCAGTGGATCAGCGCAGGGGTCGCGGGTGAAGGCTACCACGATCATCAGCCCCTGCTCGGCATCCTTATCGGTGGCCCCTGCATAGACGGCGAACACTTGCCCCGTGCTCGCGAGCGCCACCGCCCGACTCGTCAGAGCGTTCCCCGAGACATAGAGGATACCAAAAAGACTGCTCTGCTCAGGGAAGTGCTTGAAGGGGAAGATCCCTGTTTCGGGCTCAAGCGGGCAGGTTGATGTCATGGTGGGCATCAGGACGGGTGTGCCCTTTGGACGGCGCTTCTCTGCCTCCCACCGGGCATCGACGGTGGCCAGCAGTCGTCGTTTCTGATCGTCCGTGACGGCGGTTCCGGGAGGTTGTGAGCGCGGTGCCGACTGGTTGGCGCGCGCCACCGCCGCGCCGCTTCCGAACACTATTAACAGTGCAATTCCACTGAGCATCACCCACCATCGCGAATTACCTGCGAGCATTGCTGAAACTTCCTTGCGCCTTCCATCTGTGCAATCACGGAACGTAAAGAGATCGTTAAAGTATCGCTTATGTACTTAACTCTATTGTGGTTCGCGCATTTTGTTATCGAGATGGTACCAAGCCAATAGAGGAGAGTCGGCACTGACTTTTTAGTTCAGTTGATCGACCGCTACCCGGCCAGCAGCGGCAGCTCACCTCACCTTGCCATCTCACCCCCCTGGCTTCCACCGCCCTGGGAAGAACCCGCTACTCACCTGCGCCACCTGTAGATAGCTCGATTATATCCCTCCGCGCCATACCGTTGTCAAGCCTACTCGCAGAAAGTACTTCGCCTCACCGTCACACGGCCAAAACCACCTGGAGAAGGTGGCGGCTATCCACGGTTCCTCACGATCTCCCTATAGCTGTTGCTCGCATCCCTGGCGAGTCCAGATCAACGCGCCCATCCGGGCGGTCGCGTGTCCTCGACGGGCGAGTTCGCCTTACACCAGAGGCTGCGGCCATGAAGCACCCGTGAAGGGCATAATCTGGGGGCGGGGACAGGAGATTAGCGCGAGTAGAGGATTGTGAGCGCGGCCAGCCCTTCCCGGACCTCGGGCGTCAGCAGGGCCGCGTTGTAGCGCCAGGCCCAGTTACCGCCTGCGGTGCCGGGGGTGTTCATGCGCGCCTCGCCGCCGAGATTGAGTACATCTTGCAGCGGCACGATCGCGGTGCGGGCGACCGAACCGAGCGCGAGCCGGATCAATTCCCCGGCGATCGTCTCGTCGGTCGGGGTGTGGCCGAGGTACCGCGCCAGGAAGGCGCGCTCGTGCGCGCTGGCGGTCTGCCACCAGCCACGGGTGGTGTCGTTGTCGTGCGTGCCGGTGTAGACCACGCAGTTGCGCTCGTGGTGGTGCGGCAGGTAGATATTCTCCGGGTCGGAGGGCGCGAATTGGAGGACTTTCATCCCCGGTAGCCCGAACCGATCGCGCAAGGCCAGCACGGGCGGGGTGATCAACCCGAGGTCCTCGGCGATGATCGGCAGATCGCCGAGTTGGGCATGGATCGCCTCGAAGAACGGCACGCCCGGCCCGCTCACCCAGCGCCCATTGACCGCCGTCGGCTCGCTTGCCGGGATCTCCCAGTAGGCCTCGAAGCCCCGGAAGTGATCGATGCGGACGAGATCGAAGAGGGCCAGCGACGTTCGCAGCCGCTCGACCCACCACGCGTAGTCGTCGCGCGCCAGCACTTCCCAGCGGTAGAGGGGGTTGCCCCAGAGCTGGCCGGTGGCGCTGAAATAGTCGGGCGGCACGCCGGCCACAACGGTCGGGCGCGCGGCCTCGTCGAGGAAGAAGAGGGCCTGGTGCGTCCAGACATCGGCGCTGTCGTAAGCGACGAAGATCGGCAGATCGCCGACGATGGCGAGGCCGAGCGCGTTCGCCTCTCCCTTGAGCGCGCCCCAATCGGCGAAGAATCGCCCCTGACAGAAGTGGTGATAGCCGATCTCGTCCGTGAGCGTCGCGCGCGCCGCCGCGAGCGCATCCGGCTCGCGGCGCACCAGCGCCGGGGACCACTCGCTCCAGACCGCGCCGCCATGCGCGTCTTTTAACGCCATGAACAGGGCGTAGTCGGCGAGCCACGGCGCGTGCGCCAGGTGCGGGGTTTCGGCCTCGCCGCGCGCCCAGTGCCGCGCATAGGCGCGGCGGAGGAGGCGCTGCTTCTGGATAATCAGCGGGCCGAAGTCGACCCGCTCCTCGGGGAACGCAGGGAAGTCGGCGAGGTCGTCGTCATCGAGCAGGCCATCGCGCCGCAACCGCGCGGTGCTGATCAGCAGCGGGTTCCCGGCGAACGCCGAGAACGACTGGTACGGCGAGTCGCCATAGCCGGTCGGCCCGAGGGGGAGGACCTGCCAGAGCTTCTGCCCCGCATCGGCCAGGAAGCGGAGGAACTGCCGCGCCTCGTCCCCCAACTCGCCGATGCCATAGCGGCCCGGCAGCGACGTGGGGTGGAGGAGGATACCGCTGGCCCGCTGACGCTCCATCTACTCGCCCCCAACTATTTTTACGCAACGCGTTGCCACTCGCGCGGTTGAGGGGATCGCGCTGACCCGCCGCGCAGTCAACTTGGTATGTACCGCCGTCCCGCTCAACCCGCGCACCGCGCCTTACTCAGCCGTTTGCCCACCCAAGGTAGGCACGGGTGCCACAGATTCCGCCTTGAAGAAGACGGCGGCGAGGGGAGGCAGGGTCACGGTCATCGAATGCGGGTGGTCGTGGTGCCGGATGGCCTCGCCTCGGGCCTCGCCGAGATTGCCGACCCCGCCGCCGCCGTACTCGCGCGCGTCGGTGTTGAGCAGCTCGCGGTAGCGGATTGGCTCCGGCACGGGGATACGATAGCCATAGCGCGGCACCGGCGTGAAGTTGAAGACGCAGACGATCTGCTCGTCCGGCTCACCCGGGGTGGCGGAGGGCGCGCGACGCACGAACGAGAGGATGGAGTTCTGCGCGTCGCGGAAGTCGAGCCAGGCGAAGCCGTCCGGGTGATGATCGAGCAGATGCAGGGCGGGTTCATCGCGATGGAGCGCGTTAAACTGGCGCACAAGATCGCGCAATCGGGCGTGCGGCGCGTAGTCGAGTGCCTGCCATTCGAGGCCGACATCGTTATTCCATTCGCCGCGCTGCCCGAATTCGCTCCCCATGAAGGTCAGCTTCTTGCCGGGCTGGGCGTACTGATAGGCGAAGAGGAGCCGCAGATTGGCGAACTGCTGCCATTCGTCGCCCGGCATCTTGTGCAGGAGCGAGCGCTTCAGGTGGACCACCTCGTCGTGGGAGAGGGCGAGGATGAAGTTCTCGTTGTAGGCGTAGATCTGCCGGAAGGTCAGCTTGTTCTGGTCGTAAGTGCGATAGACCGGGTCGAGGGCCATGTAGGCGAGCGTGTCGTGCATCCAGCCCATGTCCCACTTGAAATTGAAGCCGAGGCCCCCGGCGTGTGTCGGGCGCGACACGCTCGGCCAGGAGGTCGATTCCTCGGCGATCGTCACCGCGCCCCGGCCCTCGTCGCGCACGAGATCGTTGAAGGCGCGCAGGAAGTCGATCGCCTCCAGGTGTTCGCGCCCGCCGTAGCGATTGGGCACCCACTCGCCCGGCTTGCGACTGTAATCGAGGTAGAGCATCGAGCTGACCGCGTCCACGCGCAGGCCGTCGATGTGATACTTGTCGAGCCAGTAGAGCGCGTTCGCGAGCAGGAAATTACGGACCTCGTTTCGACCGTAGTTGAAGGCGAACGTCCCCCAATCGGGCTGGGTACGCCGCCGCCAATCCTGATGCTCGTAGAGGAAGGTGCCGTCGAAGCGCCCGAGGCTGTGGGCATCGACCGCGAAGTGCGCGGGCACCCAGTCGAGGATCACGCCGAGGCCGGCCTGATGGCAACGGTCCACGAAATCCTGAAAATCGCCCGGCGTGCCGAAACGGCTCGTCGGGGCGTAGAAGCCGGTCACCTGATAGCCCCACGACGGATCGTAGGGATGCTCCGCGACCGGGAGGAGTTCGAGGTGGGTGAAGCCGAGATCCAGCGCGTAGGGGATCAACTGGTCGGCGAGTTCGCCGTAGCCGAGCCAGGAGCCGTCGTCGTGCCGGCGCCACGAGCCGAGGTGGATCTCGTAGATGCTCATCGGCGCGGCGAGGTGGTCCCGGTCGAGGCGCGCGGCCATCCACGCCGCATCGTCCCAGCGGTGCGCGTCGAGGTCGGCGACCACCGAGGCGGTCTTCGGGCGGAGTTCGCTGCGGAACCCGACCGGGTCGGCGCGCTGCGTCTCCACCCCATCGGCCCCGCGAATCGCGTATTTGTAGGACTCGCCCGGCACCAGGCCCGGCACGAACAGTTCCCAGATCCCCGACGCGCCGAGCGCGCGCAGCGGCAGGGAGCGCGCGTGCCAGCCGTTGAAATCGCCGATCAGGCTGACGCCGCGCGCGGCGGGCGCCCAGACCGCGAACGCGACGCCGCGCACGCCATCGAGTTCGCGCGGGTGTGCGCCCAGCACGTTGTAGAGTCGACGGTGGCTCCCCTCTCCGGCAAGGTGGAGATCCAGTTCGCCGAGGGTGGGGAGGAAGCGATAGGGCTCCCCCTGCGTCCAGGTGACGCCACCGCGCGCGATCTCCAGCTCATAGGGGAAGACTTCGGCGCGGCCCGGCACCGTCGCGGCGAAGACCCCCGCCTCGCTGATCTGCGCCAGCGCCACGCGGGCCGCCTGCCCGCCCTGCTCGACCACGGTCACCGTCTCCGCGCCCGGCACGAAGGCGCGCACGATCAGCGCCTCCTCCGGGGGGGCCGCCTGACGCTGCGGCTTCGTCCGGGCGGCGGGGGCGACGGTCGGGCCGCTGGCTGGGGCGGAGGCGGGCACGACCAGGGGCACGCGGTGCATCCCCAGGAAGGCGTGCGGCTCGCCGATCTGGCCGGCCAGCAGGGCGTCGATGACCGCAGGCGCGGGCGTCAGGTGCGTGTCTGGCATCGTTTCCCTCCGTCGTGGTGCAGGGGGCGGGCGGGCCATTCGGCCGGACCGGGCCGGGGGCGTCGCCACTGCATCGCTGCTCAGGTCGCGCCGTGCGCGACGTCGCCGGTGGCGGGGTGTCGCAAGATCGCGACCGTGCGCGCGGCGAGGGGGTAGGCGTCGTCGTCCCAGGCAGCGCCCTCCGGCGCGTCGGGCTGGCCGGTATCGAGCACGAAGCGCCATGCGGCGGGATCGTGGCGCGGCATGGCGAACGCGATCGGCCGCTCGCTCGCGTTGAACAGCAGCAGCAACGTGTCGCCGCTCTCGGATGATGGCGCTGGCGCTTGCACGCCCGCGTCGGGCACCGTGTCCCCGACCCCATTGAGCCAGAGACCGAACCCGGCGAGCGCGCCGTCGCGCCACTCGGCGTCGCCCAATTCGGCACCGTCGGAGCGCAGCCAGATGATGGCGGGCGGCGGGTCGCTCCCCAACGGGCGATAGTGGAAATAGCTGCGGCGGCGCAAGGCGGGCTGCGCGCGACGCAGGGCCAGGATGCGGCGCGTCCAGGTCAGCAGCGCCCGCGCCTCGTCATCGAGCGCCCAGGATTGCCAGGCCAGGGGCGTATCCTGGCAATAGGCGTTGTTGTTGCCCCCCTGCGAACGCCCGACTTCGTCGCCGTGCAGGAGCATCGGCACCCCCTGCGAGAGGGCGAGCGTGGTCAGGAGGTTGCGCGATTGTTGCGCGCGAATCGTGCGCAACGCGGGGTCGTCGGTCGGCCCCTCCTGACCGTAATTGGCGCTGTAGTTCTCGTCCGTGCCGTCGCGATTGTCCTCGCCATTCGCCTCGTTGCGCTTGGCGGTGTAGGTGACCAGATCGCGCAGGGTGAAGCCGTCGTGCGCGGTGACGAAGTTCAGCGACGCGGTCGGCGGGCGACCATTGTGCGCGAAGAGGTCGCTGCTGCCGGTCAGGCGCGAGCCGAGATCGGCGATCTGGCCCCGATCGCCGCGCCAGAAGCGGCGCACGGTGTCGCGATACTTGTCGTTCCATTCGACCCAGCCGCCGGGGAAGCCGCCGACCCGATAGCCGCCCGGCCCGATGTCCCACGGCTCGGCGATCAACTTCACGCGGGCCAGGATCGGGTCCTGGGCGACGACATCGAGGAAGGAGCCGGTGCCCGGCTCCTCGCCCGGGCCGCGCGTGAGCGTGGTGGCGAGGTCGAAGCGAAAGCCGTCCACATGCAGCTCCTCGACCCAGTAGCGCAGGCTGTCCATGACCAGTTGCAAGGCGCGCGGGTGGCCGAGGTTCAGGGTGTTGCCGGTGCCAGTGTGGTCGGCGTAGTGGCGTGGGTGCCGGGGATCGAGGCGATAGTAGGCGCGATTGTCGAGGCCCCGGAACGACAGGGTCGGGCCGAAGCGATCCCCCTCGCCGGTATGGTTGTAGACCACATCGAGGAGGACTTCGAGGCCCGCCCGATGGCACGCCTTGACCAGCGCCTTGAACTCGATCACTTGCTCGCCGCGCGTGCCACCTGCCGCGTAGCCGCCATGCGGCGCGAAGAAGCCGAGCGTGTTGTAGCCCCAGTAATTCCGCAGCCCCAACTCGCCCAGCCGCCAGTCGTCCACGAACTGGTGGATCGGCAGCAACTCGATCGCCGTCACGCCGAGATCGCGCAGGTACCCGGTGACGCGCTCGTCGGCCAGGGCGGCGTAGGTGCCCCGCACCGCCGCCGGGAGCGCGTCGTGGCGGGCCGTGAAGCCGCGCACATGGGCCTCGTAGATGACGGTGCGCGACCAGGGGGTGCGCGGCGCGCGATCTTCACTCCCATCATCGCCCCAGTCGAAGTGGGGATCGATCACCATCCCTTTCGGCGCGTCGGGGGCGCTGTCGACTTCGTCGCGGCCCAGGTCGCGGTCGGGGCCACCGCGCGGCGGGAAGCAGAGCAGGGGCGTGGTGACGGTGACCAGGCCGGTGATGGCGCGGGCGTAGGGATCGACCAGCAATTTGTGGGGGTTGAAGCGCAGGCCACGCCCTGGATCGAAGGGGCCGTAGGCGCGATAGCCGTACAACTGGCCGGGTCGCAGCCCCGGCAGGTAGCCGTGCCAGACGCCGTTGGTGCGCTCGGGCAGCGCGACCCTGGCCGTTTCGAGCGCGCCACGCTCGGCGTCGAAGAGGCAGAGTTCGATCCGCTCGGCCCCCTCGCTGAACAACGCGAAATTGACCCCGGCCCCATCCCAGGTCGCGCCGAGGGGGACGGGGTCGCCGGGAAGAACCTGATCGTGTCGCGTCATGGGCACTCACACTTTCGCGTTGCCAGCCGCATCGCCCTGATTCGTTTCGCCGGACGCGTCGCCGATCGTGGCGCGTCCGGATCACCCGTCGGCCATCAGCCGTTCGACCGCGCTGCCGGGGATCCCGACCATCGTCGGGCGATTGTCGAGTTCGTAGCGGACCTCGTAGAGGGCCTTCGACAGCTCGAAGAGGCGCAGGAGGGCCGCGCGGTCGCCCGCGCCCGGCGGCAGGAAGGATGTAGGCGCGGCCTCCGCCTCGGCCCAGTAGGCTGCCAGGAACCGTGCCCGCACGGCGGCTTCCCACGCATCGGCCAGCGCCTCCTTGGCGGGCCGGGTCGTGGCGGCGGCGCGGGCGGCATAGCCCCAGGAGCGCACCATCCCGGCGACATCGATCAGCGGGTGCTGCTGGCGGCGGCGCAGGGCGAGGGGGCGGGTCGGTTCGCCCTCGAAGTCGAGAATCGTCCATCCATCCGCGCTGCGAAGGACCTGACCGAGGTGGTAGTCGCCGTGGACCCGCATTTGCAGGCCGGGCGCGGCGATGGCCGACGGCGTGAAGAGCAGGGCCGCCTCGATCGCCCGACGCAACGCCGCGTCATCCAGCCCGGAACGGTCGAGCGCGGCCATGGTGGCCTGCGCCTCCTGGCGGGCCTCCACCCCCCACTGCGCCAGCTCCGCCGCGCCGGTCGGGCGGGGCTGGAGCGGCACGGCGGTCGCCAGCGCGAGGGCGGCGTGCAGCCGCGCAGTGGTCCGCCCGAGCTCGGCCACCGCCGCCAGCACCGCCTCGTGCTCGGCGAACCAGCGGGCGAGGCCTGCGGCGTCGGCGCTGGCGTCGAGCGCTGCGCCCGCCCGGTCCAGCGCCCAGGCCCAACCGTCGCCCTCGTTCGGCACGAACGCCTGGAGGATCAGCAAGGCGGCGTCGAGGCCGTCGTCGTCGACGAGTCGCCCGGTCGCGTGGACGCGTGGCACCGGCGCGAACGCGGCCTCGGCCGTGAGATAGAGTCCGAGTTCGACCTCGGGATTCGGCCCCGACTCCAGGCGGCGATAGACCTTCAGGATCGCCCGATCCCCATAGACGATCGAGCTATTGCTTTGTTCCGCGCCCACCAGTCGGCTGGGCGCGTCGGCGCGCAGACCCTCGACGCCCTGCGCGCCGAGCGGCTCGCCGATCAGGCGCAGGCCGTGGCCCTGCACGATGCCGCCGCGCAGCAGCAGCGCGAGCAGCGCCGCGCGGGTGCTCGCACTCTCCAGCGCCTCGCCGACCGCGCCGGACGTATCCGCCGCGAGGAAGAGCGGGTGGCGCGTCGTCACGCCGTCCGCGTCGCTCGCTCGCACGGCGCAGAGCACCGCCGGGGACGCCGACGCGTCGCCGAGCGGCAGCCAGCCGGTGATCCGCGCCCCAGTCAGGTGGCGGGTCTGCCCTCCGAACCAACGGCGCGGTCGCAGCCACTCCGGCAACTGCCCTTCGAGCGCCAGGCGCACATCGTCGCGCTCGAGCGTCCGTGCCAGGTCGCGGTCCGCCGGGGCGACGCGCATCATTGCCCCTCGGGGCGGCGCAACTCGAACCAGTAGAAGCCGTGCGGGCCGAAGGTGAGCAGATAGGGAAGTTCGCCGATCCGGGGGAAGGGGATGCGTCCGAACATCTCGACCGGCTGGTCCTCGCGATACTGCGACAGATCGAGTTCGGCGGGCTGGCAGAAGCGCGACAGATTGTAGGCGCAGAGGATCGTCCGCCCCTCCCACTCGCGCGTGAAGGCGAAGATATGGCGATTCTCAGGGTGGATGAAATGGATCGCCCCCCGACCGAAGACGCCGTAATCGTGGCGGATCTTGATCAGCCGCTTGATCCAGGCCAGCAGCGAGGTGGGGGTGCGCTCCTGCGCCTCGACGTTGACCGCCTCGTAGCCAAAGACCGGGTCGCGAATAGGGGGGAGGTAGAGGCGCTGCGGGTCGGCGCGCGAGAAGCCCGCGTTGCGGTCGGCGCTCCACTGCATCGGCGTCCGCACGCCGTCGCGGTCGCCGAGGAAGACGTTGTCGCCCATGCCGATCTCGTCGCCGTAGTAGATCACCGGCGTGCCGGGCAGGCTGAACAGGAGCGCGTATAGCGTCTCGAGGCGCCGGCGGCTGTTCTCGACCAGCGGCGCGAGCCGACGCCGGATGCCGAGATTGAGCCGCATCCGCGGGTCCTTGGCGTACTCGTAGTAGAGGTAGTCGCGCTCCTCGTCGGTCACCATCTCCAGCGTCAGTTCGTCGTGGTTGCGCAGGAAGAGGCACCACTGGCAGCCGTCGGGGAGTTCGGGCGTCTGGCGCAGGATCTCGACGATCGGCTTGCGGTCCTCCTGGCGGATCGCCATGAACAGGCGCGGCATCAGCGGGAAGTGGAAGGCCATGTTGCACTCGTCGCCGTCGCCGAAGTAGGGGCGTACGTCGGCGGGCCACTGGTTGGCCTCGGCCAGCAGCATCCGGTCGGGATAGCGCGCGTCCATGTGCGCGCGGAGTCGCTTGAGGTAGAGGTGCGTCTCCGGCAGGTTCTCGCAGTTCGTCCCCTCGCGCTCGTAGAGGTAGGGGATCGCGTCGAGGCGCAGGCCGTCCACCCCCATGTCGAGCCAGAAGTCCATCATGTCCAGCACCTCTTGCTGGACGCGCGGATTGTCGAAGTTGAGATCCGGTTGGTGGCTGAAGAACCGATGCCAGAAATACTGCTGGGCCACATGATCCCAGGTCCAGTTGGACGGCTCGGTGTCGGTGAAGATGATCCGGGCCTCCTGGTACAGCTCGTTGGAGTCGCTCCAGACGTAATAGTCGCGATAGGGCGAGGCGGGGTCTTTGCGCCCTTCCTGGAACCACTCGTGCTGATCGGAGGTGTGGTTGATGACCAGTTCGGTGACCACTCGCAGGCCGCGCCGGTGCGCCTCGTCGAGGAAGAATTTGAAGTCGTCGAGCGTGCCGTAATCGGGGTGCAACTCGCGGAAATCGGCGATGTCGTAGCCGCCGTCCTTGAGGGGCGACTTGTAGAAGGGCAGGAGCCAGATGCAATCGACCCCGAGCGACTGGACGTAGTCCAGCTTGCTCGTCAAGCCGGCGAAATCGCCGTTGCCGTCGTTGGAGGAGTCGAAGAACGACCGCAGGCTGACCTCGTAGATGACCGCGTCCTTGTACCAATCGCGCACCGTGGCCGACGCGTTGCCGCTCGCCGAGACCTCGCCGATTACCATCGTCCTCACCTCAAGGTTTGTCGTATCCAGCTCTGCCGCAGCCGCGCTCGCCGCATCCGATCAGGATACCGCGAGTGGTATAACGCGCCGATGCCGTCCCCGGAAACGCGCGGGCGGCTCAGTAAGATTCGAGCCGCAGGATGTGTACCGGCTCATCCTGCGGGTCGAGGGAGACCCAGCCCGACGTGCCTTGCCACGCCCAGCGCGCGTCGGTCAACAGATCGTGGACCAGATAGCGGCTGCCTTCGGCAAGGCCGGGGACGCCGGGGCGACCGAAGGCCGCGCCGTCGAGGCGTATCCAACCGCTCTGCGCATTGAACGGGTCGAGGTTCGCGACGATCAGCAGGCGATTCGCGCCATCGGGGCTGACCTTGCTATAGGCCAGGATCGCCGCGTTGTCGGCGTCGTGGAAGGCGAGGTTCGTCCAGAGTTGCAGGGCGGGGTTCTCGTGTCGCAGTTCGTTGATCCGTCGGATGTAGGCGATGATATTACCGGGGGCCCGCCACTCGCGGGCCTTGATCTCGTACTTCTCCGAGTCGAGATACTCCTCCTTGCCCGGATGCAGCGGGGTGTTCTCGATCAACTCGAAGCCGCTGTAGATGCCGTAGGTCGGCGACATCGTGGCGGCGAGCGCGAGGCGGACCTTGAACGCGGGTCGCCCGCCCGTTTGCAGATACTCGGGCAAGATGTCGGGGGTATTGGCGAAGAAGTTCGGGCGCAGGTACTCGGCCTGCTCGGTCTGCGTCAGCTCGGTCAGGTACTCCTCGAGTTCCGGACGCGTGTTGCGCCAGGTGAAGTAGTGGTACGACTGGGTGAAGCCGATCTTCGCCAACTCCTGCACCTTCTTCGGGCGGGTGAAGGCTTCGGCGAGGAAGATCACGCCGGGCTGGACGCGCCAGACCTCCGCGATCAGCCATTCCCAGAATGCGATCGGCTTGGTGTGGGGGTTATCCACCCGGAACGCCGCGATGCCGTGGTCCACCCAGTAGAGGACGACTCGCCGCAACTCGTGCCAGAGGTTGACGTAGTCGTCGCACCACATGTCGAGCGCGACGATGTCCTCGTACTTCTTCGGGGGGTTCTCGGCATACTTGATCGTGCCGTCCGGACGCCGACGGAACCACTCGGGATACTCGCGGACGTAGGGATGATCGGGCGAGCACTGGATCGCGAAGTCCATCGCGATCTCCAGGCCGAGTTCCCGCGCCGCGCCCACGAAGGCGTCGAAGTCGGCGATCGTGCCCAACTCGGGATTGATCGCGTCGTGGCCGCCGTGGCGATTGCCGATCGCCCAGGGGCTCCCCGGATTGCCCGGCGTGGCGACGAGCGCGTTGTTCGGCCCCTTGCGGTTGGTCTCCCCAATCGGGTGGCTCGGGGGGAGGTAGATGGTGTCGAAGCCCATCGCGCGCACGGCCGACAGGCGCCCGATCGCCTCGCGGAAGGTCGTGGCCCGACCGGGCACGCTCCCCTGCGAGCGCGGGAAGAGTTCGTACCAGGCCGCGAAACGGGCGCGCTCGCGATCGACGGTCACCCGCAAATGGGGGGCGAAGCGCGTCAGGTCGTCGCGCGCCTCGGTCGCCAACGCCAGGGCGACGAGCGCCGGGTCCGACGCGACCTTGAGCGCCGCCGGGCCGTCCGCCGCCGCGTGCAGGCGCGCGGCGAAGTCGGCCAGGTCGGTCGCCGCGTCGCCGGTCGCGCGGGCGACGGCGGCGCGCACCAGCGCCGCACCCTCCAGGATTTCGGAGGTGACGCCGACCCCCGCGCCGACCTTGCGGCGCAACTCCTCGGCCCAGGAGGCGTAGCGATCGGTCCAGGCCGCCACGGTATACTCGACCGCCCCGACCGTCGCCAGCGGGATCGTCCCCGACCACTCGTCTTCGTTGTAACTGTAGGTCAGCGGCTCCGACTGCCAGGGGCCATCCGGGGCGAGCCGATAACGGACCTCCGCCGCGAGGGTGTCGTGGCCCTCCTTGAGGATGTCGGCGGTGACAAGCAAGCGCTCCCCGATCACGCGCTTGATCGCGTAGCGCCCACGCCCGAGCTGGGGGCGCACCGCCGCGATGATCACGCGTGCCGCGTCGGCGGGCGAGTGGGCGCTGCCAGGGACGCGCTGCTGGCCCGCTGTCGTCGTCGCCATGGTGTCTCCTTTTGCTCCATGCCTATCCGGTCGCGGCGTGTCCGGTCGCAGCGGAGAGCAAGGTACAGAGTGCCCGCCGCAGCCCGAAGTGCGAGGGTGTGCGCTGCGGGTATCGTACCATCTCATCGGGGCGGGTGAATACGGGGGAGAGCACGCTGATCCGGCCGCTGTCTACGCACCGGGAGCGAGCGGGGGCAGGGCACGGCTAATGGGCGGCGACGGCCTGCCGCTGCAAGAAGGCCAACAATCGCTCCTCCGCCGGTTCAAGGCCGGGGGCGCGCTCGGCCAATTCTTCGGCGGCGATGTCGTGCAGGGTGCGGAGCATCGAGCCGTCGAGATAGCCGTCGAGGATGGTCGGGTGGATGTAGGACTTGCGGCAGACGGCGGGGGTGTTGCCGAGGCGTTCGGCGACCTGCTTGATTGCCGCGACCACGTTTTTCTTCGCGTCGGACTCGGCGAGGCAGGCGTCGAACTCCTGCAAGGTGATCGAGCAGAGGACGGTGCCCGCCCAGGTGCGGAAGTCCTTGGCGGTGAAGTCTTCGTCGGTGATCGCGCGCAGATACTCGTTCACGTCGGACGAGTCGATCGACTGCCCTGTCCCATCGTCGTCGAGATACTGGAAGAGTTCGTGGCCGGGCAAATCGCGGCAGCGCTTCACGATCCGGGCGAGGCGCTTGTCCCTGAGGGTGATCTGGTGTTTGACGCCGCTCTTGCCGCGAAAGGCGAACTGGACCTTGGTATCGCCGACCCGCACATGCTGGTCGCGCAGGGTGGTCAGGCCGTAGGAGTCGTTCTCCCGCGCATATTCCTCGCTGCCGACCCGGATCAGGGTTTTCTCCAGCAGTTGGACCACCGCCGCCAGCACCTTCTCGCGCGGCAGGCCCTGCCGCCGGAGATCCCTATCGGTCTGCTCGCGGATGCGCGGCAGCGCCCGCCCGAACGCGAGCATCCGGTCGAACTTCGTCCCATCGCGGACCTCGCGCCAGCGCGGGTGGTAGCGGTACTGCTTGCGGCCCCGCGCATCGCGCCCGGTCGCCTGGAGATGGCCGCGCGGGTCGGTCGTGATCCAGACCTCGGCGTAGGCGGGCGGGATCGCCAGGGATCGGATGCGCTGCAACACCTGTTCGTCGCGAATCGCCTTGCCATCGGGGCCACGGTAGGAGAAATCGTCGCCTGCACGCTCGCGGCGGATACCGGGGCGCTCATCACTCGTGTATCGGAGGCCTGCGGCCCGCGCCGAGGCGAGTGGATCTTTCGCGTTGGCGGCGTCGAGTGCCGCCGCTTTTGCCTTGTCGCGCCGCTGTGCCATTGCTGAAAACCTCGCCCGTCCATGCTGTTGTCGCTGTGTCGGCATGTGTCGCGCCCGCACGAGGCGTGCGGCCCGACTCTCGGCATGAGCTAAAGCAAGGGGGGTGCCAGGGGGGCGGGGGCGGCACGGCGCGGGGAGACCCCGGATTGAGGCCCCGCAGGACTCGCCCGCCGCGACGGGCCTTCCGTGCCACCATCCGGGCTAGGGGCTGCGGCCACGAAATCCACCTCCGTAGACTGGGATCGCCAGTGGAGGCGGAGTGCCGTTGGACTGAAGTCCCGGCTGAAGGCTGCGGCCACGAAGTCCCCTTGCGGGGACTGGGACGGCACTCGGGCGCGGGGGGGACCGCCTGCTCGATGCCAGGTGCCAGTGCGGCCGATCCTGGCTGCGGGGAGGGTATGGGCTGACGGTCGCCGCGTTCAGCCGTCCCACTCTTCGCGGGCCTCGGCGACGCGGCGGAGGGGGCGGGCTTCTTCGGAGACGGCGTCGAGGCGCTTGCGGAGCTTGTCCTGGAGGTTGGTGAGGCGGGCTTTCTTGGAGGGCGGGTCGAGGTCGTCGCGCAGGCGTTGCGACAGGGAGGTGTGGCGCGCGGAGACGCGGTCGCTTTTGAGGGCGATGGCGAGCGCGCGCCAGGAGCCGACGAGGACGACCAGCTCTTTGGCGCGGGTGACGGCGGTGTAGAGGAGGTTGCGCTGGAGCATCATATAGTGCGCGGTGTGGAGGGGGATGATCACCGCGCGATACTCGCTCCCCTGGCTCTTGTGGACCGTCACCGCGTAGGCGAGGGCGAGATCGTCGAGGTCGCTGAAACCCCAGGTCACGCGGCGGTCGTCGTCGAGGCGGATCGTCGCCTCCTGCTCGATCGGGTCGAGCCGCTCGATCCAGCCGCCGTCGCCGTTGAAGACCTGGCGCTCGTAGTCGTTGTGGATGCAGATGATCCGGTCGCCCTCGCGGTAGAGGCGCGAGCCGAAATGCTTCTCCACCTTGCCGGGGCCGGGCGGATTGAGGGCTTCCTGGAGTTTGGTGTTGAGGATCGAGACGCCAATCGCGCCGCCGTGCATCGGCGGGAGGACCTGGATATCGCGCCTCGGATCGAGGCCGTAGCGACGCGGCAGGCGCTCGCGCGCCAGCGCCACGACCGTCTCCGCAACCGCCTCAGGATCGTCCTCGGGGATGAAGAAGAAGTCCGGCAGGCCCCTGGTGATCGGCGTCTCGCCCTTGTTGATGCGGTGGGCGTTGGTGACGATGCCGCTGTCCTGCGCCTGGCGGAAGATCTGATCGAGCGCCGTCACCGGCACCTGGCCGGAGGCGATGATGTCGCGCAGGATGTTGCCCGCGCCAACCGAGGGGAGTTGATCGACGTCGCCGACGAAGAGGATGTGCATGTCGTTCGGCACGGCCTTCAGCAGCGTGTTGGCGAGGAGGGTGTCGAGCATCGACGCCTCGTCCACGACCAGGAGATCGCCTTCGAGCGGGGTATCGGCGTTGCGCCCGGCCTCGCCGCCGAAGCGGACGCCGAGGAGGCGGTGGAGGGTCTGGGCGGGCTCGCCGGTCAGGTCGGCGAGGCGCTTGGCCGCGCGACCGGTCGGGGCGGCGAGGAGCGGCACCCCCTTCTTGGCCTTGAGGATCGCCACGATCGCCTGGGTCGTCGCCGTCTTGCCGACGCCGGGACCGCCGGTCATCACGCTGACCTTGCTGGTGAGGGCCATGCGCACCGCCGCGCGCTGCGCCTCGGTGAGATCGAAGCCGCGCGTGCCGGCGTACCAGGCGAAGGCGCGCTCGAAGTCGACCTCCCGGAAATGGGCCAGCGCGTCGGCGGGCGAGCGGAGGATGGTGCTGAGGCGGCGGACGATCCCGCCCTCGGCATGGTAATAGGGGGTAAGGTAGATCACGTCGCGCTCGGCGACGCGCTCGCGGCGGGCGCTGTCGGTGGTGAGCAGGCGTTCCAGCGCCGCGCCGACCGCTTCCACGCCGATACGCAACGTCTCGCTGCTCAGCATCTCGACGCTCTTGACAAGCAGATCCTCTTCCGGCAAGAAGACGTGGCCGTCGTCGGACGCCTCCCAGAGGAGGTGGAGCGACGCGCCCATGATCCGTTCCGGGGCGTCGGGCGGGATGCCGAGTTGGATGGCGATCTTGTCGGCGGTCTTGAAGCCGATGCCGTGAACCTCGCGCGCGAGGCGGTATGGATCGTTCTTGACGACGCCGATGGCGGCGTCTTTGTAGCGCTTGTAGATGCGGACGGCGAGGCCGGTGGAGACGCCGTTGTCGGCGAGGAAGACCACCACCTCTTTGATCGCGCGCTGCTCGTGCCAGGCGGCGCGGATGATCTGGGTGCGGTGGGGGCCGAGGCCCGGCACCTCGACCAGGCGCTCGGCGGCCCCGTCGATGACCTCCAGGGTGTCGGCCCCGAAGTGCCCGACGATCCGCTCGGCCATCTTCGGGCCGATCCCTTTGATCAGGCCGGAGCCGAGATACTTGCGGATGCCATCCACGGTGGCGGGGAGGACAACGCGGCACCCCTCGGCGACGAATTGCCGCCCGTGCGTGGGGTGGCTGTCCCAACGCCCGCTGAGCGACACGCTCTCGCCGGCGTTGACCGAGGGGAGGTTGCCGACGACCGCGACGAGGTGATTCTTGCCGCTCGGCTGGATCTTGGCGACGGTGTAGCCGTTCTCAGGGTTAACATAGGTCAGGCGCTCAACAACGCCGTCCAGCGTGGCGAGGACGCGCCCGCCTGCCGGATCATTGGTTGTCGGTGCCTGTGCCGTCACGGCGCGCTCCTCGGCAGCTATCGCTCGGGAGAGTATAGCAGATGGGCGCGCAAAAAGAACGTACGTTCTAGGGGGCCGTAGCGGGGAGGCCGTCGAGGCGGAGAGGCCGTTGGACTGAGGCCCCGCAGCGCTCGTACTCGTGAAGGGCACAATGTACCTGTGAAGGGCAACTGCTCCCGCCACGACGGGACGACGGGCCTTCCGTGCCGTCGTCCCGGCTGAAGGCACAGCCACGACGTCTACGCCAGAGCGCAGCGGGGCCGACGGCAGAGCGCAGCGGGGTCTGTCACCAAGTGCGGCCACCAAGCCCGGTGGTTCAGCAATGATGCAGAAACCTGCGCGGACTGCGAAGGCCCATAGACACTGAGGGCACCCCGCTGGCATCCGCGCGAGCGGGGTGAGAACGCATTCACCGTGTTTGCCGAGGCGTTACGGTTCGCCGCGCAACCGTCGCAGCTCCGCTTCGAGTTCGCGCAGCCGTTCTTCTGCTTCACGCGCGCGTCCTTCGGCTTCGACCGCGCGCTCCTCAGCGGCGGTGAGGGCAACGGTGAGGGCGCTATAGTCGCCGAGCGGTTGTCCCGCCTCGTTGTAGCAGACGATCTCGTTGTCGGCGATGCCGAGCCAGAGGCGTAGCGGGGCGAGCCAGAGGCGACCACGTTCGTCTGCGGCGAGGGGTTGGTAGCCGTAGGGTCCTTGCTGATAGCCGAGGAGGAGGAGTCGCGGCTGGCCCTCGTGGGTAAGGGTGTCCACGATGACGTAGAGGGGCACGCGGGCGAGGTTATAGTGTTCCAACTTCGCAGAGCGGTCGAGCAGGGCGGTTTCCGGCGAGGTGACCTCGACGATCAGCGTCGGGCGCACGCCCTCGACGGCGACATCGAAGGTACTCCAATTCCTGCGCTCCCGGACGCCGAAGATGACCGCGAGGTCCGGCCCATGCGCCCTGAGGCCGGGGACATCCCAGGCGACCCGGACATCGTGGAAGATCACGGCATTCGGATCGTCGATGAGTTGCGCGCCGAAGACATCGTAGAGGTAGAGATTGCGCCGTTCGTGCGCCTCGCTATGCACGATGAAGTCGCCCTCCTCCGGGTGTAGCACATCTTCCAGCGTGAGCGGGAGCTGGTCGAGTTCAGGGTGCCCCCCCGGCCCCGTGCGGGGCACGTAGCGCCAGCCGTAGAAGAACGGATCGTCCGGCGGCGGCTGGATCGGGGCGATCGTAGAAGGAGCGGTCATTGTTGACCTCGCTTTCGTCGCGGAGCCGAACAGGAGGTGCGACCCCGACTGGCTGGCACCAGCGGTGGAATCCGGGACTTCGCCAGAAGTATAGCAGGGAGGCCAGCGGTCGAACGGGTGTTCACACCTGCTGTTTGCCGACCGATTTGCGGGCGTTCGGGGGCTGCAAATAGGTTCAAATGTAGGGTCGATCGCGGGGACACAATATCGTGTTTATGTTTTCCTGACACAGAATATCTTGGCTCAAAAAGTAGGTTCGTTCGTAACTATTCAGGCGTCAGCGTAGGCATGGGTGGATGACCGACGAAGGCCTGTTCCCGGGCGGTGAGGACATGGCGGGCCTGCTTCCGCAGCGTCGCGATGTAGCCCCGGATGCGGCAGA
>JAABUN010001076.1_pt1 | contig 64633 bp, 69 predicted proteins | sample 5559311 | NCBI WGS metagenome assembly JAABUN01 (sample SAMN10711877, study PRJNA513370) | rock metagenome | isolation source: Antarctica rocks | place: Antarctica: Victoria Land, Siegfried Peak sud
ACCCGCGATAGCGGCCAGCCGCGCCCTCTCGGTCGTATCGAGGATGATGCAGACAGTCTGAGCCATGGCCCAGACTCGCATGCCTCATGCTGCGCGTGAATCCTTCCACAGCGTCAGTGCACTAGGCGCCGTGCGGGGCTGCGGGCCGGTAAGGCGAGCGGTTGCCGAAGCGGGTCCAAGTGCGGCCGTTGGCAGACCAGTCGAGGACGGCCGGGGCGGTCAGGAACATGCCGGCCTCGCATTGTGAGGCGTCGATCCACTGTCCCTCGCCGGTGAGCTCGCGGTGATGCAGCGCTCCGAGGAGTGCAAGCGCGTAGCCGTAGGCGCCCATCCAGTCGAGATAGGAATAGCCCCAGCCGGCCGGCATCGCGGGTTCGTGCAGGCCCGACATGTCGGAGGTGCCCGCGAAGGCCGCCGCGATCGGCCCGACCGTTCGCATCCGGCCGTAGAGCCCGTGATTCCCCATCCCGGCCTGCTGGATGTAGATGACGTCCGGCCGGATCGACCGCATCACGTCGTAGCCGAGCCCCAGGCGGTCCAGCACGCCGGGCGAGAAGCCCTCCGCCACGATGTCGCACACGCGCACGAGGTCCTTCGCGATCCGCAGGCCCTTGGGGTGGCGGATGTTCAGCGACAGGCCGCGTTTGCCGGCGTTCTTGTTGTTGAACTGCCCGCCCATATCGGGATCGGTGACGCCGGGGAGGGGCCCCGCCGCCCGTTCCCGGGCCTCGCGCCCTCCGATCGGCGCCATGGCGGCAAGCCGGGTGTCGGGGTTCTCTTTCCACTCCACCTTAAGGCTCTCGGCCCCGAGCGCGGCCAGGAGCCGCGTGCCGCCGGCGGAGGCCAGGAACCACGAGAAGTCGAGGATGCGCACGCCCCCGAGCGCGAACAGCTTTCCGCGCGCTGACAGGGTCGGCGAGGGGGTTGCGCGCGGGCTCGCCGGCACCCGGATCGGCTCGCCCTGCCAGGCGGGCCGGTGCTCGCCGGCGAGGGGCGCGCGCCGGCCCGGCTTCCAACTCGTCCCTGTGCTCAGCCACTTGCTGACCGGGTAGCGGTAACTTCGGCCGAGTTCCGGGTGCTCCACATCCGCGAAGCTGCCGCGCGCCAGCCAATGCGGGTCGAGCGCGTTCTCGTGCGGCTTGCGGACCGGCGCCCAGAGCAGACCGGTATCCTGCGCCTCCCGCCACGGAACGTCGGCGTAGGTGTGGGCGCGCACGAAACGTTGGGTGACGTCCAGGGTATGGGCGCGCCGATCCCCGCCGCGCACGGTGCCCGGGATGTTGCGGGCCTTGGGGTCCACATCGGCGTCGGGCGGCTGGAGATCGGCCTCCATCCCGTATCGCTTCAGGAACGGGACCAGGTTCGCCTCGTCGCGCGCCCCCACCAGCCAGGTGATGCACCAGCGCCCGTCCTTAGTGTGGGCGACGTTGGGCGTGTGGTTCGGGTTCTCGACGGCGTGCCGGCAGGTCTGCCGGAAGAGCGGCGCCCGCCGCATCACCCACGACATCACGTCGAGCTCGGTGTTCTTGGCCACCGCCTCGTGGACGGCGCAGGACACGTCCTGCCCGGCGCCCGTCCGCAGCCGGTGCAGCAGCGCGGCCACAATCCCGACGGCGAGCTGCTCGCCCGCGATGTGATAGGCGTGCCAAAGCTGCGGGGCGATCGGCGGCAGGTCGTAATGCCCGGCCGGGTCGGGGTCGTAGCCGCAGCACATCATCACGCCCCCGAGCGCCAGATGGATGAGGTCCGAGCTCTTGAAGTCCTTCCAAGGACCCGTGTCGCCGAAGGGCGTCATGCGGGCGTGGACGAGGCCGGGGCAGCGCTCGGCGAGCGCCGTCCGGTCGAGGCCGAGATCGGCCAGGAAGCGGCCGCAGCTCGTATCGAGGAGAATGTCCGCCCCGTCGAGCAACGCCACGATCGCCTCGCGATCCCGCTCGGGATCGAGGACGACGGAGCGCTTGCCGCGGTTGTACGCCCAGAAGAACAGCGACCCCTACGGATCGGGCCTGTCGTCGAGGAACGGCCCGATCCTCCGAGTGGAGCCGCCACCCGGCGGCTCGATCTTGAGGACGTCCGCGCCCATCCCGGCGAGGAGCAGCCCGCAATATTCCGCCGTCTCGTCGGCGACCTCGACGACCCGCAGGCCCTCCAGCATGCCGGGTGCATCAATGCCCCGCATGGGCCCGAAGCGCGGCGCCTCGCCCCCGCCGGCGGCTGTCATGCGGGCCGTAACACGGCGCGCAGAGCCTCGATGAAGAGCTCGGGCGCCTCGTAGGCGACCCAGTGCCCCGCATCCGGGACGATTCGGAAGCGCAAGTCCGGCCTCAAGCCGCGAAGCACCGCCTCGGGGCGCTCTGGCTCGGCCTGGACGGCATGGTCCTGCGCTCCCCAGATGCCCGCCACGGGCGCCGCGACCTTCGGCAGGGCGGAGAGCAGGACGTCGCTCACCCCGATGGGCCGGCTGTCGAGCCGCGCGTGCTGGCTGTTCCAATCCTGGATAGCGATCGCCAGCTGGTCGATGCGGGTCGGGTCGGCGATCATCCAGCGTCCGAGGTTGACGCGGTGCGCCGCCTCCCGATCGGCGCCGGTCTTGTCGCGTACCCGCTCCAGGGGAGGCGAATTCCGGATTACGCCCAGGCCTCCCGACCCGATCAGCGTGAGGGAGCGCGTGCTCCGGCGATCAGCCGCGATCAGCCCGGCCATCACGCCTCCGAATGAGAAGCCCGCCAGGTCGAAGGGCACGTCCGGTCCCAGGACGGACTCGAGCCCCGCGGCCACGATGGCCGCGATTTCGCCGCCCTGGGCGCCGGACGCCGGCGCGGCCGATCCGCCAAGGCCCGGCAGGTCGGGCACCACGACGCGGCGCTTGCCCGCAAAGGCCGGGATCGTGCGGATCCAGTGCAGCCACGAGCCGGCTCCTCCGTGGAGAAGCACGAGCGGCGTCCCGCCCGTGCCCCAGACCCGCCAGACCATCTCGCCGTCCCCGCAGGGCGTGCGCACCTGATGGGCCTGCCTGTCGAGCGCGGCCCAGGGCGCATCCGGCGCAGCACCTCGTTCGGCCCTTTCCTGTTCGCTCCTCATGCCGAGATGGTCGTCGGAGCCGGCCCTCGAAGGGTGCGCGGCGATGCTTTCCGGAGCCCTCCCGCGAGGCCCGGCCTTCGGCGGAGCATCTCAGGATGAGCTCGAATGTCTAAGTCGGCGACCATCATGCCTTCAGCCCGCGAAGAACGGTTCGGGCACGCCCCGCACCCCGAGACCGTGGACGGCAAAGAGCGAGCCGGCGTCCGGGTTGGCGGCCTTCTGGTCGGGGGTCAGGAAGATGTGACCGGACGTGACGTACAGGATGTCCAGGTTGTCGCCGCCGAAATTGCACACCGTCGGGTGCTGCACCGGCATGCGGATGAGCCGGTCGAGCCGGCCCGTCGGATCGAAGCGGCCAATGGCGCCGTCGCGGATGAGGGCGCACCAGTAATAGCCCTCCTGATCGAAGGTCGCGCCGTCGATGATCCAGGGCGCCCACTCCGTGCGGATGTAGTCGCGCCGATTGCTGATCGACCCGCTCTCCAGGTCGAAATCGTAGGCGTAGGCCACCTCGCCGGTGCTGTCGGCGAAAACGAGCGTCCTATCGTCGGGGCTGAACGCCATGCCGTTGGAGATGATGAATCCCGAATCCATCCGGGTGCAGGTGAAATCGGGGTCGAGGCGATAGAGGGAGCCGCCCGGCGTGTCGTCGCTTGGATCGCGCGAGCCGCACCAGAACCGGCCGCGGCGGTCGCACTTGCCGTCGTTCATCCGGTTGTCCGGCTTGTCGGGCTCCGGATCGACGATCGGCCTGACCGAGAGCGGCTCGAGGTCGAGCTCGCAGAACCCGATCTGCATCGCGGCGATCAGCCCGCCCCTCCGGCGGAACACGAAGGAACCGATCTTGTGCGGCATCGCCCAGACCTCGACCGAGCTGTCCGGGTTCAGGCGCTGGAGGGAGGGCCGGCGCGTGTCGACCCAATAAAGGGCCCGCTCGCCGACATGCCACAGCGGACATTCGCCGACGAGGTTGTCAGCCCTATGGACCAGCCGGACGTCGTAGCTGCGCTTCACGCGATGGTTCTCCGCCGGACCGCATGGGTAGGAACGCGATCCGCTTGGCTGTCAGACGCTCCCGCCGACCCGGAGCACCCGTCAGGCCAGCAGCTTCCGGGCGATCAGCATGCGCTGGATCTCGCTCGTGCCGCCGCCGATCTGGGCATGCCGCAGTACGCGGTAGAACAGCGTCAGGGGCAGTTCGAGCGATTCGCCCATGGCGCCGTGCACCTGGATGGCGTGGTCGAGGCAGCGCGCGCCCCAATCGGTCGAGGTCATTTTGATGAGCGCCGCCTCCGTGCGGACGTCGTCGCCGGCATCGGCGCGCGCCGCCGTCTCGTAGGTCATAGAGCGCAGCGCCTGGATGTCGACATACATGTCGACGAGCTTCCACTGGATGGCCTGACGCTCGGAGATGAACTTGCCAAAGGTCTTGCGCTGCTTCGCCCACTCGACCGACATGTCGAGCGCGCGCTGCATCTTGCCGAGCGCGTAGGGTCCGCGCATCAGCCGGTCGTGGATGGTCAGCCAGCGCTGGCCGAGCATGAAGCCCCGGCCGACCTCGCCGAGCACGTCCGCATCCGGCACCCGGCAATCGTCGAAATGGATGATGTGCTGGGAAGAGCGCGGCCCGAGCCAGGTCGCGATGCCGGGCATCTCGACCTTCATGCCGGGATTATCGCGCCGCACCAGGAACATGGTAATCCCGCCGCGCTGGCGCTTCTCGGGATCGGTCAGGGCCTGGACCATGAGCGTGTCGCAGTCGCCGGCATTGGAGATCCACATCTTGGTGCCGTTCAGCACCCAGCCGTCGCCGTCGCGAATGGCGCGCGTCGTCATCATTCCGCCGGGATCGGAGCCGGCACCGGGTTCGGTCTGAGCGAAGGCGGTCGTCTCGATGCCGTCGATCACCGGCTGGAGGAAGCGCTCGACCTGGTCGCCGCGGCATTCGTACAGGATGTTGGGCACGTTCGCGAACGGGAACGGCACCGGCGAGTAGTTGAACTCTTCCTCGATCACGACCTGGGCGAGGAGAGACAGGCCGGGGCCGCCATATTGTTCCGGAACGAGCAGCTTGAACAGCCCGCTATCCTTGGCAATTCCTTCCAGTCGTTCGGCGATCTTCTTGTCGAAGACGGACCTGATGTTGGTGGTCGGCGGCAGGCCGTAGGCGTGGTTCGGGCTGGCGAGGTATTCCTTCTCCAGCGGCATCAGTTCCTCGCGCACGATGCGGCGCGCGAGGTCACGGCATTCCCGGATCGAGGGCGGCAACTGGTAGGCGCCGACCTCGTCCTCGGCCAGCGTGGGGCCCGCGTGATCGCCCGACTTGCCTGCGTCGCGGTTCAGTTCCGGGGGGGTGTACATGGCGGGCTCCGAGATGGTGGATGTTTGCGGGCGCTCAGCGGCGGATGGCGGTCTTGCGGACCCGCATGATGAGGTCGTCGTCCCCGGTCCGGTATTCGGTCTCGGTGACGACAAAGAGCATGGGGCCGTTCTTCGACTGCTTCTCGTAGATGTCGGCGTAGCGCGAGCGCTGGACGACGCGCTCGCCGTGACGCGCGAAGCGGAAGAACTCGAACTCGGAGCCGCCGTTGAGCAAGGCTCGCCCGGGAAGCGGCAATTCGGGCAGTCCGTCGCCCGCGGATGCGACGAGGCCGTCGAAATCCGGGTCCTCGGCGCGGTCGCTCAGAACGTCGGGCGTCCCGAGCGGGCGGCGGAACATGAAGGACGGGTAGAGCGGCGGCGCGACCGGCCCGCCGTAGCGCGGGGGCGTGGCGCCCGGCGCGTAGTTCGGGTCGTCGTCCATGATGGCCTGGGCGTAGCGCCTGACCGCGCCGGGCTCGATCGCGTCGCAGGCCGCCGAAGCCTCGCTCTCGGCACCGATGAAGCCGCGGATCTCGTCGGTCAGCATCGTGGTCATTTGGGTCTCCTGTGTGCCCGGCACGCCCGGCGCCACGCTGCCGCGGCCTAAGCCGTTGCATTCGCCGGTTGCTTCATGAGTCCGACCGCGCCCTGGGCGGCGAGATCGTCCACCCGGGCGCCGTCGTAGCCGAGGTCACGCAGCACCTCGCCCGTGTGTTCGCCGTGATGCGGGGGATGCCGGTCCACCCGGCCCGGCGTGTCGGAGAACTTCAGCGGCAGGCCCGCGACCTTGATCCGGCCGAGCGCCGGCACGTCGATCTCGACCACCATGTCGCGTGACAGCACCTGCTCGTCGCGCACGACCTGGTCGATGCGGTTGACGAGCGTGCAGGGCACCCCGGCTGCCTCCAGTCGCTCCGCCCAGGTCCGGGCTGGCCGCGCCGACAGCGTCTCGTTGATGAGACCGATCAGGAGGTCGCGATTCTCGGCCCGGTTGTCGGCCTTGGCGAAGCGCAGGTCGTCCGCCCATTCGGGCCGCTCGACGGCGCGGCAGAAATCCTGCCACATCCGCTCGTTGAAGGCGGCGATCACGAGCCAGTCGTCGGCCGCCCGGAAGGCCTGGTAAGGCACGGATACCTGGCTGCCGCTGCCGCCGGGGCTCGGAACGGTTCCGGACGCGAAGTAGCGCGTGAGATGGTAGGACAGCATCGAGATCTGCCCCTCGAGGAGCGAGGTGTCGACCCGCTGCCCCCGGCCGGTCCGGTGGCGGTTCTCCAAGGCCATCAGCACCCCGATGGCGCCCAGCATCCCGGCCCCGATATCGGCGACGGACAGGCCCATCTTGACCGGGCCTCCGCCGACCTCCCCGGTAATGCTCATGCCGCCCGCGAAGGCCTGCATGAAGAGGTCGTTGGCTGGATCGTCCCGCCGCGGGCCGGTGGCTCCGAACCCGCTGATCGAGCAATAGATCAGACTGGGATTCTCCGCCGACAGCGATTCGTAATCGAGCCCCGCCCTGGCGAGCGCGCCGAACCGGTAATTGTCGATGAGGACGTCGGCTTCCGCGATCAGCCGGCGCGCGACCTCGACGCCCGCCGGATCCTTCAGATCGAGCGCGACGCTGCGCTTGTTGCGGTTCGCGGATGCGAAATAATGCGACATCTCCCCGTGGAAGTACGGAGGCCAGCCGCGGCTGTCGTCGCCCTGCGCAACGCGCTCGATCTTGATGACGTCGGCACCGTAATCCGCCAGCATCATCCCGCAGAACGGGCCCGCCATCGCGACGCTGACCTCGACGACCTTGATGTGGCTCAGGGGACTGGCCATGCTAGCGGTCGCACCTCCTGGCTGCCGTTCTGGGCAGCGAGGCTCCAGCCCGGAGCCGCTACGCGCCATTGACGACAGTAATTCGCTATGCGAGTAGTTCAATCGCGGCTGGGGGTATAGGTATTTTCGGGCCGCTTGTAAATGCCGGCCGGGGACGGGATTTGGGCCGAACAGCCACACGGAACAGCTCGGCCGAGCGGCAGCTTCCCGATGCGGGCGAGCCAGCGCCTCGTTCGGCTCGCGAGCCCGCCGGGGCCGGCGCCGTGCGGGACCGACAATTCGTCACGGCGCTGGCGCGAGGTCTCGACATCCTCGGCTGCTTCAGCGCGGCGCGGCCGGAGCTCGGCGGCACGGAGATTGCCGGGATGCTCGGCCTGCCGCAGCCGACCGTCTGGCGGCTCTGCCGCACGATGACGAAGCTCGGCTATCTGGCCGGTGACGGCGACGACCGGCTGCGCCCGGCGCTGCCGGCGCTGCGGCTCGGCTATACGGTCCTGTCGGACATGAACGTGGCCGAGCTCGCCCGCCCGCATCTCCAGGACCTCGCTGACGAGCTTGGGGGCGCGGCCGGCCTCGCCGTGCGGGACGGCGCGGATATGCGCTTCGTGCAGCGCTGCGAGAGCGATTCGCAGCTCCTGATGAGCCTACGGATCGGATCGCGGGTGCCGGTCGCCACCTCGGCCCTTGGCTGGGCATATCTTGCGGGGCTGCCGTCTGACGAGCGCGAGGCGGTGATCGAGGACGTCAAGCCGGACAGGCGAGTCTGGAAGGCCACGGAGGCTCCCTTCAGGCGCGGGTTGAAGGAGTATGGTCGCAAGGGCTTCATCCTGAACGACGGCGTCTTCCATCCGGGCTACAACACGGTCGCGGTGCCGGTGCTCGGGCCCGATCGTCGGCCAGCCTTCGCGCTGAATTGCGGCGGGGCCGTCTCGGCCGCACCACTGGCGCAGCTGAGGACGCAGATCGGGCCCCGGCTGCGCAGCTTGGCGGACCTTCTGGAATCGATCATCTCGTCCCCTGGCGGCACGGGGCCGACCGGACCGTGAACCGCATGTCTACCGGGTTCCGGCGCAAGCCCGGCGCGGCTTCCTCCGCCGGCCGCCCACCCGTCAAGCGGGACGAGCCCCATCGCGGCGACCGGCAGTTCGTCACGGCGCTCGCGCGCGGACTCGAGATCCTCAGCTGCTTCAGTGCCGCCAGGCCCGAGATCGGCGGGACCGAACTCGCCGCCATGACGGGCCTGCCGCAGCCGACGGTCTGGCGGCTCTGCCACACGATGATGCAGCTCGGCTACCTGGTCTCCGTCAACGGGGACCGGATGCGGCCCGGCATCCCGGTGCTGAGATTAGGGCGGGCCGCCCTTTCGGGCATTCCGCTCGCTGAGGGCGCGCGGGGCCGCATGCAGGCGCTGGTCGACCGGTTCGGTTCTGCGAGCGGCCTCGGTGCCCGGGATGGCGGCCGGGTTGTGTTCGTCCAGCGCTGCCTGAGCGACGCGCAGCTCCTGATGAACCTGAAGGTCGGTGCGCGGCTACCACTCGCCACGTCCGCCGTGGGGTGGGGGCTGCTGGCGGGTTACGCGGAGGCGGAACGCGAAGCCCTGGTCGCGGAGTTCGCCGCGTGTGACCCGCGCTGGCCGAAGGTCGAGCCGGATTTCAGGCGCGCTATGGCCGAGTACGCCGAGCGAGGATTCGCGCTCAACATCGGCACGTTCCACGCGGGCTACAACACGGCCGCCGTCCCGATCATGGCCCCCGACGGGACGCCCGCCTTCGGGCTCACTTGCGCGGGCTCGGCCGTGACGCACTCGCCCGCGTTCCTGCGCCGGGAGATCGCGCCCGAGCTCATGCGGGTCGCCAGATCGTTCGAGGCCGACCTGCGCGACGGGTGAGCAGGCATGCGATCGTCCGCCGGTCCCCGCGGGATCAGAGCGTGTACGCCCAGGGCTCCGTCAACACGCGGTACGTGCCGTCCTGGCGCGCCATGCGGGCGAGGCCCGGGAAGTGCAGGTGCATGCCGCCGACCAGGAGATCGTCCCTGACCACCAGGTCGAAGATTGCCTGGCGGGAGGCGGCCGCCTGCGGGCCGTCGCTGTCGTACACCATGTAAATGTCGGGCCTCGGCACCTGCAGTTCGGGCACATGCACGGTGTCGCCCCAGATCAGGATCTCCTCGCCGGCGGAGGAGATGCGGAAGGCCGCGTGGCCGGGCGTGTGCCCAGGGCAGGGAATCCCGGCGATACCGGGCAGGACCTCGCCCTCCCGGAAGGTCCGGATGCGATCCCGGTAGGGCGCTAGGCGGAACCGTGCCGCCTCGAAATAACGGGTCCTGGCGCGCTCGGTTGCCACCGCCCTCGCGGCATCGTCGAACCAATGCGACATCTCCCGCTCGTGGACGACGATCTCGGCTCGCGGGAACAGCGCGGTGCCGTCATCGCTCGTGATGCCGTTCGAGTGGTCGGGATGCACGTGCGTGAGCAGGATCGCGTCGACATCCTCCGGTGGGATGCCGGCTGCCGCGAGATTGTCCGGAAGCCGGCCGCAGGTCGGTCCCATCGTGGTCCCGGATCCGGCATCGACCAGGTAGGTCCTCCCGGCCGAGCGCAGCGCGAACATGTTGACCGAGATACGCGGGCTCGGCTTGCCGAGCGCCGCCATCATCATGCGCCGGACCTCGGCCTGGCTGATCACCTGAACCGCAGCCATGGGTGGATCGACATAACCGTCGCTCGCGCTCGTCACGACGAGGTCGCCGACACGCCGGTGGTAGATGCCCGGGACCTGTTCGGTCGGAATGGTGCTCATTACTTGCCCGTCCCCGTTCAGCGGCGGCCTGAGACCGGTTCGGCGGGAGCCTCCATCCCGAGTTGCCAGGTCGAGGGGGGGCGGCCCGGGAACCTGGACTTGGCCCGCTTCTCCAGCCAGTAGCCGTAGGGGTCGGGGACATGCGCGAAACCGGGCTCGACTCCGAGCTTCTGGGCCGCGTCGATCGGCCAGTTGGGGTTGTGCAGCATCTCGCGCCCGACGGCGACGAGATCGGCCTGGCCCTTCTGCAGGATGGCTTCGGCCTGGTCGGCGTGGATGATGTGTCCTACCGCCATCGTCTTGATGCCGGCCTCCGCCCTGATCCGCTCCGCGTGGGGGACCTGGTACCCGTACCCGATGGTTGGCGAGGTCGCGACGTGGTTGGCGTTCGACAGCCCGCCCGTGCTGCAATCGATGACGTCGACCCCGACCGCCCTGAGGCGTTTGGCGAGCTCGATTGAGTGCTCGATCTCCCAGCCGGTGTCGTCGATCGCCGAGATGCGCATGAAGAGCGGCTTGTCATCGGGCCAGCAGCGCCGCGTCTCGGCGGCCACCTCGATTGCGAAGCGCATCCGGTTCTCGAGCGAGCCGCCGTACTCGTCCGTGCGCTGGTTGGCGACGGGGGAGAGGAACTCGTGGAGGAGATAGCCGTGCGCCGCGTGGATTTCGACGACCTCGAATCCGGCCCGGCGGGCGCGGTCGGCCGCGAGGCCCCAAGCCCGCGCGAGGCCGGCGATGTCGTCTCGCGTCATCTCCCGCGGCGTCGAATGTTCGGCATCGTGCGGGATCGCGCTCGGGCCGATCAGTTCCCACTCGCCCCCGCCCGGCATCTCCGGCACGATCTCGAGGGGGCCGCGTCCCTCCCAGGGCCGGCACAGGCGCGCCTTGCGGCCAGAATGGCTGAGCTGGATCCCCGGGACGGCGCCGTAGCGCTTGATGAACGCGGTGATCCTCGTCATCGGCTCGATGAAGCGGTCGTCCCATAGGCCGAGATCGGCCGGGGTCGTGCAGCCGCGCGGATCGACCTTCGTGGATTCCATGAACACAAGCCCGGAGCCGCCGACCGCGTATTTGCCCAGGTGCATGAAGTGCCAGTCGTTCACCCAGCCGTCGACCGCCGAGTAGGTCAGCATCGGCGAGAGCACGATCCGGTTCTTGAGCCGCACGCCCCTGAGGTCCATCGGCGTGAAGAGCAGCGAGTCCATGGCGTTTCCCGTGCCGTCTTGGCTGGCCGTATTGACACCCATCCGGGATGGATTTCAACGACTGAATGGATTATTCGCAGCGCGAGATGGAGCCGCCGCCGGCGGCCTCCGATAGCGGATCGGCGTGCGCCGCCGCGGCCGTGCCTGAGAGAGAGACGCATGTCTGATCTGCCGAAAAGCGTCGTATTGATCGAGGTCGGGCCCCGCGACGGCCTGCAGATCGAGCCGCGCATCCTGTCGACCAGCGACAAGGTCCGGATGATCGACGCGCTGGCCGAGTCTGGGATCCGGGAGATCGAGGCCGGCTCGTTCGTGAACCCCAAGGCCGTGCCCCAGATGGCGGACACGAATGAGCTCTTCGATGCGCTCGATAAGCGCGAGGGCGTGCGCTACCGGGCGCTGTGGCTCAATCCGAAGGGGCTTGAGCGCGCGCTCGAGAACGGGCGCGTCGACATCGACGGCAAGCTGACGATCACGGCGAGCGAGATCTTCATAAAGCGCAACACCAACCGCAGTATCGACGAGACCTTCGAGCAGATGCCGACCTGGATCCAGCAATACCGGGATGCAGGAGTCGAGACGGATTCGCTCGGCGTGATGGCAGCGTTCGGGTGCAACTTCGAGGGCTACATCCCGGAGGAGAAGGTGGTGGGGCTGGTCGAGCGCACCATCCGGATCATGGACGACAACGGCTGCAAGCTCGTCAACCTGTCGCTCGCCGACACCATGGGTTGGGGCAGCCCCGGGCAGATGAAGAGCCTCGTCGGCAAGGTGCGAGACAGGTGGCCGGAGCTGCGGGTCAAGCTGCACCTGCACGACACGCGCGGCTGCGCGGTCGCCAATGCAGTTGCGGCCATGGAGGTCGGCGTCCGGGAGTTCGATTCCTCGGTGGGAGGCCTCGGCGGTTGCCCCTTCGCGGGTCACAAGGGCGCGGCCGGCAACGTCTGCACCGAGGACCTCGCCTTCGCGTGCAGCGAAATGGGAATCGAGACCGGGATCGACCTCGACGCGCTGGTCGAGGCGGCCAAGCTCGCTGAGGATCTGGTCGGGCACCCCCTTCCCGGGAAGGTGATGAAAGGCGGAACGCTGACCCGGTTCAAGGATCACCACGCCTGAGAGGCGGGGTAGCGCCGGCTACTTGGCCGACCGGCCGGCAGCAGCGGCCGCTCGGCGATCAGTCGCTCGGCCGCCCGCCTTGACGGCGGCCGCGGACGCCTCGGGACCGGGGGTAGCGCTCCTCGAGCGAGGGGCCGCGGATCGCGCGACGCGACCCGGTCGGCCCGTGTGGCCGGGAATGCCAACACCCCGGCCTGCTGGTTGCAGAGCGTGGCGGCCGCGAGCCCGAGGCAGTAATCCCGCAACAGCCGCTCCCGGTCGGCATGCCTGATCTTCGGCCAGAGACTCGCTGAAAGCTCGGAACCGCTCCTCCCCGTTGCCTGCACCGTGATCCATGACAGCCACCATCCGCTGTTCGAATCACGAGCCTACCAAACTCAGTCTCGCGCCGAATCCCCTCTTGTCCGACTTCGTGACTCAGTAGAACTAGTGGCACTCCTTGCCGAGATGGCCGTTTCGCCGACTTCAGAACTGCGCGCGGTACCCGAAGCTCCCGCGTTGCCGCAAGACGCGATCGGGTGTTCTTGGGGCACCGGAACGTACGCATCGCGCCCTCCAGGCGCCTCGCCGATCACAGACGGAGTTGTAGGTGTCCACCATGACCGACTTCCACGGCCTCATCCCCGCGATGGCGGTGCCGTTCCGGGCTGATTTCTCCGTCGATACGGACGAGCTGTCCCGGTTCGCCAAGTGGCTCGCGCGCCAACCGGGGGTCGTCGGCATGATGACGAACGGCCACACGGGCGAGGTCTTCTCGTTCACGCCCCGCGAGCGCGCCGAGGTCACCCGGATCGTGGCTCGCGCGGTCGACGGCATCAAGCCGGTCGTGTCCTCGATCGTCTGCGAAGGGGTGCGCGACGCCGTCGAGCAGGCCGGCTGGGCGCGGGATGCCGGCGCCGCGGCCCTCGACATCATGCCGCCGCATCACTGGCTGCGCTTCGGCTTTCGCCCGAGCCATGCGGTCGATTACTTCGCGGCCATCGGCGAGGCGAGCGGCCTGCCCTTGATCGTGCATGTCTACCCCGCCTGGACCAAGGCGTCGTTCTCCTCCGAGCTTCTGGCCGAGCTTGCTCGGCTGCCGTGCGTGCAAGCCTTCAAGATCGGCACGCGGGAGATGAACAAGTATGCGCGCGATCTCGACGCCATCCGCGCCGCAGCGCCGGAGAAGGCGCTTCTGACCTGCCACGACGAATACCTGCTGGCCTCGATGGTGCAGGGCGTCGACGGTGCTCTCGTCGGCTTCGCGTCCCTGATTCCGGGCCTCATCCACGACCTCCTGGACGCGGTGCGGGCCGGCGACCTGACGCGGGCGGCGGCCATCCAGTCGCGGATCGATCCCCTTAAGCAGGCGGTCTACGGGGCCGGCGAGCCCACGGGCGAAGCGCACGCCAACATGAAGGCCGCCATGGTGGCGGCAGGCATCTTCCGCAGCGCGACCATGCGGCCCCCGACCGTGATGCCGAGCAAGGACGGGCTGCGCCGGATCGAGGCGGCGGTCGCGGGGGCCGGCCTGTCGCGACCCGCCGCCGCATGACTGAACGAGGGCGCCGGCGGAAGACCGGCGCCGGAGGGAGGACGACATGAGAAGACGCGACGTCGTGAAGGCCGCGCTCGCGGGCGCGGCCGTGGCCGGACTAGGCGCACCGGCGGTGGCGCAGGTGGCGTGGCCGCAGCCCGGGCGCACGGTCAAGGTCATCGTGCCCTGGCCGCCGGGCGCCGCCAACGACGCGCTCGGCCGTCTCTTCGCGCAGCGCCTGCAGGAGAAGCTCGGGGCGACGGCGATCGTGGAGAATCGCTCCGGCGGGTCCGGGCTCATCGGCACCAAGGCCGTGATACAGGCGGAGCCCGACGGCTACACGTTCCTGGCCAGCGCCTTCAACACGGCGGTCATGCCGCTGGTCCTGAAAGGCGCGAACTTCGATCCCGAAACCGACCTCGAGATCCTGGCCCGCACGGCGGTCGCGCCGCTGGTCTGCGTCATCTCGGCAACGCGGCCGCAGACGACGGTGAGCGAGATCGTCGACGCCGCGCGGGCGGCGCCGCGAGACTGGAACGTCGCGATCGCGTCGCTCGGCGCCGCCGGCCACCTCGCCACGATCGAGCTCTTGCGGCGCACCGGCGTCAAGATCGACCTCGTGCCTTATCGGGGCACAGCGCCGGCCCTGCAGGACGTGATGGCGGGCAACGTGCAACTCCTCATCGACACGAGCTTCGCGCTCCTGCCGGCGGCGAGCGACGGGACGCGGGTGCGGGCGATCGGGATCGCCGCGGCCCAGCGCTCGGTCCTCGCCCCAGATGTGCCGACGATGGCCGAAGCCGGCCTGCCGGGTTTCGAGTTCAACTCCTGGTACGGGTTATGGGCCCCGAAAGGCACGCCGCCCGGCATGGCCGGCCGCGTTAACGCCTTGATGCAGGAGACGATGCGCGAGCCGGAGGTGGCGGCGAAGCTCCGGGCCACGCTGCTCGAGCCGGTAAGCGAGAGCTCCGACGACAGCCGCCGCTTCATTCGCAGCGAGATCGTCCGCGCCCGCGAGCTCCTGAAAAGCGTCAACTTCGAACCGGCCTGACGCATCCATGCGCCATGCGGTGGTAACCGGCACGAGCTCTGGGATCGGGGAGGCTGCCGCGCTCCGCCTCCTGGCCGATGGCTTCCGTGTCACGGGTCTCGATCGCGCGGCCGAGAGGATCAGGCACCACGCTTTCGAGACCGTGGGGATCGGCCATCCTGGACGCCAGCATCCGCTGATGATGGCCGCCCTTCGCGGAGGCGTTCGGCTGGATCGTGGCGGCAATTGGATTTCGGCAAGGCCCGGTTCAGAGGGACCGAGCGGGTCGATGCCGCCTTCACCTCGCGGTCGCAGCCTACCAGTGGTGCGCCTGCCGAAGCTGGAATATCGCTTTGCCCAGCGTTAACCGAATGCGAGCCGGATATGGGGAACTCAGGGCCTACGGTGCAAACTGGCGCGATGAAGGAGCGCTCGATACGATTGATGATCGTGGCGGCCGGCTTCGTGCTTCTGTCGATCGGGCTCACCCGGGCCAGAGCGAACGAAGACGTCAAGGAGCGTTTTATTCCCGCCGGTCGGGGGTTCTGCTACGGGCGGACCTACGACGCGGCCCATCTTGCCCGCAATCCGAGGCAGATGGTGGTCGCGATCCATATTGGTGGTCGCAACGCTGGGCGCTCGCCCGACGTGCCGGACAATCGTTACGCCACGACGACGGTGCGGTTTCGCGACAGCTCGAAGCCTCGCACCTGGCCCGGGCTTTGTTACATCAGAGACGGCGCCTTGCAATGCGGGCTGATCCCGCATCAGCAGCAAGACACAGTCGAGCAGGCGCTTTACTTCCGCCCTGACGCCGCCGGTCTGACCTTGGAGGCGGTCGGCGATTGGAAGGGATTTCGGGTCGCTACTGCGGAGAGCGGCATTGGACCGCCGGCGGCGGCCGATCGGTTCTTCCGAGTCTCGAAGCTACCCGTTGCCGCCTGCCGTCTTCCTGCCGAATACTGGTCAACCAGGGGGCCCACGCGCAAGCTTCTCGACACGATGCCGTAACAACAGGATCACCTCGCTGGAGCTTCGGACCGGTCAGCCGTTCAAGAGCCAGTTCACGGCCACGATCGCCACGAAGGCGACCGCCGCCATAGAGGTCACGACTTCCTTTCCAAGAAAGAATGCGGTCGCCGACAGGGCGATCACCGCGACCGCGCTGAGGCCGATGGTGAGTTGAAGCAACCGGGACATCGTCATAGAGTGTCTGTTCGTGGGTCCGAACGAAACGTAACGTTCAGGCGGCGATTAGGCCTATTTCAGAGCGGCGGTGGATGGCGACGGGGGCCGGAACATTTCACCGGACGACCGGTTATTCCGCGTCGCCCGGCTTCCCGTCTCTGCCTGCAGGCTATCGCGCGCCCACTGGTCGCCCAGAGGCGCCACCGCAACGTTCTTGCGTAAGTTTCCCTGATCGATCTCGCCTGGCTATCGGAGGATGCCCCAATGAGACTTTGGGCGATCTGGTCCGCGTTCGCGGCTTCGCTTCTGCTCGCCGGGGCGCCCGCTTCGGTTGACGCTACCGGTCCGGTCGCTTTCGTGAGGGACATCTATCGCGCCTATGAGGGCGCAAGGGCCAAAGGGCAGCCCATGGCGGATCGGCCGGCTCGGCGCCGATTGTTCACGCCGTCCCTCGCCAAGCTGATCGACGACGACTACGAACCGGCCGAGCGCCGGGGCGAGGTCGGGATCCTGAATTTCGACCCATTCGTCAAAGCGCAGGATTTTGAGGTCGACGCCGTCGCCGTCCGCACGGAGCCGACCGGGCCGGGTCGAGCCCCCGCCACCGTGACCTACACGAACTTCGGCCAACCGGCGACGACGCGCCTCGACCTGGTCCAGGGCCGGGGCGGCTGGCGGATCGACGAGATCCGATGGAGCCAGGGCGGCAGCTTGCGCCAGCTCTTCAGGCAAACATCGTAGTGGGCCTCGGCGGGAGCGCGGACCTGAACCGGGGAGAGGGGCGAAGCTATGTTGCGGATGCCGATCATGTCGGGCTTGCTGGCGGGCTCGCTTTTCCTCGTGCCGGCGCTCGCGGCTGCACAAACGACGGACTACGGTGTGGAGCTCGGCCGCGACCTGCCGGGCAGCTCGGACCACACGCTTGTCAGCCGCTACGACGGCGTGTCGCTGGTGTCGAAGACCGCGACGGCGTTCAAGGAGCTGACGCTGCGCTCAGCGCGGGCTGTCGGCCAGCCGTGATCGAGCGATAAGCGCTGCGAAGCGAATGTGACGGCGCAGGGCCGGGCCACCCGAGGGCTTCACGCAGCGCCGGCCGGTCGCTCAACGCTTGAGGTCTTCACCAACCTGCGTGACGCGCTGGTCGCCAAGGGGCTAACACCCGCTTTCGAATAGCCCGGACAGCTGCGGCGAGAGCTTCAGGCTCCTCAAGTACCGGTGGGATGGCCCCAAGACGCTGGTCTGCCCGACAAGCTGTCCAAACGGCGCCGGTTTCTCGTGCGTGCTGCTTTCGATAATGCAAGCGACATCCGCTACGCTCTGCTGAGACAGGACGGCCCGACCGGCCCGACTTAGCGTGCCGATCCTGGACTCTGAGCACCATCAGGCCTCGATGGCGTCGAGCCTCTTTTGGCAGGAGCCGCGCGCCCCTGTCACACCCGCGTCGTGCAAATATCCGAATGCAGACGCATGGACGCCAAAGCCGAAGACACGCTGCGGGCATTCGTGCTCGGCTCGGCCTTCACGACCCATGGGGCCGTCATCACTGATCTCGACGGCACGGCGGTGCTTGAACGAGAAGGCCGTGTCTATGTCGCTCCCGAGGTCGAGTTCGGGCTCAAAAACCTGCGCGATCTCGGGCGACCGGTAGCGATCAACACGCTTCGCTTTCCCCTCAACGTCGTGCGCACTTTTGGGCGCGCTTGGGCCAGCATCACCGACAAGCCTCTCCCGCTCGTCTCCCTGAATGGTGCCATCACCGGATATCTCGACGAGACGCGAGGCGGAGCCGTGGTCTTCCAGGAGATCGACGCCGTCGTCCTCACCGCCTCCGATATAGAGGAAGTGCTGGTCGGCGTTCGCGGGATGGTCGGGGAAGGCGTGACCGACCTCCTCATGTTCCACTACCCTCGGGACTGGACTGCCGGCGAGATCATCTGGACCCCCGATCCTGGGAGGGTCGAGGCCGTGCGCGGCAAGTACGCCAGCGCCTCCGAGGTCTTTGGCGGTCCGGTCGACGAGCTCGAGGCGCGGCTCCACGGGCGCGACGTGTGCATGATCTTCCTGCTTGTCGAGATCCCTCAGGACCGCCTGATGGCCTATCAGCACGCCCGCCCCAGCAGCTTCGTCACGCACGGGGGCGTGGACAAGCTCGGGGGCTGCACGCGCCTGGCGAGCGCCCTCGGGTTCGATCTCGCGCAGAGCGTCGGCGCCGGCGATACGCCCATGGATACGTTCCTGAACGGGTGTGGCCTCGCCGTCCACGTTGGCCTAATGCAGCTGGAGCACAAGGGCCTCTCCGCGACCGTCAAGGTGCCGGACATCCCGTCGATGGGCGTGCTGCTGCAGCGAATGGCCGAGCTGCAGCGTGAGGCTGTCGCTTGAGCGCCGCCTTGAGCGAACGCGAACCGCCGGCGCTTGGAGCAGAAGAAGCTGGCCGCATGGCCGAGCAGGTCCTTATCCATCTGCTCGGCAGCCCACCCGCGGCGATGCGGCCGCTGGGTGGCGGGCTCACGAATTTCGTTTTCGAAGCCGATCACCCCGGGGGAACGCTGGTGGTGCGCATGAGCGCGACCCCGTCGAAGGTCAAGGAGTACCTGAAGGAGCAATGGGCCATGGCGCGCGCCAGCGAGCAGGGCGTTCCCGTGCCGGAGGTGCTGGAGGTCGGCACCGAGCCGATCCCCTTCCCGTACATGGTGTCGCGCAAGGTCGTGGGCATCGAGGGCACGCATCATCCCGACCGCTTCCGCGTGCTTCGTGAGATGGGCCGCTACGCAAAGCTGATCCACGGCGTGCCGACGCACGGCTTCGGCCATACGTTCGATTGGTCCGAGAACCGGCTCTCCCGCAAGGATACCTGGGCCGATTACCTCAGGCGCGAATTCCGGGGTGAGCAGCGGCTTGGATTGCTGGAGCGGCACAAGATGCTGTCGCCCGCGGCGCTGCAGCGTCTGCGGGCCACGCTCCGTGACATCGAGGGCTGGGATCCGCAGCCTGCGCTGAATCACGGAGACCTCAGGCTTAAGAACGTGATCGCCGGTCCGGACGGAGAGGTTATGGCCCTCTTGGACTGGGAGTTCTGCACCAGCAATGCTGCGCCGTACTGGGACTTGTCGCTCGCGCTCCACGACCTGAGCATAGACGCCAAGGACCAGTTTCTAGCCGGCTACGGCATGACGCCGCGCGAGGTGATGGAGGTGGCTCCGGCGCTGCGGGCGTTCAACGTTCTGAATTATGCTGCCGTCGTGAACCGCGCGGCTGACGAGGGCGATCAGCCGACGCTCGATCGCCTCCGCGCGCGGCTGCAAGGCGGCCTCGACCTTTATGCTTTCTGAGATGCTCGCCATCGAGGAGAGAGACCGCCCGCGGCGGAGACGATGACGGAGCGAGACCGCCGATCGTGTCTTCGCGCTACGCCGTCTCCTACGCGCCTCCTTAGGAGACCGCCGCTCATCGGGCAGGCCCGTTCCAGGTTAATGACCCTTCTGCCCTTCGGCGCGGCGGCAGTCAGGCATGCTTCGCCAGGAACGCCTCGACCGGAAGCGCCCTGAAATCCGGCAGCGCCTCGCGCAGCCGCTCGTGGCTCCAGTCCCACCAGGCGAGACGCTGCAGCGCCTCCGCGATATCGACCGGGAAGCGCGGCCGGAGCGGTCGGGCCGGGTTGCCGGCCACGATCGTGTACGGCGCGACATCCTTGGTCACGACCGCGCCGGCCGCGACCACGGCGCCTGCACCGACCGTCCGGCCTGGCAGCACGATCGCCCCGTGCCCGATCCAGACATCGTGGCCGATCGTGACCGGATGCGAACGGCGCCACGCGAAGAAGACGGCTTCGTCCTGCTCGCCCGGAAAATAGCGGATCGCCCGATAAGTGAAGTGGCTCTGGCTCGCCCGCTCGGTCGGGTGGTTGCCGGGGTTGATGCGGACATGGGACGCGATCGAGCAAAACTTGCCGATGCGGGACGAGATGATGTCGCTGTCGTCGGCGACATACGAGTAGTCGTCCAGCGTCGTGTAGACGACCGACGTCCGCCGGCCGACCTCCGTGTAGCGGCCGAGCCTGCTGTCCCGAACGTCGGCTTCGTCGCGGATCAGCGGTTCCCGTCCGAGTTCGCGCGCCATTCCGTCCTCCCGAGGACGTCGGCATCTCAGAGCCGTGTGACGCCCCGGTGACGCCGTCGAACGCGCGCGCCCTGTCACGCGGGTGTTATAGAACCTCGCTAGCTCCTGCGGCCGAGGAGTTAACGAATGCTTGTTCTCGAGGGTGTGTCGCGTCGGTTCGGCGGCAAGACGGCGGTGTCGAAAGTGGATTTGGAGATCGCGCCGGGCAGCTTCGTCGGCGTGATCGGCCGCTCTGGCGCCGGCAAGTCGACGCTGCTGCGCATGCTGAATCGCCTGATAGATCCAAGCGAGGGCAGGATCACCTTCGACGGTCTCGATGTGAGCGCCCTCAAGGGTGCCGAGCTTCGGGCCTGGCGGGCCCGCTGCGCGATGATTTTTCAGCAGTTCAACCTCGTCGGCCGCCTGGACGTGCTGACGAACGTGCTGACCGGTCGCCTCAACCACGTCCAGACGATGCGCTCGCTGTTCAGGCTCTGGAGCGAGGCTGACAAGGCCATCGCGCTCTCCGCGCTGGAGCAGTTCGACATCGCGGCGCTCGCTTCCGAGCGGGCCGAGAACCTGTCCGGCGGGCAGCAGCAGCGGGTCGCCATCGCGCGAGCGCTCGTCCAGGAGCCGGACATCATCCTGGCCGACGAGCCGATCGCCTCGCTCGATCCCCGCAACACGCGCGTCGTCATGGACGCGCTTCTGCGCATCAACAAGCATTACGGGATCACGGTGCTCTGCAACCTGCACTCCCTCGAGATCGCCCGCACCTCTTGCGACCGGCTCGTCGGGATGTCGGCCGGACGCGTCGTGTTCGACGGCGCCCCAGCCTCTCTGACCGAGGACTTGGCGCGCGAGCTCTACGGGCTGGAAGCCGGCGAGGTCATGGCGGCGCCGCGCGATGCCCGGCGGCCGAGCCTCACGCCCGGGCTTGCGGCGGCGGTCCCGGCCTGACGGACGGGCGTCCTCCACCCGTTGAACTCCGCACCCTCACGGCAAATCAAGCAAGGAGAGCGTCATGGTCACTCGTCGTCATGCTATCGGGGCGGTCGCGCTCGGTCTCGCGGTCGCGTCCGCCTCCTTCAACCCCGCCACCGCGCAGGACTGGAAGGCGAGATATCCGGAGCTGACCTTCGCGGTCATCCCGGCCGAGAACGCGTCCGGCACGACCGATCGCTACACCCCCATGGCGGAGTATCTCGGCAAGGAGCTGGGGGTTCCCGTGAAGCTCAGGGTCGCGAACGACTACGCAGCCGTGATCGAGGGCCAGCGGGCCGGCAACATCCATATCGCCTTCTACGGCCCGGCCTCGTTCGCGCGCGCCGTGATCACGGGCGTGAAGACCGAGCCGCTCGTCAACCAGAAGCACGAGACGGGCGTCAACGGCTATTACTCCGTCACGTTCGTGAGGGCTGACAGCGCCTACAAGACGCTCCAGGATCTCAAGGGCAAGACGCTCGCGCTCGTCGATCCGAACTCGACCTCCGGCAACCAGGCGCCGCGCTTCTTCATGCGCCGCGCCGGGGTCGACGTGGACACGTTCTTCGGCAGGACCTTCTTCGCCGGAAGTCACGAGAACGCGGTGCTGGCGCTCTCGCAGGGAACGGCCGATGCGGCCGCCAACGCCTGGAACTCGGACACGGATTCTAACCTCACCCGCATGGTCGCCAAAGGTCTGGTGAAGGAGCAGAGCGGGAAGGTTTTGACGAAGGACGATTTCCGGATCGTGTTTAAGTCCGACTTCCTGCCCGAAAGTCCCTTGGCAGTCCTCGATTCGGTGCCAAGCGAACTCAAAGCCGCGATCCGGCAGGCGCTGATCGACATGCCGACGAAGAACAAGACCGCCTTCGACAAGCTGTCGGACGGCAAAGATCTCGAGTTCGTGCCGACGACGCTGAAAGATTACCAGCCTATCATCGACATGGTCCGGTTCAACGACGAGCAGCGCAAGCGGTCGTAAGGCGTCACGGGCGGTCGCCTCCGCTGCCGCGTCCGCGATCCGCATGCGTGGCGAGCGCGATCCGGGTCCTGCCCGAACAGCAGGCGCGAGCCCTCCTCGGCGGCTACCAGGCCGCCTCACGCGGCAAGCGCCACCGGGTCGTGCTGGGGATCGCCCTCATGGCCGGTCTCGCGCTGGTCGCGGGATGGATGGCGGAGGTCCGTCCCGGCACCTTCGCCGACAACATCGGGAACTTCACGAGCTACGTTGCCCAGATCCTGCCTCACCTGACCCTGTCGAACCTGCCCGGCGACCTGGCTGCCTGGTACTGGAACCTGCCGAAATGGCTGGCGCTTCTCGCCGAGACGATCCTGATCGCGTATCTCGGCACGCTGATCGGAGCGATCGGGGCCTTCTGCCTGTGCTTCGCCGCGTCGGCCAACCTTGTCCGCTCCCCCAGGCTGCGCTTCGCCTCCAGGCGCTTCCTTGAGTTCTGCCGAACGGTCCCGGAGGTGGTCTTCGCCCTCATCTTCGTGCTCGCCTTCGGCCTCGGTCCGGTAGTCGGTGTGATGGCGCTGGCGATCCATACGACAGGCGCGCTCGGCAAGCTGTTCGCCGAGGTCGCCGAGAACATCGACATGAAACCAGTCGAGGGCGTCGAAGCGACAGGGGCCTCCTGGGCCGAGACCGTGGGCTTCGCCGTGCTTCCTCAGGTACTCGCAGGTTTTGCGTCCTATACGCTCCTGCGTTTCGAGATCAACGTGCGAGCCGCGGGCGTGATGGGCTTCGTCGGGGCCGGCGGGATCGGCATGGAGCTGCTCGTCGCAATTCGGAGCTTCTACTACCAGGACATCAGCGCGATCCTGCTCCTCATCATCGTGACCGTCATCGTCATCGATCTCCTGACTGAGCGCCTTAGACGACGCCTGATGTCGGCCGAGGCGCGACATTGAGCGCCCGCCCGCCCGCCTCCGGGCTGCGCACCGAAGCTCTGCGCGATCTCCAGAATCTCCGCGCGCGTCACCCTGTCGTTTTCGCGGGATCGTGGCGTCGGCGTCTGCGGGTGATCGCCACGCTCGCTGTTCTCGCCGGCCTCGCGCTCTTCGCGCTGATCGACCTCGACGTCTCGCCCATGAGGATCATGCGCGGCCTCGGGCAGCTCGGCAGCTATGCGCTGCACATGCTGCCGCCGAGCACAGGCGGGCGCTTCTACCTCTACCTCGTGGCGCTCGGCGAGACGCTCGCGATCGCGTTCCTGGGGACGTTGACGGCGGCTCTCTTGGCCTTTCCGGTCGCTTTCCTGGCCGCCCGCAACGTGGTGCCGAACGTCTTCGTCCATTTCGCGGCCCGCCGCGTCTTCGACGTGATCCGCTCGGTCGACGTGCTGATCTGGGCGCTGATCTGGATCAACGTCGTCGGGCTCGGCCCTTTCGCCGGCGCCCTCGCCATCGCGTGCTCGGATTTCGGAGCCTTCGGCAAGCTGTTCTCGGAGGCGATCGAAACCGCCGACCGAAGGGCCATCGAAGGCGTGACCGCGACCGGCGGCGGCCGGCTTCACCAGGTGAGCTTCGGCCTCGTGCCCCAGGTCCTGCCCGTCATCGCCAGCCAAGTCCTCTACTACTTCGAGTCGAACACGCGCTCGGCCACCATCATCGGCATCGTGGGCGCCGGAGGGATCGGCAGCTACCTGACGGAGCTCATCCGCACGCTGGAGCTTCAACAGGTCGCCTTCCTGGTCCTGATGATCCTCGTGACCGTCTCGGCGATCGACGTCGTGTCCGCCCGGCTCCGTTTCGCGATGATCGGCCGGTCACCCCAGAACGCACTCGCCTGACGCGTAGAGTAGGGGGCCGAGGTTGCGTCGGGAGAGGCTTACGTCCGCGTACGTGATCCGGGATGCTACGGCCCTGCAGGCGCTCTACGGGCCGGTCGACGCGCGCTCGATCGACAAGGAGATCGACTACCTTCACCCGCATTACGCCGCCTTTGTGCGGGCGGCTCCGCTCTGCATCCTCGCGACGATGGGGACCGGCGGTCTCGACGCCTCGCCGCGCGACGATCCCGCCGGCTTCGTGGAGATCGGGGACGACAAGACCTTCTCGTGCCCGATCGCAGCGGCAACAACCGCATTGACAGCCTGCGCAACATCCTGACCGACCCGCGGGTCGCGCTCCTGTTCCTGTCCCCGGGATCGGGGAGACGCTGCGTGTGAACGGTCGGGCGGAGATCCCCATCGATCCAGTCCTCCTCGACCGGTTCAGCGTAGGCGCCAGGGCGCCGCGCTCGGTCCTGGTCATCACGATCGAGTCGGTGTTCTTCCAGTGCTCGCGCGCGCTCGTCCGAGCCGACGTTTGGAACCCGGACAAGCGCCTGCCGCGCTCCGCCCTGCCCAGCACCGGCACGATCCTGGCCGCCTTTAGCCAGGACTCTTTCGACCGAGAGGGCTACGATCGGGCTCTCCCGGATCGGGTCAAGGCAACGCTCTACTAGGAGACGTCGACCCATGGCCGGGCTTGTGACCGCCGTCGCCCGCAGCGCGACGCATTCCTTCGGCAAACCCCTGACGGATACGATCCGGCTCGTCGCCGGGGAGGGCGTCGAGGGTGACGCGCATCTTGGCGAGACGGTGCAACACCGCTCGCGAGTCGCCGTCGATCCTAGCCAGCCGAACCTCCGGCAGGTGCATCTGATCCACGCCGAGCTCTTCGAGGAACTCGCCGAACGCGGCTTCCCGATCCGACCGGGCGAGATGGGCGAGAATGTCACGACGCGCGGGATCGACCTGCTCGGTCTGTCGACGGGCACACGGCTTCAGGTCGGCGAGACCGTGGTTCTCGCCGTGACGGGGCTCCGCAATCCCTGCCGGCAGCTCGACGCGTTCCGGCCGAACCTGATGCGGGCGGTGTTGGACCGGGACGCTGCAGGCAACCTCGTCCGGAAAGCCGGGATCATGGCGGTCGTCCTTGCTGGTGGCGAGATCAGGGCCGGAGATTCGATCGAGACCGCGCCTCCGGAGGGCCCGCGCCGGCCTCTCGCCCCCGTCTGAGTCAGCTCTCGACCAGGAACTCGACCCGGTCCGCCGCGAAACAGGAGCGCGTCGCCTGGATGGGGCAGCCTTTGCCGTCGACGTTCAGGCTTTCGACTACCAGGACGACGCGGCCGCTGGAGAGGTCCAGCGCGATCGCCTCCTCGGCCGAGGCGATCCGGCCCGTGATTCGGGTCGTCCGCCTGACATAGTCGGCGACACCGAACTCCGCATAGGCGCGGGTGATGGAGCCACACGCCGCGTAGGCCTGCCCGAACCCCGCGAAGCGCGGGAGCGGCAGGCAGGTTCTCGCCGCGGAAATCGGCGTGTCGTCAGCCCGGTGGATCGTGGCGAGTTCGAGCACGGGTGCATCGGCTGGGACGCCGAGAGCCCGGCCGCGCGAGAGGCCCGCTGCAACCTCCCGCTCCGACACGAGCTCACCCCACGCCTCGTGGCCGGCCGCGGCGACGATCTCCGAGAACCGCACCCGCGGGCCGAGCGGGTAGGTGAGCGGCCTCGCCTCGACGAACGTGCCGCGCCCTCGCGTGGCCCGAACCACGCCACGTTCAGCAAGGGCGGCGAGGGCCCGGCGCACCGTGTGGCGGTTGACGCCGAACCGCTCGGCCAGGACGGCCTCCGTATCGACCTGGGTGCCGGGCGTGAGCCGGCCGGAGGCGATCTCGGCCTCGACGAGGTCGGCGATCTGCCGCCAGACGGAGACGCCATGACCGCGAGCCACGGCCGGCGGGTTGCCATGCTCGTCCGTCATGCCCCTGTCATTGACGTCGGCCATGGTTGTCGAGGTTACTCGACAACTTGGCCCGCGGATATGAAGTTTTCGGAGAGTCCGGCCGCATGACGTCCGAGGACGTAGCGCCTCGCCAAGCCGTGATGGCGGTCTGCGCGGAGGCGACCGAAGCCGAGCTGGACGGGGCGCTGGGCCGTCTCGCGCCCGTGCCGCCGACCCGTGACCTGCGGGCGGCCGAGAGCGGCGCCGTGATGCTGCGCGGACGCGCCGGGGGCGACGGCGCTCCGTTCAACATCGGCGAAGCGACAGTGACCCGGGCGGCCGTGGGCTTCGCGGACGGCAGCCCCGTCCAGGGCTTTGCCTACCACCTCGGCCGCGACTCTTCGAAGGCCCGCAAGGCCGCCACGCTCGATGCGGTCTGGCAGGCGCCGGACCGGCGCCATGCGGTCGAGGACGCGCTCGCGGCCGTGCGGGATCGTCTTGCGAGCGACCGGTCGAAAGCAGCGCGCCGCGCCGCGGCGACGCGCGTCAGCTTCTTCACCCTGGCCAGGGGGGGAGATTGATGTCGGCCGCCCTAGCGCCCGGTTTCGCCGACCCGGTCTTCGATGCCCAGGCCGTATTTCGATGCCTGCTGGACGCCCTCGCGCGCCCGGGCCTTTTGCAGCCTCTGCCGGCCTCCCTCGATTCGCCGCCGCCCTTGACGCCGGAGCTCGCGGCCGTCGCCCTGGCGCTCGCCGATCCGGACGCGCCGCTCTGGCTCGATGCGCCGCTCGCGAGCGAGCCGGCCGTCGCGAGCTACCTGCGCTTCCACACCGGCGCCCGGATCGTGGAGGATCCGGCCGACGCCGCTTTCGCGCTCGTGAGCGACCCGGCGCTCCTGCCGGCCTTTGATCGGTTCGCGATCGGCACGGACGAATACCCGGACCGGTCGACGACGCTCGTCATTGCAGTGGAGGCGACCGACGGGGGATCTCCGATCCGGCTCACAGGTCCCGGCATCCCGGACGAGGTCGAGGTTTCGGCCTCCCTGCCGGTCGATTTCGCCGATCGCTTGCGGGCCAACCACGCTCTGTTCCCGCGCGGGGTCGATTGCCTGCTCGTGTCCCGCGGCGCCGCCATTGGCATCCCGCGCTCCTCGTCGATCGCTGGGGCGGCCTGATGTACGTCGCGGTCAAGGGCGGCGAGGCCGCCATCGACAACGCCCATCGGCTGCTCGCCCACCAGCGGCGCGGCGACCCGGCCGTGCCTGAACTCTCCCTCGACCAGATCGACGAGCAACTCGCGCTGGCGGTCGACCGGGTCATGGCGGAAGGCTCGCTCTACGACCGGGGCCTGTCCGCGCTCGCGATCAAGCAGGCGCGCGGCGACCTTGTCGAGGCAATCTTCCTCCTCCGGGCCTTTCGGACGACGCTGGCGCGGTTCGGTTACTCAGAGCCCGTCGACACGGGCGCCATGGCGGTGGAGCGCCGCGTTTCGGCAACCTTCAAGGACGTGCCGGGCGGGCAGGTGCTCGGACCGACCTTCGACTACACGCACCGCCTCCTGGATTTCGCGCTCGCGGCCGGGAGCGAGCAGGCCGAGCCCGGCGAAGCGCCGACGACGCGCGAAGCCATGGCACGGGTCACGGATATCCTCGGCGACAACGACCTGATCGCCCGCGAGGCACCGGGCGCAGGCGCCGAGCCGGGCGACCTCACCCGCGAGCCGCTGTCGTTTCCGGCCGACCGGGATCTCCGGCTTCAGGCGCTGGCGCGAGGGGACGAGGGATTCCTGCTCGCGCTCGGCTACTCGACGCAGCGCGGCTTCGGCCGCAACCATCCCTTCGTCGGCGAGATCCGGTTGGGCGAGGTCACGGTCGAGTTCGTGCCCGAAGAGCTCGGCTTCGCGGTTCCGCTCGGCCGCGTGCAGCTGACCGAGTGCCAGATGGTGAACGGCTTCAAGGACTCGGCCGAGACGCCGCCTCAGTTCACGCGCGGCTACGGGCTTGTCTTCGGCCAGTCGGAACGGAAGGCGATGTCGATGGCGCTCGTCGACCGGGCGCTCCGAGCGCGCGATCTCGGCGAGGATGCGGGTTCGCCGGCGCAGGACGAGGAGTTCGTCTTGTCGCATTCCGACAACGTGCAAGCCACGGGATTCGTCGAGCACCTGAAGCTGCCGCATTACGTGGACTTCCAGGCCGAGCTGGAGCTCTTGCGCCGGCTCAGGGCCGAGCACGCGGCTGGACGGTCTGCCGACGGGGCCGCAGACTTCCGGGAAGCGGCTGAATGAGCGCGGCCGCTTCCACTTACAACTTCGCCTACCTGGACGAGGGAACGAAGCGGATGATCCGCCGGGCTCTCCTGAAGGCGGTCGCGATCCCCGGCTATCAGGTGCCGTTCGCGAGCCGCGAGATGCCGATGCCCTATGGCTGGGGCACGGGCGGCGTTCAGGTGACGGCCGCGGTGATCGGGCCCGCGGACGTGCTGAAGGTCATCGACCAGGGGTCCGACGACACCACGAACGCGGTCTCGATCCGCAGGTTTTTCGCCAGGACGGCGGGCGTCGCGACGACCACCCGGACGGCGGAGGCGAGCATCATCCAGACCCGCCACCGCATCCCCGAGCATCCCCTCCGGGAGGGGCAGATCCTCGTCTACCAGGTGCCGATCCCGGAGCCGCTGCGCTTCCTCGAGCCGCGCGAGACGGAGACCCGCAAACTCCACGCGCTCGCCGATTACGGCCTCATGCACGTCAAGCTCTACGAGGACATCGCCCGGCACGGCCACATCGCCACCACCTACGCCTATCCGGTGGAGGTTGCCGGACGTTACGTCACCGATCCGTCGCCGACGCCCAAATTCGACAACCCCAAGATGGATGGCTGCCCGGCGCTGCAGCTGTTCGGGGCCGGACGCGAAAAGCGGGTCTACGCCATCCCGCCCTACACGCGAGTGCGCAGCCTTGATTTCGACGACCATCCCTTCGCGGTGCAGCGCTTCTCGCAGCCCTGCGGTCTGTGCGCCGCGACCGGCATCTATCTCGACGAGGTCGTCCTCGACGACCGCGGCGGCCGCATGTTCGTCTGCTCGGACACCGACCATTGTGAGGAGCGCCGTGCGGCAGGCCATCGCGGCGCCATGCTGGGCGACGCCCCGACCGCGCTCGCGCGGGAGACGTCGAATGCATGACGCTCCGCTTCTCGCCGTTCGCGGGCTCAGCAAACGCTACGGCCCGCGTGTCGGATGCGAGGACGTGTCCTTCGACCTCGACGAAGGCGAGGTGCTGGCGGTCGTCGGCGAATCGGGCTCCGGAAAATCCACCCTTCTTTCGCTGCTCTCGACCGAGCTCGCGGCGACGTCAGGGGCGATCCGCTACCGGATGGGGGACGGCAGCCTCCGCGACCTGTCCACCCTGTCGGCAGCCGAGCGGCGGCTGCTCAACCGCACCGAATGGGGCTTCGTGCGCCAGGATGCGCGGGACGGGCTGCGCATGAACGTCTCGGCCGGCGCCAATGTCGGCGAACGGCTGATGGCGGCCGGGACGCGCCATTACGGCCGCATCCGCAAGGAGGCGCTCTCCTGGCTCGACCGCGTCGAGATCGATCGGGACAGGATCGACGACGACCCGCGCTCCTTCTCTGGCGGCATGCGACAGCGGCTGCAGATCGCCAGGAACCTCGTCACCCAACCCCGGCTCGTCTTCATGGACGAGCCGACCTCCGGGCTCGACGTCTCGGTCCAGGCCCGACTGCTCGACCTCATCCGCGGCCTCGTAGCCGAGCTCGGCGTCGCCGTGGTCATCGTCACGCATGACCTCGCGGTGGCGCGCCTCCTCTCCCATCGCGTGATCGTCATGCGGGCCGGCAGGGTGGTCGAGACCGGCCTCACCGATCAGGTGCTCGACGACCCGGCGGGACCCTACGCGCAGCTTCTCGTGTCCTCGGTGCTGGCGGCATGAGCGCGCCCGCGATCCTGCTCGACGGCGTCGGCAAGGCCTTCCTGCTCCATCTCAGGGGCAGCGCCAGCCTTCCCGTGGTAAAGGCGGTCGGCTTCGAGGTCCGGCCGGGCGAGTGCGTCGTCCTCGACGGGCCATCCGGGGCCGGGAAGTCTTCCATCCTGAAGATGATCTACGGCAATTACCGCGTCGGCGAGGGTCGCGTCCTCGTGCGCGACGGCGCCGAGGTCGTCGATGTCGCGACGGCGGGGCCGCGCCGGGTCATGGCGCTCCGCCGGACCGCGATGGCCTATGTGAGCCAGTTCTTGCGCGTGATCCCGCGCGTGCCGACACTCGACGTGGTGGCCGAGCCGCTCCTTGCCGAAGGTCTCGCGCCGGAGGAGGCGCGAGATCGGACGCGCGACCTCCTGGCGCGCCTCAACCTTCCGGTGCGCCTGTGGTCGCTTCCGCCCTCGACCTTCTCGGGCGGCGAGCAGGCGCGCGTGAACATCGCACGCGGTTTCGCGCCCTCGCGTCCCATCCTCCTTCTCGACGAGCCGACCGCCGCGCTCGACGCTGCCAACCGCGCCGTCGTCGCGGAGCTCGTGGCCGACAAGAAGGACACCGGGGTCGCGATCCTGGGGATTTTTCACGACGAGGAGATGCGGGAGCGCGTGGCCGACCGGATCGTCGACGTGACCCGGTTCGTCGAACCTCACCTCGTCGCCGCCTGAGAGGTCGATCCATGGCCGACGACCTCCTGTTCGCCAACGCGGCGCTCGTCCTTCCGGACCGGGTCATTGACCGCGGCTGGCTCGCCATCGCGGGCGGGGTCATCGCCGAGATCGGCGAGGGGGACCCGCCGGAGCGCGGGCAGGATTGCGGCGGCGACACGATCGTGCCGGGCCTCGTCGAGCTTCACACCGACCACCTTGAGAGCCATTACGCGCCACGCCCCAAGATTCGCTGGGATCCGCTAAGCGCGGTCCTCGCCTACGACGCCCAGATCGCGTCGTCGGGGATCACGACGGTGTTCGATTCCTTGCGGGTCGGGTCGGACGCGGATTCCGCCTCGGTCGGCGAGGACCTCATGGCGCTGGCCGGGGCGATCGCGTCGGCGCGCAGCGCGGACCTGCTGCGGGTCGATCACCGCACGCACCTGCGCTGCGAGATCGCGTCGCCGAACGTTACGGCCCAGGCCGAGGAATACCTCGCGCTCTATCCCGCTCACATGATGTCGCTCATGGACCATACGCCCGGGCAGCGGCAGTTCACGTCGCTCTCGACCTGGAAGGCCTTTTACAGCCGGAAGACACCCTTTTCGGAGGCCGAGCTCGACGCCTTCATCGACGGGAAGCTCGCGACACATGCCCGCTATGCGGTCCCGCATCGGCGTTGGCTGGTCGAGATAGCGGCGGTGCGCGGGATCGTGCTGGCGAGCCACGACGACGCGACAGCGGAGCACGTCGTGGAATCGGCCGAGGACGGCGTCCGGATCGCGGAGTTCCCGACCACGATGGCGGCGGCCGAGGCGTCGCGCGCGGCCGGGCTGAAAATCATGATGGGCGCTCCGAACGTGATCCGGGGCGGCTCCCATTCGGGGAACGTCGCGGCGGGGGACCTCGCGCACGGCGGCATGCTCGACATTCTGTCGTCGGACTACGTACCGGCGAGTCTCCTCATGGCGGCCTTCGATCTGCCCAGGCGGGTGCCGGACATCACCTTGCCGGACGCGATCCGGACCGTGACGTTGAACCCGGCCGAGGCGACGGGCCTCTTCGACCGAGGCGTGCTCGCGGTCGGCCGCCGGGCCGACCTCGTGCGCGTGACACGCCACGGGGACGCCCCGGTCGTGCGCCACGTGTACCGGGCCGGAGCCCGGATCGTGTGACGGGCCCGGTCGGAGGTGCGCCGATCGGCCCGGGGCGGCTCGTCCTCGTCGCCGGTCCGAGCGGGGCCGGCAAGGACACCCTTATCCGGGCTGCCCGAGACAGGTTCGGGTCCGACCCGCGCTTCGCCTTCCCCCGCCGGACGATCACGCGGCGGGCTTCGGCAGCCGAGGACAACCACAGCTGCGATCCGGTCACGTTCGCCGGGATCGTGGCCGCGGGCGGGTTCGCGGCGTCCTGGGCCGCGCACGGCCAGAGCTACGGGATCCCGGCCTCGGTCGGGCTCGCGATCGCGGAGGGCCGGACGGTCGTCTGCAACGTCTCGCGCACCGTGATCGGAGAACTCCGCCGTCGCTACGCGGACGTGCTCGTGATCGAGGTCACCGCGCCGGCAGCCGTCCTGTCCGAGCGGCTCTCGGCGCGGGGCCGACCGGAGGACGGGGACCTTGATCGGCGGATCGGGCGCTCGGCCGAGATGCGCGACGTGCATCCGGACGTGAGGATCGTGAACGCCACGTCGCGCGACGCGGCTGTGTCCGCCTTCATCGTGGCGGTCGGCGAGCCCGGCGCCGGCTCCGGACGGGCCCGTGCGCAACGCCTCGAGAGCACCCCTGAAGAGCCGCCGATGAACGCTCATTTTTTAGTCGACCGAAGTGATCTTGGGCGGTTCGCCTGGAGTGATCTGGACGCGAGCGAAGCGGGGGAGCCGCGTCCGGGAGCCGCCGTCGTCGCAATCGATCGGTTCGCGCTCACGGCGAACAACATCACCTACGCGCGCACCGGACACACGTTGGGGTACTGGCGTTATTTTCCGGCACCCGCTCCCTGGGGCCGAATTCCCGTCTGGGGCATCGCGACGGTGCTCCGCAGCCGCGCGCCCGGCTTGTCCGAAGGTGAGCGAGTTTACGGCTTCCTTCCCATCTCGCGGACGCTCCAGGTAGAACCCTCCGACACCTCGCCGGTCCGATTTCTCGACGGCGCGCCGCACCGGACCGACCTGCCCCGCACCTACAATGAGTATATCCGCGTCGATCGCGACCAAGACTACGATGCGACGATGGCCGACCTGCACCTCGTCCTGCGACCCTTGTTCAGCCTGGCTTTCTTCCTGTCGGCGCACTTGATTGAAAGCGGGTTCTTCGGGGCGCGCCATGTCGTCCTGTCGAGCGCGTCCAGCAAGACCGCGCTCGGACTCGCTTTCCTGATCAGGCGGCACGCTCCGGAGATCGACATCGTTGGCCTGACGGGCGACGCCAAAGTCGGCTCGGTCCAGGCGATGAACCACTACGATCGCGTCTTGAGCTACGGAGGCCTGGCAGAGCTGTCGCCCGACAGTCCGAGCGTCTTCGTCGATATGGCCGGCGACGCCGTGATCCGCGCAGCATTCCACGAGCGCCTCGGGCCAAGCCTCAAGGCCAGCATCGGCGTCGGCTTCACGCACGGGATCGCGCCGGCTGCGAGCGGCGCTCTCCCTGGCCCGCCGCCGGAATTCTTCTTCACGCCCACGCACATCCTGCAGCGCCGGGAGGCATGGGGTGCGGCCGAGCTCCGGCGGCGGTTGAGTGAGGCCTGGGCGGCGTTCCTGGTCGACATCTCCCCCCGACTGACGGTCGCGACCAGCACCGGTCCCGAGGCGCTTCAACGGGTCTATCTCGAGGTGCTCGAGGGCCGATCACCGCCTGACCGCGCCCACATCATTTCGCTCTCCCAAGAGCGGAGCGGCGCCTCGCCCTCTTGAGCAAGATCGCCGCGCAACCTCGCATCCACCAGTGCGCTCCCCGCCGTCGTCGCGTTCGGGTGCTAAGTGTTTCGGGTAGCAGCCCCCGTAACCTGGAGGGAAAGCCATGGCGGTGAAGCGGATCGTAAGCAACATCGCATCGGCTCAGGTCGATGCCGCCCGAGGCTTTTACGGCAACGTGCTCGGTCTGGAAGTGGTAATGGACTTGGGTTGGATCCTGACCTTCGCGGCTCAGGACGCCCATGCAGCACCTCAGATCAGCATCGCTAGCGAAGGCGGCTCAGGCGCACCTGTGCCGGACCTCTCGGTTGAAGTCGATGACCTTGACGAGGTCTACCAGCGTGCCGCCGCAGCGGGTCTAGCCATCGAATACGGACCAACGCAGGAACCCTGGGGGGTAAGACGCTTCTACGTGCGGGACCCGTTCGGTCGCCTCGTCAACATCCTCACTCACCTTTGAACGCCCGTCATCGGGCTCACGATCGACCTCGACCGAGTCCGGATCCTAGCAGGACGTGAAGACTGGGCACCGGCACGTCACGTCCTCACCGGATCGAGCGTCACGTGCCAGAGGTTGCTATCGGCCGCATCCTTCAGGGTGACGGTCATCTGCTCCGTCGCGCCGTCGACCGCGACATGGCCGAAGAACTGATAGCCCGAGGCCGGCGAGAGGTTGGTCTGCCCGGACGGCGGCGCCTTGATGAAGCGCAGCTCCGGTCCGAAGGTGTTGTCGAGCTGGTTCGGGCCGAACGTGCCGGCATGGAGCGGACCCGATACGAACTCCCAGAACGGCTCGAAATCCTGGAACTGCGCTCGGTTCGGGTCGTAATGGTGGGCGGCCGTGTAATGGACGTCCGCCGTGAGCCAGACCGTGTTCTTGACACCGGCAACCTTGATGAAGCGGAGTAGGTCGGCGATCTCCAGTTCGCGCCCGAGGGCCGGCCCGTCGCCCTGCGCGATCCCCTCGGAGCCGAATTTCCGGTCGACGTCGTAGACCACGATGAGGCCGATCGGCATGTCGGCCGCGATCACCTTCCAGGTCGCTTTCGAGTCGAGAAGCTCCCGCTTCAGCCAGGCGAGCTGGGTCTTACCGAGGAACTGCGTTTCCGGGCCGGGCTCGGTCTGCCGGTTCTCGCCATTCGGGCCTCGGTAGGACCGCATGTCCAGCATGAACACGTCGACGAGCGGTCCGTAGGACACCTTGCGGTAGACGCGGCCGGGCTCGGCCGGCTCGAACCGCATCGGCGTGTATTCGTGGAAAGCGCGGGCGGCCCGGGCCTGGAGCGCCAGCATGTTCGGGTCCGTGTACTTCTTGCGCAGGTGCTCGGCCCGGGTCAGCGGCTCGCCCGGCCACCAGTTGTTGGTGACCTCGTGGTCGTCCCACTGGGCCAGGACGGGCACGGCCTCGTTCATGGCGAGGAGGTTCCGGTCCAGGAGGTTGTACTTGTAGCGGCCGCGATATTCGGCCAGCGTCTCGGCAGACTTCGCCACCTCCGGCGTGACGATGTTCCGCCATACGTTGCCGTCCGGCAGCTTGGCTTCGCTGGCGATCGGCCCGTCGGCGTAGATGTTGTCGCCGGAATGGATGAAGAAGTCCGGCCGGTTCTTGAGGATGGCGGAATAGATCGTCATGCCGCCGCGGGCTTCGTCGATGCCCCAGCCCTGTCCGACGGTGTCGCCGGACCAGCAGAACGAGACGGAGCGACGGTCCGCCGGCGCGGTCCGGAATCGCCCGGTCCTGGCCTCGCCGACGACCGTCGGCACCGCGAGATCTTGCAGCCGGACGCGGTAGAAGATGTCCTGGCCTGCCGGGAGGCCGGTCAGCGCGACCTTCACGGTGTAATCACTCTCCGGCAGCGCGTCGGCGTAGACGGCGCCCCGAACGTCGCGGAAGCTCTCCGTCGTCGCCCATTCGATGAAGGCCCGCGAGGGCCGATCCGCCCGCGCCCAGGCGACCGCTGAGTCGACCGACACGTCGCCCGATTGCAGCCCGTGGGTCAGCTGAGGCCGGTCGGCCGCCAGGCTGATCGAGGGCCGGGCGAGCCCCGTGGCGGCCGCGACCGCTCCGGCAGCTGAGCCGGCCAGGAATGAACGGCGGTGGGGCGTTGCGATCAGGCGGGACATCGGAGGCTCCAAAAAGGGCGCGATCCTCCGTATCCTCCACGGTCCTGACAGTATGACGACACCGCTCCGAACCAGGGGAGGCAAGGGCGCGTCAGCGAAGGAGGGCGAGGTCGCGCTCGAGGAGGTTCGTCATCTCGGGCGTCTGCACGGACTCGGCCCCAACTTCGGCCGCCTCCCGGACGAGCGCCACGACCTCGTCGCGGTTGGCGAGCGGATCGCGGCCCGACCGCAACGTCGCGCGCAAGCCGCTAGAACGAGGGTGTTATGCGCGGCCATCCGCTTTCAGCTCCCCGCGCCCAGCAGCCGGTCGAGTTCGCCCCGCCGGTCGAGGCCGTAGAGCTCGTCGCAGCCCCCGATATGGCGATCGCCGATGAATATCTGCGGCACGGTCGAACGGCCTCCGGAGCGCTGCAGCATGGCGGCGCGCTCGGCCGTTTTCCCGGTGATCTCGATCTCGTCGAAGGCCGCGCCCTTCTCGCGAAGGAGGTCCTTCGCGGCGATGCAATAAGGGCACCAATTTTTGGTGAAGATGGTCACGGCCGGCATAGGAAAGGGCTCGTTCGTCTCTCGTCCGACAACGAAGCAGGTCGGCGACCGTTCCGGAAGCCCTCCCGCCTACCCGTCCTGCACGACCCGGGCGAAGGCGAGGACGTCGACCGTGGCCGCGCCGCCCCGGAGCAACGCCCGGGACGCGGCATTCGCGGTCGCGCCCGTCGTGACCACGTCGTCGACGAGAAGCACCCGCCGGCCCTCGAGGCGGGGCCTCGCGTCGTCCGGGACCCGAAACGCCCCCTGCAGATTGTCGCCGCGCTGGTTGCGGCTGAGCCCGACCTGCGGCCGTGTCCCCTTCACCCGCGAGAGGAGCGACGGATCGAGCGGCCGCCCATGCGCGGACGCGACGGGCCGGGCGAGCGCGGCCGCCTGGTTGAAGCGCCGCCGCCAGAGGCGCAGCCGGTGCAGCGGCACCGGCACGACCACGTCGCACTCGGCGGCGAGCTCGGCCCCGGCCCTCGCCATCATGGCGCCGAGCGCCCGGGCGGTGTCGAGCCGGTCGGAGTATTTCAGCCGATGGACCAGAGCCCGGGCGACGTCATCGTAGCGCGCGACTGCACGGGCGCGGCGGTAGACCGGCGGATCGGCAATCGCGGCCGGCGAGACGAGGCTCATCCCGAGATCGACCGCGAAGGGCACGCCGAGCCGCTCGCAGAACGGCCGCTCGATGAAGCGGATCTCCGCCCAGCACCGACCGCACAGGGTATGCGGCTCGCCGGTCGCCTGCCCGCACGCGATGCAGACCGGCGGGTAGACGATCCGCAGGAGCGAGCGGCCGACCTCGCCGGCGGCCGCCAGGGCGGAACGGGGGAGGGCGCGCGACCGGCTCATGGCTGACACTAGGGCGGCCGCCGCCAGAGCGCGAGGGCGCAATCTTCGGCGTTCGAGTGGCAAGCGCAGGAGCGCCGCCGCTTGGCCGGACGCCCGGATGGGGCCATAGCTGTCGGGATGTCGGGCCAGGATTCCTCCCTGTTCGATCGTCCGCTCGTGCGCCGCCGGCTGGCGCGCGCGCTCGCCGGGCCGTTCCCGAACTTCCTCGTGGAGCGGGCCGCGGGCGAGCTCGCCGAGCGGCTCCTGACCGTCACCCGCACCTTCCCGCGCGCGCTCGACCTCGGCACCCCGAACGGGGCTGCGGCCGAAATCCTGTCGCGCCATGAGGCTGTGGGCGAGGTGGTGCGGCTCGCCCCGATCGCGGCGGGCGGCGCCACCGTGATCGGGGACGAGGAGGCCCTGCCCTTCGGGTCCGGCCGTTTCCAGCTCGCGGTCTCGCTCCTGTCGCTGCAGGGCGTGAACGACCTGCCGGGCTCGCTCGTGCAGATCCGACGGGTCCTCGCGCCCGACGGGCTGTTCCTCGCCTGCCTCCTCGCGGGCGAAACGCTGCGGGAGCTGCGCGCGTCCTTCGCCGAGGCGGAAGCCGAACTCGAGGGCGGCATCTCGCCCCGGGTCGCGCCCTTCGCGGACATCCGGGCGCTCGGCTCGCTTCTCCAGCGGGCCGGCTTCGCGCTCCCGGTGGTCGATCTCGACCGGGTGGTCGTGCGCTACGGCTCGCCCTTCGCGCTACTGGCGGACCTGCGCGCCATGGGCCTCGGCAACGCGCTCATCGAGCGACGCCGGGCGCCGCTTCGGCGCGCGACGCTGATGCGGGCGGTCTCGATCTACGCGGGCAGGTTCGCCGATCCGGACGGGCGCGTGCGTGCCACCTTCGACCTCGCCTGGCTGTCCGGCTGGGCGCCGCACGAGAGCCAGCAGACACCGCTGAAGCCCGGCTCTGCCCGGGCTCGGCTCGCCGATGCGCTCGGCGTGCCGGAACTCGGCTCGATCGATCTCTGAGGAGGAACGCCATGAAGAAGCCAGGACCCGATCATCCGATCACGATCGAGCCGAACCCGCGCCGGGTCCGGGTTGTGCTCGGCGGCGTGATCGTGGCGGAGACGACGCGTGCGCTCACCGTGAAGGAGGCGAGCTACCCGGCCGTGCAATACGTGCCCCGCGCCGACATCGAGGCCGACCTGTTCGAGCCGAGCGAGAGGCGCTCGCATTGCCCCTACAAGGGCGACGCCAGCTACCTGACCGCCACGGCAGGCGGCATCACGCGCCGGGACGTCGCCTGGAGCTACGAATCGCCGTTCCCGTCCGTCGCGGCCATCGCCGGGCATGTCGCGTTCTATCCGGACAAGGTAGACGCGATCGAGGAGCTGACCTGACGAGGCCGGCCCGGCATCGGGCGTCTTAACCTTCGGGAAACCTATCCCGCCGACTTTGCCGATCCCATTCAGGAAGAGGTGACCATGTCGGACGAGGTCGGGATTGCCGGAAACCGCGTGCGTTCCTTTGTCGAGCGCATCGAGCAGCTCGAGACGGAGATCAGCGAGCTGAACGAGGGCAAGAAGGAGGTCTTCTCCGAGGCCAAGGGCGAGGGCTTCGACGTCAAGATCCTGAAGGAGATCATCAAGCTCCGGAAGCTCGACCAGGAGGAGCGCGACGAGCACGAGACGCTGCTCGACGTCTACATGCGGGCCATGGAGACGGCCGAGCCGGAGGCGATGGCCAAGGCGGCCTGACGCGATCGGGCGGCGCGGCGCCGGCCCGGCGCCCGCTCGCCGCGGCCCGGAGCGTCACTCTGGCCCGTGGCAGACGGCCTCGACGTTGTGCCCGTCGAGGTCGAGCACGAAGGCCGCGTAGTAGTGGGGGTGGTAATGCGGACGGAGGCCCGGGCCGCCGTTGTCGCGCCCTCCCGCCGCCACCGCGGCCTCGTGGAAGGCCCGCACCTGCTCCCGGCTCTCGGCCAGCAGGGCAACGTGCAGCTGGGGGGTGGTGCGGCCGTCCGAGCCGATCCAGAATTCGGGCTTGCCGTCCCGACCGAATCCGACCGCCCATACCTTGTCCTCGCTCATGGCGGGCGTGACCTCCATCACGACCCCGATCCCGAGCGGGGCCAGAGCGGCCGTGTAGAAGATCTTGGCACGGCCGTAATCGGAGACCCCGAAGCCGAGGTGGTCGATGATGGACAACGATCGCCTTCCTCGCTGAGGCGGCATTCGCAGGCTTGCCGGCTGGCCGAGGCCCGCCGATCCGACAAGATCGATCAACGCCGGGATCAGCGGCTCGTCCGCGGGCGGCATCGGGTAGCCCCGCAAGTCGCGCGGCCAGACCCATTTCAGCCGCTGGCCCTCGAGGGGCTGGGCGAACCCGCTCCAGCGCCGGCAGACATAGAGCGGCATCAGGAGGTGCATGTCCGGGTAGACGTGGCTCGCGAAGGTCAGGGGCGCGAGGCAGGGTTCCTCGACCGTGAGGCCGATCTCCTCCCTGAGCTCGCGGATCAGCGCCTGTTCCGGCCGCTCGCCCGGCTCGACCTTCCCGCCTGGGAACTCCCACAAGCCCGCCAGCGTCTTGCCGGCCGGCCGCTCGGAGATCAGCACGCGGCCGTCCGGGTCGATCAGCGCAACCGCCGCGACGAGGAGGAGCTTCATCCGGCCGGCGCTCGCATCACTCGCTGAACCGGTACTGCAGCGTGAGGCCGGCCCCGATGTCGCGCGCCCGGCGCCGGCTCGACGCGGCCAGGAGCAGGGCCGGCCCGCCCGATCCCGCGATCCGGCCGGTCTCGGTCACGGCTGCCCGATCGCGAAGATCACCTCGACCTCGGCCGACGCCTGGAGGGCGCCGGCCTCGACCGGGACGGCCTGGCGCAGCTCCGGGGCCGCCATCCGCTTCATGCGGTCGCCGCGTGCCGACAGCGGGCTTTCCGCGCGCGCCCCATAGCGGATCTCCTCGATCCGGCCGAGCGTCACGCCGGCCGCGGCCGCGATCGCGTCGCCTGGAGGCGGGCGTCCCGAACGGCCGCGCCGGTCGCCTCGCGCTCCAGCCGGCCGGGCTCGGCCAGCTCGAACTCGACCCCGCCGATCCGGTTCGCACCGCCATCCACGACGTTGCGCAGGAACTCTCCCAGCCGGCCGAGATCGCGCACCCGGACCGTGACGGAGTTCGAGGCCTGGTAGCCGTCGGGCCGCGGTTCGGCCTGCCCGTTTGGGTCGCGGACATTCCGGAAGGCCGGCTGCAGCGAGACGTAGCTCGTCTGGAGGTCGCGCGCCTCGATCCCGAAGGTCCGGGCGGCCGCGACGATCTTCGCGGCCGCGGCCGAGGTCAGGTCGAGGGCCGCCGCCGCCGTCGCGGCCTTGTTCGCGACCCCGATCGAGATCGAGGCGAAATCCGGCGGGCGCTTCGGACGTCGCCTTGCCGGTGACGTGAAGCCGAGGCGGCACAGGAGCTCGCGATGCCTCCTGAGCATGGGCGGGCGAACACGCCACGGCGGCGACCAGGAGGGCGAGGCGGGTTAGTCGAGAGGTCACGGACGTCCTTGCGAATTCAGACTGGGTCGGCGGCGCGCGATGGGGAGGAGGCTCGGCTGACTTCGTTCATTTCATGGCCGTCCGGAGGACGCTCGGCCGACCGGAACTGATCCTGCTTGCCGCATCCGGCCTCCATCGGGCAACATCCCGGAATCGGAAAGGGCGCGCCAGATCGCCCTGGTTCAGGGAGGTGTTCATGCCGCGATGGGCGCTCGCCTTCGCCCTGCTGCTCGCGTCTGCGCTTGCCGCGCCGGCCCAGCAGGAGGGAACTTACGTCGTCCCGCGCTTCCGCTTCGAAGGGGGCGGCGAGATCGGCGATCTGAAGGTCGGTTACGTGACCTGGGGCAAGCTGAACGCGGCCCGGGACAATGCGGTCCTGCTGCTTCCGGCGACCAACGCCTTCAAGACATGGGCCGCCTATCATATCGGGCCCGGCAAGGCCTTCGATCCGGACAAGCACTTCGTCATCGGGGTCGATCCGATCGGCAGCGGGACCTCGTCGAAGCCCGCGGATGGCCTCGGCATCGGCTTCCCGGCCTACACGATCCGGGACATGGTGCGGGCCCAGCACGAGCTCGTCACCAAGGGGCTCGGGATCGAGAAGCTGCTCTCGGTCGGCGGCGCGTCGATGGGGGCGTTCCAGGGCGTGGAATGGGGGATCAACTATCCCGATTCCATGCGGGGCCTGCTCTTGTGGGTGCCGGCCGCCCGGAGCGACCGGCACTTCCACATCATCATGGACGCGGTCGCGGCCACCATCACGCTCGATCCCGCCTATCGGGACGGGCGCTACGAGGCGAACCCGGTCGAGGGCATGCGTCGCGCCGGCATGATCTACTTTCCTTGGCTGTACAGCGACGCCTATTTGCGCCGGCTGACGGACGACGCGGAATACGACAAGGCCAAGATGGCCTTCGGCGAGGGCTGGGCCAGGCTTTGGGACGCCAACACGCTGCTGTGGCGCTACAAGGCGTCGCGCAACCACGATGCCGCGAAGCCGTTCGGCGGGGACATGACGGCGGCTTTGGCCCGGATTCGAGTCCCGGCCCTCATCATGCCGAGCACATCGGACAGGACGGTGCCGGCCTACCTGACGGACGAACTCGTCAACGGCTTGCACAAGGTCACCTATGCGCCGATCCAGTCCGAGCGCGGGCACCTCGCCTACCTGCAGGGAGAGGGGACACCCGAATACGAGCATGTGAGCGCCGGCACGAAGAGCTTCCTCGAGGTTCTCGCGGGCGAGCGCCCGACCTCTACGACCGGTAGTCCCCGTTGATCTCAACATAGGCCTTGGTCAGGTCGCAGGTCCAAACCGTCGCCGCGCCCGAACCGAGGCCGAGATCCACGCTGAGCGTGACCTCGTCCTGTTTCATGACCGCCGAGGCCTCGGCCTCGTCGTAATCGGGGTCGCGCGCGCCCTCATGCGCCACCCGGACGCCGCCGAACCGGATGGCGAGGCGGTCCCGGTCGGCCGGCTCGCCGGCCTTGCCGACCGCCATCACGACCCGACCCCAATTCGCGTCCTCGCCCGCGATCGCGGTCTTCACGAGGGGGGAGTTCGCGATCGACATCGCGATGCGGTGGGCCGAGCGGTCGCTCTCGGCCCCGGTCACCTCGACCGTCACGAACTTGCGCGCGCCCTCGCCGTCGCGGGCGACCTGCTGGGCGAGGTCGACGAGGAGGTCTTCCAGGGCCTCCCGGAAGGCCGGAAGGCGGGGATCGTCGGTGCTCTCGATCCGGCTGCCCCCGGCCCGGCCCGCCTCACCGGCCGCACCGGCCTGGCCGGTCGCGAACAGGAGGAGCGTGTCCGAGGTCGAGGTGTCTCCGTCGACCGTCGTGCAGTTGAAACTCTTCGCGGCGCCGGCCGCGAGAAGCTCCTGCAGGATCGGAGCCGCGACGGCCGCATCCGTGAACACGAAGGACAGCATGGTGGCCATGTCGGGCGCGATCATGCCGGCGCCCTTGGCCATGCCGTTGAGGGTCACGGGCGCCCCGCCGAGCCGGACTGTCCGGGTCGCGACCTTTGGGAAGGTGTCGGTCGTCATGATGGCCTGCGCGGCCGCGAGCCAGCCCTCCGGCGCGGCCCGGGACGCGCAATCCGCCAGCACCCCCTCGAACTTGGCCGCATCGAGGGGCTCGCCGATCACCCCGGTCGAGGCGAGGAACACCTCTTCGGGCCGGCACTTCGCGGCCCGGGCCGCGATGGCGGCCGTGCGGGCCGCGGCGTCCCGCCCCTTCAGCCCGGTGAACGCGTTGGCGTTGCCGGAATTGACCACCAGCGCCCGGGCGACCCCGCCCGCGAGATTGGCGCGGCACCAATCGACGGGCGCGGAAGGGCAGCGCGAGCGCGTGAACACGCCCGCCACCTCGGCGCCCGGGTCGATCTCGACATAGAGGACGTCCGTGCGGCCCTGGTAGCGGATGCCGGCCTCGGCGGTCGCGAGGCGGATTCCCGCGATCGCGGGCAGGTCCGGCACGTGTTTCGGCGCGAGCGGCGAGACGGGATGGGACACGCAAGGGGCCTTCGCTCTGACGGCCGGGTTCGCGCCCGGCCGGTGTGTCCGCGCTTTTCACATCGCGCCGCCTTCCGCAACCGCGGCCGCCGTCCCGGAACTGACCGCCGGGCGGCGGCCGTTTCTGCCGGAACTACCGCGCCTGGGTCGGCGCGGCCGGCCGGGCGGCGGGAGGGGCCGCAGGAGCTGCAGAAGGCGGCGCGGCCGGGGCGGCCGAGGACGCGACCCTCGAGCGGATCATGAAGCTGTCGAAGCTGTATTCCGCGACCTGCCACCAGAGGTATTCCTCGTTCCGGAAGGCCCGCATGTGCTCGTACAGCTTCTTCCAATCCGGGTTCTGGGCCGAGAGGTCGTCGTAGATCTCGTTCGAGGCCTTGAAGCCGGCCTCCATGATCTCCTGGCTGAACGGCCGCAGCTGGGCGCCGGCCGAGACGAGGCGGCGAAGCGCGGCCGGGTTGCGGGCGTCGTATTTCGCCGTCATCTCCATGGCGGTGTGGGCCGCCGCGCTCTGCAGGATCTGCTTGTAGCTCTTCGGCAGCTCATCCCACTTGCCCTTGCCGATCCAGTAATGGATGTTCGGCGCGCCCTCCCAGAAGCCAGGATAGTAGTAAAAGGGCGCGACCTTCACGAAGCCGAGCTTCTCGTCATCGTAGGGGCCGACCCACTCGACCGCGTCCACCGTGCCGCGCTCCAGGGCCGGATAGATGTCGCCGCCGGGGATCTGCTGCGGCACGGCGCCGAGCTTGGCCAGCACCTGGCCGGCCAAGCCCGCGATCCGGAACTTCAGCCCTTCCAGGTCCTTCACGGTCTTCACCTCTTTGCGGAACCAGCCGCCCATCTGGGTCCCGGTGTTGCCGCCCGGGATCGTGAACACGTTGTACTTGGCCACGTACTCGTTGATGAGATCCTGGCCGCCGCCGCTATGCATCCAGGCGTTTCGCTGGCGCTGGTTCATGGCGAACGGGATGTCGGCCATGAGCGCGAGGACCGGGTCCTTGCCGACATAGTAATAGCCGGGTCCGTGGATCATCTCGACCGTGCCGTTCGAGACGGCGTCGAAGGCCTGCGGCATGCCCACGATCTCGCCCGCCGCGAAAGGCTGGATCTGAAACTTGCCGTCCGTCATCTCGGAGACGTAGCGGGACATGGTCTCGGCCGCGCCGAACAGCGTATCGAGCGATTTCGGGAAGGTGGACGACAGCCGCCACTTAATCTCGGGCGACGATTGCGCGATGGCAGGCGACGCGACCGCCCCGGCCGCGAGGCCGACGCTGCCGGTTGTCAAGAATTCCCGACGCTTCATGGGACAATCCCTCCGGGGCGCCCTGTTGCCGGACGCCGTAGGGGGGAGGTTCGCACGAAACGGCCGCCACTCGAAGCCGGTTTGAGCCTCTTATTTGGGCACGGCGGGCGCGGCCGGGCCGTCGAGACGCTCGACCTGGCCGGTCTTGCGGAGCGCCAGCACGGCGTCCTGCTGCGCCTTGCGGCCGAGATATTGGTCGATCTGCTCCTTCATCTCCTCGAAGGTCGGCACAGGCTTCGTGCGGCGATCGAGGAGCTGGATGACGTGCCAGCCGAACTGGCTCTTGACCGGTTCCGAGAGATCGTTCGGCTTCATCTTGAAGGCGGCCTCGGCGAAGGGCGTCACCATGCGGTCCTTGGTGAAGAAGCCGAGATCGCCGCCATCCGTCTTGGAACCGGGATCGGTCGAGGCCTCCGCCGCGACCTTGGCGAAGTCCTCTCCGTTCTTGATCCGGGCGTGAACAGTCTTCGCCTGCGGCTCGCTCTCGACCAGGATGTGGCGGGCGTGGACCTCGTCCTCGGGCTTCAGTTCCCGCGTCGTCTCGTCGTAGAGCTTGCGGGCTGCCTCGGGGTTCCCCGCGCCCTTCGTCTGCTGGTCGAGGTACTCGTCGACGAGGAGCTTGTCCCGCATGTAAGCGAGGCGGCGCTGAAAGGCGGGCGCATCGGCCATCTTCGCGCCCATGGCGGCCCTGGCGCCAAGCTTCAGGTCGATCACGTAGCCGATCAGGATCTCGCGCCTCTGCGCCGGGTCCGTGCCCTGGAGCGTCAGCGCCGGATCCTCGGCCGCCACCGCGAGGTCGGCTTCCGTGATCGGCTCGCCGTCGACCCGGGCCACGACCTTGTCCGGATCGACCGCCGCGGCGGGGGCTGCCGGGGCTGGCGCCGGACCCGGGGCGGCGGCGCCCTGCGCCGCGAGCGGGCCGCACAGCGCGAGGCCGAGCGCGAGCGCGCCGACGCACGAGAGAAGGGGGAGCTTCGACGGCATGGATGGGTCCTGCAGGGGAGGTCCGGGCGAAGCCCGGCGCGGTGCGGGTCAGGTGGAGCGCCCGGGAAGGTCTGGCAAGAGCTCGCGCAAAGGCTCGCCCTCGACCGGGCTCACCCTCCCCAGGTCACCCTCCCCAGGTCACCCATGATCCAGGGGATCTCGTCCAGGATCTCCCGCGCCAGGAAGCCTAGCGGCCCGAGGCTCCGGGCGAGCCGGTTGCCGGCTTCCCCGTGCAGGAACACGCTCCAGATCGCCGCCTGGGCGGGCTCCGCGCCGCGCGCGAGCAGTCCCGCCATGAAACCGGCGAGGGTGTCGCCGGACCCCGATGTCGCCAGCCCGACATTGCCGTGCGCGCAGGACCAGATCCGGCCCTCGGGGGTCGCGATATGGGAGCAGCTCCCTTTCAGCACGACGATGATCCCGAGATCGGACGCGGCCCTGAGCGCCGTCCCGGCCGGGTCGGCCTCGATCTCGTCCTGGTCGAGCCCGAGGATGCCGGCCATCTCGCCGGAATGCGGCGTGATGATGAGCCGTCCGGCGTGGCGAGCGAGCCCCTGTCGATCCTCCCGGATGCGCATCATGGCGGCCGCGTCGAGCACGATCGCGGGCCCGTCGAGGCCTTCCAAAACCAGGCGCGTGAGGCGGGCGGTGTCGTCGTCCACGGCTAGACCCGGGCCGACGAGGAGCGCCCGGCAGCGGCTCGCCAGCTCGATGATACGGTCCGCCGCCTCGGCCGCGACGCTGCCGGAGGCGGTCTCGGGAAGAGCCGCCACCATGGATTCCGGCACGGACAGCCCGAGATGGAGCCCGATCGATTCCGACGTGCCCATCTGCAGCTTGCCGGCCCCGGCCCGGAGCGCGCCGGTGCCGGCGAGGAGCACGGCGCCCGGAAGCTCCCGTGAGCCGCCGATCACGAGGACCCGGCCCCGCTCCTCCTTGCCGCCGCCGCTATCCGGCTCCGGCAACGGCATGGCGCGGAGGAAGTCGGCATTGACCGGGATCGGCTCGCTCACCGGGCGGCCACGATCGCGTCGGGCTCGGAGGTCACGGGCGTGCCTTCCTCCTCCAGCGGGACGGTGTGGTTGTAGGACACGAGCGCGAGCGAGCCGTCCTTGCCGCGCGCCGGGTCGAACCGGTACTCGGTCACCGAGCAATTGGCGACGTCGCCCTGCCGGTCGATGTCGAGGATCTGGCCCTCCGTCATGTCCTCCAGCAGGTAGCGGCAGCACAGCACCACGACCTGGTGGCCGACGATCAGCACGCGCCGGCCGGCATGGCGCAGGCTCATCGTGTCGATGGCGCTGCGAAGCCGCAGGATCATGTCGCACCAGCTCTCGCCGCCGGGCGGACGATGGTAGAACTTGCCGAGGACGCGGCGGAACTCGGCCTGGTCGGGCTGCTGCTCCTTGATCCCGAGCGTGGTCAGCCCGTCGAGGATGCCGAACTCCTTCTCCCGCAGGCGCTCGTCGGAGACGAGGAGCGGACGGTCGGACACGAAGCCGCCCGACTCGCCGATGAGCGAGGCCGTTTGCTGCGCCCGGAGATAGGGCGAGCACAGGATGACCTCGGGGCGCTCGCTCTCGGGCTTGTCCGCGAACCAGCGTCCGAGCGAGCGCGACTGGCGTTCGCCGAGGGGGGAGAGCGGCACGTCGACGTCACGTCCCTTGACGTCGATCCGGGCCAGCCCCGCCGCGTGCGCGGCGTCGCGCGCGACGTTGCCGGCGCTCTCGCCGTGCCGCACGATCCAGAGACGTTCGGGCTGGCGGGACTGCATGAGGCGGGAATTCCAGGGCGACGAAGCGCGACATCCCCTAACCCGCGGCCGGGGCAGCCTGTTCCGGCCCTCCGGACCGGCGATCCTTTCGGATGCGCGGCGCGATGCATAAGTCTATAAGGCCGCTTCGAGCAGCGCCTCGCGCCCGCTCTCCCCAACCCCACATCGGTCGACAGGTTCACGCGATGCTCGGTGCCCTCGCCAAAAAGATCTTTGGCTCCGCCAACGACCGGCGGTTGAAAACCTATGCGCCCAAGGTGGCGGCGATCAACGCGCTCGAGCCCGAGATGGCTGCCCTCTCGGATGATGCTCTTAAGGCGAGGACAGGCCAGTTCAAAGCGGAGCTTGGGGCCGGCAAGAGCCTCGACGACATCCTGGTCCCGGCTTTCGCGACGGTCAGGGAGGCCGCCAAGCGCACGCTCGGGCAGCGCCATTTCGACGTCCAGCTCATCGGCGGCATGGTGCTGCACGAGGGCTCGATCGCCGAGATGAAGACCGGCGAGGGCAAGACGCTCGTCGCCACCCTCGCGGTGTACCTCAACGCGCTCTCGGGCAAGGGCGTCCACGTGGTGACCGTGAACGACTACCTCGCCCGCCGGGACGCGGACTGGATGGGCCAGATCTACACGTTCCTCGGCTTGACGGTCGGGGTCATCGTGCACGGGCTCGACGATGCCGAGCGCGCCCAGTCCTACGGCTGCGACATCACCTACGGGACGAACAACGAGTACGGCTTCGATTACCTGCGCGACAACATGAAGTACGAGGTCGCCCAGATGGTCCAGCGCGGGCACAATTTCGCGATCGTGGACGAGGTCGATTCGATCCTCGTCGACGAAGCCCGCACGCCGCTCATCATCTCGGGCCCGATCGACGACCGCTCCGACCTCTACATGGCGATCGACCAGGTGGTCCCGAAGCTCGCGCGCGAGGATTACGATCTCGACGAGAAGCAGCGCACCGTGAATCTGACCGAAAGCGGCAACGAGCGGATCGAGGAGCTTTTGCGCGAGGCCGACCTCCTGAAGGAGGGGACCCTCTACGATGCCGGAAACGTGACGCTCGTGCATCACGTGAACCAGGCGCTCCGGGCGCACAAGCTTTTCCACAAGGACAAGGACTACATCGTCCGGAACGACGAGGTCGTCATCATCGACGAGTTCACCGGCCGCATGATGCAGGGCCGGCGCTATTCGGAAGGGCAGCACCAGGCGCTTGAGGCGAAGGAGCGGGTGACGGTCCAGCCCGAGAACCAGACGCTCGCCTCCATCACGTTCCAGAACTTCTTCCGCCTCTACGGCAAGCTCGCCGGCATGACCGGAACGGCTGCCACCGAGGCGGACGAGTTCCAGGAGATCTACAAGCTGGAGGTGGTCGAGATCCCGACCAATCAGCCCGTCGCGCGCGTCGACGAGGACGACGAGGTCTTCCGAACCGCCGCGGAAAAATACAAGGCGATCATCGCCGAGATCGACAAGGCGCATGCCCGGCTCCAGCCGGTCCTGGTCGGCACGGCGTCCATCGAGAAATCGGAGCTCATCGCCGAGCTCATGGTCCAGACGGGCTACCGGCAGATCGACTTCAGCGATCCGAAGGCCCTGGCGAAGCTCTACGAGGGCGCCCGCACCGGCAAGCCGACCAAGCTGTTCGCTGTGCTGAATGCCCGCTTCCACGAGCAGGAGGCCTATATCGTGGCCGAGGCCGGGGTGCCGGGCGCCATCACGGTCGCGACCAACATGGCCGGCCGCGGCACCGACATCAAGCTCGGCGGCAACGTCGAGATGCGCATCGCCCAGGAGGCCGCGTCCGAGGGAGGCGGGGATCCGGCCAGCGTCGCGGCGATCCGGGACGAGATCGAATCGTGGCGCGGCGTCGTGCTCGGGTCCGGCGAGGCCGCCGACCCGGAGGCCGGACGCAAGCACAACCTTCCGGGCGGGCTCTACATCATCGGGACCGAGCGGCACGAATCGCGCCGCATCGACAACCAGCTCCGGGGCCGCTCGGGCCGGCAGGGCGATCCCGGCCGCTCTAAGTTCTACCTGTCGCTCGGCGACGACCTGATGCGCATCTTCGGGTCCGAGCGCATGGACGGGATGCTGACGAAGCTCGGGCTCAAGGAGGACGAAGCCATCGTCCATCCCTGGATCAACCGGGCGATCGAGAAGGCGCAGCAGAAGGTCGAGGCCCGCAACTTCGACATGCGCAAGAACATCCTGAAATACGACAACGTCATGAACGACCAGCGCAAGGTCGTGTTCGAGCAGCGCCGCGAGTTCATGACCGCCGAGAGCGTCCGGGACACGATCGACGAGATGCGCCAGGGCGTCATCGACGACCTCGTCGCGACCCACATCCCCGAGGGGGTCTATCCCGAGCAATGGGATATTTCCGGGCTCGCGGAGGCGAGCGCAGGCGTCCTGAACATCGACGCGCCGGTCGCCGATTGGGCCAAGGAGGAGGGGATCGCCGAGGACGAAATGCGCGAGCGGCTGCGCAAGATCTCGGGCGAATCCTACTCCGCCCGGGTCGAGAAGAACTCGGCCGAGGTGATGACCTATGTCGAGAAGCAGGTGTTGCTGCAATCGCTCGACCATCTGTGGCGCGAGCACCTCGTCACGCTCGATCACCTGCGCCAGGTGATCGGCTGGCGCGGCTACGCCCAGCGCGACCCGCTGAACGAGTACAAGAGCGAGGCCTTCGATCTCTTCAACCAGCTCGTCGGGCAGCTCCGCGAGCAGGTGACAGGGCAACTCATGCGGATCGACGTGGTGTTCCAGGAGCCGGAATCGCCCGATCTGCCGTCCATGTTCGGCGAGCACCTCGACCCAGCGACCGGCGAGAATGAGTTTGTCTCCGGACACGCCACCGGCTCCTTCGGGTCCGGCTCCGCCGGAGGCGGCGGGCCGGCGCTCGGCTGGGCGGCGAGCGAGATGGCGACCGACACGGCCGTGCTCGAGCGCGACCCGATCAACCCGGCCTCATGGGGACGGGTCGGGCGGAACGAACCCTGCCCCTGCCGGTCGGGCAGGAAATACAAGCATTGCCACGGGCGGTTCACGGCCTGAACAGGTCAATGCGGGTCCGATAGCAGGCGTTACCGAAGGCGACCGCCGCAGAGGAGCTGGGTGTCCCGATGGCCCCGTCGATCTTGAGCCGTGCGGCGCTCGTCCTCCTCGCGCTGGCGTTCGTGGCTGTTTCCGGAGCGCTCGCTCACGGTCGGCCTCCATCGGGTCCGCCTTCCGGGCCCCATCCGTCCGAGGATTACCGGCGCGCGGCTGACCTCTTCAAGCGCGGTCAGCGCGGCGAGGCGGTCTACTGGCTCTACCGTGGCCAGCTCCGCTATCGCGTCCATCTCGCGGCACGGCCGGGCCTGCCGCCCGATGGTGATCCGGCCCTGTTCGCAAGCCTCAGTGAAGTCGTCGGGCGGCCGATTAACGAGTGGGCGTTCGGCGACATTCCGGCCCTCGCCGGAACACTCGGGCGGGTCCTCGCCTGGCACGCCGCAAACGACGATCCGTTCACCCCGAAAGCGCAGTTCGGCAGCGCCCACGCGCAGATGCGGGCGGGGCTGGAAGGGTTGCGCAGCCAGGTCCTTGCCGAGCAGGATCAGATCCGGACGCAGCGGCGGGCTAACGGCCTTCCGAACCGGAGCTAGGATGAGTCACCACTTCGAGCCGCTCCCGTTCGACTGCGTCGCTGCAGCGTTCCGGTTGCGCTCGTGACCGGAGCCAATCACTTCCATGTCGCGCTGATGCCCGGCGAGGGCATCGGGGTCGAGGTGACCGCGGCGGCCACGGCCGTGCTGGAAGCGGTCGAGGCGCGCTTCGGGCTCGGCTTCAGGTGCGAGACGATCCAGGGCGGGGCGCTGTACTATCGAGAAACGGGAGCCATCCTGCCGCCCGATGGGGTGTCCCGCGCGGCCGCGGCCGACGCCATCCTGTTCGGCGCCATGGGGTGGCCGGACATCCGCCTGCCGGACGGCACCGAGATCGCGCCGCAGCTCGACCTCAGGGTTGCGCTCGACCTCTATGCCGGCGTCCGCCCTATCCGGGCGATCCCGGGCGTCCCGCCGGTGCTGGCCGACCCCAGATGGGCCAAGATCGACCTCGTCATCGTCCGCGAATCGACCGAAGGCATGTTCGCCTCCCGGGGCGTCGGAATCGTGACCGACGATCGGGAGGCGCGCGATACGCAGGTCATCACGCGTCGTACGACCGAGCGGTTGACCGACTTCTCCTGCCGGCTCGCACGCCGCCGCAAACAGGAGCGCGGTACGGCCGGCCGCGTCACGCTCGTCGACAAGGCCAACGTGTTCCGGTCCTTCGCCTTCATGCGCAAGGTGTTCCACGAGGCTGCGGCCGCCCATCCCGACATCGAGGCGCGCCACCACTACGTCGACGCCATGGCGCTCGACCTCGTGCGGCGCCCGTGGGATTTCGACGTGCTGCCGACCGAGAACCTGTTCGGCGACATCCTGTCCGATCTCGGCGCCGGGCTGATCGGCGGCATGGGCTTCGCGCCCTCAGCCGATCTCGGCGACCAGCATGGCCTGTTCCAGCCGAGCCACGGCTCCGCCCCGGACATCGCCGGGCAGGGCATCGCCAACCCGGCCGCCATGATCCTGTCGGTTGCCATGATGCTCGACTGGCTCGGCGAGCGGCAGGGCAGCCAGGATGCCCGTCTCGCGGCCCGGGCCGTCGAGCGGAGCGTCGATGGGGCTTTCGGCTCGGGGAGCGTGCGCTCCTATGACATCGGCGGTCGGGACGGCACGGTCGCGATCGGCCGCGCGGTCGCGGACGCGGTCCGTTCCGGTGCGGCCGACAAGTCGGATAGGATGCCGTAGCGCGCCGCCGGCTCAGGCGCGGCCAGGGAGGACAGCATGCACCGATTTGCGATCCGGACGCTCGCGGCGATTGCGGCGCTCGTCCTTGCCGGCCCGGCTCAGGCGGAAGCCAATCGGGTCCGGGCCGCCAAGCAATACGGCACAGGCTACCTGCAGTTGATGGTCATGGAGGACCAGAAGCTCGTCGAGAAGCAGGCCGCCGCTACGGGCCTGGGTGAGGTCACGGTCGAGTGGGCGACCTTCCGGTCGAGCGACGTGATGAACGACGCGCTGATCTCGGGCAGCCTGGACTTCGTCTGCCTCGGCATCCCGGGTCTCGCGACGATCTGGTCGAAGACGCGCGGCAATTACGACGTACGCGCCGCCGCCGGCCTTAACGCCTTGCCGCTCTTCCTCAACGTCCGCGACCCGGCGATCAAGTCCGTCCGGGATTTCAAGGAGGGCCAGCGCATCGCCGTGCCGGCCGTGAAGGTGTCGATGCAAGCGCTGCTCTTGCAGATGGCCGCCGCCCAGGCCTTCGGCGAGACAGAATACCAGCGGCTCGACCCTCTCACGACGTCGCTCGCCCATCCCGACGCGACCGGGATGATGCTGGGCGGCGGCACCGAGATCGTTGCCAACTTCTCCTCGTACCCCTTCCAGGCGCGTCAGCTGAAACAGCCGGGCATCCGCACCATCACGACCTCCGTCGATATCCTCGGCGGGCCGTCCTCCTTCAACGTCATCGCGGCCACAGGCCGCTTCCGCCGGGAGAACCCGAAACTCTACGGCGCCTTACTGGCCGCGCTCGACGAGGCGACCGACATGATCAACAAGGACAAGTCGGCCGCTGCCGACATCTATCTCCGCCTCACCAAGGAGCGGACGCCGAAGGCCGAGATACTCGAGATCATGGACGATCCGGCCGTTCGCTTCACGACCGAGGTGTTCAACCTCGCGGCCTTCACCGACTTCATGGCCAAGACGGGTACGCTGAAGCCGGCCCCGAAGGACTGGAGAACCGAGCTCCTCTTCCCGGAGGCGAGGGCGGCACGATAGCGCCGCCTCAACGTCACAGGGTACGTCCGTGCTTCCGCCGAAGCGGAAGCACGGACGACGCGGCCGGGCTACCAGCCGTGATGGCGCCCCGGTCCCCACCTGAACCAGCCGTGGTGCCGCGGCGGGTAGGCGACGTACGGGGGCGGCGGGCCGTAGAACCGTGGCCGCGCAGGCCCGTAATGGCCGTATGCCGGGGCAGGGGGCCCGTAGCCGGGCCCGAACGAGGGATGGGCGGACACCCCGACGCTCCCGAGAACGAGGAGAACACCACCGATCATCAGCTTGCGCATCGTGAAACCTCCTTCAACGCAAGAAGATTACGCAAGCGCCGCTATATCGGGCTTGAACGATGCCGTTGCCGATCGTTCAGCTACCTCCTTCAGATGCCGTGTCGTATGTGGCCTTCAGATTCCGACCTGCCTCACCGTAGCGCATCTCGATCACGTCGCCGGCAATAACGAGCCGGATAACCTCGCCTTCGTCCGTCAGACACATCACTGGATGTTCGATGCTGGCCTATACCCGCTCGAGGCACTGCAGTTGCGTGCTCATTGGCAGGAGACGGGGGTAAGCCGTCGCACAAAGCTCGAATGAAAGACGCAGGGCCGAAGGCAGCCGCGACGCGAAAGCGTCGAGCAGCGGTCAGAAAAGCTTGGGAAACCCGGCGTAGGTCCAGGCTGCGAGCCCAGACGTCGAGACGTCGAACGAGCAACCAGCTCGGATAATTGAGGGCAGATCAGACCGCGATCCGCACCTCGACCTCGTTCGGCTCGCGCAGGACGTAGCCGCGGCCCCACACTGTCTCGATGTAGTTCTTGCCCTGGCTCGCATTCGCGAGCTTCTTGCGCAGCTTGCAGATGAAGACGTCGATGATCTTGAGCTCGGGCTCGTCCATGCCGCCGTAGAGATGGTTGAGGAACATCTCCTTGGTCAGCGTCGTGCCTTTGCGAAGGCTGAGGAGCTCCAGCATCTGGTACTCCTTGCCGGTGAGGTGGACCCGCGATCCGGCGACCTCGACGGTCTTCGTGTCGAGGTTCACGATCAGATCGCCCGTCGTGATCACGGATTGGGCATGGCCCTTCGAGCGACGCACGATCGCGTGGATCCGGGCGACCATCTCGTCCTTGTGGAAGGGCTTCGTCAGGTAGTCGTCGGCCCCGAAACCGAGCCCCTTCACCTTGTCCTCGATCCCGGCCATGCCGGACAGGATCAGGATCGGCGTCTTGACCTTGGCGACCCGGAGCGTCCGCAGGACCTCGTAGCCCGACATGTCGGGCAGGTTCAGGTCGAGCAGGATGATGTCGTAATCGTAGAGCTTGCCGAGATCGATGCCCTCTTCGCCGAGATCCGTCGTGTAGACGTTGAAGTTCTCGGATTTGAGCATCAGCTCGATCGAGCGTGCCGTGGCGCTGTCATCTTCGACGAGGAGTACGCGCATGTCAGTCCCCAGCCTGCCGTAGGCATTCAGGCAAACGAAGCCGCTCGCCCGCCGCGGCCCTCACGGCGGGTGACACTCCATCTCGATTCGCAACGCTAACGCGTGATGGTTAACAAACCCTGATTCCATCGCGCAAGGGCCAGATGCGACGCTTGGAGATCGCGTCTGCTTCCATGCGTTGAGGGTCTGCTACACAGTCGCGCGTCGGCATCCTCTCGGGAGGTGTGCGGCGCCGGGGCCGCCCCCGAGGGGGTTGCTGCGGCGTTGGTCACCAATCTTAACGAGACCGGTAAACAGAAGGTTACGACCGTGACGATCTCGGGTCCGGGGCAAAGCCGCATCGCGCGCACGACTGCTGCGCTCGGCGACATCGACACGCATCGGCTGTTCGGCCGCGTCGCGGCCGTGCGAGGGCTCCTCGTCGAGATCGCGGGCCCGGTCGCGGCCATGCAGGTCGGGGGTCGCATCGAACTCGCGGTGGGGGGCGGCGAGCCGGTCTCATGCGAGGTGATCGGGTTCTCGGGCGAGCGGGCGCTCGCCATGCCGTTCGGCTCGTTGCAGGGGGTGCGGCGCGGCTGCGAGGCGGCCATTCGCGCGACCTCGCCTGGAATCAGGCCCTCATCCGCGTGGCTGGGGCACGTCGTCGACGGGCTTGGACGCCCAGTCGACGGGCGCGGGCCCTTGCCGGCCGCGGGCCCTTGCCGGCCGGGCGAGGCCACGTACCCATTTCGCGCCGACCCTCCGCCCGCGCATTCCCGGCGCCGGTTGGAGGACCGCTGGATCTCGATACCCGGCCATCAACGTGCTCCGCTCGGTGTCGCGCACCATGCCGCGGTCGTGCGACCCTGCTTTTCGCGACAAGGTCGCCAAGGCGCGTCAGGTGCTCGCCACCTATGCAGATATGGAGGAGCTGATCCGCCTCGGCGCCTATCGGGCAGAGGCTTCGGCGGAGGTCGACGAGGCCGTGGCCTTGATGCCACAGCTGAAGGCCTTCCTCGGTCAGCGTAAGGAAGAGTCAACCTCCATGGGGGATGGTTACCCGTTGCCTCGAGGAGATCCTGGCCGTCGCGTAAGAGGCGGCAGTGGGACGACCACTGGGGCATGCGTGTGGAGTCCGTCACATGAAGTCGCGGGATACGCTCATCCGCCTGAAGCGCTTCCACGTGGACGAGAAGCGCCGGCGCGTCGCCCAGATTGAGGCCATGGTGGCCGAGTTCGACCGCATGGCCGTCGATCTCGACCGTGAGATCGCGGCCGAGGAACAGCGCTCCGGGATCTCGGACTTGGCCCATTTCGCCTATCCAACCTACGCCAAGGCCGCTCGGACGCGGCGCGACAACCTCAAACGCTCCGCCGACGACCTGAAGGTTCAGCTCTCCGACGCGCAAGCGGAGCTCGGCGAGGCGTTCGAGGCGCTGAAGAAGGTCGAGATCCTCGACACGCGTGAACGCTCAGCGGAGCGCGTCGCCGAGGCCGCGCGCGACCAGGCCGCGATGGACCGGATCGGGCTCGCCCGCGCGATGCGGGCCTGAGAGGATCAGGCCCCGGGGGCGCGCTCGAGGCGTTGATCCAGAAGCTCGCGGGCGCCTTGGAAGCGCCTCGCTAGACGGGCGGGAAATGCAGGGCCGCGTCTTCCGGCATGTAGCCCGCGAGGCGGGGGTCGTCCGCGATCTCGACCGCTCGCCGGTAGGGCTGGAACCCGGCCTTGAGATAGAACGGCATGGCGGCGGGATCGTCGAGCGTGCAGGTGTGTAGCCAGAGCCGCCCGATCGGCTTCGCGAAGGCGCGTCGAACGGCCTCGCCGACGAGCGCCCGGCCGTATCCGCGCCGGCATGCCTCCGGGATCAGGCCGAAGAACGCGAGCTCGCACTCGCCGGGGACCCGGAAGTCGAGCTCGAGGATCCCGGTATCCTGCCCATCGATACGAAGTGCGAACGGCTGCACCGCAGGGTGGCCGATGATGGTTTGCAAGCGCTCGTCCGACAGCAGGGTGCGGCTGAACCAGAGCCAGGGCTCGCCGATGCGCGCATAAAGAGCCCGGTAGCGGGCGAGGTCTCCCGAAATCCGTTCCAGCGGCCCGGGCAGGGGAGGGATCGGGCCTGGCGGAGGCGCTCGCATCTGGAGATAGGTCGCGATCGCGGCGATCTTGCCGGCCGGCAAGTCGACGAGACCGTCCGGCGCGGGAGGGAGCGGGAGGGTCTGGCGGGCGAGCACGTGAGCCTTGGGTCGGACGGTTTCCGGCCAGCCATAATCCGGCCGCGCGACCTTGGCCACCGCGGCGGCGACGCGGTGGCCAGGGCCGACCGGTTGAGAACGGGCCGGATCGCGATTACCTGAGTGGCAGGGGCCGGGAGGGGCCGAGGGAGCTTCGCGATGAGGCGCGTCGTCGTCACCGGGATGGGCATCGTGTCGTCCATCGGCAACTCTACGCAGCAGGTCCTGGCGTCGCTCCAGGAGGCCCGCTCCGGCGTGAGTCGGGCCGAGGACTATGCGGCGCACGGCTTCCGCTGCCAGGTGCACGGGGCTCCGGACCTGAAGGCCGAGGATTTGATCGACCGGCGCGCCATGCGGTTCCATGGCGGCGGCACGGCCTGGAACCACGTCGCCATGGACCAGGCGATCCGCGATGCGGGGCTCGAAGAGCGGGAGATCTCGCACGAGCGCACCGGCATCATCATGGGATCCGGGGGGCCCTCGACGAAGACGGTGGTCGAGGCGGCGGATATTGCGCGCTCGAAGGGGCCGAAGCGGATCGGCCCCTTCGCGGTCCCAAAGGCGATGTCGTCGACCGCGTCCGCGACGCTCGCCACCTGGTTCAAGATCAAGGGCGTGAACTATTCGATCTCGTCCGCCTGCGCGACGTCGAACCATTGCATCGGCAACGCCTACGAGATCATCCAGCTCGGCAAGCAGGACATCATCTTCGCGGGCGGGTCCGAGGAGCTCGACTGGACGCTCTCCGTCCTGTTCGACGCGATGGGCGCGATGTCGACGAAGTACAACGACACGCCGAAGACGGCCTCGCGCGCCTACGACGCCAACCGAGACGGCTTCGTCATCGCGGGGGGCGCCGGTGTCGTGGTGCTGGAGGAATTGGAGCACGCCCGCGCGCGGGGCGCCCGCATCTACGGCGAGATCGTGGGCTACGGGGCGACGTCCGATGGCTACGACATGGTGGCGCCCTCCGGCGAGGGCGCGGTCAGGTGCATGCGGATGGCGCTGGAGAGCGTCGGCCCCAAGGTCGACTACATCAACCCGCACGCAACCTCGACACCCGTCGGCGACGAGAAGGAAATCGAGGCGATCCGCACCGTCTTCGGCGCAGGCGACACGTGCCCTCCCATCTCGGCCACGAAGTCGCTCACCGGGCATTCGCTCGGCGCGACCGGCGCGCAGGAGTCGATCTACTCGCTCCTGATGATGAATAACGGCTTCATCTGCGAGAGCGCCAATATCGAGGAGCTCGACCCCCTGTTCGCCGACATGCCGATCGTCCGGAAGAGGATCGACGACGCGAAGATCGGCTGCGTGATGTCGAACTCCTTCGGGTTCGGGGGCACGAACGCGACGCTCGTGTTCAAGCGGCTGGACGCATAGGGAGGTGGAGGTGCGGGGCCGTCCCCTGGCTGCGGGACCGTCCGCATCTCTCCGGCTGAGACATGACGGTGTCTGCTTCCGGAGGGCGTCTTGCCACCTATGAGAAAGGCTGGCGCCTGCCTCCCGCGAGCCGCACCGAGCCGCCATCACCGACGCTGCCGCAATGACTGACGCTCGCGCGAACTACGCCGTCTTTCAGGCTCATCTCTCGCATGAGAACGACAACCTCAATCAGCGCCTGTTCTGGTATCTCTTCTCCCAGTCCCTTCTGTTCGGGGCTTACGCGGCGTCGCTCAACGGCTCGAGCACGCCGCGGAGCGCCCTCGTGGGGCAGCAACAGGAGCTGCTGGTCTGGTTGCTCCCGGTCACGTCGCTTCTGCTCTCGTGCCTGCTGTACCCCATGATCGTGATCTCGGTTTGCCACATGAGCGGCTTGCGGAAGCAGTTCGAAGCGCAGGCGGGACACGAGATCGCCGATCTTCCGCCCATTCATGGCCAACCTGCTTTGCGTCGCATCGGCGAGTTCGCTTACCTGACGATCCCGCTCGTCCTGACCGCGGCGTGGCTCGTGATGTTGGGCCGGCTCATCTTTTAAGGGGCGTGCGGGGCGTCGACGACCGACATTCTCGCCCGAGGAGACGGCCAGATCACGCGGCGTGACAGGCCGGAGCACGCCGCGTAAGCACCCCTGGTCAGGGAAGGAACCGTCGCGTGACAGGCTTGATGCAGGGCAAGCGCGGGCTGGTGATGGGCGTCGCGAACGACCACTCGATCGCCTGGGGGATCGCGAAGACGCTGGCGCAGCACGGCGCCGAGCTCGCCTTCACCTATCAGGGCGAGGCGCTGGGAAAGCGCGTCGCCCCCCTGGCGAAGTCGGTCGGGTCGGATCTCGTGCTGCCCTGCGACGTCGAAGACCTGGCCTCGGTCGACGCCCTGTTTGCCCGGCTCGACCAGGAATGGGACCGGCTCGATGTCCTGGTCCACGCAATCGCGTTCTCGGACAAGAACGAGCTGAAGGGCCGTTACGCCGACACGACGCGCGAGAACTTCGCCCGCACCCTTCTGATCTCCTGCTTCTCCTTCACGGAGATCGCCAAGCGCGCCGCGTCTCGAATGCGAAGCGGCGGCGCCATGGTGACGCTCACGTACGGGGGCTCGACGCGCCTCATGCCGAATTACAACGTGATGGGTGTCGCGAAGGCGGCGCTTGAGGCGTCCGTGCGCTATCTCGCGGGCGATTTCGGGCCCTCCGGCATCCGGGTGAACGCGATCTCGGCCGGTCCGGTCCGGACGCTCGCGGGCGCGGGGATCGCGGATGCGCGCTTCATGTACAATTTCCAGAAGGCGAACGCGCCGCTCCGACGCACGGTCACGACGGAGGAGATCGGCGGTTCGGCCCTCTACCTCTTGTCCGGGCTCTCGGGCGGCGTCACGGGAGAGGTGCATTACGTGGATTGCGGCTACAGCATCATCTCGATGCCGCGGCCCGATGTCCTCAAGGCGCAGGAAGCGGCCGGCGCGACCGATCTCTGACGGGTTTCGCTGCCGCTCAACCGCGTGGGCAGGTGGCGCTCGGGGCAGTAGCCTTCCTTGACAGCCCCCGGACCGCATCAATATAGCCGCGCTCTTCGAGCTGTCCGGCTCGGGCGCGACAGGACGGCGGAGTAGCTCAGCTGGTTAGAGCACGGGAATCATAATCCTGGGGTCGGGGGTTCGAGTCCCTCCTCCGCTACCAAGCCCCTGCTAAGGGCCTGTTCCAGCAACGAAGTCGGCGAAATCAAAAGCTTAGCACTACCCCGGTGGTACATTTGGGTGGTACATATGCCGTTGATGATGGCTCGTCCGAGGAAGAATCCGAAAACCGGAATATACGAGTTCCGGCGCGTTGTTCCGGACGACCTCCGCCCGCTTGTCGGCAAACGTGAGGAGAAGCGGAGCCTCGGGACGAGGGACTTGGACGAGGCTAAGCGGCGACACGCGGAGCACTGGCTGAAGGTCGACGCCAGATGGGCGAGCCTCAAGGCCGGCCAGAAGACCTTGTCAGAACGGGAGGCGCACGCGGCCGCAGCTCACTTCTACCACAACTGGCTGGCCATGCACCGGAACCAGCCAAGCTGGCAATTCCTGTGGCATACCGATGTCTACAACGAGCTATGGACGCGGCCGGGCCACGACCCTGAGCGCGAGTCCCGCGACACGGTTCCAATCACGGACTTCTTCTACCGGTCGATGAGGCGCATCTGCTTCCAGCAGGCTGACATCATGATCGAGGACGAGGGATTGAACCTCGACCGCTGGGGACGTGACAACCTCGCTAAAGCCATCGGGGCTGCCCTCCAGCGGGCGAGCTTGGTCCTGAAAGAGGAGACTCAAGGAATCTTTCGAGAACCAGCCGCCATAGCGTCTGGAGCGACCTTTTCGGACCCGCCAACACTTTCACCACCACTACCCGATCCGTTCACGTTCGACATGATGCTGGAGAACTGGAAGCTCGAACGGCAGCCACGTCCCCGAACAGTCTATGAATCGACGAACATGGTTCGAAGACTCGAAGCTCACCTCGGGTTCAGTGACGTCCGTCGGCTGACGACAGAGCACCTGATCGGCTGGAAGGACGCACTCCGGGCCGAGGGCCTGTCCCCGACTACGATCCGTAACGGGAAGCTTGCCGCGATCCGAGCGATGCTCACCGTAGCCGTCCAGAACCGGCGACTTCCGGCGAACCCGGCTGACGGCGTAGTGATCGCGGTCAAGCGCGCACCCGGAGACGGCGTCCGTGGTTACACGGATTGGGAGGCGACCATCGTCCTGACTGCGGCGACGGCTGCGACAGATCCCGTTCGTCGATGGATTCCGCTCCTGTGCGCCTACTCCGGAGCTCGCCTCGGCGAGATGTGCCACCTGAGGGCCGAGGACGTCGTCACAATCCGAGGGATCGCGACGATGTCGATCAGCCCGGAAGCTGGGCCGCTGAAGAACCGGTCGTCCGTTCGGACCATCCCGTTGCACCCCGCCGTCGTTGATGCGGGCTTCCTCGACTTCGTCATGAGCATCAGGTCCGGGCCGCTCTTTCCTGAGCTACCGCTCGACCGGTTCGGAAAACGAAGCCTCAACGGGGCGAAGGTGATCGGTCGCTGGGTCCGCGACCTAGGGCTAACCGATCCGAAGTTACCGACGAGCCATGGGTGGCGACATCGATTCCGGACGGTGGCACGAGTTCACGGCCTTGCTGTCGATGTCGTCGATGCGATGCTCGGCCATACTCGGGCGACCGTCGGGGATGGGTATGGCGAGTTTCCGCCCGAAGCGATGTTGGCAGAGTTAGTTAAGCTCCCAAGGATCAGTTGAGCCCCAAGGATGCGCTGCCCATACCGTTCGGACCCTACGTCCTCTCGTCACTCGGTGGCGCGCGACCGATCTCCGACTTCAGCGGTGCTAAGGCAAAACTCGATGGGCTGATTGCTGCCGAGCGTAAACCGGCGCTGACGCCATGGGTCGTCCACGACCTACGCCGGTCAACGGCCACCCATATGGCGCGGCTGGGGATTGCTCCGCATCACATCGAGGTCTGCCTCGGGCACACGCCGAAAGGCATCGCGGAACGTACCGCCATTATTCCTATCTGCCGGAGAAGGCAGCCGCCCTTCAGCTCTGGGCGGACGAGCTTGCTGGAGGATCAGTTGCGACGATGGAGGTGTCGCCTAAGTCAGGCGAGCCGGAAGTTGTAGATGCAGCGAGCAAACTCGCGGCATGAGTCGGAGTGACCTGCCACCTTTTCATGATTGCACGGGCCGTGCGACCTGAAACTGTATAAATGGCGTCTTTATCTTCTCTGAAGTCGGCCCTTTCGTATAGCTCACCCGCAAGATGCGAGACGCACGACCAGATGTTCGGCACTGCCATGAGACGTTGGGCGGCGCGCCATACCAGTCGCTTGTAGGCGAAACTTGAGCGACCGTGCGCTTCAAGTATCTTCGACACTGTGTTGATCTGTCGGTGGTCGCCTTCAGTGGCACCCAAAAGCCGAAGCGGCATCTCAGTCTCGATGCGAAACTTCCTTTCCGCTGCCGGACCAGCCGCTACAGAGATGCCGTATCTGGCGAGCACTCCTGTGAACCTTCCGACTGCCAGGTCCTTGTTCACCTTGCGGATGAACGCGCGCGACTCACGCGCCATTCCCCCGTATCCGACCCCTGTGGGTCGCCCAGCGAAGTCGTAAACGTAGCTCACGGCGACCGACACTGAGGAGCAACCTTGCCCTAAAAGGTAGCCGATGACCGCGTGCCCCGCTTCATGGAAGCAGGCCGCCTCGAACTCGAAGGCGGTCTCGAGCCCCGACGTTTGAGCCCACTCCTCAGCGGAGAACATGCCCTTGTCGTATGAGCAGAAGGTGTTGTCGGCCAAAACTCCGTCCCCGATGATCACCGTCCAAGTCAGGAGCAAACGGCTTGGGTGCGACGAGAGCAAGAGGCGGTTGCGAGAGGGAAGCATTGTGGCCTCGGCAGCATTAATAGCTGCAACCAGACCGTTATGAGCGCGCTGCTCTTGCGAGCGTCCCTGTGTAGACCGACCGAAATCGAGCGCATTCCGCTCCGAAGTCCGCGTTTGTTCACGCCCAATCGTTGCCGTTTCATTGCCGTAGGACGGCGGCCACCGGGAGGCATGGTGTGCTAGCCCGCTTTTCTCACGGCTCTGAAGGTCTTGCAGGTGTTTGAGGGCGGGGTGCAGCGGGAGGGAAGCCGGGGCGAGTGGGTTCGTCCGCGTGTTGCGGCGGGTCCGGCTCGGCGATGGTCTCCTTGGTTGCGGTCGGGGCGGATGGCCGCGCTCAGGCGGCGGCGTTGCGCAATCGGGCTTGGGCGAGCGCCCATTCGGCCCGCCAGGGGCAGCCCGACGCCATGGCGAAGGCCACGCGCCGGACCGAGATGCGGACCAGGGCTCCGACCTTGAGGAGCTTGAGCCGGATCGTGCCGCAGGTGGCCTCGGCGAACTGCGTGTGCGGGAGCCCGATGCGGCGGAGCGCGCAGAGCAGGACGTAGGCCATCGAGGCGAACCAGAGCCGGAGCCTGGTTGGCCGGCATGGTCTCGTAGAGATGGCGGGCCGCAACCTCTCGGGGCTTGAGCGAGGTCACCACGAAGCGCGGGTTGGCCTCGCCTTGCGTCCACTCCGCCTTGGCGATCACGCGTCGCCGACGGCTCCAGCTGTCGAGGGTGGACCACAGGAAGTCCATGAAGCGCCGGGCCGGCTTGCCTGTCTGCCGGGCCTCGTCCTCGGCCTGGATCAGCTCGACCGCGATCTCATCGACCAGGCGGGCGTTGCGGGCGAGGCCGAACACGAAGTCGATCCGGTTCTGTTCGCACCAGGCCATCAGCGTCTCGCGGGCGAAGCCCGAATCGGCGCGCAGCAGGATGCGCACGCGTGGCCACCGCGAGCGGATCTGGGCCACGACGCGGGCGATCTCCTCCACGGCCCCGGCGCTCGCATCGATGTTGGAGCGCCGGAGCTTGGCGGCCAGGAGATGGCGGCCGCAGAAGACGTAGAGCGGCAGGTAGCAGTAGCCGTCATAATAGCCGTGGAAGAAGCGCCCCTCCTGATGGCCGTGGATCGGATCGTCCGTCGCGTCGAGATCGAGGGTGATCTGTTTGGGCGCGCTGCGGTGTGCCTCAAGGAACAGGTCGACGAACAGCCCCTCGATCGCGTCGCGGTCATGCGCGATCTTGTGGTAGCGGGTCGGCCGGGGCCGGCTCAGCTCCAGCCGGTTCAGGGTCGACTTGCCGGCCAGCGGCGCGCAATCCGACCGCCGCGCCGAGAGCTGCCGGCCAAGACCGCCATCGCCGGATCGTGGCGCAGGTGGTCATGGTCGTTGAGGTCCTCGTATCCGAGCGCGATGCCGAACACGCGCTGGCCGACCAGCGTCGCCACCTCGTGCTCGACCAGGTCCGGGCGGCGAGCGTCGGCAAAGCAGGCGGCGAAGCGCCCGACCAGGCCGATGGCGCGATCCGTCGCCCCGAGCAGCAGCGCACCCGCATCCGAGGTGATCGCGCCGCCGTCGAACGCGGCCTCCACCCGGCGGCCTTCGACAGGTGCAAAACCGAACAACTCTGGGCTACACTCTGTCGGCATCGGGGAACTCCTCTGCTGTCGCGTAAGGCTTTGTTGCAGAAGAATTTTCGCTGATTCAGAGCCCCGATGCACCTACCAAGCGTGAGAAATGCGGGCTAGCGAGCAAGCGTCGGAGTTCATCGCGAACACGGCGCTCCTCGGTAGTGGGCGGAGTGATGCAGGAGCTCTCGATACCTCGCAGCCTTCACGGCTCATCGAACGTTCGAATTTCATCGAGACGCCACGGTTTGTTACTCGCGCCGGTGGACCGGCAGGAGGCGAGCCTGCAACCAGACCGCATATCGCGCTCTCCTGGGCGACTGCCCCCGTGGCGGAAAGGCCGGCACCAGTCCGCACCTCGCTTCAAGAGCTGATGAGTGCTACATCGGACCGTCTCTGATCTGAAGGGTCATCCCCTAGTGCACTGACGCTGTGGAAGGATTCACGCGCAGCATGAGGCATGCGAGTCTGGGCCATGGCTCAGACTGTCTGCATCATCCTCGATACGACCGAGAGGGCGCGGCTGGCCGCTATCGCGGGT
>JAABUN010001077.1_pt1 | contig 64597 bp, 63 predicted proteins | sample 5559311 | NCBI WGS metagenome assembly JAABUN01 (sample SAMN10711877, study PRJNA513370) | rock metagenome | isolation source: Antarctica rocks | place: Antarctica: Victoria Land, Siegfried Peak sud
TTGGTATGATTCCATTGACTATCGGTTAGATCAGAAGGATAAAGTTTTTTCACAAAATAATTTACCCAAAATGACCGCCTGATAGTCAAATCATCCTTTATTTCGAGTTTTCAAACAGCTTCTTAGATTTGGAGAGGCGTATTTCTTATTCAATACGGATGGGGTTATTGGAACGAAATCCTCTTAGCAAAGGATACTGGCAAAAAGTCCAAAACAAAATTAACTCAACGAATAATATCTCTTTTGACCAATACGGTGATTATGATGATTATAGCTCTACTGCGGCTCTCGGATTTAACGTGATAGGTGCTAGCGGCAATGGCAAATCTCAAGGAATTTCAAGAATTATAAACACTTATCCTCAAGTAATTCACCACAAGAATTTTCAAGGTGAAAATTTTACTGAAAGCCAACTTGTGTGGTTGAAACTTGATTGCCCATTCGATGGTAGCACCAAAGGATTGTGCATTAATCTTTTTCAGGCTATAGATGCAATTTTAAATACAAATTATCAAAGTCATTATGTAAAAACATCATCTAGAATAGATGAATTGATAACTTCCATACAACAAGTTGCTGCCAACCATCACCTTGGAATTCTAGTAATTGATGAAATACAAAGACTAAATCTTTCAAAGAGCGGCGGCGCGGAAAAGATGTTGAATTTCTTTGTTCAGCTTGTTAATACAATTGGGGTTCCAATTGTATTAGTAGGAACTTATAAAGCTAAAGCCATTTTCACTGGTAGTTTCTCACAAATGCGACGTGGAGCCGGGCAGGGAGATGTTATATGGGATTTAATGTCTTTTGATGACCAGTGGAATATATTTGTTGAATCTATGTGGAAATATGAATTTACTCAATATAAAACGTCCGCCAATAAATTAAAAAGACTTAGTAAAGTCCTTTATAATGAAACGCAAGGGGTTATCGACCTCGCCGTGAAAACTTTTGCCTTCGCACAGGAATTCGCAATTGAGACTGGTCTTGAGAAAATAACGCCGGCAATCATACATGCCGTCGTGCGTGATAGATTTAAGATGCTAGGTCCTGCACTTGAAGCATTTAAGAAAAAAGACAAAGAGGCTTTATCGGTATTCGAGGATGCTTATTCAACTTTTGTTAGCGATTATTTGACTAATTCAACCCAAGAACAAATCAGTAATAATAATTCATTTCCGCTACAAATTATAGGTAAAGTAACTCAAGAACCCGAAGTAAAAGCATTGTTAACCGATTCTCAAAAAAATGTTAGTGAATTCTTTAAAGCTGCCGTTAAAGCAAAATCTCTAACTGAAGTATCAGAGATTGATACTACTAATGAAGCCAAATCTAAACGAAGGCAAAAAAGCAAAAAAATTTCCTCAGACAATTCCTCTGGAACTCTGCCCGCACTCTTCGACGATTTGCAAAATGATAATAAAGATAGTTCGTATCACGTTTTGAAAGATGCGGGGTTTATACAATTGGACAATAATTTTGTTTTGTCTCATGACCAAGATTAAATTATGAGGAGATTAGATGATTGGATTTTTCCCAACACCATACCCAGATGAGCTTTTATACAGTGTCTGCGCTAGATATGGAAAAAGGGTTAATTACCCAAATAAAAAAACGACAATCGAAGACCTCTTTGGAAGAAAGGGTTTTTCCGCAATAGTTGATTTTCCTAATCGGCTCGAAGATTTGTTGTCATCTCTTCCATCGCATAATTACACGGCTGACGAAATAATAAATCAAAATACATTATTTCCCTTTCATGAACCATTTTTGAGCAATGAAAAGGCTATACAATCTCGCGGAGAAATGAAATTTTCCAAAGCAAATAATTTAAGAATGCGGCTTGCGGTAAATATTCCGCAAGTTAAGACTCCTGAGTATTTAAGATTTTGCTCCTTTTGTGTTCAAGATGACCGGAAGAACTATGGGGAAACATATTGGCATCGCCTTCACCAACTAGCGGGAATTCTAGTTTGCAATAGGCATCTTTGTTTTCTGCAAAACAGCTTTATTAAATGGGACAGAGAAAGTTCGTATATCTTTCACTGTGCCGAGGACTCTTTAAAGATTCAGTCTCCTCAATTGTTGATTGAAAGTTCCACTGACCACAAACTTTTTCTCTATTTGGCTGATAATGCAGAATGGCTTCTGTCAAAAAGTAATCTTAGTTTGAGAGAGGGAGAACTCCGTGAAAGATATTACAATTTGCTTTTAGAACGTAAATACGCCTTTTACAATGGAAGAATTAAAAACAAAGAACTTCTTGAGGATTTTAATAATAAGTTCACTTCAAAGATTCTTGAAATTTTTGGCTGTGAGTTGAGGACAGACTGTAGAAACTGGCTCTCAAAATTCCTAGAGGAATATAAAGTTAAAACAATCCATCATCCGGTTCGTCACCTTCTTTTAATGAACTTTTTAGATATTACGCCCGTGAAATTTTTTACGGTATTCACAGAATTCAAGCCGTTTGGTTATGGTCCATATTCCTGTCTTAATAAGGCATCCGACCATTATCGAGAACTTAGAATTCAAAAGTGTCAAATTTACGATAATTTATCTAAAGAAGAAAAATTTCGCGGCTCTATTGCTGTTTTTAGTTGTGATTGCGGGTTTATTTATCAACGGCGCGGTCCAGATAAATCGAATGAGGACAGATTCTTCTATGATTCGGTTCGAGAATATGGAACTGTTTGGGAAAATACACTTGCTCAACTCTGGGCTGATTCATCCTTTTCGCTAACTCACATAGGAGAAAAACTAGGAGTAAGTTCAACTTCTGTTGGAAGACATGCCATTAGATTGAATCTCCCGATGAACACGAAAAACACAAGGTCGCTAAATGGATACGACCGGCATCGGAATCCGAAGCCTTCATTTTCGGAAATGCGGGGAAACTACCGGAATGAATGGTTAAATTTAAGAAAAAACAATCTGAAATTAACTCGATTGGAATTGATGAAGAAGTTTAATTTCATTTATCTCTGGCTAAAAAGAAATGACTCGGAATGGTTTGAAAGTCATCTACCCAAAATTACTAGAGTTTCTGAAAAGAATGACATATTAGACTGGGAAAAGATAGACAAACAGCTTTCTGAAGAAGTTTCATACATTTGTGATGAAATATTTAATATAAAAACTTTTCCCATTAGAATTTCAATTACGGAAATTATCAGAAGAGCTGGCAATAAAGGTTGGATAGAAAAAAGAAAAATAAAACTTCCAATGACCAGTGTGGTAATTGATAAAAAATTGGAATCTCTTGAAGAATTTATGATTAGAAAAGTAGAATGGGCAGAAAACGAGTTTCTTAAAAAAGGAAAAATTCCTACTCAAATGGAACTCAAAGTAACGGCTAGAGTTAGAAATAAAACTTCAGAAAAATCAGAAAAGGTTCAACAATCTATTAATGAAGCAATCAAGAAATTAGAAAGTCTTTTACTCTAATAAATTCCTCAACTATTCAAATAAGTTCTAACCAAAATAAAACAAAAAGGCGACTTATGATAGTCGCCTTTTTAGAGAATCAAAAGTTAGAAATCAATATCATTTTCCAACTTTATCGAAAAACCCATTTTCCAACTTTATTGTCCATTTTCCAACTTTATTGTCTATTTTCCAACTTTATTGTCCAAAGACAAATAACCGCAAGGTTACTTCGCCTTGCGGTTATTCATACCTCGCCAACCGGTTATTCGTAGTTCGCCTGAATTCTAAGGCAACGGTTATTCATACCTCGCCAATTAAAAAACTTATTCACCGCTTTTCACCGACGATCTTCGTAACATTTCCGTTACTTGCGGTTTATAAAGTGTAAGACCAACTGTCATTATTATACCGTCGAAAATTCATTTTGAAAACATTTAATTTCAGTCCGTGCTGGGCTATTTATACGACAAATACGATTGAATCGCTCAATATGACTTTACGAAAAATCATCAAAAACCGGGCAATGTTCCCGTCGGATGAAGCGGTTTACAAAATTCTCTATTTAGCCTTGAGAAATATCAGCAAACGGTGGACAATGCCGATAGCCAACTGGAGCGGAGCGATGAACCAATTCGCTATAATATTTGAAAACCGGCTGCCCAACAGCGGTTTCCAAAATAACTCATTTACACAAATTATTTAACACGCTCGATTATTTCTTCAAAGCTGTCCTTGACTGTGTGGTTTTCGATTATCATCTCGATTTACCGAAATTCTTTTTCGAGCTCGACAGCTCTTATCATGATACTCCAGCGCAAAAGGAAAAGGATGCACTAAAGAATCGTATATTCTCGGTAGCTGGTTTGAAACTCTATCGAATACGAAGAGTTGCTGTTGAGAAGACGCGTGCGGATTTCAGCCGTCTTATAAGAGAAATTATCGGTTAAGCAATCTCCGAAAACGAGTATTTCTGTTCATCAATATAAATCCGTTATCTTGGTATTTTATATCCCGGCAATGCCGTTAATAAACACTTCGACATAATTAACAATCTTCTCTCGAATGCGCTCGACGATTTTCTTGCGCTCGAATAACTTGGGCTGCTCGTCAAACAATCCAATGATTGTATCCGAGAGCGGCAGTCTTTCGGTGAATAAGTAGTCGCCGACCAGTTCGGTTAATTTATCTGCCGGAATGTTTTCTTCCGTCGCTATTTTCTCGAAAGCCTCTATTTGTTTTTTATTCCAGAAGACCTCGAATTCATCGGTAACGCTATCTTCATCCTGCATCTCCGGCAGATTCTTGTCGATAAATTCAAGTATCAATTCCCGCTTGCTGCGCAGTTCGACATCGCCCGCCAGAATGTCGGCGATTGTTTTATTAATCTTTGCTTTTTCTGCCGGCGTCGCGTTCTGGTAGTTCGAGAGCAGACGAAGGATGTAATAAACATTGATCTCGTCGCGGCGAAGCAATTCGATCTCGAAGTCGACGTCATCTAGTATTGAAACCTTTTCCTTATCCGTCGCGCCTTTTACTTTGTCGTAGAGATCGAGGTATTTGCTTTTATAATCGGCAAAGTCTTGCTCGGTCATATCCAGATTGTCGAAGGTAAAATCGGCGAAGGTTTCAAGCACGTTTTTAACGCGGATCAGTTCGCGGAAAGATTTGATGAACATCAGCTCGTCGGCTTCGGTTTCAAGGTCGTTTACGCTGTCGATGGTTGGAACGATCGTCACCAGAGCCTTCACCCCGGCGTTAAACTTCTCGATGTAGTCCTCGATCGGTTGAATGATAATGACTTCGATGGCGTCCTTATTTGAAAAGAGCGTGATCGCTTCGTCGGTCGCTGCCTTCAGATTACGGAATGACACGATATTGCCCTGTGATTTCAGCTCGTTCAATATCCGGTTGGTGCGTGAATATGCCTGGATCAAACCGTGATAGCGCAGGTTTTTATCGACGTAGAGAGTATTCAGATTCGGAGAATCGAATCCGGTCAAAAACATATTGACGACCAGCAGCACATCGACTTCCTTATTCTTTACCCGCCGCGCGATGTCGTTGTAGTAATTGTAAAAGGACTGACTGTCTTTGGTCGTAAATTTGGTGCCGAAGATCTGGTTGTAATCTCCGATAAATTCTTCGAGTTTGTCCCGGCTGTGCGAGCTTATTGCTGAAAGCGTATCTGCCGCCGGCAGCGCGGTGAAATCTCCTATCGAAGGTTCCTCGAGTATATAAATGCCGGTTGCGTCAGGGTCATCTTCATTGACTCCGTAAGAGAAAATGGTTGCGATCTTTAACTGGTGTTCACCCGCATCCTTCTTCGTCTGGAAGATGTCGTAATACTGGATAAGCGTCTTGATATTGCCGGCGCAGAAAAGCGAGGTAAAAGCCTTGTTATGCGTCTTGCGGCTGTGATTAGCGATCACATAATCAGCGATCTTTCCAAGCCGTTCGGGAGATTCGAGCAATTCGCTGGTGTCGATGTCTTCGACGTTAATATCGAGATTGGTTTTACTCGTTTCCTTCTGTTTATAACGCCCGACATACTCGACCGAGAACTTCAGAACATTTTCGTCGCGGATGGCGTCGGTAATCACGTATTTATGCAGGCATTGGTCAAACAGATCTGCCGTCGTGCGCTTGCCCAGTTCGTTTTTGGCGGCGTTTTCCGCAAAAATCGGAGTGCCGGTAAAGCCGAACATCTGGACGTTGTTAAAGAACGATTTGATCCGGTTATGCGTCGCTCCGAATTGGCTGCGGTGACACTCGTCGAAGATGAAAATCATCTTCTTATCGCGCAGCCGCTCCATTTGACCTAGATGGGATTCCTGGCTGATTGCGCTGTTTAACTTTTGAATAGTGGTGACGATCAGTTTTGTGTCGTCAGAGAATTGCTTAACCAACGACTGCGTGTTGTCGGTGCCGTCGATGCTGCCCTCTGAAAAGCTGTTGAATTCCTTTGTGGTCTGGTAATCAAGGTCTTTACGGTCGACGACAAAAACGACTTTGTGAATGTGCGGCAGTTTGGTCAATATCTGGCTCGCCTTAAACGATGTCAGTGTTTTACCCGATCCCGTCGTATGCCAGATATAGCCGTTTTTAATACTGTTCTTAACGCGGTCGATGATCGCCTCGACGGCGTAATACTGGTAAGGTCGCAAAACCATCAATATCCGGTTCACCTGATTGAGAACCGTGTATTTGGCGATCATCTTCGAGATATGACATGGCTCTAAAAATACCTGCGCGAACGCTTCGAGCTGGGTGATCTTCTTGTTGTCAATATCCGACCAGAAGTAAGTCTGTTTGAATGTCTGCTTGCTGTTGTTGGCGTAATACTTGGTGTTAACCCCGTTGCTGATAACAAAGATCTGGATGTAGTTAAATAACGCCTGTGAAGCCCCGTAAGAGTGCTTTTGGTAGCGGTTGGTTTGATTAAATGCTTCTTTGAGTTCAAGCCCGCGCCGCTTTAATTCTATCTGCACCAGCGGCAGACCGTTAACAAGGATTGTTACGTCGTAGCGGTTCTGGTATTTACCCGCAATCGTTACCTGCTGCGTCACTTGGAACTGGTTCTGGCACCAATTCTCGATGTCCATAAATTCAAGATAGCCGCTTTTACCGTCGTCTTTGGTGTACTGCATCTTATCGCGCAGAGTTCCGGCGCGCTCGAAGACGTTGCCGCGATTGAGATGGTTCAATACTTTCTTAAATTCCGTGTCGGAGAGAGAAATATTATTATGCTTTTCGAGCTGCCCTTTAAGGTTGGCGAGAAGATCTTTCTCATCTCGGATTACGACTTTGCCGTAACCCATTGTGACGAGTTGGGCGACTAAGTTATCTTCTAATACTTGTTCAGGTTGGGTAGGCATAATTTTAGATGAACATTTGTTGTAATAAACCTTTTTTGTATTCTTTAGTTTTTTCTATCTGTTCACTTATCAAATTTATTCTATCGTCTATTGCAGAAAGGAAATTGCCGATTTTTTCTTGTTCTTTTAATGTAGGAACACTAAAAAATAAGTGAATCATTTGAGAAACTTTTACACTTGGCTGAACTGCGCCCATTTGTATCTCTTTAAACTTATTGTTATTTTTCTTTTCTGTAAGCAGATAAAACATAAATAAGTAAAAGTCATTGTCGAATCTTAAACCAACTAAGTTTTGAGCAACTCCGGCTTTTACTTTGTCTTCATAGACTGAACACAAGGCTGTGTTTCCTACCGTCGAAAATAAAATATCTCCATTTTGTAGATATTTCCTAAACCAAGTTTTGTAGGTATTTCCATCAACATATTTTTTTACAACACTATAATTAATCATTTTATTGCCTACGGAGGTTACTTCTATGAGTGGCATTCCTTCAGATAAAACAGGTGGCGTTTTGCCTCTGTTATCTATTACCAATGTTATTAAATCGCCCAATTTCTTTTCTTCCCAATCCGCAAAATCATTTCCATTGTCATCTTTAAACCGAATTTCCTGATTAAAGATTTTCTGCATCACGCCTTTTTTGTATTGCTCCAAAAGGTCTTTTTTCCTGGCGAACTGCTGAATCTTTTCATCTACTGCCGTGAGAAATGCGGCAATTTTTTGTTGTTCGGGAAGTGTTGGAAGATTTAATTGTAAAGTTTTTAATTGATTAGCGTATAAATGAACTACCGAACTGCCTTGCGCTAAACAGGCAATATCTTTTTTCTTCCTGTTGTTCAAATAATAAGACAAGAAAACTCCATTCAATTTAGTTTTGATAATGTTCAAATCTCCGCCGAGCGCAACACCACTTTTCAAAACGCAAGACGCTGTTGCAATATCAATTTGAGTTTCGCCGGAAGCTGGAATTATTACGTCGTTGTGTTCGCTAAAAACTAATTCTTTTTCATCAAGATTTGTTTTTGATTTAATGCTTTGAATTGTTTCGCCGTAATGCGTGTACAGTTCGCCATATCTGATACATTCAAATTTGCCGTTTTCATCAATATCAAGTTTAGAAATTCCTTTTCCTTTTGTGAAACTTGCAACTTGTCCTAAATTGCTTTCTTTCAAATCTTCGCTAAATTCAGAAAACCGCAAAGCTGGAACATTGTTATTTTGTGGCGTCATAAATTAAAAAGGCGTTGAGATATTTAATTGTCGGCAATAATCGGCGATGGTTTTATCAGTTTCGCCCATTGAGATTTCCAAGGTTTTCAATTCATCGGCGATTGCATCCATATCAATGCCGTCTTCAGTTTCAAAAGTGTCCACATACCGCGGAATATTCAGGTTGTAGTCGTTTTCTTTGACTTTTTCGAGATCTGCCAAATGACTGTATTTATCTTGCTCCGTTCTATTGCGGTAAGTGTCTATAATCTTTTCAACGTCCACATCACGCAAATAATTTTGATTACCTGCTTTTAAAAAATTCCGGCTCGCGTCAATAAACAAAACACTATCCGGATTCTCACGGCATTTTTTGAAGACCAAAATACAAGTCGGAATGCCTGTGCCGTAAAAGATATTGGCGGGCAAACCGATGACGGCGTCGAGATAATTGCGGTCTTCAATCAGATATTGACGAATGTGACCTTCCGCACCGCCGCGAAAAAGGACGCCGTGCGGCACGACAACCGCCATTGTGCCGTTATCAGCAAGGTGATGAATCATATGCTGGATAAAAGCGAAATCGGCTTTGGAACCGGGAGCGAGTTTTCCGTATTGGCTGAAACGGTCATCGGTCATATGAAGTGGGCTTGCCGACCAGTTTGCCGAAAACGGCGGATTGGCGACAATGGCTTCAAACCGGTGTTCTAAATGCTGCGGCTGTTCCAGACTATCTTCCTGACGGAGACTGAATCTCTGGTAATGAACGCCGTGAAGAATCATGTTCATTCGTGCCAGATTGTAAGTGGTCCGGTTTAATTCCTGTCCGAAAAAGCTGCCGACTTCCTGTGTTTCTTTAGCGACGCGAAGCAATAAAGATCCCGAGCCACAGGTCGGATCATAAACGGATTTAAGCTTGGTTTTGCCGGCTGTAACGATTTTGGCTAGAACGGTTGACACCTGCTGCGGAGTATAGAATTCTCCGGCTTTTTTACCTGCGCCGCTCGCAAACTGTCCGATCAGATATTCGTAAGCATCACCGAGAACATCGGATTTGGAATCTTCGAGCCGGAAATCAATTTTGTCCAGATGAGCCAGCACTTTTGAGATGATCAGATTCTTTGCCGCTTCCGTTCGACCGAGTTTGGTACTGGTTAGATCTAAATCTTCAAACAGATTATCGAAGTCGTCTTCGCTGTCGGTTCCCATCGTGCTTTGCTCGATGTTGTTAAGAATGGCGGCAAGGTCTTCGAGAATAAAATTGCTTTGCGCTTCACCGCTTCTGTCTTCGTCGAAATCATTTGCATTACCGCGGCGCGCGATCTCACTAAACAATTCCGATGGCTTAAGAAAGTAGCCGAGTTTACCGAGCGATTCTTCCTTAATCGCTTCCAAATACTGTGCGCCTTCATCAGTCTTTTCACTGATGCTTTCGTATTTGATACCGTCCGCCTTCAGAATCGAATCGGCGTAAAGGTGCATCTTTTCCGACAGGTATTTGTAGAAGATGAATCCCAGAATGTAATCGCGGAATTCGTCCGCATCCATCTTGCCGCGCAACGTGTTGGCAATGTTCCAGAGCTGTTGTTCGAGTTGTCGTTTTTGATCTTCTGACATTGATAAAGTATTTGTAGCTGTAATCTATATTCGATCTTTAATTAGCGTAACTTAGAATTGAGAATAAAAGTGCGTTTGGGAAAAAATAGTTAGTCGTTTGTTTTCTTAATCCCCGGATTTTTGCTTTTATAAGGAATTTTTCCGGGCGGTAGATCGAGATCATCATCGATCAATACATCCGTATAAACATTTGCAAGTTTTGCATAGGCAAGAACAACATTATGCGGCGGCAGCCTTGTTCCCAATTCATAACCTGAAATCGAGCTGCGGAAAAGGCTTTGTTCGTCATCAAATCCAAGTTGTTTTAACATACCGCCTTGTGATAATCCCAACTCCTCTCTAATTCGTTTTAGTTTCGGACCCATTTTTTGAGGCAGTAACCGGGATTCTTTTTCGTTGCTCATCACTGGTTCCTCCCAGCGTGAATCGCTTCGCTTTTGCCTATTAAAAATATTTTTTTAGCTGATGAAAAATTTCTCCAAAAAACCTTGCTTTTAGAACTGACCTGTTCTAGTATTTGTATCCATAAACAATTTGCCGGAAGTTCAAAGTATGACTTCATGACAAAAGGAATCATCGACTTTTGCGTATCGCCCGATTCATGTTTTTACTTTAGTGATAGGTGCAAAAAACGGAAAGTGTAAAAGATGGACTAGCCAGATATATTTTAGCCATCTTTAGATTTTCATTAGAACACAAGAGTTCCAAAATTGCTATTTAAATAAGTGACTGTTGGAGTTGAATTTAACTCAACTCCTATTTTTATCATTCTTTTGTTTTACGTATGAAATACAGTCTTACAAACAACACAAAATTACCAAATATGGAGCTAAGAAAATGTCATTAAATCTATTTCTCGATATCGAAACCGTCCCTCCGCCTTCTGAACTGAAAATGAAGCTGAAACCAGATGCTATTAATCGTCTGCTGCGTAATTTTAACTCAAACAAACAAATCAAACCTCCCTCTGACGCACCCGGGAAAATCGATTTAACCCTACAAGATGCTAATAATTCAAATGACTGCACGAACGGCTGTACTGAAGAAATGTTCCGCCAATTAGCCCTTCATGCAGAATACGGCAGGATTTTGTGTATTGGAGTAATCCTTGAAAAGGACGGCACGGAAATTAGAAAAGGAGTGTTCGGCTTTGATAAGAAAACTGAAAAACTTCATATGGACGAGGCGAAAACATTGCGGGGCTTTTGGAAACTTCTAGAAAAGGATTTTAATCCCCGACGCGATCTAATAATCGGGCACAATTTGATGGATTTCGATCTGCCGTTTATTTATAAACGATCGCGAATAAAAAATATAAAACCATCGGTGCAGCTTAGCTTTGCCCGATACCGCAGCGCGCCGATATTCGACACTATGCGGGAGTGGGCATTATGGAATTTACGCGAAACATCAATCTCACTCTCAATGTTAGCCGAGCTGCTCGAGTGCGGACTCAAAAAGACGGACGGTATAGACGGAAGTAAAGTCTATGACGAGTATCTGTCCGGCAGCCATTGTTTGATTGCGGACTATTGCCTGCAAGACGTGGAGGTAACGAGAGCCGTCTATCACCGGATGATTTCAACCGATACCCGAAAAGACGAATGATTGTAATAGGTTTCGTTTGCAAAATAATTTTAGCAGTTACGAACTAAAGTTATCGTCAGGCAGGATTATCTCTTAAAAGTTTGAGTAGTTTTCGGTATAAATCATTCGGTTTTATGGCATACGTCATTTGTTCATACGTTAGATTATTGAATCGCCATTGGGTTTCTCTTAAGTGCAGAATGAATTTGGCAGCTTCGATACCGTGAAACTTCTTTAAACGTTTACTAGATAAATCCCAAAACCCGCTAATACTTTTAAGATTTTTTGCGGGAGCAGAAATAAAAAATCGCCCGAAATATCGCTTATAAGAGGTTGCGAACAGCGGCTTGAATTTATAATCGGCAAAATCAAAATCAGTTATTTTGCCCTCTTTCATTAAGCTATTAAGGTTTTTTGAGATTTCATCGAGTCCTGCTTGAGTAGCACCGACAACGTCAGTTACCAATTTAGTATCGGGAAGCATTACAGCGACTACGCTAAACATTCTTTTTGGAATGAATTTATGCTTACTCATTTGAAGACTGGTTAATAAATATCCTTTATCGATTGGCAGCTTTTTAACAAGAATACCCAGTCTATGCCGATCATAGTCGTAAATTACAAGCCGAATCTTTTGGAAGTATCCATTAACGGTTTTTCTGGTTAAACCGGTTTCTTCAGCAGTTGCCGTTTCGGTTAGATCATCTGCGAAACGACGGATAATCCGGCGAGCTTGATCTTCGGATAATCGGGAACGCAAAAAATATTTGTTAGCCATTTATTTACGGGCAGATTAGCACAAACTTGTGACTTTTAACTACTCTAGTTTTTTTTGAAAAAGGAATATCGAAAATCGTCTGTTAAATTAAATGAAGTCGAAAATGTCTCGTAACCAACAGTTTTTGCGGCATTTCTGACAGAGAGTTCAAGTTTATGAATTTACTTAATCTGAGAAGGCTAAAAGGAGGTATTGGTTATGCGAAATAACGATGAAATGCTAATAGCGAAAAAATAAAAGCCGACCGTTTAATAACAGTCGACTTAAATTTGTATCGGCGCGGTGGTGTCTAATAGTTTTGCAGACAGTGGACACCGACCACAACAGTTATTTCTGTTTTACGTGAAAAAGTCATTGGTGTCAAAGACTTTTGAAGCGTCCCGCCGACACATCACCCAAAAATCACTTTTCAAATTGAAACCGGCATTTGATCGGACAGGCGAAGTCTGCCTTCAAGACGCGGTTTTGATTTGGTCGGTAACAAAATCAGGAGATCAGGTTATGGCTAGAAGAAAACGTAAAACAAACAAAAGTAAACATAAGCAAAGTCTGGGAACGGGCAAATTGGGCAACTATAAACCGTGGATTTCTGTTCGGGATTTCGGATCGCGTGGTGTGGTAACCCGGATAAAAGGATTAAAAACGGGTCGAGTGCACCATTTGTTCTCATTTCTTGAACTTTATTGGTTCTATTTTCTCGACTGGTCGGAGGAAGTCATCGATATTCGAGAGCAGTTCCCTCTATTTCTTCCGGAAACATTGGCGATTGCCAAACGATTAAAAATCGCACATCCCTCTATTCGGGTGCCTATCCCGAAAACTTCTGCACCTACCGGAAAATCATTGGTTAAGCCTTCCGTTGCTCGCTTTGTTAAGGAGCAGGTGATAATGACTACCGATTTTCTTGTAACGATGCGAAGGAAGCCTTTCGGGACGTATCAGATTGCTCTCAACGTTAAATATTCAAAGGATCTGGCTAATGCAAGAACAATCAAAAAGTTTGAAATTGAAAGAGTTTATTGGGAAAGTCGCGGAGTTAAATGGGCGATTATGACCGAGCGGGAGATTAACCGAACGATGACTCAAAACATCGAGTGGGTGCATTCATTTCATACCCCCGATTGGTTATTAGAAGGAATGAGCAAGCAGATTCTCCATCAATGCTCCGACTTTCTTTTCAGTATTCTATGCGATGGTCGAACATCGGTAAGGAACGCGACCAAGGCATCAGACAAGTTTTTTAATTTCACCCCTGGAGTAAGCCTGCTGATCGTTCGGCATTTAATTGCAGTGCGAAAGTGGCAGGTCGATATGTCATCGCTTATTGATACAGGGAAACCACTTCACATTTCGCTAAATAAAACAACAGGAGAATTGGTATGAAAATCGATGTGAATATGCTGATCGAGTGGGACGACTTTCAAGTCGATGAAGCGGGTCGAACATTTCAATTAATCGAAAGAGTAATTGAAATTTCAACTGACGGCGAGAAAATCGTCACGATGAATATTAAAGGCAATACGGGTTTTCCCATTGCACGTCTGAGAGAAGACATCCGCCGAGCTTACGATAACGGAAACCTTCGTATTTTGAAATACGATCCATATTTGAAGATTGAAAAACCCGAAGACGAGATTCCTGCCAACCACAGGGAGATCCGCGACGCCGCTTGGACACTGGTCCAGGCGGTATTAAAAGAAGCGGGAGAAGGAATTTATTTGGATTCGGTTCGCGGTAAAGCCGTTAGGAAAATTGCTTTGGAAAAGGGATGCAGGGAAAAAGCAATTTATATTTATCTAAGAAAATATTGGCAGCGGGGAGCTGTTAAAAATTCTATGCTCCCGGATTATTTTAGGTGCGGCAGTAAAGGTAAAAGAAGACTCGCAGAAAGCGAATCAGCGCCTAAGCTCGGGCGTCCAAAGAATTCGACAAAAGCTACGGGTATTCGGCGCGGCATAAGAATTACGGAACACATTGAGAAACTGTTCTCCAAGGGTTTCAAAAGGTTTAAGCTGACGCGCGAAGCACGCACGCTTGCAGACGCCTTTAATAAAACACTCTTCGCTTATTTCAATACCGGGTATGAAACCAATATTGATGGAGTGGTCGTTCCGGTTATGCCTGACCCCGCGGACCTCCCGTCGATCGATCAATTCCGTTATTGGTATAAAAAATTCCAAAAGGATCCGAAAAAAGAGGAAATCGCTCAATACGGTGAAACATCGTTCGCTCTTAATTCCCGCGAATTAACCGGCGATTCGACTTCTCTGGCTACTAGTCCGGGAGCGATTTTTATGATCGACGCAACTATTGCCGATGTATATCTGGTCAGCAGCTTCGACCGGAAGAGAATTATCGGCAAACCCATCGTCTATCTAATAGCAGATGTTTTCAGTCGAATGATCGTAGGGTTTTCCGTATCGCTCGAGGGTCCGAGCTGGCTCGGAGCAAGTCTTGCTCTCGATAACATGGTTACCGATAAGGTAGGAATTTGTAAGGAAGCGGGTCATACAATCGGGGCTGAAGAATGGAACTGCACGAACCTACCGGAAGCGATTTTTGCGGACAGGGGTGAATTTTTAGGATATGCCGCAGACGTTCTGGTTAACGTCTTCGGAATACGCATCCACAACACACCGCCCTATCGGGGAGATCTGAAGGGTATTATCGAACGCGCATTCGGCATTGCAAACGAAAAATTTATTCGTTTCGTACCCGGTGCGACGTACAATCGGCAACATGGGGAGAAGTCTCACGCTTTAGATGCAAAATTAACTCTTTTAGGATTTCGCAAGCTTTTAATTGCCCATATCCTCGAACATAATGCCGCCGCCCAAATGTCGACTTACCGCCCGAGCGAATTAATGATTGCCGGTAATGTGCCGCTCAGCCCCATAGAGGTGTGGAACTGGGGCATTCAAAATCGTTCCGGGCATCTTCGGACAATGCCTCGCGACATCGTCCGGTTAAATTTGCTTCCCCGAATGGAAGCTACTGTTTATCTGCAAGGGATTCACCTTTATGAGGACGTTTACTACCTGAGACCATCCGAAATTCCATTCGGCACGCAGAAGGTTGAAATCGCCTACGATCCCTCTTGTTTGGATGTTATATACATTCCTTCCCGAGACGGCAAAAATGCGATCGTCTCTCCCCTTACGCCCGCCTGTAAAAATTACCGTAAAAAGACTTTCGAGGAACTGGAGGATTATTTTGCAATCAAAAAACAAATTGCCGAAAAAGGCGGTGGTTTCGTGCTGCAAACGGGAGCGCTAACCGACGCCCGCCAGAAATTGATAATTTCACAGGAAACCGAACTAACCGATGAAGCCTGGGCTGAAGCGGAACCTCAAAGCAATAGTGCAAGGCTCAAAGGTGTCCGTCAAAATCGAAAGGATGAACAAAAAAAGGAGCGAAAGTCCAATTCGTTTAATCCCGTGAACGCGGAAATACCTTTGTCGCCGCCGACAGAGCCTGAAATGCAGATTCCTTCTTCTTTGCCTGAAATAAAATCGTCGGTCGAGGAAGAATATACCCCCAAACCGAGCAACAGATCTTTGCTAAGTAAAGTTATTAAAGATAAGCAGAAGGAGAATGATTAATTATGGCAAATTCAAATGAAAACGATTATGTATATGAAGACACCGACGATGCCATATATGTGAAAACGGGAATTCCGGCTTACGACGGAAATCCGCTTATCGAGGCGCTTCCATCGATTTTCACAAGGGAGGCGGCAGCCGAAGAGTTGGCTTATTATGAACCGTTCGATAAATCGATGCGGAAAGCCGACGACCATATTCGCAAGCATTATCTCCAGACTTGTTTAGGGTTTTTTACTCCGCTCGACATTCATCTTGATTTCGAGCACCGATTCTCGTGTGCGTTAAGAATGGGTTACAAAGAACGTAATTTTTTGAAAAAAGGTCATTGGGGAAATGCTGCTAGAGCCCTTAGCTCTCCGGCTAAAAAGGTTTTCAATCAATACGGAAACAGACTGCGTAGGTATAAATCAACCGCCGCCTACGGATTTAATGTCTTTGGAGTGAGCGGCGGAGGCAAATCGCAAGCGGCCAACCAAATCTCGAACATATACCCCCAAGTAATCAATCACACCCTTTTTGAAGGCGAAATTATTACCGAAAGGCAGCTCGTCTGGTTAAAACTCGACTGCCCTCATAACGGCAATATAACGACCTTATGTCTTAATATCCTTAGCGCCGTCGACGATATAATGCAAACGAATTACTTGGAAGATTATCAGGGCGGAAAACCCAACGCGATCCTCGCCGGAATTTCCAAAGTCGCCTCTAATCATCATCTCGGCGTTCTAATCATCGACGAAATACAAAGACTGCGCGGATTCCAAAAGGGCGGCAGAGCTAGACAAATGCTCGATTTTTTTGTCGAGCTCGTCAACACGATCCGCATTCCGGTTATCCTGATCGGAACCTACAAAGCCATAGATATTTTCACGTTGAACGTTTCTCAGGGGCGACGAGGCACCGGAGAAGGAGACATTGTCTGGGAGCGGATGAAGTTTAACGAGGATTGGGAACTTTTCGTCGAATCGATGTGGAGATACGAAATAACGCGTAAACCCACTCCAGCTAAAGAAATACACAAACTCAGCAAGGTTTTGTACGAGGAAACCCAGGGCATAGTCGACTTGGCTATCAAAGCGTTTCTTTTCGCGCAGGAGTTGGCAATCGACATCGGAACGCAGGAGAGGGCGGAAACCGGAGTTGAAAAAAACGGCGAGAGAATAACAGCCGGTATTATTCGTTCGGTAGCAAGAGACAAATTCAATATGCTGCGCCCGGCATTGGACGCTCTCAAAGAAAACCAACCGGGAGCTTTAATAAAGTTCGACGATCTTTATAACGAATATCTGGATATACACAAGGACAAGACTTCCGACACAAAACCGGCGGGCGGAGAAACTTCGTCCGATTCGGATGATTTTCCGAACGAACAGCAACCCGAACCGAAAGTTAAATCTCTTTTAAGCGAATCGCAGGAAGAGCTCAAAAAATTCTTTGAGAAAAGTATGTCGGCAGAGCCGGGCGGCGGGGAGATTCAGACCGAAAATTCTGAATCTCAACCGTCGACATCTCCAAAGAAGCGATCTTCAAGGAGGCGGCAAAAGGCTTCAAACGGCGTTTTGCCCGACATATTGAAGAACTCGGGTGACGGAGACGAAAACGGGGCTTACGAAGCGTTTAAGAAGGCAAATTATACCGTATCGAGCGAAGAATTCGTTTCTTCAGGCACTAACGGAATCGATAAAGGAGGAAGCTAAAATGATAGGATTTTTCCCGACGCCATACCCGGACGAACTTTTATACAGCGCGTGCGCCAGATACGGTAGAAGAGCCGATTATCCTAATAAAAAACGAACAATAAAAGAATTGTTCGGTAGTAAAACCTTTTCCGCATCGGTTGACTTCCCGACCCGGCTGGAAGATTTCTTATCTTCCTTTCCACCAAATAATTTTACCACGGACGGATTTATAAATCGGAATACTCTGCTTCCTTTCCATGAACCGTTCGTAAGCATCGAAAGGGCGCGACAGCTCCGCAGCGAAATGAAGTTCGCCAAAGAAAATCACATGCGAATGAGACTTGCGTTAAACATTCCGCAAGTCAGGTTTCCGGAATATTTGCGCTTTTGCCCTTTATGCGTCGCATCCGACCGGAAGGATTTCGGAGAGACATACTGGCACCGCATTCATCAGCCGGCAGGGATTTTGGTTTGTGTCGAACACAGATGTTTTCTACAAAACAGCTTGATAAGTTTGGAAAGGGAGAGTTCTTGTATTTTTCATTACGCCGACAATTCTTTGAATGTCGAACCGCCGTGTTTCCTAAGTAAGAATGATCCCGAACACAAACTATTTCTTTATTTAGCAAAAAATGCGGAATGGCTTCTGACACAGGAAAATCTTTGTCTGGAAGACGGGGCGCTGCGCGCGAGATACTACAATCTGCTCTTAAAACGCGGATATGCTTATTATAACGGCAGAATACGAAATGCTCCGCTGCTCGAGTCGTTCAACAAACATTTTCCGTCACGGGTTCTTGAAACACTCGGATGTACCGTCGTATCGGCGCAAAAAGGCTGGCTTGCAAAAATGATAGAAAAAGGCAGGTCGAATGTTATTCAGCATCCGATTCGACACCTTTTGCTGATGCACTTCCTAGGCGTTACCGCCGAAGAGTTTTTCACTTCATTTGTCGAATACAAACCTTTCGGCGACCCGCCGTATCCTTGTCTTAATAAAGCATCTAATCACTACGGCGAACTTAAAATAAAGAATTGCGAAATTCTCGATAATACGGTCAAGAAAAAAAGAGGAAAACCGGTGGGTATTTTTACGTGCGATTGCGGATTCGTTTATCAGAGAATCGGTCCGGATCAATCCGAAAAAGCCCGATTCACATACAGATCTATTAAAGAGTATGGTAAAACATGGGAAAATACGCTGGAAGAATTATGGATGAATCTCAGTTTGTCGGTTGCTGCAATCGCCAGAAGTCTTCAAGTGTCCGACCTTCTTATCGTTAGGCATGCCATTAGACTCGATCTTCCCATGAATCAACCGAATACAAGAACCATTCAGGGATACGAACGTCGACGCAATCCCAGGGAGACATTCAGCGAACTACTGTCCCGGCATCGACAAAGTTGGTTGGAAGTCGTCAAAAGACATTCGACTTCGACACGGCAGGAACTAATGGATACGGCAAATACTCTATACCTCTGGTTGCTGCGGAATGATTCCGATTGGTTTGAACAGCATCTCCCTGATGCTCAAATTAAATCGGGGAAAACTGGATCGACGGACTGGCGAAGGATCGATGACGAACTTTCAAAAGAGGTAGAACAGGCTTGTAAAGAGATTCTCAGTTCGAGGAATCCGATTTTGAGAGTCAGCATTACCGAAATTATTAAAAGGGTCGGCAATCAGTCATGGCTGGAGAAAAGGGACAAGAAACTTCCGAAAACAACTCAAGTTATCAATCGCTATTCAGAAAATCTTGAAAACTTTATGTTAAGAAAAATAGACAGGGTAGAAAAAAAGTTTATTGCAGAAATGAAAGTGACCAGCAGAAGCTTATTTATTGCACGTGCTCGTTTGAAAAACGAAACTTCACGAAACTCTTTACAGATTCAAAATTCGATAAATGCCGCAGTTGAAAGAATTAAATTTGCGGTGGAATCTAAAGCAATTAAGAAAACTAAAAAATAACTCATATTAAACAATAATAAAAAAGCGACTCCATAAAAGAGTCGCTTTTTTATTATTTAAGGATTTGAGAAAAAAAGTTCATTTTCCAACTTTATTTCGATTCCATTTTCCAACTTTATTTCCTCATTTTCCAACTTTATTTCCAATTTTCCAACTTTATTTCATCTGGACACGAATAACCGCAAGGTTACTTCGCGCCGCCGGCAAGTTTTCCGATGAGGGTAAAGAGCGGCATATACATTGAAATAACGATTGAGCCGATGGTTACGCCTAAAAAGGCGATTAGCGCCGGTTCGATGAGCGCGAGCAGGTCGGCAATCGCCGAATCGACTTCATCTTCGTAAAAATCGGCGATTTTGCCGAGCATCGCGTCGAGCGCGCCGGTTTGTTCGCCGACACCGACCATTTGCCCGACCATATGCGGGAAAACATTGGTCGCTTTGAGCGGGTCGACGAAATTTTCGCCGCGTTCGACGCCGGCGCGGACGCTCATAATCGCTTCTTCGATGATGACGTTGCCGGCGGTTTTTGCCGTAATTTCCAGCGATTGCAGAATCGGCACGCCGGATGAAAGCAAGGTTGAAAGGATTCGCGAAAAACGCGCGACGGCGATTTTCTGGAGAATATTGCCGAAGATGGGAAGTTTCAGCAGAAGCGCGTCGATGACGTGTCTGCCGTTAGGCGTTTTGTAGTAAAACTTAATGCCGACAACCGAGCCGATTAAGGCTGCGAGCAGCGTCAGACCGCCCCAACCGGCGAGAAAATTGCTGATTCCCATTACGATTCGGGTCGGCAGCGGCAGCAATTCGCCCGGTCCGAGCAATCCTAAAAAGATTTGTTCAAACTGCGGAATAACGACGACCATAATAACCGCGACCGCGCCGACAGCGACGGCGATAACCGCCGCCGGATAAATCGAAGCCGACACGATACTGCGCTTTAATTTGACGACTTTTTCGATGAGCGTCGCGAGGCGCTGCAAAATCAAATCCAGAACACCGCCCGCTTCGCCCGCTTCGACCATATGCGTATAGAGCGAGTCGAAAACTTTCGGGTGTTTTTCCAGCGATGCGGCTAAGGTCGCGCCTTCTTCGACGTTTTGGCGAACCTGGTGCAGCGTTTCTTTGAAAAACGTGTTGTTTTGCTGTTCCGCCAAAATGTCGATACACGAAACCAGCGGCAGACCGGCGTCAATCATAACGGAGAACTGGCGCGTGAAAATGGCTAGTTCTTTAGCTTTGACCTTTTTGTTTCTGCCGAGTTTCGGAACGCGGATTTCGCGCCCTTTTTCCGACGCCTGCGTCATTATAATCTGCTCGCGGCGCAGCAGAGAGCGCAGTTCGTCCTGCGTGGCGGCGTCTTTTTCACCGGAAACCATTTCATTAAGACGATTGCGACCTTTATAAGCGAATGTTGGCATTTTTTTGTGTGTTGCTCCTTAGGAAAGTTTGTAGAGTTGCAGAGTTGCAGGAAGTTGCAGAGTAAAAGAGCGTTTTTCAACTCTATAACTTTCGCAGCTCTGCAACTTCGCAACTTTTTAGCGGATTGGCGGGCGTTGACCGACGGGGCGACCCTGCGCATACGGGCTGCCGGGCGCGGTTGGTTTGGCTTGTCCGCCGTAGGACTGGTTGACGCCCGAACCGCGCTCGATTAAATCTTTCAATTCATCGGCGTTCGAGGTGCGTCCCATTGCGGCGTCGAGCGTGATAAGGCGCTTCTGGTAAAGCGAGGCGAGCGCCTGATTGAACGTCTGCATACCGAATTTGTCCTGTCCGGTCTGCATCATCGAATAAATCTGGTGAATTTTATCGTCTCGAATCAGATTGCGGATAGCCGAATTCGGAATCAGAATTTCGAGCGCCATAACGCGTCCGTTGCCCGCCGCTTTCGGCAGCAGCGCCTGACACATAACGCCTTCGAGGACGAGCGACAACTGCGTGCGAATCTGTGATTGCTGTCCGGCTGGAAAAACGTCGATGATGCGGTTAATCGTTGAAGCGGCTGAATTTGTGTGCAAGGTTGCGAAAGTTAAATGTCCGGTTTCGGCGACGCGCAGAGCCATTTCGATGGTCTCCAAATCGCGCAGCTCGCCGACGAGAACAACGTCCGGGTCCTGGCGAAGCGCCGAGCGCAGCGCGTCGGAAAAACCGTGCGTGTCGGCGTTGACTTCGCGCTGGTTGACGACGCAGTTTTTGTGGTTGTGCAGAAACTCAATCGGGTCTTCGATAGTTAAAATATGTTCGTGGCGGTCGGTGTTGATTTTATCAATCATCGAGGCGAGCGTCGTCGATTTTCCGGAGCCGGTCGGACCTGTAACTAAAATCAAGCCGCGCGGTTTTTTGCACATATCCGAGACGACCGGCGGCAAATTCAAATCGGCAAACGTCTTGATTTCGTATGGAATCGCTCTGAAAACCGCGCCGACCGCGCCTTTTTGATTGAAAAGATTGGCGCGAAATCTGGACATTCCTTTTAAGCCGAATGAAAAGTCGAGTTCGAGATTTTCTTCAAAACGATGCTTTTGGGCGTCGGTTAAAACCGAGTAAGCGAGACGTTTGGTTTCGCTCGGCGTAAACGGCGTGAAACCGTCGAGCGGGCTTAAGTGTCCGTGAACGCGCACCTGCGGCGCGCTGTTGGTCGTCAGATGTAAATCCGAGCCGCCCAAATCGGTCATTCGCCGAAGAAGGTCGGGAAGCGTAACCTGCATTTCCGTGTTTTGCTGCTGCTGTTCGAGGCTCATAATTTAATTTTCTGTTTTTAAGTTTTGTCTTTTTCTATAAGCCGTCTCAAAAATAACAATTATGTTTTTATGACTTTGGTTTTCCCTTGCCGCTTTGCGCCTTTGCGGGAAATTTCGGTTTCTCCCGCAAAGATGCAAAAGGCGAAGTTTAAGGCAGGATATTTTTGAGACGGCTTCTAAATTAACCGAAATTTAGCGGTTCGCGGCTTCCTGAACGTTTAGATTTCGGCACTGCAGCGAAGTGATAACCAGTTCGGATTCACGCTCGACGCGTCGTGAATTGTCGTTCGGCGTGTTGGTCGAAACGCTGTAGATGCGTCCGTCGGCTTCGGCAAAATAGAACAGACGCGACTGAATTTTATTGCCCGCGCCGGGCGATTGGGCGACGACGACGAAAACCTTTTTGCCGCCGATTTCCTTTTGATAATCGTTGACGACCCAGCCTTCTTCCTTAATCATCCGGTCAATTACCGTGCGGCGCAGGGAACTGGTCGAAACTCCGCCGACGGTTTTAACGCGCTGGTTGTCGCTGTCCGCGCCGGCTGTCGGACCGACGACGGAAATTGAAGCCGAGCCGACCTGCGCGCCCGATTCGTCATCGACGCGAAACTGTAGCTCGTTCGCCGTATTCGCGCCGCGCTTCCAGCCTTTCGGCGCGGCGTCGCCCGACGGAAGCAGTGCGGGCGACGAATCCGGCGCAGCCGATTTCTGACTCGCCTTGACCATAAACGACTGATTCGCTTCGCCGTTTTGGGCGGCATTTCTGGCATTGGCAAGACGAATCCGGCGCAGAATCAACATTCGACGCTGTGCCGCCAGCGATTTGTTTCGCTGCTGCCGCCGGTAATAAGCGCGCCACCAGCCTTTTGAATATTTTTTATATTTCCGGTATTTCTTCTTGTGCTTTCCGGTTTTATGCGCGCCGGCTTCCGCGTAATCGGAAACAAACGGGACGACCACGCCAAGCCCGATTAATAAAAATAATGATAATGCTATTGCTCGAAACATAATTTCCGCCTCCACTTATCTACAAAACCGTTTCTTTTACTACTTCCTCAATCGTCGTCATACCGGCGCGCAGTTTATATAAACCCGATTCGCGCAGGGTAATCATTCCGCAGTCGATTGCTTTTCTTCTCAGTTCGATGGCGCTCGCGCCGATGATAATCAGCTCGCGCAGCTCGTCGGTTATTTCCATTACTTCGTAAAGTCCGATTCTTCCCTTGTAACCGGTGCCGTTGCACACCGGACAGCCTTTGCCTTTATACATTTTCAGCTCCGGCGCTTCTTCGGGCGTAAAACCGATTTCGACGAGCGCTTCGACGGGAAATTTCTGTTCTTCTTTGCATTCGCCGCACACACGACGGATAAGCCGCTGCGCCTGAATGATGTTGACGCTGGTTGCGACCAGAAACGGTTCGATGCCCATATTGACCATACGCGAAATGGTCGAAGGCGCGTCGTTCGTGTGCAAGGTAGATAAAACGAGATGTCCGGTCAAGGCGGCTTTGATGGCGATTTCCGCCGTTTCAAAGTCGCGGATTTCGCCGACGAGAACAATATTCGGATCTTGACGAAGAAATGAGCGAAGCGCGGCGGCGAAGTTCAAGCCGATTTGCTCTTTCATCTGCACCTGGTTAATGCCCGGCAAGTTGAATTCAACCGGGTCTTCCGCCGTCATAATATTGGTTTCCGAAGTATTTAAAGCCTGCAAAGCCGAGTACAGCGTGTTGGTTTTACCCGAACCGGTCGGACCCGTAACCAGAACCATTCCATAAGGTTTCGAGATGTTGCGCTTGAAAATTTCCAGACTCTTTTCTTCAAAGCCGAGTTTGGTCATATCGAGCATCAGCTTGTCTTTATCGAGCAGACGAAGCACGACTTTTTCGCCGAACAAGGTCGGCAAAGTCGAGACGCGGAAATCGAGTTCGCGCGAGCGGTTATCGACTTTTACTTTTATCTTGATGCGTCCGTCCTGCGGCAGTCGTTTTTCCGAGATGTCGAGCTTCGACATAATTTTCAGACGCGAGATAAGCGCGTCGCGCATTCGCATCGGCGGATGCATCACGTCGTATAAAACACCGTCGATGCGGAAACGAATGCGAAAATCTTTTTCATACGGTTCGACGTGAATGTCGCTTGCTCCGCGTCTCAAACTATCGACCAGCAGAACATTGACCAGACGCACGACGGGCGCGTCTTCGCTCGCCTTTGCCAGCTGCGCCAAATCGATTTCGTCGTTATCTTCGCCAACTTCCAATTCGTTGGCGTCCGCCGCGTTAAACTCGAAACGGTCGAGCGAGACGTTTAAGTCCGATTCGATAAGTCTTTCGCCCGCTTCGGCGAATCCGGTATTTGAAGAACCGTGTCCGTTGCCGTTTCCGTTACCATTGCCGTTTCCGTTTTTCGACGGCTTTGCTCCGACTTTTTCAATCTCGGTAACGGCGGCGAAATCGAAAACCTCAATCTTGTTCGTCGCTTTATAGTATTTGCCGATTGCGGTTTGCAGAGACACTTCCGAAGCAATCACCGGCTCGACGTTCAGCCCGGTCATAAACTTAATATCGTCCATCGCGAAAACATTGGTCGGGTCTGCCATTGCCAGCGTTAAAGTCGCGCCGACTTTGGAAATCGGCAGAACCGAATATTTCAGCGATACTTCCTGCGAAATCAATTTGACGGTTTCTTCTTCAATCTGGAAAAGTTCGAGATTGATTGACGGAACGCCGTATTGACGCGACAAAACAGCGGTTATCACATCGTCGGAAATAGTTCCCAGCTTAACCAGATTCGAGCCGAGCCGACCGCCGCTGGCGCGCTGATATTCGAGCGCCTCACGCAACTGCTGCGAGGTGATTAGATTTTCACGGACAAGAATTTCTCCAAGTTTTGCTGACATTTATTTAACGGAGTTAACCTTTGGTCTATAAATTAAGAGGCGATTTTGAGAAGTGCTTTTGTAGTTTTTCAGTGATTGACAACTACAGATTAAAACGATGATTAACATCGTTAAAGATAGATAATAGTTATTAAACTACTCCGTGTCAAGATATTCTTTTAAGACAATTGAAAATTTTATAAAAAGAACGGTATTTCGCGGTAAATAAATATCAAAGAGAAAATAAAAAATCCGCGTTTGAAATAATTTCAAACGCGGATTTTTTATAATTAAGTCGAAAAAGAATTTACTGTTTCCGTTTAGCAGCCGGTCGGCTGACCTTTTGGGGCGTTAATTTTTCCTGTGTTTTCAAATAATCGACCAGTTCAGCCACGTTGGATTTAAGCGGATGAGTCGCGGGCGCAACTTCGGCAAAACGAGTCATATAGTTTAAGCCTTCCTGCATTTTCGCCTTATTATTGTTGTCTAAAACGCCGGCGTTAAACAATGACAATCCCAAACCGGCAAGCGCGTCGGCATTGTCGGGCGCGAGTTCGAGAGCCTTTTTATATTCGATTACGGCATTGTCCGAATCTCCGGCAACGCGAAAGATGTCGCCGAGAACCGTCTGCGCCTTAACTTTTTTAGGCTGGTCGGTTTCGAGGTCGATGTATTCCTGCGTCAGCGTTCGGGCGGCGGCGGTCGTTTTTTCGTCAACCGCTTCGGTTTTCGCCATTAATTCAAGCGCGTTTCCCGCACCGCGCAATGTTTGAAGTTTTATTTCAGCCAGTTTTTGAGCGCTGACTTCCGGCGTCGCCGGAGAAGTTTTTTCAATCGTCCAGGCAGTGTTATAAGCGTCGAGCGCGGCGGCGAAATCTTCCCTGACTTTAGTTTTATTCGCTGCTTTCTGAGTCGCGTCGGTAATTGTCGCGTTTTGATTATATAAAGCCAAAGCTCTCGACGTTAAAGCCGCCGATTTGTTATTAAGAAGTATCGGCGCGCTACCGACAAAATCGGGCGCCGCCTTGTAGCCTTCGTCATATCTGGCAATAGCTGCGTCATAATTTTTTTCATTATAAGCCTTATTGCCTTCTGTCTGCGACTTTTGGATAACGACGCTGGAGTTTTTTATTTTTTCATTTTTGGCGTTGACATCGGCAACCTGCTTTTCGTATTCTTCGCGGTTCTTTTTATCTTCAGCGCTTTCTTTGGCGGGTTTTGCCGGAGCCGCAGATTGAGTGCTGTCGTTGGTTTGAGCATTTGCAGTTGCGCCGGAAGCTGTCGAAGCGGCGGCGGGCGCAGCCAAAAATTGTCTGACTTCTTCTTCGGTCAGACGCTTGCCGTCGCCTTCGACTACAATAATCGGGATATTTTCCATTCCGGCTCTAACATTCGGCTGAACTCCGGGTTTGATGTTCGGCGCGCTGATTGATAAAGCGAAGGTTTGTCCGAGCATAAGTCCGGCAAAAGCGAATTCGCCCTTTTTGTTGGTTTTCGCCGTCGAGCCTTTGCCCTTGGAATCGGTTCGGAAAACTTCGACCATCGCGCCGGCGACAGGTTCGGTCGAGCCGTCGGCTTTTTTCATCTCGACTTTACCGCGCACCGGCGCAACCTGTGCGAAAACGAATAAACTGCCGGACAAAAATAAAGCCGCCGCTGTCAGAAACGAAAAATAATTTTTACGAAACATTCTAAATCCTCCAGACTTTTGTTCAATTATTTGATATATATTCAGGAAAAGCTCCTTTAAGATGTCTTCTTCCAAAAAAGAGTTGTTTAAGTATCCGTTATTTTAACTTAAACCCGACCGAATTTAGAAGCTCAAAAGCCGGTTTGTCGAAATTTAATAAAGTTTTCCGGTGTGTTATTTTAACTTTAATATTTTGTATTAAATTTTTTGGAGAGTTTCGATGCCCGAAAGAATTTATAATTTCAGCGCCGGACCAGCCGTTTTGCCGGTCGAAGTTTTGAAAAAAGCGCAATCCGAACTGCTTTCGTTAAACGGAACGGGAATGAGCGTAATGGAAATCAGCCATCGCTCAAAGCATTTCGAGCCGATTCTCGAAGGCGCGCTCGGCGGCATTCGAGAGCTTTTAAATGTTCCCGAAAATTACAGGATTTTATTTTTGCAGGGCGGCGCGAGTTTGCAGTTTTCGATGATTCCGCTGAATTTTCTCGGCAAAAACGAAACGGCTGATTACGTCGTAACCGGCGCGTGGGGCAAAAAAGCGGTTAAAGAAGCGAGACGGTGCGGACGCGTCGACGTAATTTTTTCGACCGAAGAGGCGGGCTTTAAATCGACTCCGGCACAGGAGGAATTAAATTTCAGCCGCGGCGCTTCCTACATTCATTACACGTCGAACGAAACGATTGAAGGCGTCGAATTTAAATACGATTTGGACGGCGAAGGCACGCCGGTTATTTGCGACGCGTCGTCAAACATTCTCTCGAAACCAATTGACATCGAACGCTACGCGCTCATTTACGCCGGAGCGCAGAAAAATATCGGACCGTCGGGCGTAACGCTCGTCGTCGTCCGCGACGATTTGCTCGCGCAAGTTCCCGAAAATCAACATTCACAGCTCGATTACCGCGCCGTCGCCGCCGCCGATTCGATGCTCAACACGCCGAATACCTGGGGAATTTACATCGTCAATCTCGTCTGCCGACACATAAAAAATCACGGCGGCGTTTCGGAAATGCAGAAAAAAAACGAAGAAAAAGCGAAAATCCTTTACGACGCCATCGACCAAAGCGACGGTTTTTATCAAGGACACGCCGAAAAATCGGCGCGTTCCTTAATGAACGTAACTTTTCGGCTGCCGTCCGAAGAATTGGAAAATCAATTTGCGGAGAAAGCGGCGGCGCAAGGTTTGGACGGACTAAAAGGACACCGCAGCGTCGGCGGTATTCGCGCTTCGATTTACAATGCTTTTCCGAAAGAAGGCGTCGAAAGACTTGTCGAATTTATGCAGGATTTCGCGCGCAAAAACTGATAATTAAAAGAAGTTAGCCACGAACAAACACGAAAGAACACGAAAATTAAGAATATAAGGTAAAGAAGTGTAGAAAGGCGCAAAGGTTTTGACATTTTTTATCTACTACATTTTTTCATTTTCTCTTTTGTTCGTGCCTTTTCGTGTCTGTTCGTGGCTAAATCTTCCCTAAAACATCCAAAAGCTCGACTTCTTCCGTTTCGGAGACGGTTCGCAAATCAATCAAAACTTTGTCTTCCAGAATTCTGGCAATAACCGGCGGGCGCGAAAACCGCAGAAATTCTTCAAGTTTCGCAACGGAATTTTTTTCGTGTCTCAAAGCCAGAAGCGTTGTCGGCGGCTGAACGGCGGGCGCTGAACCGCCGCCGACGACCGAGTTTCCTTCGATTATCTCAAACTTCAAATCAGCGTTTTCACTCGATTTTTCGCCGAGTCTTTCGGCAAATCGTTCGGTTCTCCGCCGAAGCTCCGCAGCTGTTCGGGCAAGCATCCGCAAAACCGGAATTTCTTCTAAAGCCGTTTCTTTACGAAAGGCTTCGAGCGTCGCTTCGACGGCGGCGTAAATTATTTTATCGACTCGCAAAGCGCGATAGAGCGGATGTTTTCTTAATTTTTCGACGACTTCGCGCCGCCCGACAATCAAGCCCGACTGCACGCCGCCGAGCAGTTTGTCGCCGCTGAACGTAACAACGTCCGCGCCCGCCGCGATTGATTGCGAAATAATCGGCTCGTCCGTCAAACCGTATCGGCTCAAATCGAGTATCGCGCCCGAACCGGCGTCTTCGTAGAGCAGAATTTTATTTCGGCGCGCTAATTCGGCGAGTTCGGAAACATTCGGCGTCGCCGTAAAACCGATTATTCGATAGTTCGACGGATGAACTTTGACAATCAGACGCGTGTTTTCGTTTATCGCTTTTTCGTAATCGGATACGCGCGTACGGTTTGTCGCGCCGACTTCCCTTAAATGAGCGCCGGATTCGGTCATCACGTCGGGAATGCGAAAATCGCCGCCGATTTCGACCAGCTCGCCGCGCGAAATTATCGCTTCGCCGCCTTTTGAGAGCGCCGTTAAAACCAAAACACAAGCCGCCGCGCAATTATTTACGATGAGCGCGCTTTCCGCGCCGGTCAGTTCGGCAAGCAAATCTTCGACGCGCCCGCCGCGCCCGCCGCGCTTTCCGGTTTCGAGATTGTATTCGAGATTGCAGTAACCGCCCGCATTTTCAAAAATCGCTTTTCGCGCGTTATCCGAAAGCGGAGCGCGTCCGAGATTCGTGTGAATGATAACGCCGGTCGCGTTTATAACTCGCCGCAAAGCCGCGTTTTGTTCGCTTTGCCATATATTTTCAAGATTTTTTTCGGCTTTCGCCAGCAGCGTGTCGTGCGAATAATCTTCTTTATTTATTCGGCTTTCGGCAATATTTTTCTGAATTTCGCGCCGTAGTCCGTCGATTACGGAACGCGCCAGAACGGTCAGATGTTTCGCGCCGGCGTTCGGTAAAATTTTATGCGCGGTTTCCGTTTGCAGAAGCGTGTCGGTTGCGGGCAGAAACCGCAGAATTTCGGCGCTGTTCGGCGTCGCCTGATTTTTCATAAAAATATTTTAGCTTTAAAAACCGGAAAATGAGGAATAGTATTGATTTTGGAAATGTAATTTAAAGGTGGGAATTCGCTTTCCGAAAACAACCGAGGATTTGAAAAATGGCAATTATAGGCAACAAGTTATACAGAGAAACACAGACGAAACAGGACGACACGGCAAATATCGACCGGCAGATTTCGCGCATCGAAGACGACGTTCGCAAGCTGAAAATCGACTTTGATATTTATTTTAACGGCGGCGCGAAACGTCCGCCGCTCGAAGCGCGCGCCCGTCTCGAATCGAATATCAAGCGCATTTCCGATGACCGAAACCTAACTTACGCCCAGCGATACCAGTTTAATTCGGTCATCTCGCGCTTTACTTCCTACCGCGAACTTTGGCGTCGCCTTTTAAAAGCCAAAGGCGAGGAAATAGCTTAGAGACTGTTTGAAAAATAGGAAATAGGACGCGGACAAACACCGATTAAGCGGATTAACACGGATATGATTTTTTATTGTAAGAGCTTTAAAAGATTTCTCTTAAAAACCCGCTCAAATCCGTAAAATCTGTGTTTGTCCGCGTCCTATTTCTTAGACTTTTCTTTCTGTTTCGACTTTTCAAACAGTTTCTTAGAGCCTGTTTGGAAATTAACAGTAAATGATTGGAAGCGGGAAAATTAACCGCAGATGAACGCGGATAAACGCGGATAAGAACCGATAAATCATATAAATATCTGCTTTTATCAGATGAGCATCGGCGTTCATCTGCGGTTAAATACGATTCTAAAAATCGACATTTTTATTTTCCAAACACGCTCTTAGAAAAATTAACTCCGGCAAAAAAAGCGACTCTTTAAATGAGTCGCTTTTTTTATTTATAAACGCCGTTCGGCTTGTAAAAAACCGTTGGCGGTCAAATTGTTCCCCGCCGATTTATTGAACCATCAGAACATTTTCCGCCTGCGGACCTTTCGGACCTTTGGTAACTTCAAACTCAACGTCCTGTCCCTGCGTTAAGGTTTTGTAGCCTTCGCCGGAAATGGCGCTGTAATGGACGAAAATATCCTGTTCGCCCGGCTGTTCGATAAAACCGTAGCCTTTGGCGTTGTTAAACCATTTGACCTTACCTATTGTTTTTGACATTTTTCTAATTCCTCCTAACCATACTTCAGTGAATTTAATTTAATGAACGCCTTTCGAGAGCGTTCGAGTGTCGTTCCGAGCCGAAAGCGTTTTACGATAAAACACAGGCAAAAAAAACAAAAATCCGCGTTCGATTAAAGCCGAAAATTTCGGTTTCAGGCGGCGCGAATTGGCGGAAATTTAATAAAGCTCATTTTCTAACAAGTAGAAAATCTTAAACTGCAAGATTTTTTCGGAGATTCATTTACTGCGTTGTTTTTTTGATAGAACGATGCAAAATTTATCCGAAACGCGGCGTTCTGTCAAGAGAGTTTTTTAAGTTTTTACGGCTTTCGGTAATAAATCCGGTAAATTGACATAAATTTGTGGATAAACGAAGATAAAATAAAGATTTAATAACCGTTTATGAATATTAAAATTCTGCTCGAAAAAACCGTGGACAATCAATATGTCGCGTCGATTCCGGCGCTCAAAGACTGCGCGGCGCGGGCGAACACGCGCGAGGAAGCATTGGATAAGATTAGCAAAACGATTGAATCGTATTTTGAATCGAAATTCGCCGAAATCGATGCGACCGCAGACGGCGAAATCATTGAGCTGGCAATATGACAATTGCGCTTTCATACAATAAATATTTAAAGATTCCCGAACTGATTGGTTTGCAGGAAACTTTGTCCGACCCGCAAAGCCACGACGAGCATCTGTTTATCGTCATTCATCAGACTTACGAATTGTGGTTTAAGCAAATTCTGCACGAACTCGACGCAACCGTTAAATGGCTCGGCGAAAATCGTCCGTTTCGCGCCAATCATTCTTTACGACTGGTTGTCGGCATCGAAAAAGTTCTGGTTATGCAGATTCACATTCTCGAATCGATGGCGCAAATCGGCTTTTTAGAATTCAGAGATAAACTCAATCCGGCGAGCGGTTTTCAATCGATGCAGTTCCGCGAACTCGAATTCGTCTCCGGCGCGAAAGACGAAAATTTATTGAAATCCTTTGCGAGCGACGAATTTGCGACAATACGCTTAACCGAAAGATTTAACCAGCCGAGTCTGGCGGACGCTTTCTGGAATCTTTTAGAGCGAAACAGTTTTCCGGTCGAAACAATCGACGAGCGCGTTCATTCAATCGTCGAGATTCTGAACAACCCGGAACAAAACGCCGAATTGTTCACTATGCAGGATTTGCTGGTCGAACACGACGAAAACATCGCGCTCTGGCGTTATCATCACGTCCTTATGGTCGAGCGAATGATGGGAATGAAGCGCGGCACGGGCGGCTCAGACGGCGCGGATTACTTAAAGACGACGCTCACGAAAAGATTTTTTCCCGAACTCTGGGAAGCCAGAACGCATCTGCAAAGCAAGTGAAAAAGTGAAAAAGTGAAAAGTGAAAGCAAAATTCTTTACTTTTCACTCTTCACTTTTCACTTTTCACTTATTCTATGTTGATTTCCGATTTCGATTTCGCTTTGCCCGAAGAACTTGTCGCGCAGAAACCGCTCGAACGGCGCGAAAATTCGCGGATGCTCGTCGTCAATCGAAGTGCGAAAACCTTTGCCGACGAGCATTTTTATAATTTTCCGCGCTTTCTCGAAAAAGACGACGTTCTGGTTCTCAACAATACAAAGGTTTTTCCGGCGCGATTGTCGGGCGCGAGCGAAACGGGCGCGAAAATCGAGCTTTTTCTTGTCCGAAATATCGAAAATCAAACGTGGGAAACGCTTGCGAAACCTGCGCGAAGACTGAAGAACGGCAAAAAAATCTTTTTCGGCGAAAATCTGTCCGCCGAAGTTCTGGAGAAAACGGACGAAGGGCGCGTGATTGTAAAATTTGAAGCGGTCGGAGATTTCAACGAAGTTTTAGACCGCATCGGGCAGACGCCGCTGCCGCCGTATATAAAGCGCGAAGCGGGCGGTTTAGATAAAGACCGCGAGCGTTATCAAACCGTTTTCGCCAGAAATCGCGGAGCAATTGCCGCGCCGACCGCCGGTCTGCACTTTACGCCGGATGTTTTGGATGAAATAAAAAATCTCGGCGTTCAAATCGCGGAAATCACGCTGCACGTCGGCTACGGAACTTTCGAGCCGGTGCGCGTTTCCCATTTGTCCGAACACAAAGTTATGCCTGAAAATTGCGAAATTTCCGAAGACGCGGCGGAAATCTTAAATCGCGCAAAGGTTGAAAACAAACGAATTATCGCCGTCGGCACGACGACGACGCGCGCGCTCGAATCTTTTACAGACGAAAACGGCAAAATTTCGGCAGGCGAAAAAGCGGCGAATCTAACCGTTACGCCCGGCTACAAATTCAAAACCGTCGGCGGACTTTTAACCAATTTTCACCTGCCGCAAAGTTCTCTGCTCGTTCTGGTTTCGACCTTCGGCGGCGACGAACTTATAATGAATGCTTACCGCCGCGCCGTCCGAATGCGCTATCGTTTCTACAGTTACGGCGATTGTATGCTGATTTTTTAAGTTTTCGGAAAGTTGCGGAAAGTTGTAGGAAGTTTTCAGAGAGTTGGAAAAATCTATTATAAATCCTGAATACTTGCTGCAAACTACCTGCAACTTTCTGAAAACTTCCCGCAACTCTCTGAAAACTATTTTATGGCTGTTCTGCAAAAAATCCGCGAATTTTTTACTTCTCAGCAAGAGCCTGAACCGGAGACGATTGTGCCTGCGCCGCCGACCGTTTATGAAATTCGCCCGCTGACGGATAAATATCTCGCGGAAGTTTTAAAGCTCAATCTGCGTTGTTTTAGAGAAGGCGAAAATTACACGAAACACACGTTTTCCTATCTTTTGAGCGAGCCGAATTGCCTCAGCTACAGGCTTGTAACGCCGGACGAAAATCTCGTCGGATTCGTTTTCATAATGACGAGCGAAGACGGAACCGGACACATTACAACCATCGGCATCGCGCCCGAACACCGGCGGCGTGGTTTGGCGCACAAACTTCTTAATCACGCCGAAGACGCGCTGCGAAGACGCGGAATAAACACCGTCCGGCTCGAAGTCCGCATCGGCAATCACGCCGCGCAGAATCTTTACCGGCGACGCGGTTACGCCGTCGTTCAGAGATTGGAAAATTATTACAACAACGGCGAATCCGGTTTTTTAATGGTCAAATCAATGTAACGGAAAACGCGAAACGGGAGACGGAAAATGTAGAAAGTTTTCTTCATTCGACATTCAACATTTAATATTAGGACTTTCTCACCTCGGAGCGCGGGCATCTTGCCCGCAAAGATTGCGCGAGCAATCTAAAGACACGTCTAATCAGGATTCGACGCGGAGTTTAGCCCGGCGGTTTGGAGACGCTCCGGCGTGTTTAAGAGCGGGCAGGATGCCCGCGCTCCGACAAAGACGTTTCTCAAATTTGAGAAAGTCCTGAATATTTAACGTTTTCTTTTATTTCCGTTTTCCGTTTTTATAAAATGTTTCTTCCCGATATTTACCCGATTACAGACACGCGCCTTTCAAAACTTTCGCACGCCGAACAAGTCAAAAGGCTGGTCAAAGGCGGCGCGACATTTATTCAACTGCGCGAAAAGCGCGGCTCGGCGAAAGATTTTTTTGCCGACGCCGCCGGAGCGCTCGAATTTGCGCGGAAAAACGGCGTGAAAATTATTATCAACGACCGCGTTGATGTCGCGCTTGCGCTCGGCGCGGACGGCGTTCATCTCGGTCAGGACGATTTGCCGCCCGAAGAAGCCAGAAAAATCTTAGGTGAACAGGCGATAATCGGTTTTTCGACGCACAACTTAACGCAGGCAATTGCAGCCGTTAAACTTCCCGTCGATTACATCGCCGCCGGTCCGATTTTCGATACGAAAACAAAAGAAAACCACGAAAAGACAGTCGGATTAGACGCGCTGAAAAATATTCGTCGAGAAATCGGTCGTTTTCCGCTGGTCGCTATCGGCGGAATAAATTTGTCGAATTTCCGCGAAGTTTTCGACGCCGGCGCCGATTCGGTCGCAATCATCGGCGATTTGCTTTCCGAACCCGACGAAATTTCTGAAAAGCTGGGAGAATTTTTTTCCAAATCAAACAGCGAATAAAACAAAGTTTATCTAAGTTAAAAAATTACTTGCTTTTTCACCTCAATCTGCGTAAAAATATATATCGATGAAGGCTGACAGGTTTTCCGCCTCTTGAAGCTCAGACTTATTAAATCCCGCCTTTTCAAATTTTTCTCTTTACAGGAGTAATCCAAACAATGAGTTTGCTGGACGTAGCGCCGATTATCGAGCAGATGCTGCTTATTTCCGACAATGTAAGCGACCTTAATTTTTCGACCGGACAAAAACCGCAGATAGAAATTAACGGCAGCCTTTATTCGGCGTCGCCTGCCGGTTTGGGAAAACTGACGGGTTTTCAAACCGAGATGATGGCGATGGCGATTTTGCGCGATAACCCGGAAGCCGCCGCGCAGCTCGCCAAATACGGAACTGCCGATTTGAGCTACAGCATACCGGGAAAATGTCGTTTTCGCGTAAATATTTTTCAGCAGCGCGGCTCGTTTTCAATCGTGATGCGCGTTATACCTTACGGAATTCCGACCTTCGAGACGCTCGGCGTTCCCGCGCAGCTTGCCGAAATGTGCAATCTGCGCACCGGTTTAGTGCTGGTTACAGGTCCGACAGGTTCGGGAAAAAGCTCGACGCTCGCCGCCGTCATCGACCGCATCAACGAGACGAAAAGTTTTCATATCGTAACCATCGAAGACCCGATAGAATTTCTGCATCATCATAAAAAATCGACGATAAACCAGCGCGAAGTCGGCTCGGACACGAAAAATTTCGGCTCGGCTCTGCGCGCCGCGCTGCGGCAAGCGCCGAAAGTAATTCTGGTCGGCGAGATGCGCGACCTTGAAACGGCGGAAATCGCGCTCGAAGCGGCGGAAACCGGACACCTCGTTTTATCGACTCTGCACACGATTGACGCGGCTAAAACGGTTGACCGCATCATCGGAATGTATCCGAAAAACGAGGAAAAAATCATACGTATGCGGCTGGCGCAGACGTTTCGCTATATCGTTTCGCAGCGCCTGATTCCGCGCGCCGACGGCAAAGGACGCGTCGCGGCGGTCGAGATTCTGCGCTCGAATCAGCGAACGCGCGAATACATCGAAAAGGGCGAATCGGACGGCAAAACGCTGCTCGACGCGATGCGCGACGGCGAGCTTGACGGTATGCAGGATTTCGATTCGGTTATCCTGAAAATGATTGAACGGGAAACCATCACGCTCGAAGACGGGCTTTCGTTTGCTACCAATCAAAACAATCTGCTTCTCCAGCTCAACGGTTTGGGCAGCGGCGAAAAATATGCCGACGCCGCGCCGAAATCCGCGCCGCCGATTGCCGCTCCGCCGCCAATCAAAAATCCTAATTCACTTCTCGATATGATTGAATAACAGTGTTCGGGCGTCAGCGGTCAGCGGAAACTGTCAATTGCCGATGCTGAAACCTGACGGCTGATAACTGACTACTTTTATGATAATACGCTGTGATAACTGCTCGGTTTCGCTCCAGCTCGACGAAACGAAAATTCCGAAAGGAAACTTTACGGTGCGCTGTCCGCGCTGTCAAAACCTGATTCGCGTCGCGCCCGGCGCGAACGATAAAATTTCGTCGAGCGTTCAGCAATTAAAGGAAAACGCGCCCGCCGCGGCGGTCAAGGACGGCGCGCGGGAATTTTCGGAAAAAGAATCCGAGTTTCAAATAAACAACGCGCTGCGTTCGCTGCTCTCCGCCTTAAACACTGAAAATAAAAGTTCGGCGGCGAGCGGCGAGGAAAACATAAAACCGCGCCGTGTGCTGCTCTGTCTCGGTCAGACGCGCGATTTGGTGGCGAAAACTCTGGTCGAAGCCGGTTTCAAGGTTTATCTGGCGCAGACGCCGGCGCAGGCAAACGAGCGAATGCGAGAGAGCAAAACCGAAGTTCTTATATTTTCTCCCGATTTTGCAGCCGATTTCGGCGGTGCGGCAATGCTCCAGCAAAAGGTCAACGCGATGTATTCAGTCGAGCGACGACGCTGTTTTTTCGTCTCAATCGAAGACGGCGGCACGACGATGAGCGCCCACGAAGCCTTTCTGCGCAATCTCAATCTGATTGTCAACACTAATGACATCAATCAGCTTCCGATGATTTTGAATCGCGCCTTAAAAGATTTCAACGAGCTCTATCATTACTACAACATCGCCGTCGGCGCGGAAGCGGTTTGATAACGATAAACGGCGAGTTGTGAGCGGTGAGATGCGAATGATAAATTGTAAATCAATAGGTTTTGAGCGGTAAATGTCTTTTCGGTTACAGTCTAACGCTCATAACTCATCGTTAAATTTATGATTCCCTTCTGCAAGTTTCACGGCTTCGGCAACGACTACATTGTTTTCGACGCGGGCGAATTAAAAAACGTTTCTTCCGTCAATGCATTTGCCGAGCGTATTTGTCATCGACATACGGGCATCGGCGGCGACGGCATCGCGGTTCTTGAAAAGCTCGACAATGAAACGGCTGATTTTTCGTGCCGCATAATAAATCCCGACGGCAGCGAAGCCGCGTTTTCCGGCAACGGGACGCGCTGCGCGGTCGCATATCTTTATTACAAAAATCTGTGGCGTGAAAAATCGCTCAAACTCGAAACGAAAAGCGGTGTCAAAACTTATGAGCTTTTAGAGCGAAACGATTCGACATTCTGGTTTCTCGCCGAACTCGGCAAACCCAAATTTGATTTGCCCGACAGCCCGCTTTTAAGGTCGATTACACAATTGAAAGAAAAAGGCGGAGAAGCGGCGGCAATTTCATCTGAAGCAAATTCGTTTTCACTTTTAGTTTCCGGGCTAGGATTGCTTTGCGATTTTGTGTTTGTCGATGTCGGCAATCCGGTTGTCTGTATGTTCGTCAACGATTTTAGCGCGCTCGCCTGGCAGCATATCGGACGTAAAATCGAACAATCCGCAGATGCGTTTCCCGCTAGAACAAACGTCGTTTTCGTGAAAATCATTGACCGCGACAATGTTGAAATAAGAATCTGGGAGCGCGGAGCGGGCGAAACCGCTTCGTCCGGCACTTGCTCGATTGCGGCGGCGGTCGCTTCGGCTTCGGCAGGCAAAACGAATCGTAAAGTCTCGGTTCACGCGCCCGGCGGCACAACCGAAACGGTCTGGCGCGAAACGGACGACGAAATGATGATTACCGGACGCGCCGATTTAGCTTTCTGCGGCGAATATTTTCAATAAGCGCGAAATGTTTCACAAAACGCCGCGAAAACTTTTGCGGTGAATCTCACACGCGCCGTGCGTTTTTAACGCTTCAAAATGCGCTTTCGTGCCGTAGCCGACGTGTTTTGCAAAGCCGTAAACCGGATAAATTTTATCGAGTTCGCGCATTAAGTTGTCGCGGTAGGTTTTGGCGATAATCGAAGCGGCGGCAATCGAGGCGGAAACGGCGTCGCCGTGAATGATGCCTTTTTGCGGAAGTTTTACGTCTCTTAATTCGAGCGCGTCGATGAGCAGAAAATCGGCTGGCGGATTGAGTTTTTCAATTGCCGCTCGCATCGCTTTTTTGGTCGCCTGCAAAATATTTATTTTATCGATTTCGTCGGCTTCGACTTGCCCAATCGCAAAACAAACGGCGTTGGCGCGAATTTCATCGTCGAGTCGCTCACGCGTCTTAGCGGAAAGTTTTTTGGAATCGTTCAAGCCTTCGGGAATCGGTTTCGATAAATCCAGAATGCAAGCCGCCGCGACGACCGCGCCCGCCAGAGAGCCGCGTCCGACTTCATCAACGCCGGCGACAAATTTATAACCGTCGGCGACTGCCTGTTTTTCAAACTCGATTCCGATTTCCATAAGTTAAGAAAATAGGACGCGGACTAACACGGATTCGGCGGGTTGAGACGGATTTTTATAAAATTTATCCGTGCCTATCTGCTTAATCCGCGTTTGTCCGCGTCCTATTCTATTTCAATTTCTAACTTAGCTCTTTAAGTTTCGCGGCGCGAGCAGCGTCTTTGTTGCGCGTGTCGCGTTCGGTAATGCGGGCGGCTTTTCCGCGTAAGTTTCTTAAATAATACAACTTTGCGCGGCGCACTTTACCGCGTCGGGTAACGTCGATGTGGTCGATAACCGTCGCGTTGAGCGGAAAAATACGCTCGACGCCGACGCCGAAGCTGACTTTTCTCACGGTAACAGTTTCGCGGATGCCGCCGTGTTTGCGGGCGATGACGATGCCTTCAAAAACCTGCAAGCGTTCCTTGTTGCCTTCCTGAATGCGAACGTGAACGCGCACGCTGTCGCCCGATTGAAAGTTCGGAACATTGTCGCGTATCTGTAAATTTTCAATTGAATCTAATCGGTTCATAAATCGGTTATCAGTTATCAGTTGTCAGTTGTCAGTTTTTTTGACTGCTAACTGTTGACTGCTAACTGTTTTCTCCTTCTAATAAATCTTGTCTAATCTTTTTCGTTTTTTCTAATGCTTTTTCGGTGCGCCATTTCTCAATCTCAGCGTGATTACCGTTTAATAAAACTTCCGGCACGCGCATTCCGCGAAATTCCGGCGGGCGCGTGTAGTGCTGGCAATCGAGCAAGCCGTTTGAAAATGAATCGTTTTCCGCCGACGTTTCGCTGCCGAGCGCGTTCGGCAAAAGCCTTATAATCGCGTCCGTTATAACAATCGCCGCCGCCTCGCCGCCCGATAAAACGTAATCGCCGATTGAAATTTCGTCGGTTACGAGCGCGTCATTCACACGTTCGTCAACGCCTTCGTAACGCCCGCAAATTAAAATGACGCGCTTTGCATCTGCGGCAAATTCCCGCGCAACCTGCTGTTTGAAAACTCTGCCCTGCGGCGAAAGCAAAACAACGCGCGTTCCCGGCGAATATTTTTCGCGCTCCACAGTTCCGGTTAAATTTTCAATTGCCGCGAAAATCGGCTGGCATTTCAAAACCATTCCGTCGCCGCCGCCGAAAGGACTGTCGTCAACTCTGCGATGTTTATCGTCCGAATATTGGCGTATGTCGTGAATGTTTATCTCGACAATCTGCGCCAGTTTTGCCCGTCGAATAATGCCGAAATCGAAAACTTCGCGGAAGAATTCAGGAAAAATTGTCAAAACATCAATCTTCATCGGCTTTGGCGAATTCGCCGTAATTCTCTTTTGTTATGACGACTTGCCTTTCGCGCCTTTTCGCCTTTGGCGTAAGACTTCAACAGGCAAATTAAAAATGCTGCGGCGGAAACAATCAAAATTACGATAGGCAGATTTTGCGAACTCCAGACGACGCCGTAAAGCACAGCGAAAATCCAGCACAGAATTAAAACGAGACGTTCCAATAATCGCCGCATTTCAAAAATCCAATAAACCTTCGGGCGCGTCGACTTTTATCAGTTTGTTTTCCACGTCAACATCGGTGCAAATCTTTTCGGCGAACGGAATCAGATATTCTTTATCGGCTGATTTAACGACTAAAATTTCCGTGCCGCCGGTTCGCATCAATTCCCGCACAACGCCGAGCGTTTCGCCCTCTAAAGTTTCAACCGCGCAGCCTTCGAGCTGCCAATCGAAAAATTCGCCCGCTTCAAGCTCGACCGCTTCGGTTTCGGGAACGCAAATCTCACAGTCGCGCAAGGTTTCCGCCGTTTCAATCGTGTCGAAACCTTTAAATTTCAAAACGATTTTGTCCTTTTGAAACCAAAATTTTTCGATTTCTATTTCCGAAACTTTTTCGCCGCAAACTGCAAAAACTTTTTCCAGATTTTCAAACCGTTCGGGAAAATCGGTTAAAACCCGCCCGACCATCTCGCCGCGAATCCCGCGCGATTTTGTCAGTTTGGCGATTGCGACCAATTCCATTAGAAGTTTACAGAAAGTTGCAGAGAGTTTACAGGTAGTTTACAGATAGTTTGTAGATTATTTCTAACTCTGCAACTTTCTGTAACTTTCTGTAAACTCTGAAAACTTTTTATTCGACAATATCGAGAACGAAACGCCTGCCCTGTTTTTGTCCGGCGTAGAAAAGCAGACAGCGAATTGCTTTAATCGTTCGTCCTTCGCGCCCGATGATTCTGCCCATATCGTCCGCCGCGACGCGCAATCTTACAACGGTCGCTCTATCATTCGCGTCTTCCGAGACTTCAACCGCATCAGGCTCGCCGACGAGTTTTTTGACGAGTTTTTCGACAGCTTCTTTCATAAATTCAGACAAGCCGGAAAGATTTTTATTACCTGTGATTTCCGGTTTGAAAGTCGATTTTACTCGCTCGCTTCCGGTTTGTTTTCTTCGATTGGCGCGTCTTCCGTTTGGCTTGCTTCGGGTGCTTCGGCAGTTTCCGCTGTTTCAGCCGCTGCTCTTTCAGCTTCGGCTTTTTCAGCGTCAGCCTGCGCTTGTTCGACGCGCTTTGCTTCGGCGGCTTCGGCTTCTACTCTCGCGGCTTCGGCTCGTTTTGCTTCGATTTCGGCTTTTTTAGCTTCGGCTTTGGCTGTTTTTTCCGCTTCCTTTTGCTGCGCTCTTGTCTGAACGGCGACGGCTTTTTCTTCTTCGGTCTGCACCGGATTATGTTTTATCAAGCTGGCAACCGTTTCAGTCGGCTGCGCGCCGACGCCAATCCAATATTCGATGCGGTCGTGCTTCAGCAAAACTTCCGCCGGATTCGTCATCGGATTATACGTGCCGACGTTTTCCAAATATTTCCCGTCGCGCTTCGAGCGCTTTTCCTTTACAACCAAGCGATAGAAAGGTTTTTTCTTCGCGCCCAATCTCATTAAACTGATTCCTAACATATTTTTATAGTTGAGAGTCGAGAGTTTTAGAGTTTCAGAGTAAAAGAAAATTCAAACGAACTCTCAACTCTGAAACTCTCGACTTATTTACGTTTTTTGTGTCTTTTTTTCTTCCTTAATTTCTTCGATAACGAATCTTTCGTTTCGTCGTAACTATTATCAAAATCTTCCTGTCCGCCGTTGCCGCCGAACATTTCGCCTAAACCGCCCATTCCGCCGCCTAATAAACCGCCTAAACCGCCGCCGAGTCCGCCCATCGCTTTGCCGGCGAGTTTGCCGAAAAGTCCGCCGCGATTCATCTGCTGCATCATTTTCTTCATCTGCTCGTATTGACGAATCAGCCCGTTGACATCGGAAATCGTCGAACCCGAACCTTTGGCGATACGCGTTTTGCGGCTGGCGTCGATAATCTTGTGGTCGCGCCGTTCCTGTTTCGTCATCGAATCGATAATCGCTTCGGTGCGCTTCATCTGCGCTTCGACTTCTTCGCTCTGCTCGTCTGAAAGCTGCATTCCGCCCATCATTTGTTCGGGCAGCATTTTCATTATCTTCGACATCGAGCCGAGTTTTTTAAATTGTCCGAGCTGGGCGCGAAAATCTTCGAGCGTAAACTGGTTGCTCGTCATTTTCTCCAACTGCTTCGCCGCTTCGTCTTCGTCAATCTTGCCTTGAACTTCTTCGATAAGCGACAAAACATCGCCCATTCCCAAAATTCTCTGCGCGATTCTATCGGGGTAAAACGGCTCAATCGCGTCGTATTTTTCCCCGACGCCGACGAATTTCACCGGCTGACCGATAACCTGCTTTATGGACAAAGCCGCGCCGCCGCGCGCGTCGCCGTCCATTTTCGTCAAAATTACGCCCGTAATTCCGACTCGTTTATGAAATTCTTCCGCGCTTCTAACCGCGTCCTGTCCGGTCATTGCGTCGGCGACAAATAAAACTTCGACCGGACGAGTTTCCGCCTTGATTTGTTCGAGTTCGACCATCAAATCGTCGTCGATATGCAGACGACCGGCGGTGTCAATCATCAAAGTGTCAAAGCCGGAATCCTGCGCAAAACGCATCGCGCCTCTGACAAGCGTCATCGGGTCGTTCGTTTCCTTGTCCTGATAAACCGGAACGCCGACCGCCGCGCCGACAACCCGCAACTGCTCGCGCGCCGCCGGACGGTAAACGTCAACCGAAACCAGCAGCGGTTTTCGCTCCTGATTTTTCGCCAGCCAATTGGAAACTTTCCCCGTCGAAGTCGTTTTACCCGAACCTTGCAGCCCGACAATCATCACAACATTGGGAATCGCGCGCGTAAAAACCAATCTTGAAGACGTTCCGCCGAAAAGGTCAACTAATTCGTCATAAACAATCTTGACGACCTGCTCGTGCGGCTTCAAATCCTGCCAAACCGCCTGACCTTCCGCCTTCGCCCGCACCGCATCGACAAAATCCTTCGCAACTTTATAATTTACGTCGGCTTCGAGCAGCGCCATCCGAATCTCGCGCAAAGCCGCATCGACGTGTTCGGGCGTCAATTTACCTTCGCCGCGCAGATTCTTCAGCGATTTCTTTAATTTGTCGGATAAAGACTCAAACATATAGATACACTTCAAGCAGTAAAGCCGAAACTATAAATACTAATTGCTGGGCGCGAAAGTGTCAAGAATTGATGTGAGTATTAGATTGAAGCGACAATATGATTGTTTCTAGCTTCTTTCTAATATTTTCTAGGGCTTCTTCCTCAGCTTCAGTATTTCGTCTCTGATTTTCTAAAATACTAATTTGAGTTTTGTAAGATTCAGCTAAGGAATTAAGTGCAGTCAATTCAGATGTTATTTGCAATATTTTTGCTTGTTCTGTTTGCGCGTCAACTGAACGACTTAATTCTTCTCTTGTTAATTCGAGGTCTTTGCTTTGTAAAGCTATAGCCTGTTGTTGTAGGTAAACGGCGTAAATTGCTCCAGCAAAAGCTACTCCTGTAGTTAAAGTTCCGACTGCGCTAAAAACACTAATATAAAAGGTTTTCTCTTCAGTTTTTTCTGTAATGCACTGAAGTATATATACAATGCTTACTCCTAAAAGAACGACTAAAAGCAATAGAAAGAGAATTACCAATATTGATAAAAGAACTAACTCCAAAATGAATTTCCAAATACTCTTCTCCATCTCTGGCAATTTAGCTTCGTCGTCAGAAAATGAATGATGCCTTTTATCAATATCTTTTGTCATCTTTTTTGTCTATTCTTCTTACCTTCTCAAGCATTTTGTCAAATTTTAGCGTATTTGAATGCTCAAAACTTTTTTCACTCCAACTTACGTCCATTTCATTTTCCGCCAAAAGAATTCCTTTTTTTATTTTATCGATTAATTCCTCTGCAGTTCCTTCAAAATTCGTAGGCTGAGATAATTGTTCCTTATAAAAAAACAATATCTTTTTTGTTCTTTCGTCTGGATTACCTTGCAATCCCAAATTTATCACTGCCAAACACGATTCTCTAAAAATTTCATTTTTAGATTCTTTATAGAGTTTTCCAAAAGAAGTGGTTAAACCACCTAAAGACAGATAAAATCTTTCATCTGTCAAACCTTCATTCCGAATGTCGTCAGCAAGTGAAAGAGCATCCAAATACACGCTAAACAGATGATTATTGTAATTTCCTTCGGCAGTACTCCATTCGTAGTAATATGCTCTGTCAGAAACAACTTTTCCAAATGAGTTTCGGAAAGTGTTGACTGCTTTTTTAAGGTCTTCATTTTGTCTATGTAACTTTGATAATTTAACTACGGGAAAAGGATTCCTTTCTTCCAACTTTACAGCTAACTCCCCAAGCTTAATTCCTAATCTCTTTCTTTCGTGTTTGAAAAAAGTTTCGGGCAGTTGGTTCCATTTACTAATTTCATCCTCTAAATTTCCTTCAAAAAAAGTCTTAAGTGCTGATGAATAAAGCGTCGGGTATATATCCTCTTCAAAATCTATGCCGAATGAAGTGGTTTCAAGTATGTTTCTGGCTACTTCGGCTATCGTTCGATGCCTCGTAAGAATATATTTGCTATATTCGCTAACAACAATAGAGGCTTCCTCTCCAAGAGGAACCAAAACATTTCTATTCAACAATGAAACTTCTAAGTTGAGAGATTTTGCTAAAACCTCCTTTGTAAGTATTAAAACATTATCTGAATGCAGAGCAATTATGTAAGAGAAGGCATCTAACAATGTTAAATCATGATTTGTGAATTTTCGTCCACTAAGGCTCACTAGAATTTTTTTAACGTGGTCTTGAATTGCTTCTCCAAAACGAACTTGTAGCATTGCTCCTAAAAAAGAGCCTTCCGCCGGATTATTATACGATTCAGATGTAGATTTTTCGACAAGTGATTTAGCTGCTTCATCAGTAGATTGACCGGCAACTTTTCCAAGTCCTGCTTCACCATAAACTTTCCACGCCTCAACTATTTTTTCGGCATCTGGTAAAGTAAGACCGCGAATTTTAGTTTCTTCCAAAACGGTAACTACATCTCGCCAGTTCAACAAATCAGCTTTTTCACTTTTCCAATCAGTATCTCTACAACATAACAAAAACTGAATTTTGTTTTTATTTCTGTCCTTTAATAATTGAGCGGCATCAAAAATATCATTGTAAACTCGGTCTACCTCATCGGAAACTATAAGCCAAGAACCCTTTGACTTATTAGCTATTTCTTTTATAAAAGATATGTCTAATTTTGCATTAAAATCTTCACGCCAAAGAATAGTGTCGTAGCTATTTTGTAATGATAGCTGACTAACAACTTGACGTAGAACGGTTGATTTTCCTTCTCCGCCCGCTCCCAAAATTAAATTTATTTGTCTGCGCTTAATTCTTTGAGCTTCTAACAAGGAATCGCAAATATCATCTACAATTTTCCTCTGTGGAATATTTTTAGATATTGCTTCCTTCCAACTCGGTGACTGTCCGTCGAAATATGCTACCGCCTCTTCGAGAGACAATTCTCCACGGAATGGCGCGAGAAATTCTTCGTCAATATATTCCCACCCATCAGGTTTTTTAATCCTAGTCTCAGAAGGTTTTCCCATATGTATTTTGCGAACAATGATTTTTAGGCTTTTAATTTAGCATATTTTTTAGTTGATGAATCAATACATTATGTATGTTCCTTCAGTGCCTTTTCAATCGCGTTGCAAACGTCTATGACTTTAACACACAAAATACATTTCGGATTTTCCGAGCCTTTAGCAATTTCAGCTAGCGCGTGATTGCACTTCTCCGGCGCATAAACGATTTCGTTCGGCGCGTTTGTCCAAGGTCGCCAATGATTAAAATTTGACGCGCCGAAAATAACGACCGTCGGCGTGTTCACAGCCGCCGCAATGTGCGCGACGCCCGAATCGTTGCCGATGAAGATTTTAGCGCGCGAAGCGAGAGCTTTGATTTCAGGCAAAGTTAAATGTGTAAAGCCGTGAAAAATCGTCTTCGTCTTTTCGCTTAATTCTTTGATGATATTTTCTTCGTTCGGCGCGGCAACGGCGACGGAACAAATTCCCCGCGCGTCGAGGTAATCTATCACTTTCGCAAAATTTTCCGCCGACCAGCGTTTCGTTTCAAACGCCGCCGCCGGATGAATCAAAGCGATTTTCTCTTCGTCGATTCCGTAAACGTGCAGAAACAAATCCATCTCTTCCGCTTCTTTTTCGCTGATGATTAAACGGCTTTTCGGTTCGTCCGCAACCGGAACGCCGACGAAACCTAAAAGGGCGAGCTGCTGTTCGGCGGAATGCGTAATTTTTTTCCCCCAGAAATCGGACGACGAAGAAAGCAGATGATTGTATAGAAAATTGTATTGATAATTCTTAAAACCGACGCGATGCCGCGCGCCCGAAGCGCGGACGAAAAACGTCGCCGTCGTTCCGCCGTGCAGATTGAAAGCGACATCGTATTTTGTTTCACGAAGCGACAATGCAACCGCCGAACGCCAGAAAAGCAAATCTTTCCTCGACATTTTGTCTTTATCAACCGGAACGGAATTTTTTGTCGGAACAGCGATGACGTTATCGACCGCGTCGAAATCTTCGAGCAGCGGCGCGACCCAATCTTCAAGCAGAATATCAATTTGCGCTTCGGGCAAAAATCTCCGCAAAGCGATTAAAGACGGCGTTGACAAAACCGTATCGCCAATCGAGCGCAGGCGCACGACGAGAACGCGTTTAACTTTTGTCCAATCTATTTGCGAAGCGGCGACAGGGCGACGCGGCGACGCGGTGAGATTGAGTTCGGTTTGAGAAAGTAAATTAGACATTATCGGAAAGTAAGAATATAACCACGAAGTTACACGAAGAACACACGAAGTTAATATGAAAATATTTAGAAAATCAATAAAAAAAATGACTTTAATATTTATTAAATCGTAGATTTTGTAGACAATTCTCTTCGTGAAATCTTCGTGTAGCTTCGTGGTTTATTATTTCCAATAATATCTATTATCTTCTCCGCGTCTCCTTTTCTCCGTGTCTCCCTTTCTCATCTATTTTTCCGTCTTCGCTTCTTCGACAAGCATCACGGGAATTTCGTCGCGTATCGGATAGACGAGCGCGCATTCGGGATTCGCGCATTTCAAACCGCTTTGGTCAGGCTTAATTTCAACCTTCGATTTGCATTTCGGACAGCGCAGAATTTCAAGAAGTTCGGGACTGATTGCCATAATTTTCTCCAAATATTTTTACAAATCCATTTTATTACGATTACGAAACAGAACAAAGTTAAAGGGCAAGAGATTTTAATTCTATTGCCCTTTTCACTTTCCGCTTTTCGCTTTTCACTAGACTTCAGTTTTCGTGCCGCATTCGGGACAAAATTTCGCGCCGGGAGCGAGTTCCGCCTGACAGTTTGAACATTTCTGTTTTTCCTGCGTCGCGCCGCATTCCGAGCAGAATTTCGCGCCTTCGCGCAGTTCCGCGCCGCATTTGACGCACGGAACTTCCGAGACTTCCATTTTCGCGCCGCAGTCGGAACAGAATTTTATGCCCGTTTGGTTCGGCTTGCCGCAGTTCGGACACGGAACGGTTTGCGTCGAAGATTGTCCGCCGCCTTGCTGCTGTTGCTGTCCCTGATTTCCGCCGCCGAAAGCGTTCGCCATTTGATTGCCGACGGCAAAGCCCGCGCCTAAACTCGCGCCCAATCCAGCGCCGCCGCCTTCATTTTGCGCCGCATCGCGCAGCGCGTCGGCAGCTTGAAATTTCATATACTGGTCAACATTTCCAATCGCGCCCATCGAAGAACGCTTATCGAGCGCCGCTTCGACTTCTTCGGGCAGAGAAATATTTTCGATGTAAAATTTCGTAACTTCCAAGCCATAAGTTTTGAAATCCTCGTTGATTTTGGCTCTGATAACTTCGCCTAATTCCTTGTATTGCGCGGCTAAATCTAGCGCCGGAATTTTCATTTCGCCGATGGCGTCGGAAAATTCGGAGACGATGGCGCGCTTTAATTGCTCGTCGATGTCTTCGGTTTGAAAATGAGCATTCGTTCCGGCGACCTGCGAAATAAATTCCCGCGGTTCGCCGACGCGCATCGAATACGCGCCGAACGCGCGCAGGCGAACAACGCCGAAATCGTTGTCGCGCAGCATAATCGGATTCGCCGTTCCCCATTTCATATCGGTGAACTGTTTCGTGTTGACAAAATAAACTTCCGATTTGAAAGGCGAACTGAAACCGAACTTCCACGCGCCCAACTTCGACAAAACCGGCGTATTTCCGCCGTCAATCGTGTATCGTCCGGGCGCGAATACGTCGGCAACCTGTCCTTCAAAAACAAAAACCGCCGCCTGCGATTCTCTGACGATAAGCTGCGCGCCGTTTTTTATTTCCTGTCCGGCGACCGGAAAACGATAAAGTATCGTGTCTTTTGAGTCGTCGAGCCATTCGATAACCTCGATAAACTGCCCCAATGCCGCTTCTTTAACTTTGTCGAAAATGCTCATTTTTGTAATTTTCCTCCGCTTTTTCTAACGATAAATATTACACAAAGTTCAAATAAATGGAAGTTTTGCTTTTGTCGTTCATTCTCGCCGCTGCCGATGCGAAAATCTCCAGACGGCTTTGCGGGAAAGCGCAGACATTAGCTGACACGGTAATATTTTACCTGTTTCGCCGCGTCGAAAATTTGTATAAACAGAGCAGTAAAATCACAGTCAGACCGCTCGCGCAGTCGAGCATCACGTCGAACGGCGAACTGGTGCGCGCCGGATTGAAACTTTGATTATATTCGTCGATTGACGCAATCAGAAAAACGGTCAGAAAAGCGAAAACGAACCAGTATTTTTGCAGAGTTTCGATTGAAGAAGTCCAAAACGCCCGCGACGCAAAAAAAGCCAGCGCGCCGTATTCGGTAAAATGCGCGCATTTGCGGATAAACGCGTGATAAATAACAAGTGTTTCTTCCGTCGTATTCGGAAAAAGAAAATGCAGCAGAGGTCGAATAAAGCGCGATGTTTCCGACATCGACGCGCTGCCGGTCGATGCAAAAAGCACAATTCCCGCCCACAAAACAAGCGGCGCGTAGCGAAACATTCGCCCGCGCCAATCTTTCTTTTGCAATAGTTCATTGACCATCGGAAATTAAAGTTTTCGGCAATAATTTTTCAGCCGACAAAAAAAAACGAATTACGAGATTAAAATTTTAATTTCGTAATTCGTAATTTCGTAATTCGTAATTTTTTAAGCCGCAGCAGCAGCGCCCGAAACAACTTCGATGATTTCTTTGGTAATCGCCGCCTGCCGAATGCGGTTCATATTCAAAGTTAAAGTGTCGATTAGTTCCCCGGCGTTTTTCGACGCGCTGTCCATCGCCGTCATCCGCGCGCCCTGTTCAGAGGCGACCGATTCGAGCATCGCGCGGTAGACCTGCGTTTCGACTTGTTTCGGCAGTAATCTGCCGAAAATCTCGCTCGCCGGCTGCTCGTAAATATATTCGGCTTGCGCGCCGCTCGTCGGCGTTTCGGTTTCCTGATTTTCGAGACGCGGAATCGGAAGCAATTGCCGGACGCGGATTTCCTGCGCGATGACTGATTTAAACTCGGTAAAAACGATGAAAACTTTATCCAATGTTTCGTCTTCGGTAAAGGTTTTGATAATTCTTCCGGCAATCGCCAGCGCATCGTTATGTTCGACGCGCCCGCCGCCGGTCAGACCGACATATTCTTCGACAATTGTCATCTGGCGGCGCTTGAAAAAATCGCGTCCTTTGCGTCCGATTGGAATCATCTCGGTTTGTTTTCCGGCGTTTTCGCGTAGAAAATTCTGCGCCGTCTTCATCAGATTAGTGTTGAAACCGCCGCACAAACCTTTGTCCGCCGTGACAAAGACGAGCAAATATTTCTCGTCGCCGCGCGCATCAAGTAAAGGATGTGAAAAATCGTCGCCGATGCGCGTGCTTAAACCGCTCAAAACTTCAGTCATTTTAACGGCAAACGGACGCGCCGCCGTTACGCGGTCGGTTGCGCGCTTGAGCTTTGCCGCCGCGACCATTTTCATCGCTTTGGTTATCTGTTGCGTATTTTTGACGGATTTAATCCGCCGCCGCATATCTAAAAGACTTGCCATAAATTTTCGTATTTACCTGCCTTCCAAAAACTCGTCAATCGTCAATTTTATGTCGTCCGCGATTTTTCTTAACAGATTCGGCGAAATACCTCTGCCTTGATGAACGGGAACAGTTGTAAATCTGCCGTCGGCACGGCGAAATTGTTTATGTGAGCCGCGTTGCCGAATTTCCGTAAAACCGAGATTTTCTAATATTTTTATAACTTCTCGTGATTTTAAAACGGGAATATTTCCATATCAATTCAAAGAAACTGTTTGAATTCCGAAAAATTCGGTTTCAAGTTGCGGTTCGCCGTCTTCGAGAAGCATTTCGATAACTTCACGAAGATTGCCGTTTAACTCGTCAAGCGTTTCGCCCTGTGAATGCGCGCCCGGAAAACCCGGAACATAGCCGACAAACAAATTCGTTTCGGTGCATCTTTCCACAACGGCGGTGAAATTATGAGTTTTCATAAAATTAAGCGTTTGCCACTGCCGTTCTCGCAGCGGCACTCCAGCGCGTCGATTTAAAATCTTCGACCGCCTCGCGCATCGAGTTTTTTAAATCGTCGTCGATTGATTTTTTATCCCGAATCGTATTTAAAACCGTCGGGTGCGAGCCTTCGACAAAGCTGAAAAGCTCGTCTTCAAAGCGTTTCAAATCGGCGACTTCGATGTCGTCCGCCAAACCGTTTGAAACCGTCCAGATGATAAAAACCTGTTTTTCGACCGCCATCGGCTGATACTGCGGCTGTTTCAGAATTTCCGTCAGGCGGCGTCCGCGCTCCAACTGGTTTTGCGTCGATTTGTCCAAATCCGAACCGAATTGAGCAAACGCGGCAAGCTCGCGGAATTGCGCCAAATCGATTCGCAGAGTTCCGGCAACCTGTTTCATTGCTTTGATTTGCGCCGAACCGCCGACGCGGGAAACCGAGTTTCCGACGTTAATCGCCGGGCGAACGCCGGAGTTGAACAAATCGCTTTCCAAAAAGATTTGTCCGTCGGTAATCGAAATCACGTTCGTCGGAATGTAAGCCGAAATATCGCCCGCCTGCGTTTCGATAATCGGCAGACTCGTTAAACTTCCGCCGCCGCGCGCGTCCGACATTTTCGCGGCGCGTTCGAGCAGACGCGAGTGAAGATAAAATACGTCGCCCGGATATGCTTCGCGTCCCGGCGGTCGTCTTAAAAGCAGAGAAATTTCACGATACGCCGCCGCCTGTTTCGATAAATCGTCGTAAATGGTCAACGCGTGGCGTCCGTTATCGCGAAAAAATTCGCCGATTGAAACGCCCGTGTAAGGCGCTAAATACTGCATCGCCGCCGGGTCTGAAGCCGAAGCCGAAACAACGATTGTATAATCCATCGCGCCCGAATCTTCGAGGCGTTTGACAACCTGCGCAACCGTTGACGCTTTCTGCCCGATAGCAACATAAACGCAGATAACGTCTTTGCCTTTCTGGTTGATAATAGCATCGATGGCGACGGCGGTTTTTCCCGTCTGGCGGTCGCCGATAATCAGCTCGCGCTGTCCGCGCCCAATCGGAACCATCGCGTCAATCGCTTTTAAGCCGGTCTGCATCGGCTCTTTAACCGGCTGGCGGTCAATAATTCCCGGCGCGATTCGCTCAATCGGATTAAATTCGCTCGTCAAAATTTCGCCTTTGCCGTCAATCGGATTTCCCAGCGCATCGACCACGCGCCCAATCATCGCGTCGCCGACGGGAACGGACATAATGCGCCCGGTGCGTTTGACTTCGTCGCCTTCCTTAATTTTCTGGAAATCGCCGAACAAAACCGCGCCGACTTTATCTTCTTCAAGGTTTAAGGCGAGACCGCGAACGTCGTGCGGAAATTCGATAAGCTCGCCCGCCATTACTTTTTCAAGCCCGTGAATTTCAGCGATTCCGTCGCCGACCTTGATAACCGTTCCGACTTCGGAGACGGTCATATTCGTGTCGAAATTTTCAATCTGTGAACGGATAATTTCGTTTATCTCGTTGGCTTTTATTGCTTCCATATTTTTGTTGTGAATTGTGAACGATAAAACGATAAATTGTAAATAGTGAATTAGGAAAATTCACCGTTTACGACTTAATCATTTGCTGTTTCAAATTTTCTAACTGTGTTTTGACCGAACCGTCATAAACAGTTGAGCCGATACGAGTAACGACGCCGCCGATAATTGTTTCGTCCATCGTAAAGCTCGGACTGACGCGCTTTCCGGTCATTTTTTCGAGGTTCGCCTGAATTTCGCTCTGCTGCGCCGCCGACAGCGGACGCGCCGATATAATCCGCGCCGAAACAAAACCGCTTCTCTCTTCCAAAACGCTCGAAAACTTTTCGTTGATTTGAGCGATGTCGGTCAGGCGACCGTTTCTCAGGAGAACGCGCAGAAAGTTGGCGGTGGTCTTTGTCGGCTGCGCTCTTTCGATTAAACTTTCGAGAACTTTTTCCTTATTTTCCTGCTGAATCGACGGATTATTAAAAACTTCGAGCAGTTCGGGATTGGAAACTATCATTGTTTCCCACTGCCGTAGTTCGGTCTGAATATTATTTGTATCGCCGGTTTTCGCAACGACATCAGCCAGCGCGGAGGCATACCGGCGGGCGACGGTTTCAACGCTCATACTTAGCTTAAACCTCCGATTGACTGAATGTTGGCGCGAACCAGCTGCGCGTCCGCTTCGGGGTTGATTTCCCGTCTGATTTTTTCTTCCGCCAGACGAATGCTTTCTTCGGCGGAAAACCGTCGCAATTGAAGACGCGCCTGTTTCGAGGTCAATTCGACTTCGCTCTGTGCCTGCTCGCGCATTTTTTTGATTTCAAATTCGGTCTGCGCCGCGATGCGCAATTTTTCGGCGTTCGCTTCTATCTCTGCTTTTTGGCGAATGTCCGCCGCTTCCGCTTCGAGCCGCGCAAGTTTCGCTTCGGTTTCGGTCAATTTCGCCAACGCCGACTGTCTTTCTTCTTCGGCGCGAATCAATTCGGCGCGAATCGTCTCGCGTTTCGCCTTAAAAGCGCCGCTCAAAGGTTTTCTCAACAGATAAACCAGCAGCGCGACAAAAATCGCGAGATTGAAAAACTTCCACGCCTCAAAGCCCGGATAACTCAAAACCGGCGCGCCGTGTTCGTGCCACCAGCCGGAAAAACCGCCGCTGCCAGCGTCCGCGCCTTCGGCGGCGAAAATTAAAATAAAGCTAAATAAAAAAGCTAACATAAAAAATTAGGTTTCAGGTTTCAGGTTTCAGAGAATCAGGAAAAGAAAATCTCCTTCCCTAATACTGAAACTCAATCCCTAAATTCTATTTCCCAAAATACTCGAACTGATTTTTGCCGCCATTTGCTCGGCGTCGCGGGCGATTACCGTTTTTGCTTCCGCCGCCTGTCTGGTCAATTCCGCCTTTTCTCGAACGATTGTCTGCTCGGTTTCGGTTTTGACAACTTCAATTTCGGCTTGCCGTCGGCTCAGAGCGGCGTTTCTTTCCCGTTCAATCAGCTCGTAACTCTTAGAACGCGCGTCGAGCATCGCCGCCTTGTAACCGGAGTTTTTTTCTTCGACAGAGCGCAAAATCTGCTCGGCTTCACCAAACCTGCCGCCTTTATTTTTCTCGCGCGATTGGATAACGCGGTTAATCGGGCGGAAAAACGTTCGGTTCAGCAGCCAAATCATCAGCAGAATCAGCGCGATATGAATAAAGATTGTGCCATCAGGCACAAGCTGAACGTCGGCAAAGGCTAGAAAAAACATAATTCTCGAATCGGCTTGAATTTTATATAAATTGATTACTTATAAACAGACGCGAATTTGTCTGCCAAGTTAAAAGAAATAAGAATAACACGCGCCCGTTTTGACGGTCAAGCAAGCCCGAAAGCCGCGTCGTTTTGTAAAATTTATAAAAATATTCCGCGCAAACCTTGACAGTTTTTCGTCGAAACGCTTAAGTTAATCAACCGATAATTTCCTTCGGAGGCGAATCCGTTCTGGTGAACGGCGCGGTCTTCAAAACCGTCTGCGAGGTTGTGAGAGCAGTCTCGGGTGAGTTCGATTCTCACACGCCTCCGCCAAAATTTCTTCAAATATGAAAACCTGGATTTCGCTAAATATGACGCCGCAAATCGGACCGCGAGCAGCGACGAAACTGCTCGAAAAATTCGGCTCGGCGGAAAATGTTTTTCACGCGACGCGGCGCGAACTCGAATCTCTGCGTTTAAAAGCCGAAAGCGTCGAAAGCATTTTGAAGCGCGAATTTCACGATAAGGCTGAGCAAGAATTATCAAAGGTCAGAGAAATCGGCGGCGATGTTTTGAATCTGGACGACGGCAGTTATCCTTATTTATTACGCGAAATTTCAGACCCGCCGATTACGCTTTATGTGAAAGGCGCGTGGCAGGCGTGTTTCGACGCGCCGTGCGTGGCGCTCGTCGGCTCGCGGCGCTGTTCAACTTACGGCGAAAATGCGTCCGAAATGTTGTCGCGTGATTTAGCGGCAAACGGCGTCTGCATAGTTTCGGGTTTGGCGCGCGGAATCGACACGGCGGCGCATCGCGGCGCACTTCGCGGCAAAGGCAGAACCGTTGCTGTTTTAGGAACTGGAATCGGGCAGGTTTATCCGAAGGAAAACGCGAAATTGGTTGATGAGATTCTAGCGAACGGCGGCGCGATTGTTTCGCAATTTCCGCTGGAAACGCCGCCGATACCGGAAAATTTCCCGTATCGCAATCGTATTATTTCCGGCTTGAGTTACGGAGTTTTGATTGTCGAAGCGTCCGAGCGAAGCGGTTCTTTAATCACGGCGCGGCTGGCGATGGAGCAAAATCGCGAAGTTTTAGCCGTTCCGGGAAATATCACATCGAAAAATTCTTTCGGCACGAATTATCTAATCAAAGACGGCGCGAAATTAGTTCAGCAGTGGCAGGACGTTGTTTCGGAATTGCCGCAGGAAATTTCCGCCGCGATTCTGCCGCCGAAAATCGAAAAGGAAACCGGCAAACAATCGGCGCAGCAAAAACTCGCGCCCGCCGATTTAAGCGAAACGGAGCGTCGTATTTGGAATCTGCTTTCGCCCGACGAACCCGCGCACGTCGATTATCTATTGGAAAAAAGCGAGCTTTCGTTCGGCGATTTATCGACCGCGCTGCTTGCTTTGGATATGAAGGAATTGATTCGGGAGTTTGCGGGAAAGCGTTACGCTCGGAAGATTTAGCTTTGAAAGAATTTTTACCGCAGAGACGCGGAGTTTGCGCGGAGAACGCGGAGAAATTCTCAGCGCAACTCGGCGCTTTCTCTGCGCCTCTGCGGTAAAAATTCTTAATCGGCAACCCGTCTTCAAATATAACTCTGGCAACCAAAGATAAGTTTTTATCTTCCGAACAACGAAAGTTTTTCAGGAAAATTTAAGAAGCGAATTTTCGAGCCGCGAATTTTGCAAGCATTGACACGGGACAAATTTAATGTCTTATTCTATTGTTTGATTCGCGGCGCAATAGTCTGTAAAAGAAGTAGAAAAAGAAAATGGCAAAAAATCTCGTCATCGTCGAATCGCCCGCAAAGGCGAAAACAATCAACAAATATCTCGGCAGCGATTACAAAGTTCTCGCCTCAATCGGGCATATCAAGGATTTGCCGTCCAAAGGTCTGGGCGTCGATATTGAAAATAATTTCGAGCCGACTTATGAAATAATTCCAGCAAAAGGTAAAAGACCGGGGAAACAAAAAGTAGTTGCCGAGTTGAAAAAAGCGGCGAAGGAAGCGGAAGTAATTTATCTGGCTGCCGACCCTGACCGCGAAGGCGAAGCGATTTGCCAACATCTTGCCGAAGAAATAATACCAAAACGTCCGGCAAAACCTTTTTATCGCGTGATGTTTAACGAAATCACGAAAAACGCGATTAAGGACGCCTTTAAAGAACCGAAACAAATCAATAAAGATTTGGTTGACGCACAGCAGACGCGCCGAATTCTTGATAGATTAGTCGGCTACAAAGTTTCGCCACTTTTGTGGAAAAACATTGGCGGCAAACTTTCTGCGGGACGAGTTCAAACAGTTGCGGTTCGATTGGTTGTCGAACGCGAGCGCGAAATCGAAGCGTTTAAACAAACCGAATATTGGACAATTGCCGCCAATGTCGCCGCGAAACTGCCGCCGAATTTCGATGCCAGACTTTATAAAATAGAAGACAAAACGCTGAAAACCGGAAGTTTTGAACAGGATTTGAAAAAGTCGGAAGTTCATATAAAAGAAGAAAAACAGGCGAAAGATATAGTTGCCGAAGCCGAAAAAGAAAATTTTACGGTCGATTCGGTAACGACGAAAGAGCGGAAACGCCACGCGACGCCGCCGTTTATCACTTCAAAGTTACAGCAGGAAGCGGCGCGCAAACTCGGTTTTTCGGTCAAGCGCACGATGACGACGGCGCAGAAATTATACGAAGGCATCGAAATCGGCAAAGAAGGCTTGGTCGGACTTATAACTTATATGCGCTCGGATTCGACGCGCGTTTCCGACACGGCTCTGGCGGAAGTTCGCGGCTTTATCGGCGGCGAATACGGCAATGATTATCTGCCGGAAAAACCGAATTTTTACAAATCGAAAAAAGGCGCTCAAGACGCGCACGAAGCGATTCGACCGACCGACGCCAACCGCGCGCCGGAAAGTTTGCGAAACCAGTTAAACGCCGACGAATTTAAACTTTATCGCTTAATCTGGCAGAGATTCGTCGCTTCGCAAATGACATCGGCGATTTTCGACCAGACGACAATCGATATAAAAGCCGGACGTTTTATGTTTCGCGCTTCGGGTTCTGTGCAGAAATTCGACGGATTCTTGAAGGTTTATCAGGAAGGACGCGACGAAAAACCGGCGGAAGATGAAGACGACGAAGAAAAGAATTTGCCGCAGGTTGAGAAAGGAGAGCAGTTAAAATTAAATAAAATCACGCCGGAACAGCATTTTACCGAGCCGCCGCCGCGCTATTCCGAAGCGACGCTGGTCAAAGTTTTGGAAGAAAAAGGCATCGGCAGACCTTCGACTTATGCGGCGATTATGACGACGATTGAAGCCCGCGAATACGTCGAAAAACTCGAAGGACGTTTTCACCCGACGGGTTTGGGTATGACCGTCAACGATTTGCTTGTCGAAAGTTTTAAGGAACTTTTCGATACGGCATACACGGCGCAGATGGAAACGGCGCTCGACGAAATCGAAGACGGCAAACTCAATTGGCGAACGGCTCTACACGGCTTTTACGATAAATTTTCCGTCGATTTGAAAAACGCCGAAGTCGCCATCAAAGATAAAAAGCAAAGCTCGATTCCGACCGACGAGATATGCGACAAATGCGGCGCGGGAATGGTTATCAAATTCGGACGTTTCGGACAGTATTTAGCCTGCTCGAATTACCCGGAATGCAAAACGACGCGCGAAGTTGCGAAAAAATCGGCGAGCGGCGAAAACGCGGCGGAAAACGGCGAAGCGCCAGCCGAAGAAATTGCCGCCTGCGAATTATGCGGCAAAGATATGGCTCTGAAGCGCGGACGATTCGGCACGTTTTACGGCTGCACCGGTTATCCCGACTGCAAAAATATTCGCAAAATCGACAAAAAAAGCGGCGCGGCGACGACCGTTGCGCCGCCGGTTCAATTGGACGAAAAATGTCCGGTTGACGGCGCAAACCTGGTGATTCGCACCGGACGTTTCGGCGAATTCACATCGTGCGCTAATTACCCGAAATGCAAATATATCAAGCGCGATACTTTGGGAATCGCCTGTCCGAAATGCAAAGACGGCGAAATTGCCGTTAAAAAATCCAAGCGCGGAAAAGCCTTTTACGGCTGCACCAATTATCCGAAATGCGACGCCGTTTACTGGGACAAACCCGTTCCTATTCCTTGTCCGAACGGCAACGCGCCGTTTCTTCTTGAGAAGACTACCAAGAAAGAAGGCACGATTCGCTATTGCCAAACCGAAGGCTGTGATTATAAAATTGCCGTCGGCGAAGATTTAACACAGAATTCAGACCAGAGCGCGAACGCTCCGGCGGCGATTGGTTAATTTCGGATGAACGAAAACATCGAGTTTCTACAGGCATTTCTGAAAAATCCGGCAAAAGTCGGCGCAATCGCGCCGTCGTCGCCGGAACTGGCGCAGAAAATGATTGAAAATATCGCGCCGGACGAAAATAGTATCATTCTCGAACTCGGCGTCGGCACGGGCGCGATTACGAAATTTCTTCAGGAAATCGTGCCGAATAAAGAATCTTATCTCGGCATCGAACTCGACCGCGATTTAGTCAAAAATCTCAAAAAAAATTATCCCGGCTTAAAAATAGTGCGCGGAAACGCGTGCGACGTTTTTTCGATTCATCAAAAAAGCAGTTTAGGGAAAGTCGGATTTATAATCTGCTGTCTGCCGTTCGTCTCGATTCCGAACGATGTCGGCGAAAAAATCCTGCTGCAAGCCGATAAGTTTATGGAGAAAGGCTGCACGTTCCGCACGTTTCAATACGCGCACGGCTACTATTTTCCTTCCGCCATCAAGCTCCGCGAACATATGCGCGACCGTTACGGAAAAGCGCAGAAAAGCCCGCTGATTATGAAAAATATGCCGCCCGCTTACACGCTGACGTGGAAAACTTCGGCTTAAAAGTAAGCGATGAGTTGTAAGCGGCGAATGTAAGAAAAATTCTTTCACTCGCAGTTTATCGTTTATAACTTATCCGCTAAATTTGAAACTTATTTCAAATTTTCGCTCTGTAATCTGTAAAACTTTTCATTTCTAAAGTTAAAAATCAAAATTCCAGTAGAAACCAGACGATGTTACGACGCAAATTATTGAGCGGCGTTTATATGCAGAGCAATCCATTGGCGCGCGAGGATATGAAACAGGCGGCGACCGTTATGGCGGCATTTGTTTATCAAACGGCGATGATGGACGAAAAAATTCCGCGCAAACCGATGAAATAAGTAAATTTCAAAACATCAACGCAAAAAAAATGTAGTGGCGACGGCTCGTCCCTACATTTTTTTCCGTTCTAATTTTCAGGTAATCGCATTTGCCAATCGAAAATCCAAAATCTAAAATCTAAAATTCGACTATGTATCCACAAGGCAATTTATTTATACCGGCGTCGCACGGGCAATTGGAAGCGATTTTGAAAGAACCGACGACTGCGCCGAAAGGCGTCGCGCTGGTTTGTCATCCGCATCCGCTTGGGCAAGGAACGATGCACAACAAAGTCGTCTATCGCGCCGCCGCCGGTTTATTGGAAGCCGGACTTGTAACTTTACGGTTTAATTTTCGCTCTGTCGGAAACAGTTCGGGCGCGCACGACGACGGACGCGGCGAAAAACAGGACGTAACGGACGCGCTCGATTATTTGAGCGAAAATTATCCGAATCTGGAAACGACGCTCGCCGGATTTTCCTTCGGCTCACGCGTCGGAACGGAAGTAGCCTTAAATGATGAAAGAATAATTCGCTTAATCAGCATCGGAACGCCTGTCGATAAATACGATTTTTCTTACTTAAAAACGTGCCGCAAACCGATTCTTTTCGTTCACGGCGATTCGGACGAGTTCGGAAAAGTTGAAAAGTTGAAATCGCTTGTCGCCGAAGTTTCGGAAAACACGGACACAAAACTCGTCGTATTTGGAAATTGCGGGCATTTTTTCGATAAACACCTTAACGAATTAAAAGACGCGATTCGAGATTGGACGATTTCAAAAATGTAAAACGGAAAATGGAAAATGGAAAATAAAATCGAAGAAAACAAAGATGCGAAAAACAAGAGTGAAGAAACCGAAACTCTCAACGACAAACCGAAAATTCACGCCGACGCCGCGATTCGCATCACGATGATGCCGCGCGACACCAACGCGCACGGAACGGTTTTCGGCGGCATAATTTTAAGCTATATCGACGTTGCCGGCGGCGTCGAAGCGGTTCGCCACACGCATCACGACCGTTTTGTAACCGTCGCGATGCGCGAAATTATTTTTCTCCAGCCGGTTTTCATCGGCGATTTGGTCAGCTTTTACGCCGAAACCGTCAAAGTCGGCTCGACTTCAATCACGATAAAAGTCGTCGTCGAAGCCGAACGCTTCGGTAATCACGGTCAAACCGTGCGCGTAACCGAAGCCGACGTAACTTATGTTGCGATAAATCAATACCGCGAGAAAGTAAAAATCGGGAAATGAGTTTTCAGGAAGTTGCAGAGTTGCAGGAAGTTGCGGAGTTGAAGACAATTTAATGAAGTTATGGCGAAGTTTAGTAAGTTTGAAGAAATTCAGGCGTGGCAGAAAGCGCGTGATGTGGCTTTGCTGATTTATAAAATCACCGCTGATGAACATTTCGCAAAAGACTGGGGATTAAAAGACCAGATACGCCGCGCCTCGGTTTCGATTATGGCGAATATCGCCGAAGGACACGGACGAAGAACAAACGTTGAATTTGCTAACTTTCTAAACATTGCCCGCGGTTCAGCCGCCGAAGTCCAATCGCATCTTTACGTCGCGCTCGGCTTAAACTACATAACCAAAGATGATTTTGAGAAGCTCTACCAGGCATTAACCGAAATTTCCCGTATGACTTTATCTTTGGCGCAATATCTACGAACAACCGAGAAATAACTTCCTAAAACTATCTGTAACTTCCTGCAACTTTCTGTAACTTCCTGAAAACTATTATGAATACCTGGAAACTCGAAGTCGAATACGAAGGAACGCGCTATCGCGGCTGGCAGATTCAGCACAACTCCAAAACCGTGCAGGGCGAATTGACGCAAGCCGTCCGGCAAATTTTTGAAGCGCGAGCGGAAGTTTTCGGCGCGGGCAGAACCGACGCCGGAGTTCACGCGCTCCGGCAAATCGTTCATTTGAAAGTCGCCGAATTAAAAACAAATGTAACGCCGCGCCAGATTCAATTTGCCTTGAACGACATTTTGCCGCACGACATAAATATTATAAAAGTCCAGAACGCCGCCGAGAATTTTCACGCGCGACACGACGCCGTTGCGCGTTATTACGTTTACCAAATTTCGACCCGAAGAACGGCGTTTGCGAAAAATTTCGTCTGGTGGATAAAAGATAATCTGGACGCCAAAGTGATGCAGGAAGCGTCAAAAATGCTCGTCGGACGACATAATTTCCGTTCTTTTTGCGAAGTCGAAAGCGAGCGCGATTCAACCGTTGTTTCTGTTGAACGCGCCGAAGTCTTCACCGACGGCGATTTGATTTGTTTTCGCATCGGCGCGAGTCATTTTTTATGGAAAATGGTTCGCCGAATCGTCGGAATGCTGGCGGAAGTCGGGCGCGGAAATTTAAGCTGCGACGGTTTTCAAAGGCTTTTAAAGTTCCCTTCAAACGCGCCCGCTAAATTCACCGCGCCGCCGTCGGGTTTATTTCTTGAAAAAGTTTTATACAAAGGCGACGACGCGCCCGTTAAAATGCAGGCGGTTTTCCCGATTGATTGATTGAAAAAATTTTCCTGCGGCGGCGGTGCTGAAATTTCTGCAACTTGCTTTTCACACGCGGTTTATGACAAATTCAAAGGTATAAATTTTTTGGAGAAAATTATGGCAGCAATATTGGAACAAACTTTTAAGGTAACGGCGGAAGCGGCAAACGGAACGGTAACTTTCGATGCCGAAGTTGGAAGAAAATTGGTTTTGGCGCTCGAAGATAACGGCGTCGATATTTTACACAGATGCGGCGGCAACGCCAAATGCACGACGTGCCGCGTCGAGATTTTAGCAGGCGATCCGGGCGAAATCGGCGAGCCGGAGAAAATGATTCTCGCCTCGAAAACCGATTTAGGCGACCACACGCGCCTGTCGTGTCAGATGCGCGTCATCGACGATTTGCACGTCAAAGTCGTCCGTCAGGCAAGCGTCGAAGGAATCGACGCGGGCGGCAGACCGACGGAATAATAGGCTTCTGGTTTCAATGCGCTCAAATTTGAGTCGATGATTGAGAAAGACCGAAAGCTGAAAACCATTTATAAATAAATTTAATAAGGGAGAAATAAAAAAATTATGACAACCGAAGCAAAAGACCAGACTTACCCGTTTGAACTGCCCGCGCTCGAATACGATTTCGACGCGCTCGAACCCGTTATCGACGCCGAGACGATGAAGCTGCATCACGACAAACATCATCAGGCGTATGTCGATAATCTCAACAAAGCCGTCGCCGACCAGAAGGATTTACAGGAAAAAACTTTGTCCGAATTGCTCTCGAATCTCGATGCTTTGCCGGAAGCGGCGCGCGGCGCGGTTCGCAATAACGGCGGCGGACACATCAATCATTCGATGTTCTGGAAAACAATGAAATTAAACGAAAGCGGCAAACCTTCGGGCGATTTGGCGACGGCAATCGACCGCGATTTCGGTTCTCTGGACGATTTCAAAACGAAATTCAACGAAGCGGGCGCGAAACAATTCGGTTCGGGGTGGGTTTTCGTCGTCGCAAACGGCGACCAATTATCGATTCAATCGATGCCGAATCAAGACACGACGCTTCACAAAGGCATCGAGCCGCTGTTCGGCAACGATGTTTGGGAACACGCTTATTACTTAAAATACAACAACCGCCGACCGGATTATCTGAAAGCGTGGTGGGACGTTGCCGATTGGGACACGATTGCACAGCGTTACGAAAGACTGCGCGGCGCATAATTCCCGGTTTGAGGAAGGACAGAAATTTTAACCACAGATGAACACGGATAAGCACGGATTTGCAATTAAAATTCGTGTCCATCTATGTTAATCTGTGGTTTCACTATTTTGTTTTTTATTAGCTTTATGATTGAAGAAAAAGTTTTAATCCAAAATTTCGTCAAAAAGAAAAAGGAACGCCTCAAAAAACCGGATTGGCTGAAAATCAAGCTCGGCGACCCGACCAATCAGAATAAGGTTCTCGAACTTATCGAAGGCTTAAACCTGCACACGGTTTGCCAGGAAGCCAGATGCCCGAATATTTTTGAATGCTGGACGGACAAAACGGCGACCTTTATGCTCGGCGGCGACACCTGCACCAGACATTGCGGATTTTGCGCCGTCAACAAAGGCAAGCCAATGGATTTAGACCCGCTTGAGCCGACGCACGTTGCCGAAGCCGTCGCGCATCTCGGTTTGGAACACGCCGTTATTACGTCGGTTAATCGTGATGATTTAACGGACGGCGGCGCGGCGCACTGGGCGGAAACGATTCGTAAAGTTCACCAGTTGAACGAGAAATGTCGTGTCGAAGTTTTGATTCCCGATTTTCAAGGCAATGAAGCCGCGTTAAATACGGTTTTAGCGGCGCGTCCCGAAGTTCTCAATCATAACACGGAAACCATCGCGCGCCTTTACCGCCGCGTTCGTCCCGATGCGATTTACACGCAGACTTTGGAATTGCTAGACCGCGCCGCGCATTTTCGAGACACGCAGTTTCCGCGTATGAAAACCAAAAGCGGCATTATGGCTGGCTTGGGCGAACAGTTTGAGGAAGTCGTCGCGCTGATGAAAGATTTGCGCTCGGTTTCCTGCGACATTATGACAATCGGGCAATATCTGCAACCTTATGAACGCCGCTTGCCGGTTGAAAGATATGTAACGCCCGAAGAATTCGCCGAATGGAAATTAATCGGTTTGAGTTTAGGCTTCAAACACGTCGAATCTTCACCGCTCACGCGCTCGTCTTATCACGCCAGACAACAGAGTGAAAGCGGCAGTCAAACGATGCAATCCGCGAATATTTAACCTGGAAAAAAGTCTCGCCTTTACAGACGAGACTTTTGTTTTTTAAGCTGTAGAGAATGGAAAACCACGAACCGGACAAGGTAATGGAAAAATTCGGCAAGCGCATACAACGCTGCTACGGCTGTTTTATCGCCTATCATTTGAAAGATATGTATCTCGGCGAAGACGTTACGTTTTTCTGCGATTACTGCAAGGACGAAACGATGTTTCACTTTGACGATTTCTCGAAAATGCTCGATATTTCAAAGCTCAAGGAAGTTGCCGACGAACATCATCATTAGACATCTTTCCTAAATAAATTTAAGGGGAAGCATATTTGAGATGACCAGTAGAAAGTTTCAAATTGACAATTGCCGAAACTAACTTCCATGTCCTCTCATAATTTTTATGTTTCCCTCGAT
>JAABUN010001078.1_pt1 | contig 64569 bp, 57 predicted proteins | sample 5559311 | NCBI WGS metagenome assembly JAABUN01 (sample SAMN10711877, study PRJNA513370) | rock metagenome | isolation source: Antarctica rocks | place: Antarctica: Victoria Land, Siegfried Peak sud
GGACAGGGAAGGCGAGCCGGCGCCCCTCGCTCTCAGGCGGTCTGGGACGACCAGGGGGCCGGGCGGGCTACCGGCTCACCGTGGCATGAGCCACCCCACTACCATACAAGGGGCCGGGGGAGAGGTCTGCTCCGCCACCTGAGCATTAGGACGGGAGTCCGCACCAGCGACGACGATTGACGGTCTCCGGGGGGAGTGCTAGCGTCCCAGGAGTTATGTCCTGACGCCCGTCTTTGGCGATTACTCCCCGGTGGAAGGACCACGCGTGTCCCGACCCAACGGCTCTGCACCGCGTCCGAGCGGACCGACCCAAGGCGGAGCGACGGCAACCTGGCTCGCGATCGACCTCGGCGCGGAGAGCGGTCGCGCTTTGACCGGCCAGTTCGATGGCGAGCGGATCGAGCTCTCGGAAATCCACCGGTTCCCCAACACGCCCGTCCAGCTTCCCGATGGGCTGTACTGGGACACGCTCGCCCTCTACCAGCAGACGATTGCGTCGATTCAGGCCGGCCTCGCCGAGGGCCACCTGGACTCGGTCGGGATCGACGCCTGGGCGGTTGACTACGGGCTCCTCGACCGCGACGGCGCGCTGCTCGGGAACCCACTCCACTATCGCAACCCGCGCTTCGGACCGATGGTCGCGGAGCTCAACCGCCGAATCGGAGCGGCAGAACTCTACCGGCGGACTGGCATCCAGTCCCTGCCGATCAATACATCCTGCCAGCTCCTCGCCCAGGCTGGCAGCCCGGCCCTCGCCGCCGCCGACAAGTTGCTGCTGATCCCCGAGCTCCTGCGTCACTGGCTGACCGGGGAGGCGACAGCAGAACTGACCAACGCCAGCACCACCCAGCTGCTCGGCGCGGAAACTGGAGCGTGGGATTCGTCGCTGGCCACTGCCATCGGGATCGACCCGATGATCCTCCCGCAGCTGGTCCAGCCCGGAACTACCACTGGCCCAGTCACTGGTCCGGCAGTGGGGGAACTTGGCATGAATGTTCCGCTCATCGCGGTCGCAAGCCACGACACCGCTTCCGCCGTCGCCGCGGTCCCGGCCACAACTCACACCTTCGGGTACATCTCCAGCGGGACCTGGTCGCTCGTCGGGGTCGAGCGCCGCGAGCCCACCCTGAATGACGCCGCCCGGGCCGCCAACCTGACCAATGAGCGCGGCATCGATGGGACGTTCCGCTTGCTGAAGAACGTGATGGGCCTCTGGCTACTCCAGGAGTGTCGCCGGGCCTGGCAGCGCGACGGCCACGACCTCTCCTACAACACGCTGCGCGCTCTCGCCCGCCTCACCCCGGCCTTTGGACCGCTGATCGATCCCGATGACCCGCGCCTCCTGCCTTCCGGCGACATGCCAGCCCGAATTCGCACGCTCTGCCTCGAGACCGGCCAGACGCCGCCGGAGTCGCCCGGCGAGATCACGCGCTGCATCCTCGAGAGCCTGGCCTGCGCGTACCGCTCTGCCTTCGACGCGATCCGGGAAGCAACCGGGCAACCCGTGACCGAGATTCACGTCGTCGGGGGCGGTTCGCGGAACGACCTGCTCTGTCAACTCACCGCCGACGCCACGGACCTGCTGGTCCTGGCCGGGCCGGTCGAGGCCACCGCGATCGGCAATCTGCTGGTCCAGGCGATGGCGGCCGGCCGGATCGGGTCGCCCCGCGAACTGCGTGAGGTCGTCGCCCGCTCCGCGATGATCGAGCGCTACGATCCTTCCTCGGACGAAGCGACGAAATCACGCCGTGCCGAACACCACCTTCGGTTCGACCAACTCACCGCCAGGCACCGGGACCAGAACCAGGACCGACCATGACGACCGGCAGTGAACCGGTCCGTGTCGTCGTAGGCGCGTCGTCGCAAGACTATCCCGGCTGGGTCAGGACGCAACAGAACGACCTCGACCTCGTGCGGCGGAACGACTGGGAACGCCTGTTTCGGCCCGGGAGTATTCAAGCGATCCTGGCAGAACATGTCTGGGAGCATCTCGATGAGGCGGAGGCGCTGCTAGCTGCCGCCAACTGCTTCGCGTTCCTGATGGAAGGCGGGTTCGTCCGGTGCGCCGTACCGGGCCTATTCCCTGACGCAACCTACCAGCGGACCGTCCGGATCGGCGGTCCGGGTCCGAAAGACCATCCGGCTGCCTCCCACCAATCGCTCTTTACGTGGCGAACGCTGCCGTCAGTCTTCGTATCGGCCGGATTCCAGGTTCGCCTGCTCGAATGGTGGGATGATGACGGCCAGTTCCAGCGCCGGGACTGGGATGCCAACGACGGCTTCATCTACCGATCGGTGCGCTTCGACGACCGTAACCGGTGCGGGCGACTCGGCTTCACGTCATTGATTCTCGACGCCACCAAGCCGCTGGGGCTGAAACCCGCAAGCAGCGGCAACAAGGCTACGGAGAGCACCTCATGAGCAGCCGGATCTCGGCCACTTCACGCAACTACGCCGCCCTGATCGAGCACCTCACCGCCAGTGGCGTCGAGGTCGCGGCGGTCGAGGACCGGCTTCGGGAGCAGCGGATCGAGACACCGTCTTGGGGCTACGGCAATTCCGGCACGCGATTCCGCGTCTTCCCGCAGCCGGGCGCCCCTCGCACGCCCTTCGAGAAGTTCGCCGATGCCGCCGAGGTCCACCGGTTGACCGGTGTCTGCCCCTCGGTCGCAATCCACATCCCATGGGACGTGGTCGACGACTTCGGCGCGCTGCGGGACTATGCGGCATCGGTCGGTCTTGGAATCGGCGCAGTCAACCCCAACCTGTTTCAGGACGACGACTACCGTCTCGGCAGCCTCTGCCACCCCGACGCCGCCATCCGCCAGCGAGCGACCGAGCACCTACTCGCCTGTAACGCGATCGCTCGGGAAGTGGGCTCGGAACTGATCACCCTCTGGCTCGCCGACGGGACCAACTACTCCGGGCAGGACAGCTTCATCGAGCGCCGCCACCGCCTGCTCGATGCGCTCCAGGAGCCGGTCGCCGACCTCGGCGAGGGTCAGCGGCTGCTGGTGGAATACAAGTTCTTCGAGCCGGCCTTCTATCACACGGACCTGGCCGACTGGGGCATGGCCCTGACACTCTGCCAGCGACTGGGGGAGAAGGCCGAGGTGCTCGTCGATCTGGGCCACCACGCCCAAGGGGTCAACGTCGAGCACATCGTCGCGCTGCTGCTGGACGAGGGTCGGCTCGGCGGCTTCCATTTCAACAACCGGAAGTACGCCGACGACGACCTGATCGTCGGCAGCGTCAACCCACTGGAACTGTTCCTGATCTACGTCGAGCTGACCGGCGCTGACCCAGCGAGCACGGACAAGGTCGCCTACATGATCGACCAGAGTTTCAATATCGAGTCGAAGATCGAGGGGATGCTGCTTAGCGTGATGAACCTCCAGGAGGCGCTGGCGAAGGCGCTCCTGGTGGACCGATCCGCACTGACGGCAGCTCGGGCCAGCGGCGATGTCCTCGGCGCCCATCGCATCCTGCTCGACACATTTCAGACCGATGTCCGGCCGATGACGGCGAAGGTACGTTGCGACCTCGGCGGCGCCGACGACCCGATCGCGGCATTCCGGGCCAGCGGTTACGCGGCCCGGGCCGAAACCGACCGGGCCAATGGCACGGCGATGAGTTGGACCTGACCCCTGCCGAGACTCAACCTGGACGACCCGTCAGTTTCGCTCAGACCGAACGGAGGACCCACCTGATGTCCGAGACCGACGCAACGATCCCGCCGCTGACCCACAACGTCGCTGACCATTGGGACGCCGATCACGCTACGGGGCTCGACCCGCTCGGTCGGCTGACCTACCGCTCGAACCTGCTCGGCGCGGATCGGGCCGTTGCCAACTTCGGCGGTGGCAACACTTCGACGAAGGTCGCGGAGATCGACCACCTCGGCCGGCCAACCCTGACGCTCTACGTCAAAGGGTCTGGCAGTGACCTCGCTACGATCTTGCCCGCCGGGTTCGCCGGGTTCCGGCAGGATGAACTGCTGCCACTGATGCAACGAGCGGAACTGGACGACGCGGCGATGGTCGCATATCTGGGTCGCTGTCAGATCGACCCGACCATGCCACGCGGCTCGATCGAGACCCTCCTCCACAGCTTCATCCCGGCCCCCTGCGTCGACCACACCCACCCGGACGCGATCAACATGATCTGCTGCGCGACCGTTGGCGAGCGGCTGGCCCGCGAGTGCTTCGGCGACGCGGCGATCTGGGTGCCGTACATCCGGCCCGGCTTCAGACTAGCCCGTCGGGTCGGCGAGGCGGTTCGCGCCAACCCCGCCGCGACGATGGTCCTGCTCGATCGTCACGGCCTCGTCACCTGGGGCGAGACCGACAACGAGACGCACCAGCGAACGCTCGATGCGATCAACGCGGCCGCAACGTTCGTCAACGCCCGAACCGCCGGGCGATCGCCTTTCGGTGGCGTTGCCAGAGAGCCACTTCCTGCGACGGACCGGCTGGCGCTGCTGGCCGCCATCCTGCCGACCCTCCGGGGCCACCTCAGCTACCCACTCGATGGCATCGACGCCCGGCACGACGATGGCCGGCGAATCGTCCTGCCGAAGATCCTCAGCACCGACATGTCTCCCGCGACACTCGCGTTCGCCGCCGGCCGGACCTCGGCGACCCTCTCCCAGGTCGGCGCTGCCTGCCCGGACCACCTCATCCACACCAAAGCGCGGCCCCTCTGGGTCCCATTCGATCCAGTGCAGGACGACACCGACGCCCTGCTGACCCGGATCAGCGAGGGCGTTGACCGGTACCGGTCCGAGTACGCCGCGTATCACCGTCGCCACGATGAGCCGGACGGTCCCGAGTCAGCGCCCATGGGCGACCCGAACCCCCGCGTGATCGTCATTGAGGGCGTCGGCCTGATTGCGGCCGGGGCCAACCGCAAGGCGGCCGATCTGTCCCGCGATCTCTACCATCGCGCGATCGCGGTGATGGGTGGAGCCGAAGCGCTAGGGGGGTTCGCCTCGCTTTCGGGTGCTGAGAGCCACGCCGTGGAGTACTGGCCGCTCGAACGCTACAAGCTCTCGCTCGCTCGGCCAGCCCCGGAGCTCGCCGGACGCGTGGCCCTGATCACTGGGGGGGCCGGCGGCATCGGTCGAGCTGTCGGGCGGCGGCTGGCGGCGGCTGGGGCCTGCGTCGTCGCGATGGACCTCGACGGACCGGGCGCCGAGGAAGCCGTCCACGCCTATGGTCGCAGCGGTCTTGGCGTCGCCGCGAACGTGACGGACGAGGTCGCCGTCGCCGGGGCGTTCCAGGCGGCGGTCCTGGAGTTCGGCGGCGTCGACATCGTCATCTCCAACGCCGGCCTTGCCTCATCGGCCCCGATCGAGGCGACCTCCGTCGCCGAGTGGGACCGTAACCACGACGTGCTGGCCAAGGGCTACTTCCTCGTCAGCCGCGAGGCGTTCCGGGTGCTGAAGCCGCAGGGGATCGGCGGCGGGATCGTCTTCATCGCCTCCAAGAACGCGATCTTCGCCGGGAAGAACGCCGCCGCCTACAGCGCCGCCAAGGCCGCCGAGCTCCACCTCGCCCGCTGCCTGGCCGAGGAGGGCGGAGCAGCCGGGATCCGCTTCAACATCGTCAACCCCGACGCCGTCCTCCAGGGCAGCCGAATCTGGGCGTCGAGCTGGCGAGCCGAGCGAGCCGCCGCCTACGGGATTACGCCAGACGCCCTGGACGGCCACTACCGCGCCCGAACCACCCTTGGCGTCAATATCCTGCCCGACGACATCGCCGAGGCGGTCGCCTTCTTCGTCAGCGATCGCTCCGCCAAGACGACCGGCAACATGCTCAACGTCGACGGCGGCGTCCCCGCGGCGTTCCCGCGGTAGCTCGAGCGACCGCCCAGAGAGGCTCCCGAAAGAGAAATCGGACCGCAAGAAATACTGCTCGGCGGCGCAGGGACATTGCTTGCCCTGTACGCGCCGTCAGGCGTTACGCAGTTCGGCATCGTGCCGATGCCGATGCCGATGCCGATGCCGATGCCGATGCCGATGCCGTGAACACTGTTGTCTCCCCGCTGGGCGACGGCCGCTGCGGCGGCTGGACGACCACAAGGGTCGCCCCTTCAAATCGGTCGGGGCACGCCAACCTCCCCTCGACGTGTTTCCGTGCCCACGGCGAGGAGTGACTTCGAGAGCGCCTTGAGCAGTTGTCATCGATAATGCCCGGTTGCGGAACAGACCTCTCCCCCAGCCCCTCTCCGGCGCACCTGCGCGCTCACCCGCGGAAGCGGCTTCGTCAGCGCAGGTGCCCGGAGAGGGGAGCAGATCCTCCCATCGAGAGCACGTACCTCGAGCAGGTATTTCGTATCAAGGCCCGTTGCAGTGAGCGACTCATCCGAGCTGGATCAGGATGACGCCGATCAGCAGCGCGGTGACGCCGGCCACCCGCCGCAGCGTCGCCGGACGGCGCGGCAACCGGACCCAGCCGAAGTGATCGAGCGCCAGGGAGACGATATTTTGGCCCGAAACGATCAACGCCGTCGAGATCGCGGCGCCGAACTCCGGCACCAGGATAACGGTCGAGGCCACGTAAATTGCTCCGCAGACGCCCCCGAGGAATGCCCAGCCGGGGACATCTGGCAGTGCGGCGCGGCGCGGGCGCTGCGACCCAACGAGTACCACGATCAGGATCAGAATCAGCGTCCCGCCTCCGAACGACAGGGCCGAGGCGGTAAACGGCGCGTCCAGTCCGGCCCGAAGCTGGGCGTTGATCGCGGATTGGGTCGGAAGAACAGCGCCGATCATCAGGCCGCTCACCAGCGCCAGCAACCTCGGGCCGATCGACTCACGCTCCCGAGCAGCGAGACCATCGTTTGGTGATGTCGTCGCGCTCGACATCAGCGCCCGCCGGCTCCCCTGCCACGAGATCAGTACCGCGCCGGCAACGACGATGACCGCCCCGACGATCCGCTCCAACGTGATGTCATGTTCCGGGACGCCGAGGAGGCTGTCGGCGTCGAGGACGAGCGACATCAGCATCTGGCCGGTAATGCTGAGGGCCACCGTCGTCGCGGCGCCCAGCCGCGGAATGATCAGGATCGTCCCGGCTACCCCAATGACCCCGAGGGGACCACCGAAGTAGCCCCACCATGGCACCGACCGGAGGTCGTCCCCGGCTGGGATGCCCTCGCGGGTGACCACGATCATGACGAACAGGACCACGACGCCGACCAGGAACGAGATCAGCGCCGCGCCGATCGGCGCCCGCAAGACTGTCCGGAGCGTGTTGTTGATCCCGCTCTGAAGAGCAACGAGCCCCCCGGCAGTGAACGCCAGCAGGATGAGGGCCGCACTCATCGGTCGAGCCCGTCGGATCTCGCCAAACGAGCGGAGAAGGGGATGAGACGCCGCACCCAGCGGTGTTGTCTGCGACACACGATGAACACGCGCACGACACCCCTTCTTCGGACGATCGAATGGCCGGCTCGATGATCGCGAAGCAGGCTAAGGAATGCGTTCGTCCCCGCTTCGCATTTTGAACGGCAAGCAACTGGTAGGATAGCCCGATACACTGGACGAGGCCGTACCGATGCAGTGACGACCGGGAGAAGCCAGCTGCGGCACCCGAAGATCATCGCGAGTCTGCGATTGGGGATGCGTTGAGGATGAAGAGCATCGTCCGTCCGCGTCGGCGCGATCACCCATCCGACGACGATCCCACCGTCATCGTTCTTAGGAAGCAGCAGGCCACGTCGCCGTCCCTCGGACCCGGTCGTCCGTACGTCCGGACCAAGTCGGCCCCACTCGCCGCGGGACCAACCCCCGATGCCCCTTCCCGATCGGCCGCCCAGGGAACATCGCCGGTGTCGGCCGTAACAGTCTCGACGCCGATCGCCGACCGGGTCGTCAGCGGCCTGATCTCGCTGGCCTCATTCATCGCCTGGCTGATTCCGATGCCGTTCTGGACCGGGCTCACCCTGTTCGGCGGCCTGGTCGGGATGCTCAGCCCGACACGCCGCATCGTCCTCGCAAACATCGAGCACGCCACCCTGGGCAACCCGCCCGGCCGGTGGGCCTGCTGGTGGATCGGCTGCCGCCAGATCGCGACGCACCTTCGCACGGTCGTCATGCTGCTGCGCTCGGGCACGACGCGATCGCTCCGCCGTGGCCGGCTGGACTTCCGGGAGCAGCAACACCTGCTGCCCTACCTGAACAAACGGGGCGTAATCGTCGTTGGCCCTCACGCCGGTCCCTACCCGCTGCTCGGCTTCATGGCGCTGCCGTGGCTGCGAAGCCAAGGTTTTACCGGTGAGGTCGTCATCGTCGCTCGATTATTCCGCCCGTTCCGTTCCGGGGCCGTCATGGACTGGTTCATCGCGACCTTTGCCCGGGCCGGGACGACGATCCTGCCGATCGACACGCCGCCCCGGACGCTGGCTCTCCGGCTCCGCCGCACCCTCGCCAACAACGGCGCCGTCGTCCTGCTGGTCGATGAGCCGACCGGCTTCAGCTCGCTTCGGATCCCCCTGTTCGACGACGAGATCGAGATGCCTGAGGGCCCGGCCCGGCTCGCCCACGTCACCGGCAGCATCATCGTTCCCGGCATGGCCCGGTACGAGAGAAGACGGACGATGAGCGTCACCTTTGGCGCTCCCATCGAGCCGGTCGCCGCCCCAACCGAGACCCTCAAGGCCATCGCCAAGACCCTCGAACCGATGATCCGGTCCAACCTCTCCCAGTGGACGATGTTGACCCCAATCTGGAAGAAGACCAAAACGCCCGATCCGGATCAGGATCAAGGGCACCGACAGGGGCGGGCCGATCTTCATCTCCACACGCCAGGCTCCGACGGCCTCGTGACCGTGGACGAGTGGCGGCAGGAGGCGGACCGGCGGGGCATCGATGTGATCGCGATAACGGATCATGACCATCTCGAGACGATACGCGACTGGCATCGGTCGGACCGCGAGACGCCACGCGATGACGCGGCAGTCGGCGTCGATGTCATCCCTGGAGTCGAACTGACCGCGCGCGGTCGCGCCGTCCACATCGGCGTCCTGTTCGGCGGCGCCATCCCGGACGAGATCCCGCGGGCCGGGACCCGATTGCCCGACATCATCCGCTGGGCCCGTGAGATTCCAGACTCGATCGTGATCCTGGTCCACCCACTCCCGGTGATCTGGCGCTGGCAGCTCCATGGTCTCCGCCGTCGAGGCCTCCTTCCCGATGCAATCGAGACCCGGTACCCATTCGCCAACGGCAAGACGCGTGATCTCGAGCGGACCGCGCGGCGCATCGGGGTCGCGTGCCTCGGCGCCAGCGATGCCCACCTGCACCCTGAGCACCTCGGCATCAACCTGACGGCGTTCGAGGGCCGCACGCAAGCCGACCTGTTGGCCGCTATTCGGACGCAACAGACATCAGCCCTCGCGAGTCACCGGGCCTGCCGGCTACCGGGCGCCGTCGCCCGCTACCAGGCACTCTCCTCCTGGGCATTGCCGCTCCGCTGGATTCCCGGTGTCATCGGGTTCAATCGGTCGCTACTCCTTCGTTCCCGCCTCGCTACCGGTCGGGGTCCGTTTCCCGCCGCTCCGGACTGAGCCGCTCCATCGACCCTTGAGCTCGGCATCTCAAATGAATCTGCTTCAGGATCTCGCGCTCAGGCAGCTCATCGCGTCTACACGGGAACGTGCGACCGACGCTGGCAACCCACGTGCTTTTGTCGCTTTCAACCAGATGCAAGACAATCGTCACGCCGCGTCTCCTGTTCTTCGCTGGCGTTTTCTGGGTTGCATTCGGCCAGCCAGTTCGGCAGGATGTCAGAATCGTTTCCGTACATGACAGCCCGACCGTGGCGAGAGATGGGTCGTGAAGCGCTACCCTCTCGCTCGGGCTTGCTAGAGGAGAGGGTACCCAGATGGCCAAGGCAAAGGCTGGACAATCGGCGAGGAAGCGGCAGGAACGAGAGCGAGAACGGGCCGCCCACCGTGAGGTGATCGTCGAGGACATTCCGGAGCGATCAACCCCGGGGTCCGACTCGGGACGAGATACGCACGGAGATGGTGCGGACACAGTCCCCGCTCGGCCCGCCATCAACCAGGGTCTGGATCAGGGCTCGACCGAGGCGAACAACGATGACCAGTGGGGGTCCGCATCTCACCCTGTCCAGCACGTCGAGGTTACGCCGTATATCCAGGCAGGGCCGGACCGTTCGATCGACGCCCCACCGATTGAAACGGCGAACGTCATCCGCGACCAGGCGATGGTCAATGGAACCCTGTCGCCGGACGACGAACCCAGCTTTGCCCGGGTACCGCGGGTGTCATCGGGTTCACGTTCAGCAGGAGCAAGCGACATGGATGCCAGTCAGACCTCGCCCCGTGGCCGGATGACCGATCGCTACACCGTCTGGTCCGGCTCCGCCTCCCGTTCGGCCGACCCGGTGACCCCTAAAGAGGCCAGCCAGCCGGCGGTCCAGGCGTCCGAACCGGTCATCCCAGCGACCGAGACGTCAGATGTCGACGCTGCTGATCACGGGCATGGAGACACTGGCGGCTCGGCTGATCGAGCAGTACCGGACACCGTCGCGAACCAGCCAGCGCCATCGGCCGGGATCGACCTCGCCATGTCGCGACTTCAGAGCGCGACGGGAGCCACCGAATCAGGTTCCGGGCCGGACACCGCAACAGCCGCTGGAGACGACATCGGCTCCACGGAATCGGCTCTCGACGGTGCGGTCGACCAGTTCATCGCCGCAAGCCGGACCGTGGAGACAACGATCAGTGAGCCACCGACGACCGTCGGGACAACGTCCGACCCGGACAGGAGCGGTCAGGCGGCTGGCACGACTGACGCAGGTGCACACGACGCACCTGCCGACCACTCGGGCGCCGCTGGTCTCCTCGATGATCTGGCAGGACGGCTCGGATCGTCCGGAACGCGTGTCCGGGACGCACTCGGTCAGTCCCGTGACGACGTGGGCGACGGCATGGACGCGCAGACCGGACGGATCGAGGGACCTGCCCGGCGGGCCAGTGAACTCGTTCAGCAGGGCCGCGACCGGGGTAGCGAGACGGTCGATCAAGTCAGATCGACGGTTGGCGATGCAGCCGCCGACCTCAAGGACAGCGTGGATGACGCGCTGAGCCAGGTTCAGGACGCCGGGTCGGACATCGCGGGTTCTGTGAAGGAGGCCGGCCAATCGACAACGGAAGACCTCGTCGAGGCGGCCGGTCAGGTCGGCGACCGCGTTCAGACCGCCGGAGGGGATGTCGCATCCACCGTCGAAGATGGTCTGGAGAAAGCAGAAGATCGCGTCGAGCATGCTGCTGAACAGATCGCTGAGACCACCGCGGCTGCCGCCCATGAAGTCGTCGGCGCAGTAGGCCGGGCCATTCATGACGTCCGCGACCAGGTCACTGGGACCGCTCACGACCTGCTCACGATCGGCCGCGACACTGTCACCGACGCGCGGACGATTGCGACTGACACGGCCGCTGATGTCCGCTCCGGCATCACGGACGCGGCCGGGTCGATCGCGGGGACCGGACGGGCCGCCGCCGCGGCAATCACCGGGCGTGCCGCCGAGGTGATGCACAGCCTGACCGGCTCGGCATCGGAAGCCGCCTCCGGTCTGTCCGGGACCGTCCGGAGTGGGTTAGGCAAGTCGGACGCTGCCGCGTCGAATACCGCCGCTGACTCCGCCGGGTCAGCCAGCCCCGAACGAAGCTACAACCGGCTCATCCTCAGCACGGTCACCCTCGGGACTGTCAGCGGCTTCAACCGCTGGGCCGTGCGTAGGCTGACCGGGGCGGACATCGCCATCCTCGGACCGGCCACCATCCACCCGGCGATCCTCGGAACCGGTCTGGCGGCGCTGATCGCAAGCCTTTATCTGACCGAGGAGTAGTCCGACAGGCCAACCTTCGGCAGAACTGTTTGGCACCATGCTGCCATCACGAGCTGTCCACGTCGCGGGTCCCAGGTGTTACGGCGGTCTCCGTGGGATGTGCCCGATCCCAATCTCACGACATGCTCCCCTCGCCGGGCGCCTGCGAGCTGAAGCCGCTTCAGCGGGTCAGCAAGGAGGTTTACCCCGGGCTGGGAGAGGTCTGCTCCGCCGTCCGAACGCTTCCATTCAACCCGCTCCATAGTCGGCTATCAGAGAATCGGCACGCTCTTCACCGTGCTCGATGCGATTGACCATGAGCGCGTTTCTTCGCCCCTTCGGCCGTGCTATAGCACGATCCGCTGATTATTTTCGCGTTGTCGGGCGGCTTCAGCGGCCAGTGCAAAGCACCCGGTCACTGATTCCAGACCCGCGAAGAAGTGAACCCTGCCTCCACCTGCTGTAGCGGGTAAGGGTCGTTCGTCGGACAGCTTCAATGCGGCCCGTCTCCCACTCGAACTCGGCGTGGTGGGTCAATCGGACTGGGCGCGATGTCGCTCTCGCTCAGCCGCCTGCGCGGTGGACTGCACGATCCGACCGAAGCTTGGGTAGGAGTGGATCGTCTCGGCGATCGCGGCGATCGGTAGGTCATGGCGCATGGCCAGAACGACCTCGGCCAGCATCTCGCCGCCCCGGGCCGACAGGATGTGGCAGCCGAGGATCCGACCCGTTGGGCGATCGACGACGAACCGGACAACCCCAGCCAGTTGGTCGGTCTCGATCGCCCGGGACTCACCGGAGACCGGGTTGTCGGCGACCACGACATCATGGCCTGCCTCGCGGGCTTCGGCCTCCGTCATGCCGACGCGAGCAAGCTCCGGTTCCGTGAAGGTGGTCCACGGGATCACCTGATCGGTGATCGGCTTAAGGTCCCCGCCCCCGCGGATCTCCGCCAGGATATTGGCGGCAAGCTTCTCCGCCTGGTAGTCGGCGACATGCGTGAACTTCTCGGCCGTTACGCAGTCGCCGGCGGCCCAGATGTGGCGCACCGACGTGCTGAGATAGTCGTCCACATCGATACCGGTCTTCGGGTCGAACCGCACCCCGGCGGCGTCCAACGCGATGTCCACGACCGGTTTGCGGCCGGCGGCCAGCAGGATCATGTCTGCCGACGCGACCTCGACCTCACTGTCCGGCTGGTCTTTGGTCGCACCGAACAGCACGTGTTCCGCACCCCGTCGCTCGATCCGCCGCACCTTCATGCCCGTCCGGATCACGACTCCGTCAGCGGTCAGGACCTTGGCGAGCTGGTCAGCCAGCTCCGGTTCCTCCTTCGGCATGATTCGGTTAGCCGAACCGACGACCGTGACCTGCACGCCCAGCCGGGCGAACATCTGGGCAAACTCCGTCGCGATCGTTCCGCCACCGATTATTGCCAGGCGCCGGGGCAGTGCCCCAATGTCAACGATCTCGACGTTGGTCTTGACGTTGGCCTCCTCCAGCCCATCGATGTCGGGCCGGACCTCCTCGGCGCCGGTCGCGATCACGATGCGATCACCGCTGATCCGCTGACCACCTGGGCCAAGCTCGATCGTGTGCGGGTCGAGGAACCGGGCCTCCGCCTTGAAGAGTGCGATCCCCTCGGCCCGAACGTTGGCGTCGCCGTCACCACCCCGGATCGTATCGATTACCCAGCGCACTCGCGAACGGATCGCAGTCCAGTCCGGCTCGGCCCGCGGGATGACGAGCCCGAGGCGATCCGATGTTCTCGCCCGGTGGAGCACATGAGCCGTCTCGAGCATCGTCTTGGTGGGATCGCAGCCTGCGTTCAGACACGTCCCACCGACTCGCCACCGCTCTATCTGTGCGACGGACAGTCCCGCCGAATTGAGGGTGGACGCGACCCCGGTCCCAGCGCTGCCAGCACCGATCACGACGACATCGAACCGCTCTGCCATGTCTTCCTCGTCTCCGAATCGGGTTGCACAGTGCGTTGGACAGATTATGCACGTCCGCTCGTCGCACCCTTCACCCAGCTGTTTACCGGATCGACCGTGTCGATTGTCCGCTTCACCGCCGCCCTGGAGACGTGAATGGACCGGGACAGGCAATGGTGTTTCCTGTCTCCGGAACCCGTGAAGGCAGCTGGGAACATGTTCTGGGCCGCTGCCGGCCGCCGATCGGGAACTACTCCGGTGCTCCCGTCTGGAGTACGACCCTTCGCAATACCGTTGATCACTCAGGAAGTGTTCGTAACGGGATCGGATCGCAACGAGCGGGTTCCGGCTGCAAGACAGGAAATGCACGGCTCATACCCGCCGGATCGAGTGTTCCTGTCGGATGAGTTTCACTGCCCGATCCTTCATCGGCCGGGCTGGACCCGCGATTGCGTCGCAAATGAATGTGCGATCGTCTTACCCTGAAAGGACCGACGTCATGGCCGTCTTCACCACCAACGGTATTAGCCACATGCGCGTGACCGTCTCTGATCTGGAGCGGTCCCGCCGCTTTTACACCGAGGTTCTCGGGTTCGACGTCATAGCCGATGCGCCCCCACCCGTCGGTCACCCGGACCACGACATCATGGAGTTCAACCTGCAGGGCGGCGTCCTCCTGAAGAAGGGGGACCTGATCTTCGGGCTCCGACCGATGCCAGACGGCGGGACGGACCGCTTCGACGAGAATCGGGTCGGACTTGACCACGTCGCCTTTCAGGTCGGCAGCGTCGACGAACTCCGTCAGGCCTACGCGTACTTCGACGCGCACGCCATCCCACACGGCGAGATCAAGGACCTGGGTGGGTCCGGGATGTTCGTGCTGGAGTTCCGCGACCCGGACAACATTCAGCTCGAGTTGGCGGCAATGAAGTAACGAGCATGTCGAACTCGTTCCCGCACCCGAACCGTCTTCCCCACGCCGGGTCCAGGCGTGTCAGCGCCCGGAACGCTTCGCGGCGGGTCGCGGGGCCGCTCCGAGCGGCTCCCGAGCCGGCATCCCTGGTCGGCGTGGGTACTGACGTGGCGTCTCGGTCATCTTCCGAGCGACGACCAGCCGGGTTTCGCTGTCAGTGATTACGTCTGATGACTCGACGGTGAGCCCGACGATCCTCGCCGCCCGCTGGCCGGTCGCCAGTTCGTCGGCCAAATCCAGACCCTTCGGAAAGAGACCGATTCCACCCATCCGGAGCAGCGGAGCGGCCATCTCGAACAGCGCCGCCAGCGATGAGACGCCGCGGGCTGTCACGAGGTCTAACGCCCCCCGGTATTCCGGGAGCGTCCCGATCTCCTCGGCCCGGGCATGGATAGCGACGATGCCGTCCAGACCAAGTTCGCCGATGACCGCGTCGAGGAACTGGACCTTCTTCCCGGTCGCCTCGATCAGGGTTACTTCGAGCTGGGGCAGAGCGATCTTTAGCGCCAGGCCCGGGAAGCCGGCTCCCGTCCCCATGTCGACCATCCGGATTTCCGACATCATCGCTCCATCTGGATCGGGCGCGGCGATCGCCTGGACCGGGCCGACCATCCGCAGGGCGTCCAGGAACAGTCGGCGGTCGATCTGCTCCGGGTCGATGACAGCGGTCAGATTGAACCGGCCATTCCACTCGATCAGCAGGTCCCGGTACGTCGCGAACGCTTTAGCCTGTCCAGCCGACAGGGCCAGGAATGGTCCCGCAAGCTCAGTCAGGGTCATGGCCGGCGTGTCGCTCGTCATGATGGCTCGGCTCGTCCCTTCCCTGGTTTACGGTTTCGCGTCCGCTTTCGGTTCCTGATCGAGGAGGCAGTCGCTTCGTCGCGCCGTCAATCCTAACCCGTCGGGCCGCGGTCATGAGAAAGACTGGACACACAGACAAAGAGTGTCTGAAGAGATGAATCCGCTTTCATCGTCAGCATTGCACGCCAGTACAGCGATCGCGCACACTCCCAGTGCCCGTCCCCCGCTTTGATTTGGCTCGCTTCCGATCGCTTCGAGGATATCCATGCCTGTCGACAACTTCCTTGATCGTGCGCCGAGAACCCGTCAGTCGGGTTCGCCCGGACGGTCAGTTCTGTCCCGACGCCGGATCATGACCGGCGCTTTCGCGGCGGGGTCGGCGCTGATCGCCGGCCGAGGGGTCCATGCCGTCGAGGGCCCGGAGGAGATCGGGCTGCCGACGCCCGATATTGGATCCAGTATTGGCGGCAACGATATGCAGGGCGGCGCCGGGGCCGGCGGTGGGAAGGTTCCGGCGGAACCAGCGGTAAGCGAGAGCAGGCCAGTTGGCGACGATGCCTCCAGCACGATGACGATGGACCCTGTCACCGTGAACGGCCGGACGTACACCGCTTACACCGAGACGTACGTCAAGGAAGGCCAGTGGGACCTCTACACCTGCGAGTTCGATGTCGCCTACATGATCATGAAGACGTTCGGCGTCGAAACGACCCTGGATGAGCTCATCGGCTATGTGGGTTTCGACAATCCGTTCGAGCCGTATGCTGAAGCGACGCCCAGCGGAATCATCATCTACGGCGGCGACATCAGCACCGCCTTCTGCGGCAACCTCTCCAGCAACACCTACTCCAAAACCCGGGGCAGCGCGATTCGTCGGGCATTCGAGGGGTTCGGCTTCACGGCTGAGTCCGTCTCCAGCCGCCGGGCCGTCGAGTCCGGGCTCAGTGCTGGCAAGCTGATGTGGCTGAAGACTACCGTCGACTTCACGGCCTTCGTCCCAACCCGCTGGCAAACCCCGGACGGTACTGTTTATCCAACCGTTGATGATAACGACCACTGTGTCGCGGCGATCGGCTACGACGACGACAGCGTCATCATCCGGGACTCGCTCGGCCCAACCAATACCAACTGGGACCGCCCGTATGAGTACGACGTCCCGTGGGACCTGTTCCTCGAATGCTGGGGCTCCAGTGGCCATGACGGACTGCTGATCTCGCCCCGCTGACGCGACTGCGCGGGATGACGGCCATGATCAGGGGTGTTCGTGAGTGGTCTTCCAGAACCGCAGCTTGTAATCGAAACAGCCGAAATCACCGGCGCGATCTCCTTCGAGCCGGTTAGCGGGGGGATGAGCGGGGCAGTCCTCTGGCGGGTTCGGCGTCAACCGCCAGCAACGGACCTGCTGGTTCGGCTGTTTCCGTATGCGAGCATGTCGGACGTCGAGCGGGAAGCGGCCCACCAGCGTCATGCTGGATCGGGCGGTGTTCCTATCCCCGAGGTTTCGTTCGTGGGACAGGTCAGTTCGTGCCCGGTCATGGTCATGGCCTGGGTCGAAGGCCGGACGATGGTCGAGCAACTCATCGACACGCCCGACCGGGCCGAGCAGCTTGGCCGATCGAGTGGCGAGACCCTCGCGACGATCCATGCGCTACCAGCACCTGGGACGCCGCCGCAGGATGGAACCGTAGCGCACCGGCTGGCCCAGCTTGATCCTTGGCTGCGCGATCGTGTCAGTGTGGAGCCATTGCGGCACACGCTGGTCCACGCCGATTATCATCCCGTCAATATTCTGACGGACGGCGAAGGTGTTCGGTCGGTGCTGGACTGGTCGAACGCCTCCGTCGCGCATCCGCTGGTCGACCTCGGCCGGAGCTTTGCCTGCCTGCGTCTCGGGGCCAGCCTCTTCGCGGATCCCCTGTTCGCCGGTACGATCGAGGCCTGGTGGCGGGGCCTGGTGTTTGGGTATGGGGCATCGCACCTGTCGATCGAGGATCTGGCGCCATTCTTTGCGTTCGGGCTGGTCACGCTCGTCAAGGAGCGATTACGGATCGGATCGCCCGAGATCCCGTCGTCGAGCATCGATGCCTTGATCGTCGAGCGTCGCAACTGGCTCGACCTCGCAGCTCGTTCTGGCACGTAACGGCAATGTCAGGGACTGAGTTGAATGAACGAATCTGATAATTCCTCTTGAGAGCTGAGCCAATCGTGCCTGCACCCTTCTGAACGGCTGCCATAACACGGGGCACGAAAATTGGCTACTATGGTGGCATGACGACAGAACGAACTGACGCCATCCATCGTGAAGACGAGGACCCTCCGGAACAGGCGGCCACGCCACTCGACTCGCCCGGCGTCGACGAGTCTCGGTTGATCGCGCTCTTCCAAGCCTCCCTCCCGGAGCTTGACCCACCAGCGGTCGAGCCGATCTGTGGGCCCCCGGAGAATAAACCGCGTGGCCATCTCTATTACCGCAAGGAGAAGTTGCGGGGTGCCTGCTGGGAATATCGGATTGAGGGCGGCTGGGTTCAGGCGCCCGGATCGAGGGGCGACCGGGATATCCTCCGGCACCGGTTCAGCTTCTACCGGCCGCGAGAGTTCGAGATTCCGACCGCAACTGGGCTGGTGCGCATGGCCCGGTCTGGGGCCGAGCAGTGGTTCTTTCCGGACCGCTGGTACTCGCTGCTCCGCTTCATCAGCGTCGATGACCAGACGATCGGATATTACGTCAACTTCTCGCACCCGCTGCGGGAACTCAAGCCGGGGTACTACCACGACCTTGACCTGGAGCTTGATCTCTGGCTCAACCCCGACGGCAGCCCGACCGAACTCGACCGTCCAGAATTCGACCATGAAGTCCGGCGCGAGCGAATCAAGGGGGACTGGGCCAGTTGCGTCGAGGCGTCCTATCGCTGCGTCGCCTCCGCCGCTCGCAAGGTTGTCGAGGAATCGGGTCCTGATCTCGACCTGGGCCGTGACCCGGGCGACGGCCACGGGCTGCCACCGTTCATCCTCCGGGCATGAGCGCACGCTGGTCTGATCGGGGCCATGTCATTTCCATCGGGACTGGTTCGGCCCAATATTCGCCGCTGGGAACGGAGAGCTGTCCCGTTTTTCGATGAGCGGACGTTGCTGGAGAAATTGCGAGGAACGTGGATGGCCGAAAGCGATTATGGGTTGATCGACGCCGCGCTTCGCCTGATCCGTGAGGCTGGGGCCGAGGAGAATCACACCGTGGCAGCCGCGGTTCGGACCACGGATGGAGAGATCATTACCGGCCTCAATCTCGCTCATTTCACGGGAGGTCCGTGCGCCGAAGTCGTCGCCTTGGCAAATGTTGCGACAGCCCGTGCCGGCGCACACGCCATCGTGGCTGTCAGCGGCAATACCATACTGGCGCCGTGCGGACGCTGCCGCCAGATCATGATCGATTACTGGCCAGCGGTGAACGTCGTCGTCCCTGACGTCAATGGCAGCCCACTTACCGTCACCATCATTGATCTTCTTCCCTTCGCTTGTTTCGCCAACGCGTAAACCGTCACCGCCTGTAGGTGCATACCTCCTCGCAGCGTTATTGATGTGTCCAAAGGCGACAACCGTTGTCAGACCTCATCGGCCCGAATGCCCCGTGGCCGTGGACCGGGCGCCCGGAGCGCGATCGGAGGCGGCGGTGCAGTCGGACGATCGGCGGGCCGCTGGCGGGCCGCTGGCGGCGGGGAGGGCCGGCGCGGGTCCGCCTTGGCGGACGGGGCCGGACGGGGCCGGGCAGGCGAGGCGTCGCGCTGATACGCCTCGGCCGGACGAGCGAGACCGATCGAGCGGTCGTAGGCCTGACGACGATCCGGCGTCAGGAGCAGGTCGCGGGCGGCGACGAGTTCACGCATCCGGTCGGCCGCCTCAGGTCCCTCGTTGCGGTCCGGGTGCGCCTTGAGCGCCAGCCGCTTGAACGCCGCCTCGATGACATCCTGATCGGCCGCCGGATCGACCTGTAGAATCTGGTAGGCGGTCCGCTGCCCGTTACCAACCTGCCGCTGGGGCTGCTGCGGCATGAACGCCGCCGAGCCGCGCAGCTCGCGGATCTTCGCCGAGAGCTGCTGCTGCGACATCAGGCGTTCGGGCAGCGTGCCTTCCCAGCTCTTGGGTACCCCGAACCGGGCTCCGCAGGTCTTGCACTCCATCAGCCACTGTGTCTGGATGTTGACCGGCGTCCGGATCATGCTGATCGTCAGTCGGCGCCGGGCCTCGAAGATGGCGAAGACCGACTGCTGGTGGCACTCGTTGCAGCGTTCGATCAGGTAGCCCTGAAGATCGACCGAATCGGCGTAGCCGGGTAACAACATGCGACAGGGTCCTCTCTGGCCGGGGCTGCCTCCATCCGCGAGACCACTCGGCCCCTCAAGTATGGCATCCCACCGGCCCATTTGGCTGGGCTGGAACACCCCCATGCCTCCCAGGTCGTCCAGGTCGCTGATAAGCTACCGGGTAGGTGAGACGATCGCGCCGCGGCTGGCCGATCGGGTTCACGAGACAGAACAGGAGCAGGAAAGCGATGGTGCTGACGGGAAGATGGCGGACGCAGCGGAACTGGGGCTGCCGGATCAGCGAGGGCTCGATGGCTGGCCTCCGTACGATCACGATGGAGAACAGGACGCTTCGACTGACGTTCCTGCTCGACAAGGGCGCGGACCTGGTCGAGTTGCTCTACAAGCCGCAGGATCTCGACCTGGCGTGGCTGACGGCCAATGGCGTCAATAACCCGACGGCCTACCAGAACTCCTCACCCGACATCTCCGCGACCTTCCATGACTACTACCCCGGCGGCTGGCAGGAGCCGTTCCCGAACTACGGCGTCTCCGCAAGCCAGTGGGGCGTCATCTTCGGGCAGCACGGCGAGGCGCCAAACTTGCCGTGGGATGTCGAGATCATCGAGGACACAGCCGACGCGGTGGCGGTCCGGTTCAGCGTCCGAACGCCGAAGGCACCCTTCCGCCTCGAGCGCACCGTCACTTTGGCCGGCAACGCCAGCCGATTCCGCTACGATGGCCGCGTCACCAACGAGAGTGACGTCCCACTCCACGCGATGTGGGGCCACCACATCACCTTCGGCACACCGTTCCTCCATCCTGGCGCCCGGATCGTCATGCCGAACGGCGTCCGGACGTTCGTCCACCCCGGCGATCATCGCGACGACTACTGGCTACCGGCCGGAAGCGAGGGTCCGTGGCCGAAGCTGCCGGCGAACCCCGGCGCCCCGGCGGATGCCGTCGGCATGGCCGACCTCAGCATCGTCCCACCCCATGGATCGCCGAAGGAGATGAACTACGTGACCGGCTTCGGGGACGATGGCTGGTACCGCGTCGAGAGTGATCAGCACGGCCTTGGAGCGGAGGTGCGCTGGGACGCCGCGACCTTCCCCTACATCTGGCACTGGCACGAGTACGGCGCGGGGTCGGACTACTTCGCCTACGGTCGCCACTACAACATCGGTCTCGAACCGGCGTCGAGCTGGTCACCGAATGGGCTCCCCGGCGCGATCGCGAACGGCACCGCGATCCCGCTGCCGCCCCGGACCCAGACCACCAGCTGGGTGGAGTACGAGGTCTACCCGGTCGCGACCTAACTCCGCCGTTCGAGATCCGGCCAGTCAGACCGAGTGAGCCGATGAGCCGCGCACGACCAGCGAGCAGGGTACCCGAATCACTCCGGAGCGGGACTCGCCGGCGATCATCGCCAGCAAATGCTCGACGGCCGTCCGGCCCAGCTCGGCCAGATTCATGTCCACCGACGTGATCGGCGGGTGGGCCTGCTCGACGACCATCTTCAGATTGTCGAAGCCGACCACGGCGATGTCCTCCGGCACCCGGACACCGAGCCGGACGAGCTGATCGATCGCACCACGGGCGATCCGGTCGTTGCCGGCGAAAAGCCCGTCGATGGCCGGGTCGCACTCGAGCAGCTCGGCGATCGCGTCATAGCCGAACATCTCGGTCCATTCGCCGAACACCAGCCGGTGGTCGGGGAACGGTAGCCCGGCCGTGTGCAGAATCTGCCGTGTCGCCTCGGCACGGAGCTGAGTGGAGACCCAGTCGGCCGGGCCCGTCAGGTGAGCAATTCGGGTGCGACCCTGATCGACGAGATGCCGCGCCGCCAGCGCTCCGCCCTGGGCGTCGTCCGGGATGACCGACAACGCGTCCGGTTCAGTCACGAGCGTGTCGACATAGACCACCGGGGTGGGGTACGACCCGACATCGACCGGTGGGCCAGCGTCGATCCGGGTCCGGGAATAGATCAGCCCCTCGATGCGCTTGGAGAGCAGGGCGTCGATGACCTGCCGCTCCTGGGTAGGGTCCCCCGTTAGCCGGGCGAAGTAGATCATCACCCGAGCCTCCCCGAGCGCACTCTCGATTCCCGACAGCAGCGGCATCGTGAACCGTTCTTCCGGGTCCTCGGTGACGAAGCCGACCGTGAACGTCCGACCCCGCTGGAGGCTCAGCATCAGTTCGTTCGGCCGGAACTCGATCTCCCGGGCGGCGGCGCGGACCCGCTCCCGGGTTTCCTCGCGCAGCGCGCCGCGGCCATTGAGCGCCTTCGACGCTGTCCCGACCGTGACGCCGGCCTGTCGCGCGACATCGTGGATCGTTGGTCGTCGCGGCGTCTGCACCGGATCGCTCTCCGCACTGGTCATATGGTCCCTGTCCGGCTGAACGGCGAAGCGTCCCCATGAGCATCCCTAGTTCGACGGCGAATCGCTCCTCTGGATGCCCGCATCGTACTGGCATCCAAACCCGGCAGACTAGTCTGGGCGACCTCCTCGCTTGACAGCCTCCGGCGACGGACATAGTATCGCCCTGTAGCAGGAAACATTGTTTCTTTCCGACCCGCAATCCGGGAATGGAGCGGCTCGACGAGGAGCGCCTGCGCCCTCAGGACGCACTGGCGTCCCTGGGGTAGCCAAGATCCGGGGCAGCGATGCCTCGATGTGAGGAGAGCACCATGACGCGTGCGACAGATCACTTTCCGCCCGACAACCGATTCGACCGGCGAACGCTCGGCAAGGTAGCGGCAGGGGCGACAGCCCTGCTTGGTGGCGTCGCGGCCGTGGGTCCCGTCGCGACGGCAGCGGCTCAGGACGACGTCACGATCACCTTCATGCACTGGGGAAGTCAGCAGGAGCAGGAGGTCATCGCGACCTTCCTGGCGAAATTCGAGGAGGCCAACCCCGGCATCAAGGTCGATCAGCAGCATGTCGTGGACGAGGCCGATTCCTATAACACCCGGCTCAACACCCTTGTCGCGGCTGGTCAGGTGCCGGACGTCTTCTACGCCAACGAGTCGGTCGCCTTCGCCCTCGCCGAGCAGGGCGTCATCCTGAACATGACCCCTTACGCCGACCAGTTCGCCGATCGGCTTCCCGGCTCGATGTACTACTTCGCCCCCGGCCAGACCTTCGGCGGCATGTCGGCCGTCGAGACGACGCTGATCTTCGCCAACCGGGAGCTGTTCGAGGAGGCCGAGGTCGCCCTCCCACCCACGACCGCCGAGACCGCCTGGACCTGGGACCAGATGGTCGAGACCGCGAAGCTCCTTACCAAGGACCGTGAGGGCCGCAACGCCACCGACCCGGAGTTCGACGGAGAGAACGTCCAGCAGTACGGCGTCAACTTCGCTCAGGGCTGGATCGTCTGGTACGCGCTGATTCGAAGCGCCGGTGGCGATTTCACCGACCCCACCGGGATGACCTACACACTCAACTCGCCGGAAGCGGCCGATGTCTTCCAGAAGCTTCAGGACCTGATCTACGTCCACAAGGTCGCCCCGACACCGACCGCCGCCGAAGGACTACCCGCCACCGCCCAGCAGTTGCAGACCCGCCGGGTCGCGATGACCCTCGATGGGCAGTGGAACCTGCTCGACATCGGCCGGGCGGAAGTCCCGCTCGCGATCGGCGTCCTGCCCCGGATCAACGAGCCGATCACCTGCATCATCGGCGGCGCGACCGTGGTCAGCGGGTCCTCGGCGAACCAGGAAGCCGCTGTGAAGCTGTTCCTGTTTACCAGCGACCCGGCCAACGTCCTCGACCTGCTGACGTCCGGTCTCTGGATGCCGACCGAGACACCCTGGTACACCGACCCGGCGCTGGTGAGCCAATGGGTCGACAACGAGGTCCATCCGCCTGAATACCGCGACGCCGCAATGAACTATGTCCTGAACAACTCGGTCCAGGGTCCGGTGACGATCAAGGGGTTCCCCGCGATCACGACCCGCCTCGACGCCCACCTCGACGAGCTCTGGCTCGGGACGAAGCCGGCCCAGCAGGTCCTCGACGAGGCCGGCACCGAGATTCAGCCACTGCTGACTGGGCGCTACCCGAACGCATGAGCATCGACTGACCTGAGCGGTCGGCCCGACTGGACCAGGTCGCCCGCCACCTCAGGTCAGTCGCCCGACGAACTGGAGGAAAGCGCCGGGACGATCCCGGCGCACGTCGCCGAGACCGCTACGGGAAGTGAGACCGCAATGGTGACGACCACTCCGGACCGAACCCGACCAGCGACCCGGACCGCCCGGACTCCAAAGCGCTCCTCATCCGGGATGGAGCGGATGGAGCGGCGCTGGGGAATCATCCTCGGGCTGCCGGCGATGCTCGGCTTCCTCGCGTTCACGATCGGCCCGATGCTCGCCTCGGCCTGGATCAGCCTGACCGACTGGGATATCTACACCGGCGCGAACTTCATCGGGTTCGACAACTATCAGGAGATGTTCACCGAGGATCCACTGTTCTTCAAATCGCTCTGGGTGACGCTCTACTACGCTTTCGCCAGTGTTCCGCTCGTCATGCTGACGGGCTTCGCGGCCGCCATGCTGCTCAACTCCGACGTCCGGGGCAAATCGATCTTCCGGACGATCTTCTATCTGCCGGTCCTGGTCCCACTGATCGCCAACACGGTGCTCTGGACCTGGCTGTTCAACCCGGATTTCGGCCTGTTCAATTCGCTGCTGGAGCAGTTCTCCCTGCCGACGAGCCAGTGGCTCTACGACCCCGGCACCGTGATCCCGTCGCTGATCATCATGGCGGTCTGGGGCTTCGGCAACTCGGCCGTGATCTTCCTGGCCGGTCTGCAGGGAGTCCCGACCCACCTCTACGAGGCGGTCGAGGTCGACGGCGGCGGGCCGTGGGAGAAGCTGCGGAACGTGACGCTGCCGATGATGACGCCGACGATCTTCTTCAACCTGATCATCGGCATGATCGGCGCCTTCCAGGCATTCCTCGAGGCGTACGCGATGACGGATGGCGGCCCGAACAACGGCAGCCTGTTCTACGTCCTGTACCTCTACCGGACGGCCTTCACCGAGAGCCGGATGGGCTACGCCAGCGCCCTGTCCTGGTTCCTCTTCGTGATCATCCTCGTCATCACCGTGCTGATCTTTCGGAGCGCGCGCAGCTGGGTCTACTACGAGGACAACGCCGCATGATCGACTCACCGGACGCCACCGTCACCCCTACCGGGTATGAGGTCACCCGACCGCCGGTCCTGCGCCGGGTACGCCGGATCAGTGGGCGGGTCGCGCTCTACGTGATGCTGCTGATCGGCTCCGTCATCACGCTGTTCCCGTTCGTCTGGCTGATCCGCTCGTCGCTGATGGGTCCGGCCCAGATCTTCAGCTTCCCGGTCGAGTGGCTCCCCTCCCCAATCCGCTGGGGCAACTATGAGGAGGCGCTGACCTCGGTCCCGTTCGACCGCTACTTCCTCAACACGATGCGGATCGAGTTCCTCGTCATCACCGGCACGCTCATTACCAGCACCGTCGCGGCGTTCGCCTTCGCCCGGCTGCGCTGGCGGGGCCGAAACCTGATCTTCGGCATCCTGCTCAGCGGCCTGATGCTGCCCTACGCGGCGACGCTGATTCCCACCTTCATCTTCTGGCAGGAGGTCGGCGCCGTCGGGACGATCGTCCCGCTGGTCGTCCCGGCCTGGTTCGGCGGCGGCGTCTTCAACATCTTCCTGCTCCGCCAGTTCTTCATGGCGATTCCGCGAGACCTCGACGAGGCCGCCTACCTCGACGGTGCCAACCCGCTCCAGGTCCTGACCCGGATCATCCTGCCGCTCTCCAAGCCGGCCCTGATCGTCGTGTCGGTCTTCACCTTCATCAGCGTCTGGAACGACTTCCTCGGTCCGCTGATCTATCTCAACGACAGCCACCAGTACACGCTCGCCCTCGGCCTGCGATCGTTCAGCAGCGCCTACACCGCGCAGTGGGATCTCCTCATGGCGGCGTCCACGGCTGTGATCCTGCCGATCGTCGTGCTGTTCTTCTTCGCTCAGCGATACTTCGTCGAAGGCATTACCCTGACCGGGATCAAGGGCTGACGCAGGCCCGCGACCGGACCATGAGAGGACTCTCCATGACTGCCACGAGCGCCGTTGGGCTCGCCCCCACGGTCGTCGTCGACACCCGGCGCAGCCCCGGCGCCCAGCTCCGCCCGGTCGCCGTATCCTCGGTCACGCTCACGGGTGGGTTGCTGGCCGAGCGCCGGGAGACCAATCGGACGGTCTCGCTCAGGACCCAGTTCGAGCAGATCGAGAAGACCCACCGGATCGACAACTTCCGCCGGGCGGCTGGCAAGATCGAGACTGACTACGTCGGGGTCTACTTCAACGACAGCGACGTCTACAAGTGGCTCGAAGCGGCGGCCTGGTCGCTCGCCAGCACGCCCGACCCGGAACTCGACGCGCTGCTCGACCGCGTCATTCAGGAGATTGGTGACTCACAGCGCCCGGACGGGTACCTGAACAGCTATTTTGCCGTTGACCGGGCCGACGAGCGCTGGACGAACCCGGATCTGCACGAGACCTATTGTGCCGGCCACCTCTTTCAGGCGGCCGTCGCCCACTTCCGCGCCACTGGCAAGACTAGTCTGCTGGACATCGCCCGTCGTTACGCTGACCACATCGACGCGACCTTCGGGCCAGAGAGCGAGGGCAAGCGGTTCTGGATCGACGGCCACGAGGAGGTCGAGCTCGCCTTGATCGAGCTCGCCCGCGTCACGGGGGAGACCCGCTACATCGACCTGGCGAAGTACTTCATCGACGCGCGTGGCCATCAGCGACTGCCGAAGCCCTACGGCGGCCGGCCAAAGTCGTACCATCAGGACCACGAGCCGATCCGGGAGACGAGCGAGGTCGTCGGACACGCTGTTCGGCAGCTCTACTACACCATCGGCGCGACTGACCTGACCCTGGAGCGACCGGAGCCCACCCTCGATGATGCCATCGGCCGGCTCTGGGAAAGCGCGACCGAACGCAAGATGTACGTCACCGGCGGCTTCGGCGCCCGCTGGGAGGGCGAGGCCTTCGGCGACGACTATGAGCTCCCCAATGAGTCCGCCTACGCTGAGACCTGTGCGTCGATCGCCGGCGCGATGTGGGGCTGGCGGCTGTTCCTACAAACCGGCGAGTCGCGCTATCTCGACGTGCTGGAGCGTGCGCTGTACAACAACATCCTTGCCGGACTGTCGAAGAGCGGCGACCATTACTTCTACCAGAACCCGCTGGAGGACAATGGCGACCACCGCCGCTCCGAGTGGTTCGGCACCGCTTGCTGCCCGCCCAACATCGCCCGGACCGTGGCCTCGCTGCCCGGCTATCTCTACGCCACCGACGATGCCGGTGGCGTCTACGTCACGCTCTACGCGGACAGCGATGCGGTGATCGACCGGCCAGACGCCGATCCGATCCGGATCTCCCAGCAAACCAGCTATCCGTCGGATGGCACGGTCACGCTCCGGGTCGACACGTCCGCCACATTCGCTCTGCACCTGCGAATCCCCGGCTGGGTCAGTGAAGCGCCGTCGATCACGATCAACGGCCAGAACGCCGCCGTGACGTCCGTTTCAGCCGCCTTCACCGGCATCGAGCGCGACTGGCAAGCTGGCGACACGGTCGAGTTGCTCCTGCCGATGCCGGTCCGTCGGATCGTCGCCAATCCGAACGTCACGGACGACGGTGGCCGGGTCGCCCTGGAGCGTGGTCCCCTGGTCTACTGCGTCGAGGCGGTCGATAACGGTGGTCGGGATGTGCGGAGCGCAATCCTCGACCAGGACGGCGAGATCGGTGATCAGTGGCAGCCGAATCTGCTTGGCGGTGTCGTGGCCCTGACCGTCCCCGCCCGATTTGCCGGTCAGGAGCGCGCCTGGAGCGGCGGCCTCTATCAGGCGACCGACGCGCTGGCCGCCGGGTCGGACGAGTCGGTCAACCTGACGGCCATCCCGTACTATGCCTGGGCCAACCGCGCGGCCGGACCGATGGCGGTCTGGCTCCGGACCTCGTCCCGATAGGCCGATGGGGCGGTCCAGCTCCGATGGTGGACCGTCCAACCAGGAGGAACCGCAAACAGCATGGCTGAAGCGCACGATCACCCCCGTCCTCAGCTCGTTAGATCCGGCTGGGTCAGCCTCGACGGCCAGTGGGACTTCGCCTACGACGACGCGAACGCTGGCCGCCGGGAGCGATGGCACGAACGTGACGATGTCTTCGACCGCACGATTACCGTTCCGTTTCCTCCCGAATCGCGGGCCAGTGGAATCGGCGATGTGGAGCCGCATCCCTATCTCTGGTATCGCCGCACGTTCACCGTAGACGATCCCGGCGACAAGCGTGTCCTACTCCATTTTGGAGCCGTCGACTATGAGGCGACGGTCTGGGTCAATGGCTCCCTTGCCACCAGTCATTCCGGTGGTCACGTCCCCTTCTTCGCCGACATTACTGATCTGCTGCGCGATGGTGATGAGCAGGTAGTCGTCGTCCGGGCGGAGGATCAGCCCAACGATCTCAGTCAGCCGCGCGGCAAGCAGGTTTGGGGTGGGACGCCACGAAGCATCCTCTACTCCGCGACCTCCGGCATCTGGCAGTCCGTCTGGCTGGAAACCGTGCCACGGGTCTCGATCTACCGCCTCCGCTGGTCGCCGGACGCGTCCGCCGGAACACTTGGCCTGCGTGTTCAGCTATCGCAGCCAGTCCCGTCTGGCTGGAGCGTCCGGGTCCATCTCACCTTCAGGGGCGCAACACTTACCAGGGATGTGTTCAGCGTGAGCGACAATGTCGTCGAGCGCTCCATCACCCTGCCGACGGTCTTCGGCGAGCATCAGACCTCCGGGTTGCTGTGGTCCCCCAAGGAGCCACGACTGATCGATGCAGCGGTCGAACTGCTTGAAGGCGACATCGTGGTCGATACCGTTACCTCCTATGCCGGTCTGCGGTCGGTCGGTATCCGGAAGGGCCGGTTCCTGCTCAACAACCGGCCGATCTATCTGCGGATGGCATTGGAACAGGGGTACTGGCCGGAATCCCATCTCTCCGCGACGGACGCACAGTTGAAACAGGAGGTCGAGCTGGCGAAAGCGCTCGGCTTCAACGCGCTTCGAGTCCATCAGAAGGTAGAGAACCCGCGCTTTCTCTACTGGTGTGACCGGCTTGGGCTCATGACCTGGGCCGAGATGCCGAGTTCCTACATCTTCACCGAGACGATGATCACCCGGTTCACGCAGGAATGGATGGAGGCGCTCGAGCGCGATGTCAGCCATCCGTGCGTCGTCGCATGGGTGCCGACCAATGAGAGCTGGGGGGTACCAGATCTTGAGAACGACCCGCGACAACGGGCGTTCACGCGGATGCTGGCCGACCTGGCCCGTGCCCTGGATGGCAGTCGTCCGGTCATCAGCAACGATGGTTGGGAACACGTCAACAGTGACATCCTCGCGCTGCATGACTATGCCGACGCCGAAGAGGTCCTGCTGGAGCGATGGAAAGACGCAGCAGCAGTCGCGAACACGATCGCGAACGTCCTTCCCGGCAAGCGGCGGAAGATCATCGAGGACGGCAACAATCCCGAAGCCCCGGTGATGCTGACCGAGGTCGGCGGCATTGGCTTCCCAAACGATTCGGATGAGCGCTGGCATTTTTGGTCAGCCGACACTCCGGAACAGCTCCGGGAGAAGTACGCCGAACTCATAGGAGCGATCCTCGCGAGCGATACCGTCGTCGGCTTCTGCTACACCCAGCTGACGGATACCCTTCAGGAACGCAACGGTTTGCTCGACGAGAATCGCAGGCCGAAGGTTCCGATCGAGGAGATCTACGCCATAACCACTGGGCCAAGCAAATCGGTCCCACCCCGATAGGCAGCCTGTCGTCCAAACGGCCAGGGTGGGACGGCCCTCGACGGTGCCTACCTACCCCGGCCGTTTCACTTGTGCACCGTTGGTCGTCTCGGGTAGAGGGAGCCCGAGGATCTGGCCTGCCAGCAACCGGTCGCCACCCCCAGCGGCCTGAAGAAGACAATCGCACCCCATGCAGTCGACAAACCAGTCAGCGTCCCCCCGAGGGCTTCAGAGCCCGCGTGTGCTCCACCAGCTCATCACGGACGCGTCTCGGCAACGAATTCGGCGCGGGTAGCGGACGTCGCCAGAACTGTCAGACCAGAGGACAGTCCGACATCAAGCCGCTTCCGATCGCGCAGCCGCCGATGAAGGGTCAGTGCCTGCGCGACGACCTGGTCCATGTTGTAGTACTTGTAGGTGGCAAGTCGACCGGCAAAATGCACATCCGGTGTCGCCTCAGCCAGCGCCTGATACCGCTTGTATCGTTCGGCGTTCCTGGGGTTCGGGACGGGATAGTAGGGATCACCATCGTCACATGGATACTCACGGACGATGCTTGTTCGGTCATGTCTCTGACCGGTAAGGTGCTTGAACTCCGTGATACGGGTGAACTCGTAATCGTTCGGGTAATTCACCGTGCCGACCGCCTGGTACTCCAGCATATCCAGCGTCTCGAAGCCGAACCGGAGAGACCGGTAGGGCAGACTTCCGTACCGATGCTCGAAGAAGGCGTCGATCGGGCCCGTGTAGATCATTTCCCGATAGGGAAAGTACGGAACGATGTCCCGATAATCGGTGTTGAGCAGGACGTGGATATTGGGATGATCGAGCATCCGCTCGAACATGCGGGTGTAGCCATGAAGCGGCATGACCTGGTAGGTATCGGTGAAATACCGATCATCTCGATTCGTCCGGGTCGGAATCCTCGCGGTCACCGCGGCGTCGAGTTCGGTCGGATCGACCCCCCACTGCTTCCGGGTATACCCACGAAAGAACTTGTTGTAGAGGTCACGGCCGACCTTGCTGACGACCGCATCTTCCGCCGTTATGACCTGGTCCACTGGCTCGGCAACCGAGGCCAGGAACTCCGTGAGCTCGAATGACGTCAGGTTCGTGCCGTAGAGTCGGTTGATGGTGTCGAGATTGATCGGGATTGGAACCTGCTGCCCATCGACGCTGGCCAGGACCCGGTGCTGATAGGGCCGCCAGGCGGTGAACTGCGAGAGGTAGCCGTAGATGTCGTCGGAATTGCAGTGAAAGATATGCGGACCATACTTGTGGACCAGAATCCCGGCATCATCGTGGAAGTCGAACGCATTTCCGCCGATGTGAGACCGCTTCTCGACGAGGAGAACCTTGAGGCCGTCCTGCGTCGCGAGCCGCTCAGCCAGGACACTACCGGCAAAACCGGCACCGACGATCATGAAGTCAAACATGGTTGTTCCCCATCTCCCACGCCTCGGAGGCCGGAGGTCGATTCAATATCTCGCTCCGAGCCGTCACGGTCTCGATCATCCGGTCCGCCATGCCATCGGCAATAGCGTCCCAGTCATGCTCAAGGAGATGAGCCTGGGCCCGGGCATGACGTCGGCGACGGTCGCCACCCGATTCGGCAAGGGCTGCCTCGACCGCCGTAATGAAGTCCGCGGGATCACTGGCAATCCGAACCACGTTGCCATAGAGGGAGACGACATCCGCGATCGCCGTTGAGACCACCGGCTTTTCGGCAGCGAGGTACTCGAGCGTCTTGGTAGGTGATATGGAACGGGTCGCCTCGTTCAGCGCAAACGGCAGGATCGCCACATCGAAGCCCGCCAGGAAGCTCGGCAGATCGGCGTACTGTTGCCGACCCAGATACGAAATATTTGGACGCCTCGGAAGATCGCTCTCCTCGATCTTGGCAAGGGGACCGACGAGCGCCAGGCTCCAGTTGGGCCGGCTATCGGCCACCTTTGCGATGAGATCGAAGTCGATCCGCTCGTCCAGCACCCCATGGAAGCCAAGCACTGGCCCGGGAAGGGCAGCGATATCGGCAGCTGGAGCCATCGATTCGGCTCCGGTGGCGAAGTGACGAGCGTCAACTCCTGATGGGAAGCAGTGAACCGATGGATGCCGGTGGCGACGCGCCTCATAGAGCGATGGGCCACCGGCGAAGATCACGTCGGCGGTGCGCAACATCGCCTCCTCCTGATCGCGTAGTTCCCTGGGAGCGTTGCGGAAACTCGCGAGGTCATCCATAGCGTCAAGGACGACAAGGCCTGGGTCGATCGACCCAGGCAGCGCTCCCAGCGCCATGGGTGTGTAGTACCAGACGACTGGCTTGTGACTGTGAGCGGAACCACTGCCAAAGCGCTGACCACCCCACCATGACGATCTCGGGAAACGCTCTTCGATCAGCCGGGAGATGATGCGGTTTGTTTCCTTGCAGAACCCGAATTGCGAGGTTGAAGAGTCTGGCAGCAGTGGCGTCAGCACGGTGACGTTGCCGTCACTAGTCTCTCGAAACGAGGGCTTCTCGTTCGAGTTGGAGAGGAGGACTGGCTCCTCGATCACGATCACCGGGATGTGCTTCGCAAACCGGGACAGCAGGTGCTGGGGACGCTGATAGACGCCGCTCCATCTCAGATGGGAAAACACGATCAACGCAGACGCGATGTCCGACAGGCCATGGCCAGGGATCTCGGATGTTTCCAATGCGTGGGTACTTGCAGTTACCACTGTTCCTGATCCCTTCCCCATCGGCGGGGCTCTGACCCGCTGCCGATTCATGGGCGGCATCCTGACTGCTCATCGGTTAGCGACGTCAGACCGAAGACGACAAGGGATCCGGTGAGGATGATCACCGGCCAGCGTCGACGACTCGTTCAAGCATTGGTGACGAGAGGCAGGAGCCGATTGCAATACGAACAGTGCAGATGACACGCATCTGGCTCTCGCTAAGGTGTGAACACCAGCGAAGCAGGTAAAAGCATGAGGCGTGCCAACTCTTCTCCGCCGAAATGGTTCTCGGATCGTACCTCCTGGCTCACTCCGTGCTTCACTCCAGTCGAGCTCAAGAACAAGCGGGCCCATCGGCGGCACATGCAAACAGTTGAGGCGTTCTTTGTGTCGAAATCCCAGGATCCGTTCCCTCCCCTAGAGATGTGGGGGGGGTTGGAATGCACAGTCAATCGGGTTGGTGACCGATTCCTCGATCAACTCGAACTCAGCGGACACGCCAATCGGCTTGACGACCTGGACCGGTTCGCGGAACTTGGCATTTCCGCGATTCGTTACCCAGTCCTTTGGGAACGCACTGCGCCGGGTGGCCCTGCCACCGCCGACTGGACCTGGTCTGACCTTCGCTTGAATCGCCTACAGGAACTCAACGTTCGACCGATCGTTGGGCTTGTCCACCATGGAAGCGGTCCGAGAGGGACCGACCTTCTGGACCCTCGGTTCCCGGCCCTGCTCGCCCAGTACGCTGGCTCTGTAGCAGCGCGCTATCCCTGGATCAACGACTACACACCCGTCAATGAGCCGCTCACGACGGCGCGATTCAGTGCCCTCTACGGTCATTGGTATCCGCATCGCCGCGATGAAGGGGCTTTTTTCCGGGCCGTCCTGACGCAGTGCCAGGGTATCGCTGCCGCGATGCGTGCCATCAGAGCGATCAATCCAGACGCACAGCTGATCCAGACAGAAGATCTTGGGGAGGTCTTCGCCCGGCCGGCACTTGCTGCGCAGGCCGACTATGAGAATGAGCGGCGCTGGTTATCGCTGGATCTTCTCAACGGGCACCTGGTTCCAGGGCATCCCTTGTGGGAGCCATTGCTGGATTCGGGAATCGCTGAAGCGGAACTGAGGGCGTTGTCCGAGGAACCATGCATCCCAGACGTGATCGGCATCAATCATTACGTGACCAGTGAGCGATTGCTCGACGAGCGCCTTGAGCGCTATCCGCAATCGACGCACGGAGGGAACGGGAGACAGATCTATGCTGATATCGAGGCGGTGCGCGTCTGCGTCGACGGACCGGGAGGATGGCGGCGGCTACTGGAATGTGCCTCCAGGCGCTACGGCCGTCCGGTCGCCGCCACCGAAGTCCACCTGGGCTCCTCCCGTGAGGAACAGCTTCGATGGCTGGCGGAAACCTGGAACACAGCCAATGAGCTCCGGTCGGAGGGGATCGACATTCGCGCCGTTACGGCCTGGTCCCTCCTCGGTGCTTTCGGCTGGAACAGCCTCGTAACCAGGGACGGCGGCGACTACGAACCCGGCGTCTTCGATCTCCAGAGCCCGACGCCCCGTCCCACTGCTCTCGCCCACATGGTAGCGGACCTGGCCGCTGGCAGGGAGTTGTCTCACCCACTACTGGCCACGCCAGGCTGGTGGCGCCGACCGTCCCGCTTGCTCTATCCGCCGGTGGACCAGTGGGGCAATGACGCTGAGGTTGTGGCCGAACCGGAGCAGCCTGCTGGCGTCAGCGGCCTCCTGCTGGCTGGATCACATAGCACCTTGACTGACGCATTCACAACCGCCACGACTGCCCGGGCACTTCCGTGTCAGCACCTCGACGTGAGGATGTCCTCAGACTGGGTAGCGGACGTCTCTTCTGCTGTAGTGTCGTCCCGACCGTGGGCAGTCATCCTGTCGATGAGTCCATCTGAGTTGTCACAGGAAGACATCGTGGCCGTGGCCCGGAGTTGTAGCGATGCCGGGATCCCGATCCTGTACTGCTCCAACCCTGAGGCGAGGGGAGTGATCACAACGAATGCCGAGCTGGATCTGCTCGGATTACCTGAGGACCCAGCCCATTCGCTCGTCCGACTGGAGCTTGCCATTCTCGGCGTGCAACCGCAAACAGTCGCCGTACGAGGTGGACTACCGCAAGTCCCTGTGTCTGATCGCTACCAGGCCGGCCAGTCTCACTCCGACCGTAGACATCAGGGAATGCAATCCGAAGGCCTCTACGATCTAGCATCGGAGTGCCTCGATCTGTTGATCGACCGCGCGTGGGGAATCTGGAAAGTGGTGGGGCGGGTCGGAATTAACGTGTCGCATTCCGCTTTCACCGACTGGATTGCCGACGAGCAGCCAGCAAGGAGGGCATCGTGAGGAATCAGATCGGCGGACAGAGCACGGACTACGGGTTATGACCAGTGCACGCGCCGACAGGCGTTGCAGGTCGCTACGCTGACGGCGATCGTGCGCCCGGACGGCGCGCAGCAGACCGGGCCGACTCACCTGTGGGAATTCATCACGAGTCCCAAAGCGACAGGAGACTCCGATGGCATCGTTTGGTCGCCTCAGCCGCCGGCAAGGCCCAGACATCGTCGTTGAACATCTCGATCGAGAAGCTGCCGGTGTGCCCGTTAGCCTCGATCCGTCCGAGCAGGGCGGCGAGGTCGAGGATGCCCTCGCCGGTCAGGACTCGCTTGCTGCTGCAGTAACTCAGCTCGCCTGGTTTGTTCCGCATGTCATCCAAATGGACGTGCCGGATCCACGGGATCGACCCCTCATCGAGGTCCTCGAGCCTCGTCACTGTGCAGTGATACAGCGGTTCTCATGAGGCTTGTCGCTAGCGAGCGGCCGGTCCCACCCCCCAACGCGATTCCAGCTGCGTGTCGCGAAGCCAGTAGGGAGCTGGAATCGGATGGGGAGGGGGAGAACGCCGTCAACACCTGTGAGCCGCGCTGTAGTGCGCCGGCTCGAACAGGAACCCGACATTGGGGTGGGTCCCAACTCGCAGACGACGACGGCGCTGGCGAGACTTCTGAACGAGCGTTCCCCAGTTGAACTCCAGTGCGAGCGTGACATCCAGAGCCGCGATCGTATCGGCATATTGCTGAATCAACCCGACCAGGATCGAGAGCGCCTCCACGGACGGAGCGGCCAGTCCGTCCAGATGACGAGCGTCCCACCGCCAAGCCCGTGAATCAACGCAGCGTTCTCCCGCTGGTGCCGGTGGTTGTCGGCGATCGCTTCGTCCGACCCGAACCGAAGGATTGGTGGTTCGACACCGCCGATCGCCTTGAGGCCGTTGCTCTCCAGCACTCCCACTACATCGGCTGTGGTTCGGCCTTCAGCCAGCCACGCCTTGACCATCGGCAAGTGGAACTCGACCTCCCGGAAACCGGCGGCGGAGCAGGCGTCGACCGGCTCCTCAAGACCGGCGTGGCGCGTGGAGACCGAGCTGATCGCGAGTTGGTGCAGTCTCATCGCCTACCCCAGCCCCACGATCTCGATCATGCGCTGCGTCACCCGGACATCCTGCAGGCACTCCCGAACCGGCGCCCGGGGCGGCTCGCCACCGGCCAGGGCAGTCGCGAACCCCCGAGCCTGGAGGGCGAACGCAGCCCCACGGGAGCGTGGGGCTGCGTCATCGTGAACCCGTCTCCGTCCGGGGCAAGGACCGCCACCCCGGGCGACCTGAAACCAGTTGAGCAGGACCGGCGTGTCGATCCGAATCTCACTGAATTCGAAGGTGAGTGTCGTCCACTCCCGCCACTGGCGAGACCGGGACTGGACGTCGTGAATGACGACCGTCACGTCTCCGTCCATGGCTGTCGCGACGAGGGTCTTGCCCGACGTGATCTGGACGTGCTGAAGATCGAGCTCGCCATCGAGCAGATGATGGGTAAGGTTCACGGTGTGGGAGAAGATGTTGACGATCCAGTCGCAGGCCCGCCGCATCTCCTCGGTCGGGCAGGCTTTGGGGTAAGTCGGCCGGAGCGGTGGCAGCTGCGTCGCGGCGTCGACGCTCATCAACTTGCCGGGGTGCTGGGTCCAGTCGCGGCCGTTGCACGTTGCGTCCACCATCCGCAGCGCCCCGAGCCGGCCAGTCGCTAGGACCTCGAGAGCAGGCCTTTGCCGACCGCAACGCTCATGTCGTAGCGCTTCGTGAAGCCGACGGCGTAGTGGACGCCCTGCGACTCGGACAGCGCAGTCAACTCGTCGGCCTTATGGAGCCGGCCAACCATCGGCTTCTCGGTGATGACCGACTTGCCGGCCGAGAGGATCTGCTTCACGAGTCCGCGAGGATCTGCTTCAAAAGGCTGTAATTGTTTGGCCACTGCTGGATGCAGGCGACGCCATGACCGGCTGGGTCGGCCAGAAGCTCCTCGACGCACCCGTAGATTGTAGGAACCCAACAGTGATCGGCGACGGCGAGTTCCTGCTTGAGGTCGGTCACGCCAACCAGATCGCAGAGCCCCTCATCCTGCCGTTGGGCGTAGCTGGAAAGATGGGCAATCTGCCCCATCATGTCCGTTCCAATCATGGCGATGCCTGGCCGACCCTGCGCACTCTCGGTGACCTACCGTCTTCCGACGGCTGCCGTCGGGACGCTACGCTCGCCCGGTTGGGTGAATCAGCGGTTCAAGCACCTGCCAGCCGCGGACGAGGCCGTCGTCGTACTTCGGTCCAGGCTCACCCCAGCCGAAGACGTCGTCCTCATGCTCGATCGCGACCCCTCCTTCGTAACCGATCTCGACGAGTCCGGAGATGAACTCCGGCCAGTTGATCTCGCCGTACCCCGGCATCCGGAAGCGAAAGGCGAGCCCGTTGGCGCCGATTCGGTAGCGCGTCTCCGGCAGGTTCTCTACGTCCTTGGCGTGGACGTGATAGACACGATCGGCGTATTCCTTCAGGGCTCGCATGTGATCGATGCCTTGCCAGTAGAGGTGGGAAGGGTCGAACTCGATTCCCAGCGCCTTCGACGGCACGACCCGGAACCAGGCGTCCCACGTGTCCGGCGAGCCGCCCATGTTGACCGGACGGAACGGCAGGTGGCCGCCGTAACCCATCCAGTTCTCCATTGCGAGGGTGATCCCGCGACGTTCGGCCTCGTCCGCCACAGGACCGAAGCGGTCGCCGAAGGCCTGGACGTTCTCTTCCCAGGTCCGGTCGGCATGGAAGCCGCTCATGCTTGCGACGACCCGGACCCCGAGGCGCTCAGCGGTGTCGAAGACCCGGAGGTATGTTGTCAGAACGGGCGCTGGCTCGAGCGACTGACCCGTGAGGCCGTAATGGGCCAGTGCGGTGATCGTCACACCCAGTCGCTCCGACTGTTCCTTCGCGGACGCCACCTTCGCGGCGTCGTGGTCGCCCTGAGCGGCGTTGCCGAACGCGGCGGTGCTGAGCTCGATTCCGTCGAAGCCGATCCGGTTGGCCTTGGCGATGTCATCGACCGAACCCGAGAGAAATCCGAACTGCATGCGACTCCCTATCCCTTGATGGCGCCCGCGGTCAATCCACGGACGAACCACCGCTGCAACAACACGTAGACCACGATCATCGGGAACGTCCCAACGGTGAGCGCGGCGAAGACCGGCCCCCAGTCCGAACGACCGAAGTCATAGAAGAGGACCTGGATCGCCAGCGGCAGCGTCCGGATCCCGGGAGACCGTACCAAGATCGGGACAAGGAAATACTCGTTCCAGGCCGCGAGGACCTGCAGGATAGCGACGGTCGCGACCGCCGGTGTCGAGATCGGCCTCAGGATCCGGACGAACGCGCCGAGCCGCGTCGCCCCGTCGACCACCGCCGCCTCCTCCAGTTCTTGCGGGATCGTGAGGAAGAACGACCGGAAGATGAAGATCGCCAGAGGCAGACCGCCCGCGTCGAGCGGATCATCTACGCCTCGACGCTCTCGGCCGACGACGCCCTGAACACGCGCTCGATCACGTCGGTCGAATTCCGCGTGGAGGGCGACGCCACGGTGCAAGTGCTCACGGAGTCAGCGGTCTTCCGCGACGGCCAGGAGCAACCATCGTGGCGCGTGCAGGGCACCGGCGACTGTCTGACCAGACCTGGCAAGACGCTAGAGGCACTGCCTCCGACGAGGTGATTCGCTCCCCCACCCGGTAACCTTACCGAAACGGATTCGCTGAGATGGAGATGAAGATCAACCATATGCTGGCCGTCGTTCCCGTTGCCGACTTCACCGTCGCCTGGGAGTGGTCCGTCCGCCTGATCAGCCGTGAGCCGGACAACAATCCATAGGAATCGCTGACCGAGTGGCAGCTGCTCGATCACGGCTGGCTCCAGACAACCTCCAGCTCCGGACAGCCAGGGACCGCGATGCTCAACTTGGTCGTCGATCACCTGGCCGGTGCCGCCAGCCAGATCACGGGTCGCTGGATCGTGACCGGAGAGACGCAGTCGGCGACCAACGGCGTGGAGGTCTGCTCGATCGATGACCCCGACAGCAACGTCATCACCCTGAGCGGCAATTTTCGCGTGCAGCACTGACGGTTCGGCAGCGCCCGTGGCACTTCAACCATGTGAAACGCCACGACCGCCCGGACGCAAAGTCCCGGGCGGTCGTGGCGTTTCGCATCTGGAACGGTTACGAACCGGGATCGTTTCGACGTCAGACCTGGTCGATCTTTGCGGTGCCCTGCGGGTAGCGGTCGCCGACGGGCTGGAACAGTTCGAGCTCGTTGCCCTCCGGGTCCCGGAAGAACGCGACCCAGCAGACAGTCTCGCCGGCCGGGTTGGTAACCGGTTTCGGCGGGACGTGGAAACTGATCCCGGATCGCTCCAGATCGGCCGCCATCTCGGTGATGTCGTCGACTTCGAAGGCGAAGTGGGCGAAGCCGCCCGACACTGCCGCCGGCGCGCCCTCGATCAGCTCGATCACCGAGTCGCCCGCCTGAAAGAAGACGATGTTGGTGCCGTCGAAGGCGCCGACCTCAGCCAGCCCGAGCGTGTCCCGGTAGAAGCCGCGAAGGGCGAGGAAGTCGTTGGCCTTGAGGGCGACGTGGTGGGTGCCGGTGATTGCCATCGTGCTGGGTTCTCCCTGGGTTCTGCGACAATGCTAGGCGGCGGCGGCAAGCTGGCCACCGTCCGGGAAGCGCTGGGATATGCTACCCGACCAGCGAACGATGGGGTTTCTCCGATGATCATCGACCTCGCCCACACAGCTTTCGATGTCCACGATATGGACGCCGCCCTGACGTTCTACGGCCATCTCGGTCTGAAGGAATCGTTCCGATTGTTCAAGGACGACGGCTCGCTGATGTTGGTCTACCTACATATCGGCGGGGACCGATTCCTCGAACTGTTCCCGAACGGTCCGCAGCCTGGAACCGGTGGCCGCGGCAGCTTCGCCCATTTCTGCTTGATGACGGACGAGCTCCACGCCGATGTCGAACGCTTCCGATCGCTTGGGATCACGATCACCAGCGGACCGAGCCTCGGGCTGGACAACAACTGGCAGGCTTGGGTCGCGGACCCGGACGGCAACAGAATCGAGCTGATGCAGATCTCGCCCGACAGCCCGCAGGCAATGATCGCCCGGGGTGAGACACCAACGGCTTCATACCGTCTCGGCCTGCCGGCAAAGGAGTCGTAACTTTTTTTGCCGAAGACAACGAGAGCGGGCCGCGGCGGGGAGTTCCCCGCCACGGCCCGCTTCTGTTTGCGTTCGATAGACGGGACTAGCTGTTGCGGCGCGCGAACGTCCGGGCCGAGACAGCCGCGACGACGACCGCGGCGGCAACTGCAAGAACGAGCATCAGCCCGCCGAAGCCGGTCTGCGAGGCATCACCGGTCCCGGTGCTGGGCAGGGTCGTATCACCACCGACGGCCGGGGTGGCCTGCAGGTTGACCGTGGAGCCCGTGCCGGTGTTCGGCAGGGCGGTGTCGCCGCCAACCACCGGCGTCACCTGCGAGTTCGCGGTCGAGTCGGTGCCAGTGCTCGGCACGGTGGTCTCGCCACCGGTTACCGGCGTCGCGGAGAGATCCTGCGCCGACGTGAGCGTGCTGCTCGCAAACGCCAGGACCAACGCGAGTGCGCTGATCAGGCCGAATGCCGCGAGACGACGTGTGACTGACTGAAGGTGCATGAGTTCCCTCCACCTTCCTGTTCCCGAGTTCTGCCATGGTCCGCACCCAGCCGGTGCGTGACGCGCAATCGCACGGATGTTCCCTGGTCCAGGGCAGCGGGCCACGCTCGGATCGCGCCCACCCTGGCTCCGGGGACTCCCGGCTGCCTCCCGTCGTCGGGACAGCCAGCATCACAAACGTCAGCGTCCATGGTCGTACCCACTACATCCAAACGGATCGACGGCCGATGGTAAAGGCCATCGGAGCCACCGTCGAGCCAATGCAGGGTTGCGGGGGCAGAGGGTAGCGCATGCTGACCCAGGATGACCACTCCTGGTGGTGAAGCATTCTTCTCCCGGAACCTCTCGTCGTCTTTACGACCCGCTAGTGCTGTGCAATCCGGGTTGCCTGACGGAGCGTGTCGGCCACCCGGTTCCGCTGCCGGACCAGCCAGGTCCGCAGAAACCGGTACTCGCTCGTCGAAGGATCGAGCGTCGCCAGCTCGGCCGCCCGGGCAATCCCCGGCAGAACTGGTAGCTGCAACGCCGGGTCGAAGTCGTACGGCCCGGCGATCGTGAACAACACCGGGTTGAGCAGGCGGGACAGGTCGATCCCGATCCGGTTGACCGTGGCAATCATATCGGGGTCATGAGCCGCGTCCGCCCGATCGCGAAGGGCGACAGCCGACTTCCGGAAGACACGAGCCAGATCAATGACCTCGCCCATGGGGAAGTGATCGCCGGCCGCATCACCGTACTGGGTCAGGTGACTGATGAAGTCGTCGGCGACCGGGACGAAATCGTACGGGTGGCGAGCAGGCTGGCACATCCGGGCGGCCAGCGTCACGTAGAGGCGGGTGTCCTCGGCAAGGACGTCCCGGTCCGCCTTGTCGAGCGTATCGTGAGGCGTGTGCCACCACCAGCCGCCTCCGCAGCCACCGACGGCTTTCCGGTCCGGATGGTCGACGGGCAGCATCCGGAAGGCTCCCAGCGACGGCAGACCAACGCCGAGGAACGACTGGTCACCAGCCTTCAGCGGTCGCCGCAGGTTCGGCTCCTGCCCGGAGAGTTGCCGAACGACCGATCCCGTGACCGCCTCGATCTCGCCGCAGTTGTAGCGGCAGTCCCAGATCGCCGCGCCACGCGGACCGGGCGAGTCGATGTTCAGGTAACCGAGTGCGCTGGCGTGGAGGTCATCGAAGAACGCGTCGGCGTACCAGGTCGAGCCGGAATACCTCCCGGTCGAGTGACCCGGCCACCAGGCGAACCGGAGCCCGTGCCGGAGGGTCTCGCGCCGGCCGCTGAGCACCCGCGCCATCTCGATCAGGGCAGCGTCACCAGTGGCGTTGTCGGTGATGCCCTCGTACCACGAGTCGATGTGGGAGCCGACCAGCAGGAACCGATCGGTCTCTGTACCAGGGATGTCCACGGTGACGAGCGGCAACTCCGCCCAGGTCGTCTCGACGTGCGAGGTCAGGCGCGCCGCGACCGGCCCAGCGGCGATCAGCTCGCCAAGCCGGGCGCCGTCAGCGTTAGTCAGGCCAAGCGCCGGGATCTTGGGCACGCGCAGAGCGGTTTCGGGGGTCGGCGTTCCCCAGACCGGGGTGGCGATCATCTCGTGGATGGCCTCCTCATCCGAGGGCCAGATGTGGATGTGGGCAACGGCGCCGCGCTCCTGAGCCCGTCGGATGCCGTCCGGACCTCCGTCCCCGGTGATCACGATCCTCTCGGCGACATCCAGCCCGGTGTAGTCCGCCGCGACGGCGCGGTGGGAGAAGATCATCTCGCCCTTGCTCGGTGCCGCGAACGGGACATGGATCAGCTCGGCGGTCAGGCCGTCACTGTGGCCGCCGAACGACCGGGTCCGGACCGCAATTTCGATCTCGGTCGACTCATCGCCAGCCGTAACGGTGAGCGTGCCCTCCCGTGGCCAGGAGATCCACGAGTCGAAGGTGTGCGTCGTCGGTTCGAGCCCGAATCCCCGAACCTGCTCGGCGACATAGGCCGCCGCGGTCCGCTCGTCCGCCGTGCCGCTGTCGCGGAACAGTTCACTGAACCGGACGAGGTGCTGCTCGAGCCGGTCAGCAGAGACGGCGTCCCGGAGCGCCTGCTGCATCTTCTCAATGTCGGTGGACGTCGAGCCAGTCTGAACGGTCATTGGTTTGATCCTCTCATCGCAGCGGTTTTCCAAGAACGTGTTAACCGGGACAAGTGGTGGCCACCGCAGTAGCCAACGTCTCGTAGGGGTGACCCTTGTGGTCGTCCGGCCGCCACGGCGGCCCTTGACGTAGGGGCGTGGGCTTGCCCCGCCTGGCCGCCGCAGCGGCCATCGCCCCACAGGGCGAAAACGGGATCCGCGACATAGAGCGGTATTCAGTGACGTTGCCTGGTGGCGGAACAGACCTCTCCCCCGGCCCCGCTTCGGCGCACCGGCTCGCTCACCCGCTGAAGCGGCTTCGGCTCCGCAGGTCCCAGGAGAGGGCAGCAGCAGCCCTGATCGACGTCAGGCAACCTATCTGAAAACCGCTGTAGGTGGTCATATCGAACACCCAGCTCAGCCACGCGTGGCGCCTTTCGGTGCGGACAGGGCCGGCGGCGCGAGAGCCATGTCCCCATGACGATCGGAGCCGCACACCAGCAACGGTGAGCGGCTCCCAATGAGACCGTCTGGACGGCCTATCGACCAGTCGCGGACTTGGCGGTCTCGGTCGCCTGGATCAGCGCCCAGACGAGCCGGTTCTGGCCACGGGTCAGGTGGGCCCGGAGGACACCAAGCTTCGCGACATCGTTTCCGGCGGCGGCGTAGGACAGCGCCGGAGCGAGGTCGGGCAGCTCTGGCACACCGAGGGCTGGGTCGTGGTAGAAGGCCTCGGCCCGGCTGTAGTTGACCGGAACCAGAAGGCGAGCGAGTCGGCGCTGGGCGAAGTTGAACCGCCGGGCGGCTTCGTCTGCCGGAGAAGCATCGACAGGCGCGGCGGCGTAGAAGTCGGACAGTGCGCCATCGAACTCGTCGATGGCGGTGATGGCCATGGCGAAGCTGAAGTGGTCTCCGGACGCCTGCTGATAGCGGCCGAGAGTTTCGCGGAACTCGGCGGTCGTTCGGGTGAAGTCGAACGGCACGGCGCTGGCGTTGAGCAGGCGGAGCAGAGAAGCGCCGTAGACCTTGAGGTCGCGCAGGAGGTTGTCCCGGTCGGCGATCTGGAGCAGGTCGCCCTCGGTGTGCCACTCGATGTTGGCCCCGCAGCCTCCAACGGCGTAGTAGCCCTTCTCGTCGCGCAGCTCCTGCGCCATCGTTGAGGACAGCATGTAGAACCCGGAGAGGCCGACGCCGTTGAACGAGTAGTCGCCGGCACGGGGCGGTCGCTCGGTCTCCGGCGTGATCCCGGTCGTCTCGCGGATCACGGCGTCGACCAGCGGCACCGTCTCGGTCATCGCGCTGAGCTCGTTGTAGGTGTTGACCCAGCGGGCACCCGGTGAGTCGCAGTTCACCTGCGCCACGCAGTTGCGGGCGAGGTCGATGCCGAACTCGTCGGCGTACCAGGTCGATCCGGCGTAGCGGCCGTGGGAATGGCCGGACCACCAGGCGATCCGGAGCGACCGGGCCGTGGTTTCGCGGTTCTCCCAGAAGACCCGGGCCAGCTCCAGCATCGTCGCGTCGCCGGTGGCGTTATCGGCGACGCCTTCGAACCAGGAATCGAGGTGGCCGTGGAGCAGCACGAACTCGTCGGGAACGGTCGCGCCGGCGATCTCGGCGACGAGGACCGGGATGGTGCGCCAGCGGGTCTCCAGCTTCGTCGAGAGGGCGACCCGGACCAGGCCAGCTTTCACGGCGGCGATCAACTCCTGCCCGGACGGGTTGTTGATCGCGATCACGGGGATCGTCGGCTGCTGGTCCTGGTTGTCGAGGTCCGGTGTGCCCCAGATCGGCGTGCAGATCCCTTCGTGGATCTCCTGCCCAGCGTTGATGAAGATCCCAGCCAGCGCGCCGGCGGCCATGACGTCGGTGACCTTCCCGGGGGAGGCGAACCCCTCGGTCATGACAATCTTGCCGGTGACATCCTGCCCACCGAAGGAGACGCCGACCGCGAAGACGTCGCCAGCCTGGTCACCGCCATCGCTCGGGACGTAGACCAGCTCACCGCTGATCTCCGCGCCGTCGGTCGAGACACCCATGGCGGCGGTCTTGGCCCGGAAGCTCTTGCCGCCAGGTCCATCCATTCGCAGGGTCGTCGGACCTGGGTGGGAGATGAAGCACTCTGGCTCATGGAGCGTGTAGGGGATGCCCCACTCGTCCAGCCGCGCAGTCAGGAGGTCGACCGCCGAGCGTTCCTCGGCCGTTCCGGAGAGCCGGACGATCTTCGAGAAGCGCTCGACGATGTCCCACGGGGTCTCGATGTCGATCGCATCCAGGATGCGGCGCTCGAGCGCCGGCGCGGTCCAGGTCGTGATGGCGTCGGTCGTGGTTACCAAGGGGATCTCTCTCTGTGCTTGGGAGCGAACGCTGCTCCGCGAATGGGGTCACGGTTCGTACCGCCCGGATCGCCCAGTGAATGGCGACTTCCGAATCGATGGGGCAGTTCCGACAGGGATTAGTGGCCACCCTCCCGGTACTGCGGATCGAGCGCGTCCCGCAGGGCGTCACCGAGGAAGTTGAACGCCAGGACGGTTAGCAGGATCAGGAGCCCCGGGTACAGCGGGAGGAGCGGGTTGTCCCAAATGTACGCCTGCGAGTTGCTCAGCATGTTGCCCCAGCTCGCCGCCGGCGGCTGAATACCCAGACCCAGGAACGAGAGCGCCGATTCCAGCAGGATCGCGTTGGCGACACCGAGGGTGGCGGCGACGAGGATCGATGGGACCGCATGCGGCAGGATGTGCCGGAGCAGGAGCCGGGCATCGTTCGCCCCAATTGAGCGAGCCGCCGTCACGAACTCGTTCGAGCGAAACCGGAGCACGTCGCTCCGGACGATCCGGGCGACGACCATCCAGCTCGTTACCCCAATCACGATCACGATGTTGGTGAACGACGAGCCGAAGACTGCGACGACGATCAGCACCAGGAAGAAATACGGAATCGCCATCATGCCGTCGGTGATCCGCATCAGGACCGTGTCAGCGAAGCCACCGAAGAACCCGGCGACGCTGCCAACCAGTGACCCGATCACGATCGAGATCACCATGGCCGTCAACCCGACCGCGATCGACGCCCGGGCGCCGACGATCAGCCGCGAGAACACATCCCGGCCGCTCTCGTCCGTCCCGAGCAGGTGCTCGCCGGAGGGCGGCAGGTGCTGGTTGAGGATGCTGACCCGGTTCGGATCCTGCGGGGCGACCGAGGTCGCGAACGCGGCCACACCAAACAGGATCAGCAGGAAGACCGTCGAAACCATCGCGACATGGTTCGAGGAGAACCGGCCCCAGGCCGTCCGCCAGAAGGATCTGGCCGGCGGCCGGACGCTCGTGGTGATCCGCGTCTCCTGGCCGGGGGCGATCGACGTGACCGTCATGATGACCTCCTAACCGAGCCGGATCCGGGGATCGAGGTAGCCGTAGGCGAGGTCGGTGATGAAGCTGCTGAAGATCACCACCGCCGCGACGACGAGCGTCGTACCGAGGACGACGGGGTAGTCCCGCGTCGTGGCGGCGTTGACCGCGAGCTGGCCCATCCCCGGCCAGGAGAAGACCGCCTCGGTGATCGCCGCCCCACTGACCGCCCGGGGCAACATCACGCCGATGATCGTCACGACCGGGATGAGGGCGTTCCGCAGGGCGTGACCAACGACGACACCTCGCTGCGTCAGCCCCTTGGCCCGGGCCGTCCGGACGTAGTCCTCGGACATCACCGTGACGAGCCCGGACCGGGTGTAGCGGGTCAGCTCAGCCAGATTGCCGAGCGCCAGCACGCTGACCGGGAGGATCAGGTGTTGGACACGGTCCCAGAACGAGAAGGGTTCGCCGAGGCTCATCATCCCGCCGCTCGGCAGCACCCGGAGCTGGACCGAGAACAGGATGATGAGCATGATCCCCAGCCAGAAGACCGGCATCGAGACTCCGAAGAAGGTCAGTCCGGCGACCGCGCGGTCCAGCCAGGAGTTGCGGCGCAGAGCACAGATGACCCCCAGTGGGATCGCGATGACCAGCCCGAGCAGCAGAGCCAACCCGGCCAGCAGCAGCGTATTTGGCAACCGGGCCTTGAGTAGATCGACGACCGGTTCGATCGTGTTGTAGCTCACCCCGAAGTCACCCTGGAGTACGTTGCCGAGCCAGCGGCCGTACTGGACCGGGAGCGGATCATTGAACCCGAGCTGCTCGGAGGCCTGCGCGATCTGCTCGCGGCTCAGGTCCGGGTTGGCGAGGATCGCTGGACCGCCCGGAGCTGCGTGGATCAGGACGAAGGTAACGATACTGACGATGAAGAGCAGCACCACTGCCTGGAACAGCCGTCGGATCGCGTAGGCAGTCACGATCTTCCTCCTCTTCCTGATCCACGACCCTTACACCGGGCGTCGAACGATCCTTACTGCGTCACCCAGATCTGCTCGGACCACGTCAGCGCGTCGCGGTACCCCATCTCGACCAGCCCCTGGGTCCGGGTGCTGAGCGCCTGGATCTCCTGGACGTGGTAGAGATAGAGCACCGGCAAATCGAGCGCGACCATCGTCTGGATCTGATGGACCAGTGCCACTCGGGCAGCGTGGTCTGCCTGGCTGCGGGCCTCGATCAGCATCGGGTCGAGCGCCGGGTTGTTATACGCCCACCAGTTGGAACTGGAGGTGCTGTAATAGTGGTCGTAGAGATCGGGGTCCGGCGGCGTCACCCACCACTGCACGAGCAAGTCGTACTGGAGGTCGTGATACTGCTCGAGATGAACCGTCCACTCCGGGATCTCGAGCGTGACCTCAATCCCGAGCTGCTGGAACTCCGACTGGGCGTAGACCAGCACCTGCTCCAGGACCGGGTACCCCTTCGGCCCATTGATCTTCAGCGTGAACCGCTCACCTGCGGCGTTGACGAGAATGCCGTCCTCGCCCTTGGTCCAGCCCGCCTCGGTCAGCAACTGGGCAGCGAGCTCGGGGTCGTAGGCGTAGGTCTGGACATCAGGGTTGTAGTAGTCACCCAGGAACGGGTGGATGGGACCCGTTGCGACCTGACCGGCGCCGGCGAGGATGCTCGAAACGATAGCGTCCTTGTCCATGACGTGGGACAGCGCCTGTCGGACACGGACGTCTTGGAGCCGCGGAACGCTGTGGTTGACGGCGAGGAAGTAGTAGTTGACCTGCGGCTCCTGGCGAAGGACGACGCCGGACGCGCCCTCCATCGACTCCACCTGAGCCGGGTCGATGACGGTCAGGTCGATCTCGCCGGAGCGGATCTGGGCGGCGCGGGCGTTGCCGTCCGTAATGGTCTTGAAGATGATGCCGTCCAGCAGGGCCGGGCCGCTGAAGTAGGCGTCGTTTCGGGAGACCTCGAGGTAGTTGCCGGCCGAGAGTTCCTTGAACCTGAACGGTCCCGACCCGACCGGTGAAGCAAGGAAGGCGGCCGGCTGGTTGAGATCCTGCCCTTCGAGCAGATGCTTCGGCACGATGCACTGGTTGTACCCGAGCATGACCGGCAACGGGGCGAAGGCGGTCTTGAGGTTGAACCGCACCGTCAGGTCATCGACGACCTCGATCGTGTCGATCGACGAGATCACGCCACGGGCCGAGGCGTTGACCTCGGGGTTGAGCAGGGTCTCGAAGGTGAACTTGACGTCGGCAGAGGTCAACGGCTGACCGTCGTGCCACAGCACACCGGCCCGAAGTCTGAAGGTCCACTGGGTCAGTTCCGGGTTGGATTCCCAGGATTCGGCCAGATCCGGGACCGCCTGGATCGCTCCATCGACGAGCTGGTACTGCGTCAGGTTGTTGTAGATCGTCTTGTTGACGAGCAGGTCGACGAGGGCGGCCGGGGCCGTAACTGGGTAGACAGTCGGAGTTCCGGCGATTGCCATCCGCCAGATGCCACCGGGTGTCGGCGTCGCCGCCTCCTGGGCGTCGGCCGACCCGGCCAGCCACGGTGCGACCGCGAGGGCGGCCCCACCGCCAACTGCGAGCCGGAGCAGATCACGCCGGGAGACCTGGACGCCGCTCCGGGCAAGTTCCTGCTGGAAAGCCTCGATATGCATGCTCTACCTCCTCCGTACGCCCTGCGGCGTCGGATGTCTGAAATCGGTTTGAACTGAAGCGGGGAATACCCTAGCGGCGCGTGACGGTGATCGACCGATCGCCGCGGAGTTTTCGCGAGATCTCCTCGGCTCCGCCGACGACGGTCCGAATATTCTGCTCGCGCTCGGCTGGGCCGAACCGGGCCTTGGGTGCGGCGATACTTACCCCGGCGATGACCTCCCCTGTACCGTTCCGGATGGGTGCGGCGACGGAGACCGCCCCAAGGTCCAGATCCTCGTCACTGATGGAATAGCCCGCTGTCCGAATGGCCAGAAGCTCGGCACGCAGCGGTTCGGGCTCGGTGATCGTGTTCTCGGTGAATCGCTCGAGGGGGCTGGCCAGTTGGAGGAACTCCTCGAGGAAGGCCTCGGAGGAGTAGGCCAGCATGAGTTTCGAAATAGCGCCGGCATGAAGCGGAAAACGACCGCCGATCCGGGCGTGGATCTGAAGTGGGCGCTCGCTCTCGCGCTTGTCGAGCACGATGACGGTCACCTCATCGGCGAGCGTGGCGAGGTTGATCGTCTCACCAGAGGCTTCGGCGAGCCGATCGAGGACCGGAGCGGCCGCGGCGACGAGCGGCAGCTTCTTCTGGGCGACGACCCCAAGCTCGACGACCCGGTAACCGAGGCGATACCGCTTGCTGACGAGATCGAAGATGACCAATCGCTCATCGACCAGGGTCTGGAGCAGGCGAAAGCTCTGGTTCTTCGTCTGGCCGAGCATCCGGCTAAGTTCGCTGACACCGAACTCATGCGGAGGCGTCAGGAACGCCGAGAGCAACTGGGCCGCTCGCTGCACACTCAGGATGCGGTAGCGATCGATGTGATTCGGGATGACCTCAACGAGGTCCGTTTCATCTTGCATAACATGGTCTCGCATAATCAAACTGTATAGAAAGCCGATGTGGTTGTCAACAGGATTCGAGCAGATCAATGGACGAGGCAGGGCGATTCGCCCAGTTTCGCGGACCGATCATCCAGATTCCGCACAGGAAACCCGTGGACCGCCAAAAAGCCATCGGCGGCTCGTCACGTTCTTCCACGTGAATGCTGTTCATCAGCGGTCGGCTTACGGGCAGCATACGGCCAGAATCGCGAAACGGGACGGACGCATGTATCTGATTGCCAGAACCGCCAGCGCTTCGACAGGAGTGACCACGGGCCCAGCGTCGAAAACGTGAAACGCCGGTCACTGGAATCGACCCAGCCACCGGCGTTTCGAGCGCAGACTGTTGAGAGACGGTTCTACCGATCGGTCGGGCCGCTACCGGGTCGCTGATCGTTGCCTGAGCCACTGGTGGGACCCCCCGGCTGATTCCCTGACCCGCCGGCGAACCGACGCGCCAGATCATCCGCGGCCTTGGCCGCCTTCTGGGCTCGGGGGTCGGTGCCGAACTTCGTCTTCGAGAGCTGTCGCTGGGCGGCGTCGGGCCCGGCCTTGCGGACCTGGTTGATCGCCTCGGAACCAACCTTCTGCATCATCTGACTCTTGCCGCTGGATCGCTGTCCACCGGATCCGGACTGGCTCCCACCGCGTCCGGACAGGGCCTTTGTCGCCATCGAGATCAACTGACTCAGCATACCCATGAATGTCGCTTCCTTTGTATGAGACGGCGTATCTGGTATCTGTTCTGTAGCATATCCGCAGCCAGATCCACTGAATGGCGGTGAACCACCGCCCGATCGAGTGGACTTCGTTAAGCCGGGGGAGTCGTAGCGGACGAGTCGCTAACGCGACTGAGACCCTGGGGAATGGTACACTTAGGGTCGCCTTGAAGACGGTGATGCTTCGCTGTGTTGGCCGGCGGATCACGGTTTCGTGGCCCATCCAGTGTCCACCAGTCCGCACCATCCCCGCCCTGAACGTGGACCGAATGATATTCGTCTGACGCAGCCCTCGTGCTGAGCGCTTCGGTGTGACAGTCGAGGCGCTGACGTTCTCACTCTTCGCGGCCGGAACCGACCGCGATCCCAGTCCTTTTGAACGACTCGCAACTGGAGGTTGCCCTTGGCGAAGCCAGCAAACAATCGTGGTGGACGCCCACCCCAGCGTGGTCCATTGCCCGCCGGAGCTCCACCGCCCCAGGAAGGTCCTCGTCGTCAGGACCCGGATGCCATCAACATCGACGGACGTGTCGGCGAGGCTCTCCCGAACGCGATGTTCATGGTCGAACTCGAGAACGGCCACAAGGTGCTGAGTCACCTCGCGGGCAAGATGCGGAAGAACTACATCCGCGTCCTTCCCGGTGACCGCGTCATCGTCGAACTCTCCCCGTACGATCTCACCCGCGGCCGGATCACCTACCGTTACCGTTAGTTCACAGCCGCTCAGTCACGCGCCCTCTACCGCCGATGCTCGGCGATACAGCGGCGTGAGTGGCGCTGCCAGCGATCTTTACGTAGCCTGAGATGACTCCCCTGCCGTTGCGACGCGTGTCCCGACGGTGGGGTTTCGTTGTGTCCGGAACCCGTTGGCCGGAACCATCGGCTCCACTAGATCTCACAGGTATTGACCATGTCCAGTGATCGCGGCGCGCTCAGGCTGATTCCTTCTTCTGATGAGCTCACGTATCAGCGACTGCTAGTCCTGATCGACGCTACGCGGCAGCAGGCCGCCGCGCTCCAGACGACGATCGAGACGCTGGGTGACGACCTGGGACGCTTCGAGAGCGCGTACCACGCCCGCACCGGCCACCTGTTCGTCGAACTCAACCGTCTCCGCCTGGCCTGCGACGAGTTCCGCCACCGGATCGCCATGGTTCGGGGTCAGCGGGGAACCCGACCCGACGAGATCGAGGGGGACGTCGAACGGCTGTTCCGCGACCGCCGTCAGACGATCGCGGACGAGGCCGACGAGGCCAGCGCCTATCAGCGCGCCTTCGAGCAGGAGCAGGCGGTTCAACTCGGCGAGGATGACGAGGTCGAACTCCGTCGAACCTACCGTGAGCTTGCCCGCCGCAATCACCCGGATCTCGTCCAGGATGAGACGGAGCGCGAACGACGCGAGCAGCGGATGGTCCGGATCAACACCGCCTACCGCGAACGCGACCTCGAGACCCTGCGGAACCTGCTCACGCTCAGTCCCTCCGCCGATGACACGCCGGACGTAACTCGGACCCCGGCCGAGCGGCTCTCATGGGCGATGGCTGAGCTGGCCCGACTCGACGAGGTCATTGCCGTGCTCCGACGAGATCTCACGATCCTTGAAGAGAGCCCCGCGCACGACCTCTGGGAGCGATCCCGACGGGAGCCACACCTGCTCGACGAGATGGCCAACCAGGTCGGCGCCCAGATCACCGAGGCCCAGTCCCGGCTCGAAGATCTGACCAGTCATTTCCATGCGCTCATGACCGAGGACCAGTAGACTTTCCCCATGTCCCACTCATCCGCCCGGCAGCATAGCGCCGACACCGACCCTTCCGATACTGCGAACTCACCGGCGGCGCTCGTCCCGACGGGCGACGGTCGCACGGTGCCTTTCGACCCGAGCCGGAGCAGCCGGCTGCTCCGGCAGGGTCTCGATTTCCTCCTCGTCCGCGAATCGTCCCTCTCGATCGAGCCGATCGGGAGCGACGGCTTGGGCGACGAGCGTGTCGTCAGCCTCCCCGCCCACACGGTCGCCCTCCTTATCCAGGAACTGGCTGCGGCGATGGTCCCCAGCGTCGCTGCCCTCGTCGGTGATGCCGAGCACCTCATGGCCAAGCAGCAGACGCTGGCGCTCGCTTGTATCTACTCGTGCAGCCGGACCACCTTGTCGCCGGACAGCGCCGCCCGCACGCAGCTCGGCTTGCTGACGGACGTCGTCTCCGACGAGCACCGGTTTCCGTGGTGGCGGGCGCTTCCACTTCAGGTCGCGCTCAACATTACCGGTGAGGGCAACGGCGGTTACCGGACGCTCTATGGCAACCTGTGTCACCCGAGCGATCGGGTCCGGACACACCTGCTCCCGATCGCCTGGGTCGCTCGCCGCCACCTCGACGCGGCGACCGTCGCCCTCGCGGTCCTCCCGAACGTCGCGACGACGGAGCACTGGGCCGCGTCCCTGGCGGTGCTCCGGGCCTGTTGCCGAACCGATGCCCAGTTCACGGATCTGGTCTCGACCTATCGACCCACCGAATCGCCCGAGATCTACCGTGAACGGATCGACGCGCTGAGCGATCGGCAGTCAGCCCTGTCCGCCTACCTTGCCGCCCCGTCCGACCTGCGCGACATCGAGCGGTCGGTCCGCGACGAAGTCCTCAGGGTCGCGACGACACCGCCGCCTTCGAGCGGCGGGTAGTTCTTCAGGACTGATGCTGATTTAGACTCACACCGAGGGCCAGACTGTCGCCCAGCATCCGGTATAGTCCCGAGTCGAGGCCTGCCCCACCCACCTATACATACAAAGCCAGGAGTTCCCGTGAGTTCAACGCAACCCGGTCAGCCCCAGATCCCGACCGTACCGGAAGTCGATGCCGACGCCGCCGAGCGCATGATCGCCAACGGCGCTGTCGCGCTGGATGTCCGTGAGACCTGGGAGTTCACCACCGGCGTGATCTCTGGCGCCGTCCTCGTCCCGCGAGCCGACGTCCCGGAGCGGGTCCGCGACCTGGTTCCGGATCTGGCCGCCCCGGTCGTCGTCTACTGCGCCGGGGGCCTCCGCTCGGCCTACGCGACGAAGACGCTAGTGGAGATGGGCTACACCGGCGCCGTCTCCCTGGCCGGTGGGTTGCACGCCTGGGAAGAGTCGGGCAAGCCGACCACGCTGCCTGGGTAGCGCGTTCCAGCTATTGCGAGCATCCCGTACACTGGCTCATCATCCATTAGTGCGTATGTACGTAAATACCTGCGTGGTATAAGGCTTTTTCTAGTCCCTGGGCCAGGACTGTCGCAAAACCTGTCGCATAATGCGGTCATGGGCTGATCCTCTTGGCGCCTGAGAGATCGTCGAGGCGGTTCGTTGCCTCCCGCATCTCGCTGAGATCGACGTGGGCGTAGATGTTCATTGAGGTGGCGATCTGGCTATGGCCGAGGATCTCCATGATGACCCGGGGATGAACGTCTCGGGCGACGAGGAACGATCCGCAGCTATGCCGTAGGTCGTGGTACCGGCGATCCTCGAGCCCAGCCGCCTTGAGCAGCGCCTTGTAGTGCCGCCCCAGGTTGCCGACATCCAGGGGCGTGCCGATCCCCGTGCAGAACACCAAGCCCCAGCCCTCGTTCCAGCGTGGGCCGGCAGCCAGTCGGTCCTCGAGCTGACGACGACGGTGCTCTCGCAGCGACCGCAGCACCTGCTCAGGCACCGGCAGGGTCCGGCGCGACCGCTTCGTCTTGGGCTCGACCAGGGTGGGTTTCCCCTCAACCCGTTGGAGCTGGTGCCGGACAGAGAGCGTGCCCTGCTCCAGGTCGACGTCGGACCAACGTAGTCCCAGCGCCTCTCCCTGGCGAAGTCCCAGCGTCACTGCGACGGAGTAGAGCGCCTCGATCCGATCACCGCGGGCGGCTGCCAGGAGCCGCTCCGCTTCCTCGGCCGTCAGCGGCTTCCCGGCGAAGCGCTCCCCCGCCCTGGGCTGGACCAGCTCGGCGACGTTGCGATTCACCATGTCCCATCGCATCGCCTGGTTGAGCGCTGCCCGTAGCACCGCCCGGTGATAGTTCACCGTGGCGATAGACAGACCGGCCGCGAGGCGATCGGTCATGTAGGCGGCGATGTGCTGGGCGTTGAGGGTGACGAGCTTATGCCGGCCGAGAAGAGGGATCAGGTTGATCCGACAGACTGACTCATAGCTCTTATAGGTTTTCGGTCGGACGGTGGGCTTGACGCCGTCCTCGAGCCACCGTTCGAGGTACTGGCCGAGGGACTGTTCGCGCGTCTGGACGCTGGCCCCCTGCCGAACCTCGTGCAGGACCTGTTGGAGCTTCCGGTTCGCGTCCACACGAGTCTTGCCGTACATCCGCTTCCGTCGCGGTCGACCGTCCGGCCCATAACCCAGTGACACCTCGGCTACCCAGAGACCGTCGCTGGCCCGCTGGTGGATGCTGCCCTCGTTGTGACCGCGCCGGCGCTTGGTCGGCTTCTCAGTGGGCTCAGTCATCGAAACAGTCTCCACGGCTGGCGAAGATACGAAGTTACGAACATACGAGGTTACGGAGATAGGCGGCTAATGGGTCCCGGACACGGTCACTGGATTGTTTCTGTCGAAAGCACTCTCTTAACCCGACAGAAAGAGTTCAGTGGCGCTGCGAAGAAACGAAGTTACGAAGTTACGAGAATTAGGCGTGGATGCCTGTAAAGGAGGTCGGCTCAGCTGCGGCCAAGACCGACTCGGGTCCACGAGCGTCACGTGCAGTCAACTGATTGACTGGCCTTCGCAGCGTCATGCGCTTCCTCTTGGAAAGCTATATGGATAGCTTTTCGAATGGCAGCCTCCATAGCCTCAAGCGCGGCTAAGCGGGAATCCAGCGGACAAGTGCTCGACGGTATCGCGATCCCTGGCAGAACGCCAAGTCTCATTGATTCGATCCGGGCCTCCCAGGAGCCGAATGACGACTCGTGGAGCTCGATCATGAACTCTCGCTGGTCGACCTCCTGCCATACGAACCGGCCCGGGAAATCAATCGTCGACTTCGGAACTTTGAAGAAGTCGGCTAAACGATCCAGTTCGTCGAACGTCGGCGCCCGCGTCTCCCACCTATGGACGTCGTCAGCCGAAACCCTTAGGCGAGTAGCCAATTCACCCTGCTCGAGTCCGGCGAGTCGACGAAGGTTACGGAGACTGCTACGTTCGTTCGGCATGATCCGCGGTGAATCCATCTTGGCTTGGTAGAGCCAGTTTTGCAGGTCTTCCCTGGTGCTAAACCATTGCCTGCATCGGATAGTCTGCTGAACGACCTCGAGGACGATGGACCGCAGTTCCTTCAGCTCAGTCGCCTCGACAGCCCTTATGCCTCCATGCGAGGTAGCGCTCCTCTTGTCATAGGCCTTAGTTATCGTCTGTCGGAGTTGCGGTCTGGAGCCGATGTTCTGGCGAATCAAGAGGGCCACGCCTTCGCCAATCGACCGACTAATGTTTTGCCGATCGATCGGGTTAAGCACCGTCTCGAGTGCCGTGATCAGGTTGAGGAGCCGGTTTTGATCGTCCTCCTGCCCCTGAGCGGCTCCAACCCAGTGCACTGCACGAAGGATTGCTCGCTCAAGATCAGTAGGAGACGGTTTCACGAGAAGATCGGAGAGGACCTTCATGCCATTCGCGTCCATCAACGAGCGCATCTGCGCGTTGATAAACATCGGACCATCTGATGGGGGCCGGCCAAGACGAAAGGAGATTCCCTCGTTGCTGGCCAACACGACATGCGGGTATTCCTTGACCGGAAGGACGTTGAGCCTCGGGACAGCATCCGCCCAATAGTTGTTAGCGTTCGCCCCAATCCACGCGAACATAATGACTTCCAGGGCCCGACGCACTTCGTCGAGCGCCCGCTCCTCAGCTCGCTTTGGCTCCGCCACCACGTCGTAAACAGCGACGAGACCTTGGCCAACCATCTTCCGGATACGGTTGAGCTGTTCGCTCAGATCGTCGCCCGTCCTTGGCTCTTCGCCCTGTGCCACAAACGCGTCGTTCTGGCGGCGGGCAATTTCCTCGATAAATTCGTCGTTAGCATGCCGAAAACAGACTTCTCCGACCGTGAGATCCGGCAGTTCAAGAGCTATCCCCACGACGTGCAGATAGACTGTTTGTTTGAGCGAGTATGGAAGTAGCTCGGCGAACAGTTCCCTAAGCCACCGTTTCCCTCGATCCTCGCCTTCGATGTACTGGAACAAGACTTGATGCAGTCGATCCTCGAGGTACTCGGGACTGAACCGTGAAGCAAGTAGGGACTCGCGCGACAAGTCCGTAGCGATTGAAAGGTAGTCGTAAGCGTCCTGCCCACGTATGGACCGCGGATCAGTTTGACTCTGCCAGCTGATCCCAAAATCGAACTCATGCAGTGGTTGAAGCTGGACGGTTTCGGCGCTCGCTTTGAGCTGCGGCTCGTACTTCCGCGCTAGTGCGTCGATTTGTTGGGATTGCCTCTTGGCATTGTCGGTGTCCAATCTTTCCCATCCTTTCTGCGCTCCCGTCGGCGCTCGAGTAGCGCCGTCATCGCCCTGGTCCTCATCTAAAGGGAATCGATCTCGCTCATGCCTGTGGAGCCGAATCGCCGTGCACCGGTTTGCTCTGTCAGGTTCCACGCTCCCTGCTCTTAGCTCGCTACACTGCCAGTCGAAGGCCGGCCTCGATGCGGAGCCGGCACGACGCCTACAGGAGGTCTCTCATGCGCTGGATCGCTCGCAATAGTCTGGTCATCGCCCTGGTCCTCGTCCTGGTCACCGCGGCCTCGTCGATGGGAGTCGCTCGGCAATCCGGTGGAACGCCGGCCGCGGGAACGCCGGTCGAGGCGTCACTAATCACTGGCACGCCGGTTGAAGCGTCGCCGGTAGCTGGAACGCCGATTGACTCAAGTGCAGACGCCTTGACCGCGTTGATCCAGCCATCTGATCTGCTTGAACGCCTCCCCCAACCAATCCCCGGCGAGGTCACCGTCATTGCCGATTCCAGCATCACTACCAACTCCGATGATGAGACGCGAACCATGGTTTTAGTCAGAAACGGTACTAATCAGCCGGTGGGTAATGTGGCAGTAACGGGTTCGGTTCGGGACGCTTCTGGAGCATTGGTAGCTGCTGGCGCAAGCGAAAGCACTTGGCCGGCGGTTATTCAGCCCGGAGGAGTGGCTCAAGCATTCGTCATTTTCCAAGGCGATGTCCCTGACTTCACTTTCGGCTCTTACTCCGCTACCTGGGGTGCTCTCCCTGACAACAGCCTTTTGGTCGACCTCGTTATCCAAGAGGCGAACCCGGTCGCCGAAAGCATCATTGGGTTCGTGAGGAACGATACGAACGAAACCGCGTATTTCGGCGTCGTTGCCGGCTCCTGTTTTAATTCGTCGGGCGTCCTCGACGACTGGACCGTCCATCCCTTGGACAATACCCGTTTGGAGCCGGGCCAAAGCGCACCATTCGAGGTGAGCTTCGGCGCGTACGCTTGCCAGTCGTTTATCCTCACCACGGCCGCATGAGCGAATCCTGAACCTTGGGGACTAGAGACACGCCTCCCGTCATGCCTTCGTGACAGAACTTGGCAATCGGTTTGTTAGAATCGGGACATCTCCCGGCTGCTTCCAACAGTCGAGAGGCCCATCGGCCGCTGCCTAGCTCTCACCAGGGCCTAGGCGGCGGCTTTTTTTGCCTCGTCTCCTATTGGTTGCGGTCGCATTAGGGACTCGATATCGGCACGACGGACCAAGCGTTGACGTCGGTCGACCCCTGAGCGGAAGGTCTCTAGACGGCCATCCCTCGCCATACGCCAGATCGTCACCCGGCTGATTCCCGCGAGGTCCGCAGCCTCACCGAGCGTTATGAAGTCGTCCACTGCCCCTCCTAGGTCGTCATTCCCAAACTACGTATCATTCTATCACTATCTCCTTCAACACGTTGCATTTCCGCTTCAATATGTTACACTATGTTTCAAGAGAGCGATGGGCCTCTCGACAAGTTGGGCCGGACCCGGTGTTGGAAGCACCGCCCGGCAAGCAGGAGACACAAGACTATGGTCACGACCGCCGTCACTCGCACCGCTTCCCCAGCTCGCTGGGCCGCCGCGCTCAGCCGCGCCGCCCTCAAGGGCGTCACCGTCTCGCAGGACCCGCGCACGGGCGCCTTCACTGCTCCCTCGACAGACGGCGCCCGGCACTACGTCGTTAGCTGGTACGGCTGCTCCTGCGCCGCCGGCCAGGGTGGCGACCCGGTCTGCCTGCATCGCGCCGCCTTCCGCCAGCACTGCCGCGACGAGGACCGCCAGGTCGCCCGGCTGCTGCGCGAGGCGATCGACGCCGAGCCGGTCTTCCCGGTCCTGCCGGCCCACCTCGCCGAGCTCTACGTCGAGCTGGACGAGACCGGCGAACCGCACTCCTCGGACCTCCTCGCCGTCACCGAGCCGGATCACCGGATGTGCACCGACTGCCTCGACACCGGCTGGGCCCGGATGTACCTGGGCTTCGGCCTGAACGACTACACCTGCGTTCCCTGCCGCTGCACGGCAACCACCACCGCCGCGGCCTGACGATCACGGACAGCGCCCGGCGACGACTGCCGGGCGCTGTCGGCATCCTCTGGAGACTCCCCATGGACGACACCGACACCAGCACCGACACCACTATGCCGATGGTCATCGTCGCCGTGGCCTCGAACGACCGGCTCGTCACCCTCGAGGTCGAGCTCAAGCAGCAAGGGACCCAGGCCTGGTTCACCGTCTCCTGCCCCTGTGGCTGCGAGCAGGGCGCCGTCATCGTCTCGCTGGACGGCGAGGCCCTGTGGCTGGCTTCCGGCCTAATCGAGGCCATCGAGCGGCTCAGCGGCCTCTCCCACCCGCGGAGGACCGCATGACGCAGCACGTCCGGGGCTTCGTGTCCCTGACCTGGTCCGACCGGGGCCGACCGCTCACTCGCACGATCGAGGTCGAGTTCGACCGGGACGAATGCGTCCACACGCTTTCGATCACGACCTCGGCGCTCCCGCCGACCTATCCAGCCTATCCGCCGGGCACAGACCAGAGCGGCGTCGCACCGCGCCTCCAGTCACTCCTGGGTGGGCGGCCCGCCAGCGAGTACACGACCGGCCTCACGAACGAAGGAACCACGCCATGACGACGATCTTCGAAGTCATCGGCAACCCCGAGCACGAGGTTGTCCGAGACTGGCGGAAGTTGATCTCGCGGGTCGCCGACCATTGCATCGAGCGGACCTACGCGGATCATGGCATGGACAAGGAGCGGCAGTGGCGGGGCCACTACACCCGCCGCGTCCTTGAGGGCGTGCTGGATACGTCAGCGGCCCCGATCCCCTGGCACGACGTCCAGGGGCTTGCCCAGTCGGCCCTGATCGAGTCGATCGAGCAGGCGGCGATCATCGGTGCGGCCCTGGTGATGACCTGGCCGTCGTCGCCGGCCGGGCTCGAGGCGTGGCCGGAGGCGGCGATCGCCCTGGCTGGGCTCCGGGCAGACGACGGTGGGATCTCGATCGCGCCGATTGCCGGCGAGATCGACCGACGGTTGCGCCGGTCGGAGTAGCTCCAAACTAAGCAGCTACTTCACACGCGAGAGGCCCGTTGATGACACGGCTGGTCGATGAGACAATCCCGTGGACCAGCCGTGTCGAGAGCAACGTCAAATGCCAGCGACACCATAGCCAAGGACCAAGACGAAATGGACCTCTGGTCTGCGCTGCGGACTCTAGTGACCTTTGTTGATCTAACCCTTGAGCTTGAGCAAAGCCCTTTCTCGTTGGAAATGTCGCAACAAGGAGCTGGCTGGCGCTTCTCCTTCAATCAGGAGCGTGGTGTTCGTGTTGATCAGATCATCCCTGATCCCACCTTCGTAAAAGCGTTCGTCCTCACTTGGCGATTCCTCTCGCAACCTAGAGACAACTTGTCCCTCTCCAAGCTGGATCCCCTTATGCAGCAGCTCGCCTTGGAGGCCGAGCTGCCAGAAAATTTGATTGTCGCTTGGGACGATGCAGTGAAGACTCTAAACTGTGCAAATGAGCAACCGATTAAATCATTCTTGCTCGAAATCCATGAAGTCGACGACACGTATTTGCCGGGTCCTAAAACTCACTATGATCTAGTTGAGTTGTTCATCTATGGGGAACTCGCACATCGGAATCCGGACAAGGTCGAAATCCTAGAAATCCTGCGTCGAGACGAGTTCGTCTACAAGATGCTCCAGAATGAGGCGTACGGGTACCTCTACGTCGACGTGCTGAACTGGGTCCAGGTGAGAGAGCACGTGATCCGTCCCGCCATCGAATGGCTGAGGATCAAATTAGCAACAACTTGACCCTCAGCCTTCTTTGACGGCTTCGGGAGGGGTCGCTCATCCCCTCCCGAACCCGTTTTGATCGCTATAGCCACGGTGCAGCGCGTCCATGACGGCACGACCCACCGCGTCGGGATCGCCCGCGCCGCTGATCTCGATCGTGACGGTCCGGTGATCCTCGAAGTAGCGCTGGTTGTTTGTGGTGCTCCCGTAACCGCCCATGCTGCGGGAGCCAAGCGGGCTGAAGGCGCTGGCGATTGCGGGCGGACCGTTGTCGTAGCCCGTGAACCCGGCCCCGAAACCGAACCCGGCCGTCGTCGGCGTCATGGCATCGGCCGCCGCCTCGGTGACCGCCACCCCGGCCTGACGGACGCTGCCCAGCAGCTTCAGCATGCCGACCGCGACACCCTGAGTGATCGGCCCACCGATCACGCGCGCGAACAGGCGGGACGGCGACCGGATCTGGGCGGCGGCGGCCATCGCCCGCGTCGCCGTCGCCACGATCGCGTTGGCCGCGGACTGGACCGCGCCTAGGGCGCTGTTCATGCCGCTGGCGACGCCCTGGCCGATGGCCGAGCCCAGGCCGAACCCGGCGCTCGACCCCGCCCCCGCTCCCCCGGCGATGATGCCGACGACCGTGCTGACCATCCCGCTTGCGGCTCCGACGGCCCCGGCGGACATGCTCTGCATCGCCCCGATGACGGCGGCGGCCATGCTCTGGGCCGCGCCACTGGCCCCGCTGGCCATTGAGCTCATCGAACCGACGACGCTGCTCCGGACGTTGCTGGCGATGCTAGTCAGACCGTTGGACATCGCGCCGAACTGCGCGATCGCCGAGCTGACCAGGTCGCGGACATCGGAGACGGCCCCGATCTTCATCGTGCTGATGTTGGAGCGGACCGAGGCTGAGACGCTGGAGGCGATCGCGATCAGGCCCGCACTCATGGCGCCGAACTGGGCGATGGCGCTGCTGGCGAGGTCGGAGATGTCCGCGACGGCCCCGATCTTCATCGTCGAGACCGCCGCCCGGACGCCGGCCGACACGCCGGTCGCGATCGCCGGCATGGCCGCCGCCCACGCGCCCATCAGGGCGATCGTGCTATTGGCCAGGTCGGTGATGTCGGCGACGACGCCGATCTTCATCATGCTGACGGGCAGTCGGACGCCGGCATCGACCGCCGCCGTAATCGCCGGGATCGCCGTGGCCCAGGCGCCGAAGAGGGCGATGGTGGTGGTGACCATGTCGGTGATGTCGGTAACCACCCCGATCTTCATGGTCGAGATTGGGAGCCGGACGGCCAGGCCGATGCCGGTGGCGATGGCCGGGATGCCGACCGCCCAGGCGCTAAACAGCGCGGTGGTCGTGGTGACGGTCGCGGTCACATCCGCGACGATGCCCGTCCGCATGGCGCTGATAGCGGTCCGGACGGAAGTCGCGGCGGCCTGGACACTGGTGACGAACGCGGCGATCTCGGAGAGGATGCCAGCGAGGCCAGCCGTCGCGCCCGATAGACCCCCCAGCGCACCGCTCTTCCCGCCCCCACTCGGACTCAGCGATCCAAAGTCCGGCGTTTGCTGGCCACTGAACTTGTCGGCCCCGGCGAAGCCGCCGCCGCCCGGTCGATTGGTCTGGAAGTTGGCCTCGGCGGCGGCCGTCTGGGCGTCGGTCCCGTACTTGCCCGTATCCCCACCCAGGCCCAGCAACTCCGTCCAACCAGGGAACGCCGGGATGTCCGGCCACGAGAAGTCCGGCACCTTGGCCAGCAGCCACGCGCCGAAGTCCGGGATCGTGCCGGTGATCAGGGTCTTGAGGTCCAGCAGCGTGACGCGGTTGGAAAGCCACGACGCAAAGTCGTCCACGGCCCCGGTGATCTTGGTCAGGAAGCTGAACATCGGCACGCGCCCGGCCAGCCAGTTCGCGAAGTCGTCGATCGCCCCCGTGATGAGCGACAGGAGGGCCAATTGCGGCACCCGCCCATTCAGCCACGTCGAGAAGCTGGCGATCGCGCCGGTGACGAGGCCACTGATGCTGAAGCTCGGGACGCGGCCCTGCAACCATGTCGAGAAACTGGCGATGGTCCCGACGATGTAGCTGGCCCAGGCGAACGGGGCGACTTTGGCCGCGAGGAACGAGACGAAGTCGTCAACCGCTCCGGTGATGTAGCTGATCCACTGGAGACCCGGGACCTTGCCGCCCAGCCAGACGGCGAAATTGTCGATGGAGCCCGTGACGTAGGACGCGAGGTCGAGGGGTGTCAGGTTGGTCGAGACCCAGGCGACGATGTCCAGTGTCCCGGTGACGATGGCGCCCCAGTCGATGTCGCTGATGTAGTCCGCGACGTTGACGGCGCCGGAGATCAGGGTCGACCACGCCCATGACGCGATCTTCGTGGCGACATCAACGGTTCCGGAGATGAACGATCCCCAGTCCAGCGAGGCGATGTAGTCCCCGACCGCGACGGTCCCGGTGATGATCGTCTTCCAGGACCACGAGGCGATGTAGTCTGCGACGTTGACCGCCCCGGAGACGAATCCGCCCCAATCCAGCGAGGCAATGAAATCCCCAACGGCGACGGCACCGGTGATGACCGTGTCCCAGGCGAAGGACGCGATCTTGGTTCCGACGTCGACCGCACCGGAAATGAAAGCGCCCCAGTCGAGACTGGTGATGAAATCGACGACGTTGACGATGCCGGTGATGAACGCGGACCAGGCCAGGGAGCTGATGTAGCTGACGATGCTGATCGTGCCGCCGATGAAATTGGACCAAACGAGGTTCGTGACCAAACCGATCAGGCTGACGCCCGTGACGAAGGTCGACCAGGCGAAACTCCCCACCAACACGGCAAGGTTTACACCGGTGACGAAGGTCGTCCACGCAAAGGCACCGACCTTTACCGCCAGATCAACGCCCGTGACGAACGCGCTCCACAGGAAGGCGCCAACTTTCACCCCGAGGTTCACGCCCGTGACAAAGGATGACCACAGGAACGCACCGACCTTGGTGGCGAGATCGACCGCAGTGACGAACGTGGACCAGAGGAAGGCGCCGACTTTGGCGGCGAGGTCCACTGCCGTAACGAAGCTGTCCCAGAGGAATGCCCCAACCTTCCCCGCGAGATTGACAGCGGTCACGAACGATGACCAGAGGAAGCCACCCACCTTCTTCGCAAGGTCAACCGCCGTGACGAACGTGTCCCACAGGAAGTCGCCCACCTTCGTGGCGAGATTGATGGCTCCGATGAAGACATCCCAGACGACGTCCGGGATGAAGTCATCCCAGGTGAGGGAGGTGATGGCGTCCCAGGCGGCGCTCAGCCCACTGGTGATGGACGCGCTTGTGTTGTTGAGCCAATCGAAGACGCCAGTGGAAATGGACTGGAGCGCCGATCGAATCCCGTCGGTGAGCCACGACCACAGGTCGCCCGCGGCGCTCTTCGCCGCGTTGAGCCCGGCGGTGATGCCATCGACGATCTTCGAGCCAAGCTCACTCCACGACATCCCGGTGATGGCGTTGAGCAGGATCGTCGGCAGGAGTCGAATGCCATCCCAGATTGCGGACAGGGCCGAGAGACCAGCCGCCTTGAACGAATCCCATGCGCCGCTGAAGTCGCCGCTGAAGAGCTTCGTGATGGCATCCCAGAGACTTCGGAACGAGTCGATGAGATTCTGGGCGAAGGACCCGACGAGCGCGAAGGTTTCTCCCAGCCGGGGGAACGTCGCCGAGAGCGCCGCCACCGCCGCCTTGATGGGATCCATCCCGAAGGCGGTCAGGTTGTGGAACAGGTCCGTGACCTGGGAGACCTTGTCCTGGATCGTGGTGATGACATTCGCGAGGCCGGGGAAGGCGACCTTGAGGGCCTGCAATCCGGCCTGGACCGGGTTCATGCCAAAGGTGCGGAAGTTGTTGAAGAGGTTGATGAGCCGACCGAAGGGTGCC
>JAABUN010001079.1_pt1 | contig 64568 bp, 51 predicted proteins | sample 5559311 | NCBI WGS metagenome assembly JAABUN01 (sample SAMN10711877, study PRJNA513370) | rock metagenome | isolation source: Antarctica rocks | place: Antarctica: Victoria Land, Siegfried Peak sud
TGTTGTTTCACACCAAATCTTACTGCCTTTTTTATTTATATAATCCCATCTTAGTATCTTTTCTTCTTATAAAACCCTTATCCACAAGCACAGCAAATAACATCGAAAAAACTACCGGACTATTGATTTAAGAGTCTTCAATTTTATAAAAGTGCGGTAAGAAATGAGTTTCGGTTTATTGTATTTGTCATATAGAGTGTGCTCTTAAAAATTATGGTGTTAAGGATAGTTCCTTATCATCTGCAGATAGTTCCTTACCATCTGCATAATCCTGCAACTCCTTATTTTTTACAAAAGGCTCCATACCCAGTAGCATAATTAAAATGCCGATAACAGCCATTGCTCCAAACCCTATAAATAAAATGTTATAGGCAAAGGTATAGTTGTGGCTTGCAGAAAACGATTTAAGAGTAATGCCCGATAACGATTGAAAAATTGCACCTCCTATTCCATTGCCTATACATGCGAGGCCCCATACAGAGGCTGCTGCACTTTTGGGTACAACATCTGCAGGTAAAGCTAAAGCATTAGCGGTGTAAGAAGTGTAACCGAAACCGGCTATTCCAAAAATAATAAGAGCGGATACAGGTGAAGTGATTACAAATGGTCCTGCAAGTAATGCTAATCCCATTATGCCTCCTGAAATACCTATTGCTATTTTTCTTGCCTTTGGTATCGGCACACCTTGCTTAATAATAAACTGAGTGAAGTATCCGCCAACAATGTTTCCAATATCGGCAATAACAAAAGGAAGTATTGCCCACAGGCCTATCTTTTTTAAATCCCAATGATGTACATCTACAAGATATCTTCCTAACCAGAAAGTAACAAAGTACCAAACTGGTTCTAAGAAAATTTTTGCCAGTATAAACATTCTCAGAAAACGCGTTTTTAAAAGTTTCATTGGCGGAATGATCCTTGCTTTTGCTTCTTTCACTGAACTTTCAGGCGTATAATACATAAACCAGAAAATAGCAACCCATAAGTATCCGGCCACACCTAAAATTATAAAAGTAGATTGCCAGCCGTACGTTGTACCCATAAAAGCCACCAAAGGAGGAACAATAATAGCCCCAAGCGCCGAACCACTGTTAAAGATGCCGGAAGCTGTTGACCTTTCATGCGGCGGAAACCATTCGCTGGTTAGCTTTAAAGCAGCAGGCCAGTTGCCGGCCTCGCCAATGCCAAGGAAAAACCGGCAAAGACCAAATTGAAAGGGTGTTATTGCAAAGGCGTGTACCATTCCTGCTGTTGTCCAAAAAGCCATGCATAAAGAATAGCCGAGGCGTGTTCCTAATTTATCAATAAGTAAACCAGAAAACGCATTAGATAACATGTATGCGACGAAAAAGGCAGTGGCTATATAACCAAATGCATCATCCGGAATTAACTTCCGCAAGTCTCCATCAGCGCTTAAATAATTAAACGAGAGGCGGTGAACATAATTTAATACAGTAGCAAGAAATGCCATACTCACCATTACCCACCGCATTTTTAAAGGCTTGTCAGTAACTAATAATTCAGGTACGTTTTTCATTATGGAGGTATTAGGGAGAGTTTGGGGAGGTTCTGGTTTCTGGTTTTGGTTTCTGGTTTTGGATTTGGGTTTTTGGAATTTCGGATTTGGAATTTGGAATTTGCGATATTTATTTTAACAACTTAATTTTTACCAGTTCTTCTTTATCCTCCGAAATCTTTATTGGGTTTTGCAATGCCCTGCCCATTCCCTCCCAGTTTATTTCCATCACATCGGCATCTTCTAATTTTATATTGCTTCCAAAGCTAAAGGCGTCTGCACCAAAAAAATGTATGTGAGCCTGCAAAGGGATGCGATGACAAGGGTATTTGAAATGATGATATTCTAAATTTTCCAGGCTATGCGCCATGTATTTTTCACCTGTTTGTATCGGTGCGCTCCAAACAAATTCTTCATCCCTTAAAATCTTTACTGTTCCTTTCAGTTCCGAAAATTCTTCATCAATAACCAACTCGGGGCCTATGGAACAATTCCTTAATTTGGAAGGAGCTAAATACAAGTAATTTTTTTTCTCCATCAGATGGTCAGAAAATTCGTTTGCAGTGGTAAAGCCTATTCTCCAGAGTTCGCCATTTACATCTACTACATATACTCCGGCTACTTCCGGCTCTTCGCCACCATCATTTGCAAATGATGGAACTTCAAGTGGTTCTCCATGTGCTTTCAGCATTGAACCGTTGCCTTTATGAAACCATTCTGGTTGAGTACCGATGTTGCCTTTTTCAGGAGAGCCGCCTTCCAGTCCCCACTGGTACATCTGCATGCTGTCCGTTGGTTTTCCAGTGGAGGACTGGTGCATCATTTGCCGGTTTAATGCACTGTTCTTATGTGTAAGGCCTGTGCCGGAAACAACACAGTTCATTACATTTTCAGGGTGATCGAAAGAAGGTAGAAGTTTCCATTCACTCTTACCTTCGTAGACTGATGAGTAATCTAAGACTTCATCAGCCAGGGATAAATTGATCACATCTTTTATTTTTTTACCAGCATCAATTGCTTCAAATGCTAAATGATATATAGAAGATACACCCTTTAGAAGCAGCAACGATGGTTCCTGCACTAAAGCAATCCGTCTGTTAAATTGTGGATGAATAAGTTGCACCAATCTTGTAGAATCTGTTGCCATTAATATTGCTTATTGAAGTTTATTTCTAAATGTTTTATTTCAAACTGTAAGATGACCACAAAGTGGTCAAATGTAAGTAGGGGTAATAAGTTACTATAAACATTTGACCCTTTCAGGGTCGAACAATGCAAAATCACGTTATTGTCGTTTACCTTATTTGTACAATTCATACAATCACCCAACCTCCTAATTTATACAGTAACCCACCCTCCATCTATAGAAAAACAACCGCCTGTTGCATAGCTTGATGCGCGACTTGCCAGGTAAAGAGCTATGCCGCCTATCTCATACAATTCGCCCCAACGACCCATTGGAATTTTGGCAATGAAGGCATTATATTTTTCGGGGTCGTTGGTAAGTGGCAGGTTCAAATCTGTAGCAAAAGGTCCGGGTAAAATTGCATTCACGTTGATATTCTCTTTTGCCAGTTCCATTGCCAATGAACGGGTCAGTTGTAAGATGGCGCCCTTACTGGTTGCATAAGGGGTACGCTCAGGTATGGCAGTAACAGAAAGCATGGAGCCAATATTAATGATACGGCCATAACCATTTTTTTTCATGATAGGTACAACTTCCCTGCATGCTAACCATGATCCTGTTACATTAACCTGCTGTACTTTATTAAAGTCTTCTAATGACAAATCTTCAATAGCCCCACGAATATTGATGCCCGCTGAATTTATAAGAATGTCAATTTTACCAAAACGTTCTGCTGTTAATCTTACTGCCTCTTTCACACTTTCTTCATTAGTAACATCGCATACTGTACTCATGCAATTGCGGGAGTATAAATCTTTGATCTGTTTTTCAGCCTCCGCGTTTTCTTTTGAAGATCTTGCGGCTATTGAAATATCCGCTCCGGCTTCTGCCAATGCTTTAGCCATTGCTAAACCAAGTCCCCTATTGCCTCCTATAATTAAAGCCACCTGTCCATCGAGCTTAAATAAATCGAGGATACTTTTTTCCATGCTCATCGTTATAAGTTTATTGGTTCTTCGGTAATCTTAATAGATTATGTGATTTAAACTTTTTAAATATAGGGTGTTCAACCTTAGTAGGAAAACTATAAAAAATAATTCTACCTTATTTACTGATTGAAATTAACTCAACCATGATAAGGTAATAAGGTTTCTGCAAAAACGCTTTGCGTTTCTACTAAGGTTTAAAAGCCAAAAAACAGCATTTCATTAAGTTTACCGAAGCGCCAGTTTATTCTATGATTTTAAAATTGTCTAAACCTTCTGTTTTTAAGGTAAGACCCACCCCTGGCTTTTTATCATCTAACTGAAGATGGCCATTTTCCGCAATCGCTTCTCCGTCAAATATGTACCAAAACATCTCATTACCTACTTCAATTTCTGTTTGCGGAAAGTACTCAGCCATGGGCGAAGCAAAGGAACTCATAACAACATGCAGATTATGCATCTGACCGCCATGCGGTATTACTTCAACACCATGCATCAATGCCATTGTACATATCTTTTGCGCTTCTGTAAAACCACCAACACGGTTGGTGTCAAACTGAAAAATATCAAGCGCCTCCGACTTAATCAAATCATGAAATCCGTATCTGGCATATTCATGTTCCCCACCTGAAAGTGGTATATCAGTGTATTGTTTTAATTTAGCAAAGTTGTGAATTTCATCCGGTAACAAAAGTTCTTCTGCCCAGCGAAGATTATAAGGCTCGAGCGCTTTCAAAAATTGTTTGGCGTAAGGAAAATTAAAACCCATGTAAGCTTCAAGCATAATATCAACATCATCTCCAACAGTTTCACGAACCACTCTTACCATATCAACATTCTTTCTCATTCCGGCCATACCTTCTGTTAAGGGATAACCGCAACGAAGCTTCATGCCGTTAAAACCTTCACTTTTATAGTGGGAAGCTTCCGCCTGCAGGCTGTCGAGGTTGCGGGTATATAAACGGCTGTAATAAGTAGGTATGGAAGCTTTGGTTCTTCCGCCCATTAACATGAAAACGGGTTGTTGAAATACATGTCCTTTTATATCCCACAGAGCTATATCAATAGCACTGATGGCAGCTAAAACAGCACCTTTTCTTCCATAAGCGACAGAAGACCGGTACATCTTTTCGAACAGGTATTCAGTATTCAGCGGGTTCTCATTCAGCAACAGCCCCTTTAATTTTGAATCGATAATCAGTTTCGTTACATCAGGACATAGTCCCGCATTACCAATTCCTATATGTCCTTCATCGGTTTCAATTTCAACAACAAGCCAGCTAAAAAAGCGAAACGGTGCTTGAGAATCTTCCTGGAAGGGTAGTGCACTTAACGGTGTGGCGAAGATGGTATCTGTTGTTTTAACCGGACCATTCCATTGATATAACTTTGTTCTTACTGATTGTATTTTCATGTTTATTGTTTTGTTGAGAAAATTTTCATGCAAAAGTCGCAAAGGAAATACACACGCAAAAGACGCAAAGAAAAAAAATTACAACTTGTTCGGTTACCCATTTTTTAAAAAATTTTCTGGTTCTTCAACAAACCTGGTTAAATGGAATTTTAGGATGTTAAACCTTAGTAGAAATTTAGGTTATTAAACCTTAGTAGAAAGGCAATGCTTTTTTGCAGAAACCTTATTAACTTATTAGGATAGGATTGAGCCAATCAGGTAATAAGGTTAGAACTTTGCATCAATAGTTTTCCTACTAAGGTTAAACATTCTATTTTACAAGTTTAAAATCATCATACACTAAGTTTACCGATCGTCACTTTGCACCTTGGCTCCTTTGCGCCTTTGCGCGAAAATAATTATACCAGTTATTTACCATGTAAGTTGCAATAACGATACACCTTGTATCGGCAGTTCCATATTTATAACGGCTTCTCCGTTCTTTGTAATAACAGGCTCTGAAGAAGAAATCTTTTGAAGCTGGCCGGCTTTTTCAAGTTCTGCATACTGCTTCGCATCAGGATTTTTGGGTGATCCCATTTTCTTCCAGGCTTCATACGAATTACTATGCCGCTGGTCTATCCTGTAATGTTTCATTGACACTTTACCCTGAGGAATACCTGACATCTTAATGGATATAGATGCAGGGGGTTTCGTCAAATCATTATTATCATGATAATTCCAAACCATTACTGTTGCGGAGCGCTCATCTTTAGCGGCGAGGGCATTTATATCAGGCTTCACTCCTCTCACACTGGAGTCGCGGATGGAAATATAATTGTAATCAAGGTCGCCGTTTACCTCAACCCTGTTGCCCTCCATCATGCCAAACATGCGAAATACATTTAAAACAGGCTTGTCAACTCCATTGGTAGCAAGGTCTCTAAAGCCTCGAAACCAGGGCTGGTCTTCAAACTCGAAAGCCCATGTTACAGCCCCTTGTAAATTAACACCGCGGTTTGCAGCCAGGTCATATTTACGGGCAAAAGAAGCTGCTGTATAACTGGAATACATAGTGCCATTCCTGTAAGCGTTTTGGGGGTTGAAGTCCTCAGAACAGGCAGCGCATCCTTCAGGATCGGATTCGCCAATAATGATGGGAAGGTTTTTTAAAGAAGGATAGGAGGCTATTATTTCAAAGCCTTTATCTATATCCCGAAGCTGTTTGCCCATGTTCATCTGCACCATTCCATTTACTAAACCGGGTTGCCCCTTTGCATGAAAAGTAATAAAATCTAAAGGTGCGCCCACTTTACCCGTTACATAATTTTTGCCACTAACAATATGTGTTAGAAAAGTTTTAAGAAACAATGCTGCTTTTTCTGATCCCGGTCCTGTGGTTTCAGGCCCGCCAAGTTTTGCGGTTGGCAAGGCACGTTTAACTGCAGCCGAAACATAATCATATAATTTAATATACTCTTCGGTAGTTCCCTGCCAGTACCCGATATCAGGCTCATTCCAGAGTTCCCAATACCAGCTTTCAACTTTAGCCTTTCCATAACGGCTAACAGAATGCTTAACCCATTCGTAAACGAGATTCGCAAACTTTTCATAGTCTTTTGGAGGATATGCCCATCCTGTATAAATGGTTCCATGTTTGCCGTCAGGATCCCACTGATGTTTGTAAGGCTGAGGCTTTATAGAAAGCGCTTCGGGCATAAAACCTATCTGCGCAATAGGTTTCATCCCCCGTTCAATATAGGTGTCGAATATCTTGTCAATGATAGTCCAGCTATAGATAGGATTACCTTGTGCATCTTCTGTATATGCATTGGTCGATCCCCACTTTAAAGCAGGAACTCCATCACCTGTAACCAGTAAACTGTGTACTCTTACATTAACCGACACTTTACTCAACTTAGAAATTTCTGTGAGCAGTTTCTTACCGTCTTTCATGTAAGTATAATTGGGTTCATCATAGCCAAAAAAAGCCCAGATAGGTTTCATCGGGCCTTTCTTCTTATTGAAGTCTACATTAATAGTTACGGTATTAGCAGATGTGATAGTTTGCGCTAAACCTTTACCTGTAAAAAGATAAAGTGCTAAAGTAGTTGTAGCAGTTGTTCGCATGCAATAGAAAAAAATTGTAGAAGTCATAAATCTGTTTCTTTAAAATAATACTTTTAGTAATTTTCCTGAATAGCTTACCTCTTTGGTTGTTCCCGCAGGGATTATTTCAACCCTAAACATTCGTTTATTAACCTGGTTGGTAACACCTTTGGGTGCACCTGGTTCAAGTGTGAGTTGTTTTAGCTTGTCGTTCCAGGCTATATGAGTCCAAATAGCTTTTCCTTTCAGATATTCCTGGCTTATTCCGTCATCCTCATATAAGGTATAAGAGCCATTTGCGCCGGTAAAAATTTTAAGAGTAGTTGGTTCGTTCACTACCTCATTTGTGTATTGACGAACAGGATCAAAGGGAATAATAGCTCCTGCCAGTACATATATTGGCATTGTAGCAAGGTCAACTTGCCGGGTAATCGTTTGCCGGCCAGTTTTTTTATCACTGGTCCACCAGTCGTACCAATCACCTTTAGGAAGATAGACTTCACGTGAGGCAGCACCTTTTTCAAATACCGGCGCAATTAATAGATCGCGGCCCCAAAGAAATTCATTACCTGTCTTTCCTGCCACTTCATCATCGGGATAATGAAGCCACAGTGCTCTCATTAATGGCATTCCTGTATTACGCGCCTCCCAGGCAAGTGTATAGGTGTAAGGCATTAACCGGTAATGCAGCTCATCATATTTTTTAGCTACAGGTTCTATTGCCGGGTTGTTCATCTCCGATTGAAGCGGGTTTACCCTGCTTTCTTTAGGGCCCATATCCTTTAAGCCCCAACCCCAGGGAAGCCGTGTCCACCACGTTTGTCCATGCGAGCGGAAGGAGGCATTAAAAGATCCAAATTGAAACCACCGGGCATATAGTTCACCTGTTAATTCTTCATTTGGATGAAAGCCTCCTATATCTGAACCCCAGAAAGGCGAGATGCTCAGCGAATGATTAATGCCAACAGCAACCTGCGCCTCTAAAGTTTTCCACGATGCATCAGTATCTCCTGACCATACCCAACCACCCCACTGAGAAATACCTAAGTAACCGTTGCGGTGAAGACTCCACGGCCTTACATTAGGCTGTGTGAATAGTGATCCCTGGTAATACAGTTGGTGACGTTTAATGCGCTCAAACAGGTTAAACCAATCACCTTCATCCGGCCAGAAACCATCGGTACCCGCAGTTACAAGGGGTACGTGTTGTTGCCAGTAATTTTGTATATGAGAACTGTCAAGCTTTTCACCTGGCTTCGCAGGTATTGATCCCTGAAGCGTGGGCAACTTATCCCTATCCCATGGCACCATGTGTAACACAACTTTTACATTGCGATTGTGCATATCCGAAATGAATTCTTTAGGGTCTCGTTTAAATATTTCAGGATTAAATTCAAATGAAGGCTGCCGCTTATTCCAACCTCTGGGGGTAAAGCCGGTGCCAAGATAAATAACTGCATCTACAGGAATTTTTTTAGCGCGAAACGTATCTACTATACCTATCATTTGCTTTTCATCTTCAAGCAAACGGTGCGATTGCATATAGCCAAGCGCCCATTTAGGAGGCAAGACCGCGGGGCCGCAAATAACTGATATATCCTTCATTAATTTTGAAGGTTCATGCGCATCAAAGACAAAGAGGTCGTAAAGACCAGGAACAATTTTATCAATGGGAGGAAGACCTTTACCCTGGTTCAATCCCTGATTTCTTACAGTTTGAGGAACAGCCTCTTTGCCTGTTGGCTTCCAGGGAATGAACAGGCCGCGATCTTTATTCTGAAGGTCAACCTGTACCCATGGAGCTACAACGAAAATGTCCCATCCTTCAGTACCAATAAGCATGGGTACAGGATTTCGGGAGCCATACATGTCTGCCTGCCATCGCGGCTGCATGCTGTCGTAACTTCCGCGCCGGTCATACTGCACTTGCTGCTTGCGCCAGTCTGAGCCGGGGAGAGGCTTGGGACCGCCTTCACCCAGGCCTAATACCGGCGCATCGCTGAGTTTGAAAGAAAGCTTTCCATCATCCTCAAAAGTTATTTGCTGAACCAGTTCATTCTTTGCATTGGTAATAATTATCTTAAGGGGTTTAGAATCAACTTCCACTTTTAGGTTTCCTACCTGTTTCTTCAATGTATTATTTATACTACGAACACTAATAACAGGTGCTGGATAATTGCGTTCAGCCAGCGCCGGAGAGTAAGGGAAATTATCTTTAAAGCTTATGGGTTTAAGGGTTATACGGATACTGTTTTCAGCAGCTATACGAATATCGAGTTGAGCAGGTTCTCCATTTGTTGTAACCTGCTGAGGATAAACAATAGTATGAAAACATATTAATGAGAGAACTAACAGGAGTGGATATTCTAAACGCATGTAAATGAAATAATTTTTATTGCGAAGGCTGTTTTTAAACACTCTTAGCTGCCATACTTTTATGTCAAACTAATTCTGTAACTATAAAAGTCGGTTTCCGGATTTTGCTTTTCAAAACCAATTTGTTCATAAAGGCTTTGGCCGGCGTAATTATCAACCGCTGTAGAGAGCTCAACGAACTTTGCATTGTTTTCTTTTGCAAAATTCATTGCAGTCTTTATAAGTTTTTCTCCAATTCCCTGTTTTCTATATTCTTTGTCAACATACAAATCGTTTAGAATCCAGTTTCTAACAGCTCGGACAGATGAATATTTTGGATATAGTTGTGTAAACCCAACAGGCTTTGATTTCTCATTAACCAATGCAACAAAAATAATAGATTCGTTATTGTCTAATCTTGTCTGAATAAAGTTTTTAGCCAATTCAATGTCAGATGGTTGTTTATAAAATACCCTGTATTTGTCAAATAAATCGAAAACTAAATAACCTTGTGTTCTGTCTATTTTTATTATGTCCATTGTCAAATAAATTCTTACTAACAATTTTTGATTGTCAAACTTGTATGACAGCTACCGCTATGCTTAATATCACTTCAGTTGAATCTTTTGCGACATAGTATATAAAAGCTCTGATACGCCTGTTGTTTTCACTCCTACTCTTGCGAAAATAAAATTATCATTTGCTATAGATGCTGGTATGTTAACAGTAACTGAAACAGGTGTACCAATAGTTATAGCAGAAGCCAGTACCTGCACATTTGCTGCATTATTGTTCTGATCTAAAATCAGGTTTGGGCCAATATACAGCCGGGCAAGCTCAAGGGTTTTGGAAGCAACAATTTTATCAATAGTAAATGTGGCTTTAATGGTTGATCCGATTTTTTCGAATGCCGGATTCTTTATGATAAAGAATGGTTCAACAGGTACATCCACTGTTGCCGTACCATTAAGCTTCACGTTTATAGTATCTGTCTTATCTGTCCAGGGGCCTGCTCCTGTTGTCCGTACCAACTTGTAATCACCATCAAAAAGCTCAGCCGAAAAAGTTCCGTCCTGCTTTATATTTAAAGGGATTTTAGTAAACAACTGGTAGCCCGATTGCCAAATCTCGAACTGCACTCCTGTAGAACGTACACCTATAGGTTGGCCCTGGTAAGTTACAGTGCCGGTAAGTGTGGATGTTGGCGCTTTTAAATTGTCTTTTTCACAGGCAGCTGCTGATAAAATCAGGAACGCTAACAGCACATATTTATATAGTCTCATGTTAGAAGGTCTTTATTAATGAAAAGGATTACGAACAATTTTTGGGTTATTATCTAAAACACTTTGTGGAATTTGTGAATAGTAATTTCCCGGCCTGAAAAAACGCGGAGCTTTGAATCTTGGAGCAATAAATTTATCAAATACATACTTACCATCATTTGGATCGCCGGGCCGAACTATGCGATAAGGATAAAGCGCATATACATTAGCATCCGGGTTAGTAGCTGTTCCATCCCAAACCTTGTCTGCTATCCTCCATCTAATGAGATCCCAAACACGGTGGTCTTCAAAAGCAAGTTCTACTTTTCGTTCGTTCTGAATTTTTTGAATAGTTAATGCTGTAAGGCTGTTGACAGGGAAACCCGCCCTTGCCCTAACTGCATTTATATAGGTTAAAGCTTCGGCTGTTAAACCAAGTTCAAAAGCTGCTTCTCCTGCATTTAAATATATTTCCCCAAGCCTGAATAATACCCACCATGTATCACTTTGAATTCCTGAAGCACTTGCTCCTGAAGATGCATCTATATATTTACGTAAATAGAAACCTGTATTAGATACAAAGGTTGTTGTACGATGTGGTCCATCAAGTCCTGTAAGGGTTTTACCATCTGTATAAGTGCTGTTTAGTGCACCTTCTGTTCTGTCGTACTTATTTGCTGAAGCATTCCAAACGTACACTCCTGCAAGCATTTTTAAAGACTTACCGGCAAACGAAGTACCCGGATACATAATAGTGCCATACAAGCGGGCATCTTTATTAGCAAATATATCTTCAGGGTTCTTATAATATATCCAGTTTGCCTGTCCTGCAGCAGTATTGCTGCCTGTACCTGTGCCTTTAAGTGCACCGATAGTACCATCGAGGTATTCAAAACTTTCAACAAGGTTTAAAGAAGGTGAGGTATTTGATGATCCTTGTCCGCCGTCTTCAAACAACGACCTTGCAATGTTATTGAATGTAAAAAGGTGCTTCCTGTTTAACGCTTTAACATAATCGGTAGCCAGTATTACTTCAGGGTTTGCAGATTTGTTTACTAAAGCTTCATAAAAGTTTTCACCTAAATTAGGATTTGCTTTATACAAAGCATATAATCCGTTACTGATTATCTCTTTTGAAGCTTCCAAACTTTTTTGATAATAATCAGCAGCTCTTGAGGCAGGAATTCCTACTTCACCACCCGGAGTAGCGCTGCTGGTAAAGCCGGGTGTATTATTATATTTAGCTAACGATCCGGCATATAACATGGCCCGACTTTTTAAAGCTAATGCTGTATATTTATTTGCACGCCTTTGACTGCCTGCATTGCCTAAATCATTTTTAACAGCATCAAGCTCGCTTGCTATAAAATCATATACTTCTGCTTCTTTATTCCGGGGCTGTTGAAGAGGGGTAGGATCGCCGTTGAAATCGTAAATAAGTTGAGTAGTAACAATGGGCACTCCTCCCATTCTTTTTACCATTTCAAAATAATCCAATGCACGCAAAAAACGCAGCTCAGCAATAAACTGTTTTTTAAGCAGGGGTGTTACGGCTATAGCAGTAGCGTTGGTAACATTATCTATTGCAAGGTTTACATCCCTTATAAATCCATAGTCCCATAATGTCCAACGATTATAGGCGTAAGTAATAAGGTTGTTTCTAACCTCAAGATCATTATTACTTAAGCCAGACCACATTCCTTCATCATAGGTAGTAAAGTTTTCTGAGCCCACTGCCAGTGTAGCGTGTTTAGGCAACCGGTTGTAAAGATTGGCTAAAACACTTGTAATAAGTTTGGGATCGTTATAGATCTGCTCATTGGTTAATGTAGTTTGCGATTGTGTGTCTAAAAGATCATTCAACTTTTTTTTGCATGAGCTAACCGAAAATAACAATGAAGCGCAAACCAATAATTTTATTAAGTTCTTCATCTTTTTTTATTTAAAGAGTTAAATTAATTCCGAAAGTGTACAGCCTGGTGTTAGGGTAAACCAGCCCTGTATTGAATGAAATTTCAGGATCTATCTGAATGTCTTTTACATTATCGAAAGAGAACAAATTGGTTCCGTTAACGTAAATTCTGACATTAGAAAAATGTGCCTTTTCGATGAGCTTTTGAGGCAAATTATATGCAATCTCAAGATTCTTAAGACGCACGTAATGTACATTGGTTATCCAGAAATCACTGTTGGCAGTATAGTTCCTGTGCGAGCCTGAACCTGTTCTGCGTATGGCGGGATACTTTCCCGGTATCCATTCACTATTCGGATCAAAAAGATCTGCCCGGTGCCAGCGATCATTAAATATATATTCCGGTGCATTATGATTAGCCTGAAATGGAATAGCTAATTCAAATATCCTGTAATAGGATTGCATGGTTCCGCCAGCCCAGTCTGTAGTTAGGCTAAACCCCTTATACCTTAATGCTCCGGTCATACCAAAACTCATATAAGGAGTAGCGCCAAGGGCGTATCCAATCGGCCTTTCATCCAGGCTGCTGATAATGCCATCGCCATTTACATCATCAAAAATCAGGTCGCCGGGTAATAAAGACCTGTTACCCTGGTTATCGTTATCAACGGGCCAGGTTTTAATTTGTTCAACTGACTGAAATTGTCCTATAACATGATAACCCCAATTTATATCAGCCCAGCGATTGGCGGTTCTATTCCGGTATTCGTCCCACGAATTACCATATCTTGGTTTATACAGATCAAGAATTTTTCGTCTGCCTAACGTAGCATTCGCGCTAAGTGAATAGTTAACCTGACCGGCTTTAGATGCATAAGTTACTATTCCTTCTATACCGCGGGTGGCCTCAGAATTTAAATTTTCGAGAGGCAAAGTATAGCCTACTTCGCTCGGTACAAGTACATCGTAACGGGCTGCAGGTATGCCTGAAAGCTTGCGGGAAAACACATCAAATTCTGCCGTTAATTTATTACGGAACAATCCAATGTCTATACCTATATTTTCAGCGGTGCTTGTTACCCATGTTATATTTGTAACAGGTAATCCTCTTGCACCTATCCCTGCGGTAAGCTGCCCCGGAGTAAAAACATAGTTGCCACTGTTAAAGGTACCTCCTGCCAGGTAATCAAATGCATTAACTCCCCGCTCCTGCCCTGTTCTGCCCCATGATGCACGCAACTTTAAGTTACTAATAGCAGTAAAGTTCTTTCTAATAAAACTTTCTTCAGATAAACGCCATCCTGCAGAAATACCTGGAAACAGTCCAAATCTTTTCCCTGGTCCATACAAGGAAGTACCGTCGTACCTGCCTAGTATTTCGAGCAGGTATCTTTGTTTATAATCATAATTAAATCTGCCAATATAAGAAGCGCGTTTACCTATAATATAGGTGTCAGCAAAACCATTTATATCTAACAAATTAATGATAGGGCTATAATTAGTGGGAGGCAGTGAATTAATGTTTAAGGTCTGATCTTCGGAAGTGGCATATTCATAAGCTGCCAATGCCGATATATTATTACCGCCAAAACTTTTATTATAATTCACCTGTACCTGGGCAAAATTTTCCTTTATCTCCTCTCTTACTTTATTACGAAGAGCCAGGTTAAAGGGAAAGGGATTATAAGTATCGGTGGCAGGCACATAAGTGTAGGTATTAAAATTTTTGCGATACAGCTCATTCTTATTTTGCTTATAGTTATAAGTGTAGGTGGCTTTAGCTGATAAGCCGAAAGGCAGTTGTAAAGTTGTATAAAAATTGCCTCCGAAATTGTTCCAGGTATTATCTTCTGCGCCAATTAAATTCTCATCGTATATGAGTGGATTACGGGATGGATTATTAACATTGGCATTTATATAACTCGGATTATCGTTAGCATAAAGGCGCTCAGTAGGCCACATCGTAAGAATAGCTAAAAATGGATTATCGTATGTCACTCCAATACCGGTGGTGGAAGCCACATTATGGCGGGCTTCAATACGTCCGTTAAGCTGTGCGCCAATTCTCAAGCCTTTCAATACCTCACCTTCCAAATTGGCTTGAAAATTTGATCGCTTGAAATTATACTGCTTCAAAATAGCAGCCTCGTAAACATGTCCTACAGAAAGATAATAGTTCATCTTATCTGTTCCGCCGCTGGTACTTACATTAATATATTTTTGAGGAGCATTCTTTTGAATTATAAAGTCGCGATAGTCTGTTCCTTCAAAACCTTTTTCTGTCCCTTGCCTCCATTTTTCTAATATCTCAGGTGTAGTTGTTGGCGTAAGGCCTGCATTTTGTTCTGCCTCTGCAAGAGCACGTACATAATCTCCGGCGTTTGAAGCAGTCATATAACGTGTAACGTTTTGAAGGGCGTAATAACTGCTTATATTAAGTACATTCTTTTGCGATGCTTTGCCCTTTTTAGTAGTTACGAGCACTACCCCATTAGACGCACGGAAACCATAGATCGAAGCAGATGCATCTTTTAACACCGATATATTTTCGATATCCTCCAAACCAATGTTATTGAATTGTCCTTCGCTTTGCGGTACGCCATCTATTACATATAACGGCGTTCCTAAGTTGCGTATTTGTATGGTAGCAGCAGCACCAGGCCTTCCTGTTGTTTGTCGGGCAGTAACTCCCGCTATTTTGCCAACCAAAGCACCTGCAGTGGTAGCCGAAGGTGTACGCACTAAATCAGAAGATTTGATGGAACTTACAGCTCCGGTAAGGCTGCCCTTTTTTTGAGTACCATAACCTACCACAACCACATCAGATAATCCTGAGATTGCAGCAGTTAAGCTAACCTGAATATTAGATTGTCCGGCAATTGTAACCTCTTTGGTTTCCATCCCTACAAAGCTGACTACAAGGGTATTGCTTTTTTTAGGCACATTAAGACGAAAATTACCTTCTGCATCAGAGGTAGTTGTTGCACTCGTACCTTTTGCATTTATAGATGCATCGGCAAGAGGTTCACCACGTTCATTGGTTACTTTACCCGTTACAGTTGTTTGCTGTGCTAAAGCTATTGCCGAAAGTAAAAGGGCAAAAACCAGTAATAGAAAAGGTTTTAATTTTTTTAGAGCGAAATGAAAATGGTTGTAAACAGAAGAAATTATCTTCCTTTGAAGTAATCGTATTTTCATAATAAGTATGTTTAGTAGAAATTAAATATGAAACCGTGAAGATTATTTGATGAATTAAATTTAAAATCACTTTTTAACCACTTCAAATTGTCCGCTTGCTCTTATATCTTCTGATGAACTGCCAACCATTATATCAAACATGCCCGGCTCAACAACAAAAGCATGTGTTTTTTCATCGTAAAAAGCAAGCTTATCAGCAGGAACAGTAAAGGTTAAGCTTTGTTTTTCACCCGGGTTTAAACTAATTTTCTGAAAACCTCTTAACTCCTTAACCGGACGCTTTACACTCGATACAACATCATGGACGTAAAGCTGAACCACTTCATCTCCCTTTCTTTTGCCTGTGTTTTGAACAGTAACGTTTACATCAACCTGGCCCTTTGTATTAATTTTTTTCGAAGCTATTTTAAAGTTGCTGTATTTAAAATCTGTATAACTTAATCCATGGCCAAAAGGGAAGAGTGGCTTACCATTGATGTACATATAAGTGAAGCCTTTCGTTACATCATATTCATCAACTGATGGTACCTGTTCAGCAGATGCATACACAGTTAGCGGAAGCTTGCCGCCCGGATTTACATTTCCAAAAATTACATCAGCTATAGCATTGCCACCTTCTTCTCCGCCCCACCATGCTTCGATAATTGCAGGAGCTTTTTCTTTTATTTCAGGGATGGTTAAAGGGCCTGCATTCATTTCAACAACTATAGTTCGTGGGTTTGCTGCCATTACCGCTTTCACCAATTCCTCCTGCTTACCGGGTAAGTTTAAAGATGTGCGGTCGCGACCTTCCGCTTCAATAGCAAGCGTTGTTCCTACATATAAAATAGCTACATCAGCCTTCTTTGCTGCATCAACTGCTTTTTGCTGCTCTTCTTTTGTATTTGAAACCAAGGCTTCAGTGCTGTCTTTCCTTGCAAGTATTTCAGACCCTTTTGCATACAGTATTTCAGTGCCGGGAGACAAGCGGTTTTTTATTCCCTGTAAGGGAGTTATGGGATCGGTTACTCTTCCGCTATACCCGCCTGCAGTAAATAGATCAGCATGCGGACCTATTACTGCTATTGTTTTTATTTTGCTTTTATCTAAAGGCAGAATTTGATTTTTGTTCGTTAAAAGCACTATTGACTCCTGTGCTGTTTTTAAAGCGAGTTGCCGATGTTGGGCGCTGCCAATTACATCAGGGGAAATTTTGCTGTAAGGAACCATTGAAGGCGGGTCAAATTCTCCTAAACGAAAACGATTATACATAACACGATAAAGCGCATCATTCAATCTTTCTTCAGAAAGTAATCCTTTTTTAACAGCAGCAGCAATATAATCCATAAATTCTTTATCAGAGAAATCGCAACCAGCATTTAAAGATTGGGCAACTGCATCTTCAAAGGTCATCTGCCCTTTTTCATGGCCTCTTACCATACTGTTTACTCCGCCCAAATCTGAAACTACAAAGCCTTTAAAGCCCCATTGCTTTTTTAAAATATCCGTCAGCAACATTTTGTTGATGTTATTTGGAACACCATTAATTGCATTATACGAAGCCATGATAGATTGCGCACCACCTTCAACAATGCAATCTTTAAAATGCGGAAGCCAAAACTCATGCAACATCCGTTCGCTTACTGTGGCCGAAAGAGCCTGGCGGTTTCTTTCAACATTATTTACTGCAAAATGCTTTAAAGTAGATACGAGTTTCAGGTACTTAGGATCATCTCCCTGTAATCCTTTTACATGAGCAACACCCATCCGTCCGGTTAAGTAAGGATCTTCGCCATAGCACTCATTAATGCGTCCCCAATATGGATTGCGGCTTACGTTAATAACAGGCGATCTATAAATTAATCCTTTTTTCTCGCCTTTAAAGCTGGTGTCCTGGTGCCAGCCATTGTATATTCCACGGGCTTCATCAGATATAGCGGTGGCAATTTCGTGCATTAGTTTAGTGTCCCATGTTGCTGCCATTGCTATAGATACCGGAAACATAGTTGTGGGTCTGTCCCACCAAACCCCATGTAAGCTTTGGTTCCAGCCATCTGATCTTATTTTAAAACGTTCAACCACAGGTCCTCTATGATTTAATAAAGTAGCCTTTTCTTCAAGAGTAAGTTGTGAGATGAGATTAAGCACCCGTTTATCAGTAGGTTCTTTAGGATTTAGATAAAGCGGTTGGTTGCTGTTAGACGAAGGTGTTTGTGCGTAGAGAATATGTTGGAAGGTTATAAGGATTATAACCAAACTTATTCTAATGCAGTTGTAAGGCATTTTCATATATGAAAGCATTTATCGTTAGTCTCGTCAACAAAGTTTTCTTACTGTGTTTACTTAAATTCAACTTTGTTGAATTCAAACTTAGTTAAATGTTTTAACAAAGCAAATTTATTTTTAAACTCTTTTTTGCATTTCTTCTTTGCAGAAGATACGGCATACCAGCTTTAGTGTTTTCACTACTTTAATTGTTATACACCTTTAAATTTTGTGGTGGGTGTAACTTTGTATAGCTTTATTCAAGCCTGTTGAATAGAAGAGTGGTAAAACTAAAACAAATTTAATAATGCCAATAGATGTATTAATAGAAGAAAAAGTAAACAACCTTAAAATTGGTGATCGTATCAGGTCAATGCGTTTAAATCAAAAAAGAACCTTACAGGAAATTGCTGATGCATGTGAACTTTCACGCAGCATGATATCAAAAATAGAAAACAATAGAACTGTTCCTTCTGTTGCCGCATTAGTAAAGGTCGCCAAGGCTTTGGGTACTAATATATCAAATCTTTTAGAGCACGACGGTTTTTTAAATGCTATAATTACAACGAAACAAAAGGCCGAAGAAAATTTAACTTCTACCGATAAAGGCTACTTAATATATCCCTATGGATCGGAGTATCATGAAAAGAAAATGCAGCCCTTTTTGTTTGTTGCCAGAAAAGGCGAAGTAAAACAACACGAGCTCTCACATGAAGGAGAAGAATTTATTTATGTAATCAGCGGGCAAATGAAAATGCAGGTTGGAGAGGTCGAATATCTTTTAAAAACAGGTGATAGCTTATATTTTAATACAGTGCAAAAGCATGGAATAATGCCTGTATCGAATGAGGTTATTTATTTAGATATTTTTGTTTAGAAGATATCTAAGAGTTACACTTATTCTATATTTGATCTAACCTCGTGTCTTTAATTTATTAGGGGTATCTCTTTTTCTTTAAATAACGATAATGACAATAAAACTCTTATTCACAACTTCTCTTTATCCTTAACGTATAAAACCGAAACAGCGGCAATCAGCATAAAAACACCTGCTATAACAATTGCATAAATTGCCTTGCCATTATAAAATTCTTTAACGATCATTCCGCCAAACAAACCATTAACTATCTGAGGAAAGGTGATGAAGAAATTAAAAATTCCCATATACACGCCCATTTTTTTTGGAGGAATGGAACTGGATAAAATTGCATAAGGCATAGCCAGAATACTGCCCCATGCAAGGCCAACACCAATCATCGAAAGTATCAGCATGTTTGGGTTACTGATGAAATATATAGATATTAAACCAATGCCGCCACATACCAATGAAAAAGCATGAGCAGCTTTACGGCTTGTAGCACGGGCAATAGCCGGTAAGAATAAAGCATAGATGGCAGAAACGCCATTATATATACCGAACAAAATACCAACCCAGTTACCGGCATCAGCAAATTTCACCGATGATGTATCGCCGGGAAGAACTTTATAAACATGCTGCGCAACAGCCGAAGTTGTAAATACCCACATAGAAAAAAGGGCAAACCACGAGAAAAACTGCACCAAGCCTAACTGCTTCATTGTTGCAGGCATGCGGGCAAAATCCTTTACTATTGATGACAATCCTTTTTGCTCCTCTTCCAATTCTTCGGGAGGAAAAAATTTAGCGTACTCTTCAGGAGAATATTCTTTAGTGGTAGCAATCGTCCAGATGATTGTTGCAAGCAGAAAAAATGCTCCAACATAAAAAGAGTAAATAACATTGGCAGGCACCTGGCCTGCAGCCGCAGTTTTCGACACACCTAAATATTCAGCAAAAATATAAGGAAGCCATGAACCTAATACCGCGCCAATACCAATCAAAAATGTTTGAACTGAAAAGCCCTGGCTTCGTTGTTCATCAGGTAAATTATCCGCCACCAGCGCTCTGAAAGGTTCCATAGCTACATTAAAGGAAGCGTCCATTATCATCAACATTCCCGCCCCCACCATAATGGGAGGAAGCATGTATGCCAGCACTGCCGAATTTGGCATAAACATTAAAGCAAGCGCAGCCAGCACTGCTCCGGTTAAAAAATATGGTCTTCTTCTGCCTAACCTGTTCCATGTGCGATCGCTGTAATGGCCTATGATTGGTTGTACGATCATCCCTGTTATTGGCGCGGCTAACCAAAACAATGAAAGATGTTCTACGTCTGCTCCAAACGTTTGAAGAATACGCGAAGCATTGCTGTTTTGTAATGCAAACCCAAATTGAATTCCTAAAAAGCCGAAGCTCATATTCCAGATTTGGGCAAATGACAAACGGGGTTTTTTTATAGCAGCGGGCATTGTTTTAGAAGCAACCGACATAGTATTTGAATTAATCTTTTTATAAGTAGTTTCAAAATTCAAATCGTTGAAACGATTTTATTTCGAGAGCTTCTTTTTGTAAACGAATAACAGCTTCAGCCGTTTTTAACTTAATTGCATTACCCTTAGCCATCTAACCTAATAATCATTTAAAGCATAAGCAAACAAAGATTCTATTTCTGCAACTCCAATACCACTGCGCTTTTAGCAGGAACTCTTATATCATCCACCGAATTCAAAGCATCGTCAGTAATAACATTTACAGCTTTTTTAAAACCGTTCATTCTTTCGTTAAACCTTGTTGTTGAAAGGGTTTGTTCCTTATCATTACTGTTTACAATCACCATCACCGTTTTTTGGTTATTGTAGCGGAAATAAATATACATACCTTTCTCCGGCACGTATTGCATCAATTTACCGGTTTGTAATACCGGGTTATCCTTTCTGTAATTTGCTAACTTCTTAAAGTAATTAAAAGCTTCACTTTCCTTATTTGTACGGCCCTTTGCTATAAACTTATTTGTTTTATCTTCGGGCCACCCGCCTTTAAAATCTTTTCTTACCAAACCATCGGGGTTGGAAAAATTTTTCATCAAAATTTCAGTGCCATAATAAACCTGGGGAATTCCACGAGTTGTAAACAACATAGCTATCCCTGTTTTAAACTTATCAAAGTCCTCTCCTACAACTGAGTAAAAACGGCTCATATCGTGGTTATCTAAAAAGATCACATTACGATTTGGATCCTGGTAAACAAAATCGTTTGCCAGCACTGCGTAAATGCGATTCACTCCTCCTGTCCAGTCAAACCTTCCGTTCAATGCTTCATAGATTGCGTCTTTTATCTGTGCATCAGTTATGCCTGGCAAGTGTGTATCAAAATGCTGGTTAATTGTGCTGCCTCCTGTAAAAAAAGCCTGGTTAACAACGCTGTTCACCAGTGTTTCGCCAAAGATGGTGAGCCGTGGAAATTCATTTTTTATTTTAATTGCCCAATCGGCCATATAAGCAGGATCGTTATAAGGATAAGTGTCTAATCTTAATCCGTCAATGCCAGCATATTCAATCCACCAGATGTGATTCTGCGTCAGGTAATTTTGAACATAAACGTTGCTCTCATTCAGGTCGGGCATGTGAAAATCGAACCACCCGTCCAGCATTTGCTTTCTGTCCACAGCAGCAGCATAAGGGTCCATTACGGTTTGCTCTTTATATGTCGTCTTTGTAAACTTTGGCCATTGATGTATCCAATCTTTCATGGGCAAGTCTTTCATTAACCAATGTTCGCTGCCGATATGATTATGCACTATATCCTTAATCACTTTCAATCCCATTGTATGACACTGCTGAACATACGATTTATAAAGTTCGTTAGTACCATAACGGGGATCAATCTTATAATGGTCAGTAACAGCATAACCATGATAAGATGCATGAGGCTGATCGTTCTCAATTTCGGGAGTACACCAGATGGTTGTAATGCCAAGGTCTTTTAAGTAAGAAAGGTTATTGATGATTCCCTGTATGTCGCCGCCATGACGGAAATACATTGAGTCGCGGTTTAAAGTGGTCTCCTTCATACCGGGAATGATGTCATTGGTTTTATCGCCGTTAGCAAAGCGGTCGGGCATGATGAGATAAATAAGGTCTTTACTGGTTACGCCCTGTATCCTGCCCGGGGATTTATCCCTTGATCTTAACTGGTAATTATAGGTTAGCGCCTTTTCATTTTTACCAGTGAACCTAATTGGGAAACTGCCTGGTTTTGCAGCAGCAGAAACTTCAAGATCAAGAAAAAGATAATTAGGACTTTCAACTTTATGAATGCTTGAAAGCTTCACGCCGGGATATTGAAGCTGAACATTTCGCTGTGCTATTTTATCGCCATGAACAATTAATTGCAGCTTAGGATTTTTCATTCCTGTCCACCAGAACATGGGTTCAACTCTTTCAAGTGCGGGTAATTGTGCTGCAAGTTCATTTGCAACAATTAAGGTAAACAACAAAAATAAAAGCAGCTTACACTTCATATTGTATTTAATTGAAAAGGATTTTAAAAGGCAATAGAATTAAGCTTGTAAGTTTCAAAATGCATCAATTGAATTGGTTCATAATTTAGATTAGTACTGCTAACATAAGACTACAAACCTTTAAAACTGAAGCTGAAAAATCTCTCACTGCCTTAATACCACTCTTAAGCAAGTCAGCAAAATTAGTCCAGTTATTACTTACAACTTTACCTGCATTAAACAACATACCCTGGTTGGTTTAGTTGCCTATCTGCACCATTTCAGGCGTAAGGTTTTTACTCTTGAGGAACATAAAAAGAAAGGTTACTTTCTTTACCATCTTCCTGTTTGTTTGCAATAATAACATGTTATGAAATTACGGGCAGGCTTATAACATCAAACTATTAAAAAAGAGGCTGCTAAATAGTAGCCTCTTTTTCATCTCATCTATAAAAACTTATTACTGAGTTACTGTATATTGTTTACTGAAAAAGTTAACGTATATTTTATAAGTGCCACTGGCATCAGGTGCAGGGGTATTAGAACCCGGAACTGCGTTATCATACAATAAAGCCCCTCCAGTTTTACTGTTACCACCAAACTTATGATCCCAACTGCCGTTAACAGGTAAGAATAAATAAGACTTACCGCCTGTTAAAGGAATAGTGATATTAAACTCTCCATTACTTGTTTGATTGAATTGCTGAGACGGAACCGGTACCGGATTATTCCAGCCCCCATTAGTAGCATCGCCAACAATATATAAATTGGAAGGAACATTATATGGATTACCAGCTGTAAGTGTATATGTGCCTTTTAAAAAATCTACAATGATGGTATAAATTCCTGAAGCTGCAGGGGCGGGAATGTTATTATTGGCATCAGGAACAAATGACCCACTCATAGCATCGGGAGTACCAGGCACAGCATACTTATGTGCCCAATCACCGTTCTTTGGCAATAATAAATATTGCTTACCACCAATCAGATTAACAACAATTCCAAAAGTGTTATCATCTATTTTAGTAAATTTTTGACCTGGAGTTGGTACGGGATTATTCCAGCCCCCTGCAGTAGCATCGCCAACTATATATAAACTATCGGGAACAGGATACAGAGGCTTAGGCTTGGTAGAATAAGGCGTAACGGTAATGTCAACTACATTAGAATAAGTAGTGGGAATAGATGTTGCAGTTCCATTAATTTGATTAACATCAGTTTTTACCCGTGCCCGGATTTTTCCGGTTGTGGTTGGGGGTATTCCTAAAGAGATAACAAGTGCATTAAAATCAGCCATTGTGTACGACTTGGTTAAACCTGTGCCAAGATTAACATTAACCGGCTTTGCAAAATTGCCGTTAACAGAATCTATTTGGAGCGTATAATTGGGAACTATTTGCACGCCGTAATTAACAGCAGGCCAGCTAAAAGTAATAGCAGTTTTAGTACCTCCGTTAGAGCTGTCTAATACCAAAGTAGTGGTTGAAGCGCTTAAAGCAGCAGCACCGCCGGGAGTGATTATAGCTCTAATCTCATCTTTTTTACAGGAAGATATAAGTGCTGCAATAAAAGCAACTAATAAAAGTTTACTCATTAAATTTTTCATATAGCTAAATTTTTACAATATTAATATCCGGGATTTTGAACAAGGTTAGGGTTAGCAGTAACATCGGATGACGGCAATGGATACAAGTTACGATAATCTGCAACTCCTGTTCCTGCTTTTACACCGCCTTTCCAGGGCCATAAATAAGTACCACTGGTAAAGCGTCCATACCTTATTAAGTCTGTACGGCGAAAGGCTTCCCAATATAATTCGCGGCCTCTTTCGTCTAAAATAAAATCGGCAGTTAACTGGGCAGCAGTTATGTTGCCTGTAGTATTTCCATAGGCTCTTGTGCGAAGCGCATTGATGTATTGCAATGCAAGAGCTGCATCTCCGCCTCCACCACGAACCGAAGCTTCTGCATAAATAAGATACATTTCAGCTAAACGGAAAATCGGAATATCAACATCAGCAAAAGTACCACCAGGGTCAAGATGCGGTGCAGGAGCACCGCTACGGGTTACATTACGATATTTGGTAACTGCAAATCCATCTGTAAAACTTCCCATGTCATTAATATCTATGTTCTGCCCATTGGTAAAGAACTGTGATCTTTTATCAATAGCACCTGTATAATCAGGAAAAAGGTTAGGAAGATTTTTAGTTGTACGTATGCCAGACCATCCACCACTTGGGATACCTTGCTTTAACGGATCCATTGAACCACCTGTTGATGCATGAACTAAATAAGTGGACCCGCCATAACCTTGTGTATTTAACCCATCATAGTTAATGGTTAAGATAAACTCACTGGTGTTTAAGTTATTATCAGCCAACATTAAGTTGCGGTAATCACTTATTAAACTATATCCCGCATCAATAACTTTTTTACTGTAAGTAACCGCGTCAGCATAACGTGCAGTACCAGTATAAACCTGTGCGTTCAAATATATTCTTGCCAACAAAGCCCATGCAGCAGCCTTGTCTGCACGCCCATACTCATTAGTACGTGGTGCGGCAAGTGTTGCATCAATATCTTTTAATTCGGTTTCTATAAAAGCAAACAAATCTTTTCTTTGTATTTGTTTTGGAATACTGCCAAACACATCACTTTCTGTTACCATAGGTGGATTTCCAAAAAGGTCCATCAGGTTAGCGTATTGGTACGCTCTTAAAAACCTGGCTTCTGCGGCATATACTTTTATGTTTGCTGCATCTGCAGCACTAATCCCATTTTCGCTCAGCTTTGCATCAGTAGATTGTTTTAAGAACTCGTTACAAATCGTGATCTGGTACATACACCTGTAATACAAACCTTGTAAAAAAGCATCACTCGAACCCCAACTCATCCTATGGAAATTCTGGATTGTTGCGTCGTTCCATGCAATAACAGCTTCATCTGTACTTAGTTCCTGTACATTCCAATACAACCTGTAAAAGTCTGAGAAACCTTCATCAATTCCTTGTACATCTCCATTACCGGCAGGGCCCTGATTACCGGTAAGTGCAAAGGAGCCATACACCTTGGCAAGCGCTTGTTTATATCCTGTAGGATTTGAATAAACGGTTACCGAGGTAATATCGTTTGTAGGAAACCGGTTAAGATCTTTTGTACAGGAAGCAAGCGAAATAGCTGCCACCCCTGCTACAACAAAACCTTTCAAAACATTTTTTCGCATTTTATAAATATTATACTAATTAAAAATTGAGGTTTAGACCTAAACTATATACTCTTGGCCTTGGGTAAAATGAATTATCAATACCTCCATTAACTTCGGGATCTAACCCGGTGTATTTGGTTATTACAAATACATTTTGAACAGTACCGGTAATGTTTAAAGAAACATTACTAAAAATCTTTCCGGCATTGTAACCAACGAAAATATTATCCATACGAAGGAAAGAGGCATTCTGTACATAATAATCGCTTAACACCTGGTTGTTTTGAAAGCCCGTTTCCAGATAATTGGTTGATGCATTACTTAGGATATTTGGAAGGTTATAAATATTGCGGTAAACACCACCGCCACTAATTACGTTATTGTACAAGTAATTACCTATGCTTCCACGAACGGTAAAACCACCATTCCATTTACCTGCCGAAAGGTTAGTGCTAAATCCAAGAAACACTTTGGGATCAGCATTTTTATAACGGAATAAATCTTTTTCATTAACAACACCATCTCCATTTTGATCTACATATAAACCTTCTACAGGCTTATTGTTTTGATCGTACACTTGCTTATAGACGTAAAAAGAACCACGACCATAACCAATAGAATGAATTTGAATATAATTATTAATTCCCCCAGCTACACCTCCAAATTGTACGCCGGGATAAGTGGAATCAGACACCGCAGTAAGCTTGGTAATCTCATTCTTGTTATAAGTAATGTTGAAATTTACATCCCATGTATATTTACTATTACGGATTGGCGTTGTATTCAGATTTAATTCAACCCCTCTATTTTCCATACTGCCTACGTTAGCTAAGATTACGTTCGAAAAATTTGCACCTGCAGGCTGGCTAATGTTGTTTAAAAGATCAGTTGTTTTCTTGTAATAGAAATCTAACGTACCGTTGATGCGGTTGTTTACAAAACCAAAATCAAAACCCCCGTTAAGCGTGGCAGTTTGCTCCCACTTTAAATTTGGGTTATAACCGGCAGGACGATACATGTTGTAAAACTGGTTGCCAAACTGGTACTGTGCAAATTGATTGCTGATAGAATAAGTGCCAAGATAAGAGTAATTCAAGCCGATGTCCTGCTGCCCTGTAATACCATAACCAAGTCTTAATTTAAGATCGGAGAAAGTGGGTGAATTCTTAAGAAAGGATTCGTCCTTCAATCTCCATGCAAAAGCAACAGCGGGAAACACGCCCCAACGGTTTTCAGGACCGAAACGGGAAGATCCATCACGACGAATACTTCCGGTAAGTAAATATTTATTTTTAAAGGCATAGTTCAAACGGCCAAAAAAGGATATTAAAGTATTTTGAGGCTCATTAAAATCAAATCTCGGATCTGAATTTGGCTGCTTTACCCCTGCTGCATTATAATCGGCAAAAAAGTAATCTTTAGTAAGAAAGTCTTGATAAGAGTAACCTGCAACTGCATCAAAACGGCTGCTGATAGAAGCTATCTCCTTGTTGTAATTAAAATATGCCTCAAGCAATTTGTTTGTTTTTTCCTGCCTGTATTGGTTATTTACACCGCCACGGGCATAATTAGATGCAGCACTATCCGGAACATAAACAGTTCCTGTACCTTTTGCTACATCACAACCAAGGTTAAGGTTAGCATGTAACTCGGGTAAAAAGTGAAGCGAATAATCGAACTGTACATTTCCAATACTGCGCTGTACAGTGCTCCTGTCATTCCGCTCTTCTAATAACCCTACCGGATTACGTGGAGCAAGTGTGTTTGGCTTATTGGTTGAAGGATCAATCCATTCAAAATACCCGCCAAACCGGTTACTGCCCGAATAAACAGGTTGTGTTGGATTGAATGAAAGCGCTGAACCAATGGCACCTTCATTAGCAAACTTGTTATTGCTTTGAGATCCTTTTAAATTCAGATTAATTTTTAAATGATTTGAAAGCAAACTTGGGCTAAGGTTTAGCGCAGCCGAAGTACGTTTTAGATACCCTGTTCTTAAAATTCCATTTTGAGCCAAATAACCTACAGACACACGATAAGGCAGATTACCTGCAGAGCCACTCACACTTAAATTATTATCTGCTGAAAACGCTGTATGAAAAATTTCATCCTGCCAGTTTGTATTAGCCGGGCCTAACAAAGCTTTTGCATTCGCATTACCTTGCTTACCAATTAAATCACGTAATTGATCGGCAGATAATACATCTACCTGTTTACGATTAGTTGAAGCAGACAATTGTGTATTGAAGTTGAAAGTTGGTTTACCCTTACGGCCTTTTTTTGTAGTGATAATAATTACACCATTTGAAGCTCTGGAACCATAAATAGCGGTTGCAGAAGCATCTTTTAAAATGTTGAAAGACTCAATGTCGTTAGGATTGATAAGAGCTAAAGCATTTGCAGAACCTGAAATGCCACCATTCGCTAAAGGAACTCCATCAACAACAATCAAAGGATCGTTAGTGGCGCTTAAAGATGCACCTCCCCGGATGCGTATGGTACTGCCTGCACCAGGTGCACCACTGTTGGATGTGATTTGCACACCAGCTACTTTACCCGCAATTAATTGCTCGGGCGTGGTAATAGTTCCTTTTTGAAAATCTTTTGTACTGATAGTAGTAACCGAACCGGTAAGGTCTCTTCTTTGCCTGGTACCATAACCAATCACCACTACTTCACTTAAATTACCGGTTGTTTGTTGAAGTGTAACAGCAACAGTTCCGCTGCCGGCATCAACTTCTCTGGAACCGTAACCAACCGAACTAATAACTAAAGTGGCATTTGAAGGAACCCTGAGTTGAAATGAGCCATCTGCAGCAGTTTGTGTACCACTTGTACCTCCTTTTACTGTTACTGATGCATTTGCGACAGGGGCTCCGTTAGCATCCGTTACCCTTCCGGTAACTAACCTGTCTTGCGCAGATAAATGCATTGAAATAAAAAGCAAGGGCAAGACCATAACATAAAACAATCGTTTCATCATAATGTAGTTTTTACAACTTAAACCTTTGAATGTGGATTTAATTCTTCTAATATAGAAAGTGTATGTAGTGACATTTTTTTAAATATACCTGCTGCATCATATACAAACTTTTCATTTTTATTTAATGCTGAATAATAAACCGGTTAACAGAACTGCTTTCAATAGTTTCTGTTTTTATTATGTAGGTACCTGCCGGAAGTTGCTTCACATTTACCGGTATAATGCCGCTGCTGTAATTACCTGTATTGAAAGTATAGATCTTCCAAACTCTGCCACTGATGTCTTCAATTTTAACCCTGATTGTTTGTTGGTTCTGCTTAGTTACCTTAATAAATAGGTTACTGCCTTTTACAGGGTTTGGATAAACAGAAACCTCACCTTCATAACCTGCAGGATTAACTGCTATGATGTTTGAATAAGCAGCTTTGCCATCTATATCCGTCATCTTTAAACGATAGTAAATTTTATCTGCTGCTTTTACAGCAAGCGGATCGGCATCTGTATAATTGTAAGTAAGCTGTTGTGAAGATGGAGCGTTCGACGCAGCTTTTGTGTAAATATTTAAAAAGTCTTTTCCATTAAAAGAACGTTCCAAACCAAAATCTTTTACATTAACCTCGTTGGTAGTTTTCCATACAATAGATATATCATTTGCATTGCGTTTACCTTCAAACAAAATCAGTTTCAGGGGCAGGGCTGCAACAAGAGGGTTTGCATCCCTGTTGGTATAAACATAATATTCTCCGGGTTGAAGCGTGATGGTTTCCGGTGCGCCTGTTGCTGCTCTTGTTCCCCCGTTTAGGTAATTGTACCATGTACCGGCATTTTGAAATGTTACCGTTCCTGTTGCACTCACCACATCAAAATTTCCTATCACTGTTAATTTTAAAGAATCGGATGAAACCTGTAAAGTTTTAAAACCTCCGCTTAAGTTATATGTAATGTTATTTGTAACAAAAGTTGGAAGGAAGTTGGGAACATTGCGCAGCTTCAAAAGCTTTGAGTAAACATTATACAATGCTTTACGGTTCGGATTGTTTTGGTAATCCCATCGAATAGGTTTGCGGCTTAGTCTGCATGCATCGCTTATGGTTATGCCGTCCTCGCAGGTATTGATTGAATAATCGTAACCTAGCTCTTCAAACTGCCACATCATTTTAGGGCCGGGTATAGTTGCCCAGAAAGATGCTGCCATTTCATTTCTTTTTAAAGCTGTATTTACATCTTTTATATTGTACGTTCCGCTTGCATTGCCGTACTGTTCATTCTTATACATCAGTCTTTCTTCATCGTGGCTTTCCTGGTAAGTAACAAGGTATGGATTTGTCCAGCCTCTGTTAGTATAAATTCCATATTGAAAATTTGAATTACCCAAATATCCAATTGTTGCCTCGTTAAAATTGTAGTTGGCATTTCCCCATAACATCATCCCGTAGTTAGACAGTTCTGTCTCTTCGTTGTTGGCTGCAAAATGTTCTAATATGCAATAAGAGTTGGCAACTGTTGCCTGCATTGTATCATAATATCTTTTCCATATTGCAATTCGGCTTGCATCGTAATTGCCCCAGTTGTTTACTTCTGATTGCTGATCGCAGTTAGCGGTTGTACACGAATTGGTTTGCGTAAATCCTTTTGACAAATCCCACCTGAATCCATCTATTTTATAATTGGTAAGCCAGTGTTTAATTACCCTGCTTACAAGGTCTTTTGTTGCCGCGCTTTCGTGATTAAAATCGTAGCCGACATTAAATGGATGTTTGGCAACTTCGTTATGCCAGGGGTTATCGGCAGAAGGCCTGTTTAGAGCAGGGTTCCAGTACATTTGCACAGTAGGCGATTGACCAAATGCATGGTTCATCACCATATCCATAATAACTGCAATGCCTTGCTTATGGCATTCATCAATAAACTGCTTTAAAGCCGTTTCGGTTCCATACATTTTATCGGGAGCGAAGAAAAAATCGGGATTGTAACCCCAACTGTTATTGCCTTCAAACTCGTTAAAAGGCATTACTTCAATAGCATTAATTCCTAAACGTTTTATGTATGAAAGGGTATCTCTTAAGGTTTGCCAGTTTTGTGCTGCAACAAAATCACGAACTAATAATTCGTAAATCAGCAAATTACGTTGATCAGCCTTTGTGAAATTTGTTACCTGCCAGTTATATTTCGGTTTAGCAGTTTGAAGCACACTTACTATACCGGTAGTTTTACCTGTGGGATAAGCTTTTAGGTTTGGATAATTAGTAGCAGGAATAAATGGATCGTTCGCAGGGTCTAAAACTTTTTCAGTATTATAATCGGCTACTTTCAGCGAACCGTCAATCAGATATTGGTACGCATATTCAACACCAGGCGTAAGCCCGGTAAAGCGAACCCAAAAACGCTGTCCGTCGGGGGTTTTCTTCATTTGGTAAGCGGCGGTGGGCGACCAGTTATTAAACTCGCCAATAACTGCAATATTCGTTTTGCCTGGAGCAAATAAAACTAATGTTACAGAGGTATCTCCGGCTTCGTAAGTAATGCCATCCTTTACTCCGGCTGGTAAAGGCTCAACAACCGTATTAGCGGTAGCAACAAACTGAATAGTATCGTACTTAGTAAGAGAACCTGAAGTTGCTTCTGCAATAATCGTTTGAGTGCCGGCAGAGGAAATAACTGCATTGCCGCTTAGGGTAGTTGTGTTTGCTGCAGTTGCAAATTGCGTTCCGTTCAGATATAATTTGAGGGTTGCATTTCCGCTGCTTTTAGCGGTAGCTGGCACAGTACTCCCAACATAAACAGTCATAGGTTCTGCAACGGGATTGTATTTTGGTTCGCGGGGAGGATTGGTAAGCCGCACCTGCAGGCTTGCATCATAAACCGGTATGTACATATCGCTTCCATCCGTATTTCTTTGTACCCTCGTTCCGCTTCCGTTCCTGAAAAGAATGGCTATTTTAAGAATCTTCTCGCTTGCATTAGTGATCCCAAAAAACGTGCGAAGACCGCCGGCAATAGTATATTTCCATTTGTTTGTACCTGAATAAGTTGCTTGTGCCTGCGCAGGTGTAGTAGCCCAGGTAAACTTCGAATATCTCCAATCGGAAGAACTTGTGCTAAAGCTTGTTATCACGCCGATATGCACATAAACATCAGTAGTTGGGGTATAATCTTTTAAGCCCTGGTTGCCTTTGGTGGCGTCAACAATTATTTCAACCGGAGTAGAATTTTCCTGTATGAAATCGGGAGACCATGTTAGCAGTTGACAGTTGGCGGTAATAAAAAATAACAGAAAGAAGAGTACAAAATTTAGTTTCATATTGCAATCGTTAGCAGTTGAAGAAATTATTACATGTAAAATGTGTAATTCTTACACAATATTAGGGAATTTCTATTCTCACAAAGAAATGTCTGAATATTTTTTTTCACATAGATGCCTTTCAGCAGCAACTTTTAAAAATCAATTCCAGTCCACTTGCGTTTATTTTTTTCGTATTTCTCAAAATTGAATTTATATAGCTTACCAGGACGATGAGGCACATTTTCTTCGTACTCTCCTACATCAATAAGAAAATCCATTGCAAAAAATTTCTTCCTGAAATTTCTTCTGTCGAGTGAAGAACCCAGTATTGCTTCATAGAGGTTTTGCAATTCGCGTAAAGAAAATTTTTCGGGCAGAAGATTAAAGCCAAGGGGATGCTCCTGTATCCGTTTTTGCAGCCATTGGTAACATTCATCTACAATAAGGCTGTGGTCGAAAGCCAAATCGGATAAGCCTTTTACGCAATGCCAGTGCAGTTCGTTCGCCGTTATTTTTAATTTATGGTGCTGGATATTAAGGAGCGAACAGTAAGCTACCGTAATTACCCTTCCGCCGGGATGCCGGGTGGGGCTGCCAAATGTTTTTACCTGTTCCAAAAAAATATTGTTCATTCCGGTACGTTGCCTTAGCACCCGGTAAGCTGCATCTTCAAGGTCTTCCGGTTCACTCACCACATCCCCCAGTAACGACCATTTGCCTTCAAATACTTCAAAGTCGCTCCTTATTAAAAGCACCTTTAATTTATTTTCTTCAAAACCGAATATTACACAATCCACAGTAAAGGAAACTTTTGGATAAGAGCCAACAAGTTCACCAACGTTTTTAATAAGAATACCATTTCGCTTTCTTGCTAAAGGTGTTGCAATTAACTGGTTTTCCATAATAGCAGTGGTTAAAGAGATTAAAGTTATTGGGCAACGACTGTAAAAAACCTTCAATCGTTTTTTAAATGTGAATGTAAGTAATTTTTAGAATGTGTAAAAATTACATATTAATTAGTACATTTATTTATCCTCCTTACCACAAAGCTGATTATTTTATTAGCCCCAGTGGAGCACTTACTCAAAAATGAAGGTATTGCAATAAAAATCAGTTCTGGGATTTTGATATACATCAAAATCGAAATTTTGTAAAGGAATGCGGATAGTATCTAAAATGAAAAAGCCTTTGTATTTTAAACCGGTAAGAAATTCAAAAGTTTTTAAAATGTTGCTTCGCCCTTCCAATCTTTCTTCGCATTCAATCATCACTTTTGGCTTGTGCTTCTTTAAAATCTCTGTTGCACCTTGCAGAACTTTCAGTGCATGTGCGGGCATATTTATTTTTATAAAATCCGGCTCAATATTTCTATATGCGCAATAAGCATCTAAGGCTTGGGCACTTGCGGCTTCTTTTTCTTTATACGATATTCTCTCTTTAATATCAATAATAGCGGCGCCTTTTGTAAAATCTCTTTTTGCCAACCGGGTATCTATAGTAACCTCATGTAATGCATCTGAAACTTTAAGGGGTTCTATGGTAACATTCAGCCATCCCATCAGTTGAACCAATTGCTTAAGATGATCATATACCATTGCTTTTGGAGCAAACAATACTATCTTACCGGCAGCGCCTGTAACTTTATGAAGTAAGAACAAATGCTCGTCGGGCTGTGCACCGATGCATAAAAGAGTTTGTCTTTTTTTTATACACTTTTGAATGTAATTAAGGGCGTCTCTGTTCTCCTTAATCCTGTTTATTTTTAATGACAACTTACATAAGTTTTTACGATTTGATTTTTGAGATTTTATTGTTTAGTTTATATGAAAAAATGCTTATTGTTTTTGTAATTGTTGCTTATATATAATCAGCTATCATTAATTATGTCCGGTTTTAATTTCATTAATAATTTATTATCGTCTATAACCATAATTGATTAAATATTTTTTGGGTTATCTGTTTGAAAAAGAGATGTAGCAGGAGATTTTTTAGTTGGGTCTTTTAAAAAAAAGATTCTACGAAATTTCAATATTAAAAAAACGATAGGCAGCTTTGTGTGACCTTAGAACGTAAACAACCTATATTTGAAAACAGTACAAATGTTTGTGCCGCGATTTCCTTCTTTTTGGCTTATTGTTTTTTGTACTTTGCTAACTCATAAATCTTTTATGGAACAATCCAACCCGACCATTTCAACTCCTCCTGCTAAAGCTGCAAGAAGCACATCCGACAGCCAAAAAGCGATGATCATTATCGGCGCTCTTTTCTTTGTTTTTGGCTTTGTTACATGGCTCAACGGAACACTAATTCCTTTTCTTAAACTGGCCTGTCAATTACAAACCGACATACAGGCCTTCTTTGTAACCTTTGCTTTTTACATGGCTTATTTTTTTCTTGCCATACCTTCTTCTTACATCTTAAAACAAACGGGTTATAAAAACGGAATGGCATTAGGTTTATTGGTGATGGCTGCGGGCTCGCTCATTTTTGTACCTGCTGCCAACAGCCGCAGCTTCGCTTTGTTTTTAACCGGGTTGTTTATACAAGGCACCGGGCTTGCATTATTACAAACTGCTTCTAACCCATACATCAGTATTGTTGGGCCAATTGAAAGCGCTGCAAAACGCATCAGCATAATGGGTATGTGCAATAAAATTGCAGGAGCTTTAAGCCCGCTCATCTTGGGCGCTATAGTTTTAAAAGGCGCCGGGCAATTAGAAGCCAACATTAATGCCGCCACCAACCCTGCTGACAAAGAAGCGCTGCTAAACCAGCTTGCATCGAGAGTTATTACGCCCTATATTGTTATCGCTGTTGTGCTTTTAGCGCTTGCCTTTATTATTAAAAGATCAACGCTGCCCGAGATTGAAGCAGAAGAAGACGAAGCATCAGCCTCATCCCCCAAAGCACGAACAGGCGTATTTCAATTTCCACATTTATTGTTAGGCGTGTTGTGCCTGTTTTTATATGTTGGCGTAGAAGTAATGGCAGGCGATGCCATTGGCATTTACGGCAGAACGATTGGGATTACTTTAGACAAGACAAGATTTTTTACTACGTTCACTTTAATAGCCATGCTGTTTGGCTATGTTGCCGGAATTTTTACCATACCTAAAATTATATCACAACAAACAGGTTTAAAAATTTCAGCCATTTTGGGAATTATCTTTTCCCTTTGTGTATATCTAACCAGCGGCTACACTGCCATAACTTTCATTGCTTTATTAGGACTGGCAAATGCTTTAATGTGGCCTGCTATTTTTCCTTTGGCTATTGCAGGTTTAGGTAAGTTTACTAAAATAGGCTCGGCTCTACTTATTATGGGCATTGCAGGCGGCGCTTTAATTCCTTTACTTTATGGCTCGCTGAAAGAAAAACCTGCCATTGGCAACAGCCTTGCTTTTTTAATCTGCATGTTGCCCTGCTACATATATATTTTGTATTATTCTATCAGGGGTTATAAAGCAGGGAAATGAGCAATAGTACCTTTTCCATAGAAGAAGAAACCAATACGATAGTCTTCCAGCTTAATTCTACAGGCATTTTTATAGCCCGTCATTTTCTTACAGTTACTAACCTCCCGAATACTTTTAGCATTCAACAATTATATCTGCGACTTTATTTTGTATTGCAGGGGAAGTTTTTTTGATTGCCTTACAAAAGAACTCCTTATTTCAATATTCATTTCGCCGATTTAAGCTGCTTTACAAAACTTTCTTTTTCAGTTTTATTTAGGATGGCTGTTTTTAGGTGTTTCTGCATAGCTTTATAAAGAACTTCGTCCTCCTGGTCCCGGGTATGAAAATCTATATTGGAAAGAAATGCTTCAATTATTTTCTCCTCTCTCCTACTTCTGGCTTTAACAATATACTCTGCCATGTCAAAAATCTTTTATCGAATTTACAAATTCTTCCTGAAGACATAATCCTTCTCAAGCGAAAACCTAAGCGATAGATGAAGCGATAGTTGAATCATTGCCGTTGTTGTGTCTCGTGTCCAACAACTGAAGCGTAGGCTTGTTCATCATTTGTTTATTGCTCATCAAAGGCATGCAGCATGTTGAAGATGACAACAGAGTTCAGTGGCGCGTCAGCAAGAAAGACAAACAAATGCAAAATCCTGAAAGCTCAAACATTCGTTCTTGTACTTGCATTAAGGATGGTAAAGCCTATAATTTCTCCTTTTTCATACCTGATGATTATTTCATCTTCTGTCATCTCTGAATGATCAGCATGATTAGGTTTTTTAAAATGCAGGTATAAAACATCCGCTTCTTCATCATAAGAGGTCCATACATTTTTATGTTTTATAAAATATGGCAACATGTTTTTTACTTCGTTTACAGCTATTGTTTCCATAATAATTTCTTTTTATCAAATTCTTGTTGTTTATTAGATATAAAAGCGGTTATAATAAATCCGTCTGATGGTTCCGTTTCTTTATATATTACTACTATAAATTTTCCGGCTTGCTCCTGTTTTCTGCTTACTGCAATATATTCATTTCGTGTGCCTTCATATATACAAAACGGGTTTTCTATTGTTTCGAGTATTTCATAATAGTAATCTGCAATTTCCGGGTGCCCTGTTGAGATATGGTACCATCTTTCTTGTGTTAATCTTATTGGTACTTTATTTTTTGATATGCTACATCCATTAACTAACGAGACTTAAAGAACAAATTTAGCCTTTTTTGATAGTGGAGAATATTAAGTATCAGCAGCAGTTTTTCAAATACCAGACACAGTCTGGCTTTTCATTTGCCTCCGTAATCGCAGACATACGGAGAGCGGTGTATGAAAATCTATATCAAGACTGGAAAGAAATGCTTCAATTATTTTTCCCTCTCTATTACTTCTGGCTTTAACAATATACTCTGCCATGTCAAAATCTTTTATCAAACTTACAAATTCTTCCTGAAGCCATAATCCTTCTTAAGCGAAAACCTAAGCGATAATTGAAGCGATAGTTGAATCATTGCCGTTGTTGTGTCTCGTGACCAACAACTGAAGCCGGGCCTCTTGCTCACGCGCCATTGAAGGTGATAAAACACTTCAATAGCGCGGCTGCAGGGAAGACTGACAAAGGCAAGATTTCAAAATACCAGACGCAGTGTGGCTTTTCATTTGCCTTCGTAGTCGCAGACATACGGAGAGCTAATGGGCATTCTACGGGTAACTGGGGGGTCTTCATAGCAAAGTTTTGTGTGTTAGCATGAGAACTGCGCTATGCCAGCCGCGGTCCCTGCTCTCACACTTAGCCCTAGAAAGGAGACCCGACACTACCTGAAAATTATATAACATTTACTATCTTGTACCTTAAAAATAATTGGATGAAAAAAGTATTAGCCATTTTATTGATCCTGTCTACAATTGTACCAGCTTTACAAGCACAAACTTCAAAACAAGGGACAGGCAAACTTCTAAGACATGTAGTGCTGTTAAAATTTAAAGATGCAAGTACACCTGCAGATATAAAAAAAGTAGAAGACGCTTTTCGGGATTTATCTTCTAAAATAAAAGCGGTGAAAGGATTTGAATGGGGCACAAACAATAGTCCTGAAAATATTAATCAAGGTTTTACACATTGTTTTTTTGTGACTTTTAAAACCGAAAAAGACCGCCAAGAATACCTCCCCCATCCTGCTCATAAAGCCTTTGTAGATGTGCTTACACCACATCTTGACAAAGTGTTAGTAATTGATTATTGGACACATAAATAAAACGCTGTGCTGTTTGAACCAGAAGTTTGCCGGGCTTACAAAATACTTATAGTTTCGGGATTGGACTGATACAATAAGTAAGCTTTAGGCCGTGGGTGGTAGTAGTTGTGTCTGTTCTTCACCAACAACAGAAGCCCAGCCTTTTGCCCACGCTACAATTGAAGGTGATAACACGCTTGAATATCCCCAACTACAGGGAAGACTAACAACTGCAAAATGGCGCAGCTGCAGGGAAGCAAACAACTGCAGAAAAATCTATTCCAATTTTGCCGTTTGATGGTTTTGGCCGTTGTTGTGTGTTCTTCACCAACAACAGAAGCCGGGCCTCTTGCCCACGCTACAATTGAAGGTGATAACACGCTTCAAAGGCGCGGCTGCAGGGAAGACCAATAACTGCAAAATGGCTAGGCTGCAAGGGAAGACAAACAACTGCAGAAATGGCATGGCTGTACGGAAGACCAACAGCTGCGAAAACAGAGAGGTGTGGAAGAGCAACTCAGGTTCTACTGTTAGCTTAGGAGGGGAAGTTTTTTTAATTAAATCTTCATTAATTTATCAATTGCCTTTTGCCGGATATTAGTATAAACGCTCATGATATTATCAGCAAAAATATATGCATAAACTACGAAACTGTTTGTAGAAGCTCCTTCCAAAAAATCTTTTGAATTTAGTTTAATTGAGGCAATCATATTATTTTGATTTTGTTCAAACGTTGCAGCAATTCCTCAAGCTCAATGATTGGTTGGGATAACATAACATCTCTTTCAAAAAAGTTGTCATTCTTTTTAAACTCTGCTTTAATGCGGTTTGAAGTGACATTATAATCTGGATTAATTTCAAATGTTAAATGAGATACATAAAGCTTTTGCACTCTATACGAATATTCTTTTTGGCTTTCTCTTACATAATGAGAATTTAATCCCTGTAATTCATCTTTACAAAACCTTAATAAATCGTCCGAATTATACTTCTTAGCTAAACTCCATAAATGTGAAATTATAGACGATAATTTCTCACTCCCACTTGTAAGTTCTTTTATCACTTTCGCAACAACATCTTGCTTAGTCTCAACATGGTTAATTTCAAGCAAATTTTGAAGCCAATTATAGATTCTGATTGTTTCTTGTCCGGATGCTTCACTATTTGATGTTCCTTGTCTGTAATATATTTTCCCTATTTCTAAACCTTTCATTTTTACTATTGGAGAAATTGGAACTGGATATTTATTTACAGGAACTTCTAAAATACCAAATCTAAGGTTGTCGTATTTATATATATAGAAATGAAACTGCGGTCTTGGGGTAACTTTGTCCTTGATTTTGTCTTGTAAAATAGCATCATCAACGTACTGGTCTATTCCCTGCATTACTTTATTTCCATTTGCATCTTCTTTAATACCTATTATTATATAAGCAGTTTCGTTTCTGATAGTGTTTGCAAAACTTATTACATCTTTTACAAACTTTGCAGTATTCTTAAATTCTGTATCATCTGAAAAAATATACATTGTTTCTTTAAAATCCAGGATAGATGACTCTGGTCTTGAAATAATATTTTCGAATTCAACTTCAGATAACATATTTCCAGCTTTCAATTTTTATGTAAGTGACGTTATGCTTTTGTCAAAGTAGGGTCTTCATAGCATGACGGTGTGTGTTGCATGAGACCCTGCGTTGCATGACCAGGTCCTTGCTGCACACAATGCTAAGAGTAGACCCAGCAGAACGAAACCACAAGGCTTTGAAGGAGACGTCGGCAGGACGACAAGGGCAAGAATTTCTGGATTCATTATTTGAAGGGATTAAAGTTTTAATTGAAGTCCTTTTAAAAGAAAGTTTTAATATATATCTTATCCTACCTTCCTTCCACAATCCTAATCTCCTCCTCACTCAGTCCATACAACTCATACAAAAATCATTTATTAAGGCTTTTTTGGAGTTTGTACAGGTCGTTGAGGAGGAGGCGAAGACGGGCTTCCTGTTTGAGGTTTAGGAGGATTACTTGCAGGGTATCCTCTTGTTTCGCTTGGTTTAGGACTTGGCTTAATTATTCTATCCTTACTCATTTAAATATTTTTACTTAAAAAAATTATTTGAAAAATAATACCTAATAACATAAGAATTATTGAAAAGAAGTTCCATCTATTTATATTTCTATTTCTTTTTTTTGCACTTGAAAAATTGTATCTATCGTCATCAATTTCTAAAAGTGTCCTTCCATGTAATTTAGAAGTATAAATCTGCGAAAGCAAATTACTTATTAATGTTGCTCCTAATAATATCCACGATAATATCAATAGCCATTTTTCAGAAGCTATTTTTAAATCTTTTACCAATTTCTCCACAATAATCATTGAAATAGCTAAGGTTCCTGAACTTATGTAATTTAATTGCTTTTCAAAAGCATCATTACTTTTATCAATAAGTGTTCTTAATTCCTTTGCGTAATCCTTTAGTTGGTCCTCCATATATGTCTTTTTAAATCTTCACCTCCCCTCCACAATCCCAATCTCCTCCTCACTCAACCCACACAACTCAATACCGGCGCTCATTTATCTTTAGTCTACTTATATTATTTTTTGATAGGGTACTAAAATTAGTCTTTTTTGTTTCCTACAAACTTTAGTAATTATGCACATTACTGTTGAAAAGTAGTACAAATGGTAAGAAGAAGAATTGATACTATTGTAGTGGTTAAGAGAGCTATTGAGATTGCCAGGAAAAAAGTGGAATTAATCAAAAAGGCTCAAAGAGGAAAAGCGCCACCTCTATTGTTGGATTAAATAAAATATTAAATATGCCAAGAAAAGCAACAAGCAAAAAAGCAGCATCCGCAGCTTCAAAGGTTCTTAAAGATGGAAGAACTAGTAAAGCAAGCAAAACAGCCGCAGGAAGTGCTTTATCACAGAGAGAAAAGAAAAAGCGATAAAAAGTGTTAACTATTACATGTTAACAAAGGGAGCGTTGCTCCCTTTTCAATTTTCATAACCCCTCCACAATCCCAATCTCCTCCTCACTCAGCTCATAAAACTCATACACAAGCTTATTAATCTTTTCGTCTGTAATAGCTATTGAGCTGTCTCTTTTTATTTAGTTGTTTCTTCATTTTCAAATCCATGTAGTTTTATAAACTCATCATATTCTTGAATGAAGTTTTTTTTCTTATGATGTTCTTTTTGATTTAAAATATACTGATATACTTTTTCTAATTGCGATTCACTTACTGAATAGGCTGCATACCCTGTTTGCCATGTAAACTTTTCTAAAATTATCTTCTGTTCATTTGCCCAATGAGATGTACTTCCTTTTACCTGCTTTATAACTTCTGAAATTGATTTTTGAGCATTCAATAAAAATAAGCAATGTACATGATCGCTCATTCCATTGATTATTCTAACAGGGCAACCGATATCTGTGAATTGCTGGCGCATGTTGTTAAACACAGATCTTTCAACATCCGTTTCAATTAATGGATACCTTTCTTTAGTTGCCCAAATTGCGTGGATCCATATTTTTATAAATGAATGTGGCATGGTCAATTTTTTAAACCGTTGAAACGGTTATTATGTTTTGTTTATCATTTATAGCCCATGGTTTAAACCATGGGCTATTGGTTATATTCGCTATATCTTTTAATGGATTTATCCATTTTTCACCTCCCCTCCACAATTCCAATCTCCTCCTCACTCAACCCATACAACTCATACACAAGCTTATTTATCTTTTCATCTGTATAGGCTATGTGTTGGTTAAGCTGATCTATCTTTTCAGGAAGAGTTGTATTTTGTTTTTCATCGCTTAATTGCATTATTATTTCAACCAATTTAATAATATTATTGTGAATATCCCATTCCCTCTTTTTAAATAAGTCACTATTTATTATTGGAAATTTTTTACAATTTTGTATTAAAATTTTCTGGAACAAATTTTTTGATAAATCCAAGTATTTATAACCATGATAAAAGTTCATTAAGTTAGAATTAATTATTGCTAACAAGAATTTCAGGTTGTAATTCTTATCTTTCTTCAAAACTAAATTGAAAATTGTTTGAGTGTTGTATAGCTCCTTATCAGTGTAAGCTGCATAAATTCTAAGAGGCTTTCCGCTAACAATTTGTCTTATTAAGATTCGCGGTTCTTTAAAAAACTTTTGATCTCGCGGTGCTCCTAACCAAGACCCATAACTTATATACTCTTCGCCGTCCCAATTTACAGAATAACGTGAAACATTGCTTCCAGATAATAATGGTTTAAAACTTTGATCTTTCTTTGTTAATGAGTGAAATACTCTTTCTGATATTTGTTTTGGGCTGTGTCCTTTATATTTATCATATGGAGTTATTCCAAGACAAAAATCACATATCTCTTCAAGCTCTAATTTGTTTTCTTCAATCTTCAATAATAAGTTCTTAATTGAATAATTTGAAAAAATATCAAAGACAACATCTTCCCTTTCTAGCCATATATCTTGAGAAGTAGATGTATTGCTATTGGCATTATCTTTTCCTAAATGATTTATAATAGCTTTCCTATCATAAATAAGGTTGTCAACAGTCGTTGTATCATTTCCTATTAATAAAATACAAGTTTCAGCTTTTACATTTTGAAATACATTATCTGGTAGCCTTACAATTTGATTTACTTTTCTGTTTGTTAGTATTTCATATCTTAACTCTTTATAAGAACTTTGTTGTAATAATGAGCTAGGTATAATAAATCCAAACTGTCCTTTCTGATTTAAAACCGTTAACCCTTTATCAACAAATAGTGCATAAAGATTAATTCTATTGTTAGCGGTTTTATATTTTGCAAAATAATAGTCTATAAGTTCCGAAGGATGGCCTTTCAAATCAACCCAAGGTGGATTCCCAATCACTACATCAAACCCTGCTGTTCCATCAGCAGACTGCTTCGTGCCTCGCAAGGACGAAGAGAAAATGTTAGGAAATGCCTGCTGCCAGTTAAACGGCTTTATCTTTTTCTCTTCACCAAAATCAATTTTGGTATCATAAAAATCAAGATCAATTAAGCTGTTGCCGCTTTTAATGTTGCTGTCTAATGTAGGCAATACCCTTTCACCAAAACGCATCTCGGCATTTATGCTGCTGGCGGTTTCGCCTTCCATGCATTTTAGCAGCAGGCTTAGTTTGGTTACTTCTACGGCTTGTGTATCTATATCAACACCGTAAATATTGTTGAGCAATATTTGTTTCTTTAAAGCAGTGGTTAAATGTCCCTCCGGTGTTAGCGGCAGTTTGTTGCGTTGTTTTATAAAGTCCTGGCGCTGCTTTATATTATACAAATTGCTGTTTGCGGCCTTTTCACTTAGCTCTGTAAACTCCGGTTTATAATATAGCAAATGCCACTTCATTAAATAATCATAAGCACCAATTAAAAAACTGCCGCTTCCACATGCTGGGTCAACAATGGTTAGGTTACTTACGGCCCCCACCAAACCTCCCCCGGTGGGGGAGGCTTTTTCATCATTGTAGCGTTTTTCTAATTCCTCAATCTTTTTTCCTACAGTGTTTTGTACAATGTACTCTACTATGTATTGTGGTGTATAATAAACACCGCCTGCTTTTCGTACTTCAGGCTTTTCTTCAATAATAGCACGGTGGTGCTTATCGAGCTTTATCTGCTTACCTAAAAACTGTTCGTATGCACTGCCCAATATCTCTACACTCAACACGCTAAATTCATAAGGGCTTATAGGGTAATACAGTTCGTTAATAATGCTTTTGATAACCTTGTTATCTATACTAATGTTGTGGCTGAGATGGTCTTTCTTAAAATCGAACAAGCCGCTATTGTATTTGCTGTCGGCCTCTTTAAACAAGCGGTATAACTGCTGGTAATAAGCCCCCTCCTCCATAGGAGTCCTTACGGACTGGCCTCCCCCGGTGGGGGAGGAAATTAGTTTTTTTAGCTGGCCGTATTCTTCTACGCCACGGTCTTCGGCAATGCGTAAGAAAATAATACGGTCGAGGGTTTGCTGCACTACAAAGTTGAGGTCGTCTTCGTTGAGGTGCGGATTGCGTAAAGCAATATTAAGGGCAAGCTGCTTGCGCCATTCATCCAGCGAAGCAAGAAAATCTTTGTCAACCGTAGCAGTGCCTTTTTTATGTGTATCGCTTTTTACAAACTTATCGAAGCTGCCTTTGAGTACCCGTTCTTTAGAAAAGGTATCCCAGATAAAATCAAACTCGTTGAGGTAATCTTTAAAGGTGAGGTACTTTATCCTTCCATGACTTGCTTTATCAGTTGGATTAGGTTTTTTGGTACAATCGTAAATGGCAAACTCTTCAAAGTCGGTTATCAAACTTATAGGAAGTTTGGCGCTCCATCCATAACGTCGAACCTGGTAAGCGGGTAATATTTCATCCCGCACCACTACACTTGGTTTCTTGGCTTCAACAAAAAATAAACGATGACCACCGGGCAAACGAAACGAATAGTCAGGAGCTTTGGTGGCTCCGCCAACCTTTACCTTATCTTCATGTATCACTTCGCGGTAAGCTTCGGCATTACCAAAGGAGTTATCTACATCCCAGCCAAGTGCTTTAAAAAAAGGATTGATAAAATCCTGCCGGGTGAGTGTTTCATTATAATCAGCTTTTTTATAAGAAGGCAGTTGTTCTGTAAACCGTTCTACTAATTCCGATACTTTTAAATAAGCTTCTTCTTTAGTGATCATTCTGTTGGCGTTGTATTACCAAATATAAAAGTTTTACTCTCCATTTAAAAACATGTGTAAACAAGTGTGTGTAAAAATCGTTTTACTGGTTTATCAAGGAATTAATTACAAAGGCTAAAGCTTTAAATCAAGTAAACCGCCCTTGCCATAATAAAAAGTCCTCCTACCGAAGCAGAATTTTAAAATTTAAACTTTCCGACTCCATCTTCCTACCTGTTCTTAAATTGAAAATGCCGTTTAGAATTCTAAATTTTATTTTAGAAATTCTAAATTTTTTCTTCACTTTTGTATTAAAAGATTGATTGTTCTAATATTTAGTAAAAAGCAGTATGAATATGAATAAAACAAATTAATGTTTAAAGATGGAAACAAGAAAACATATATCAAATGATACTGATTACAAAGAAGTGATGAGCCAAATTGATAGGCTTATGGCCAGGGGAAGTAATAAGGTTAAAAAAGATGAACTTGCTGAGATTCGAAAACTCTCTCTATCTGCACAGGAATACGAACAAAGCAAATATGAAATAGAAGACCCTACTACCCTGGCCGGTATTATTGAAATGAAAATGTATGACATGAGGCTAAAACAAAAAGAATTAGCAAAGAAACTTAATGTAAGTGATGCTAAACTTTCTTTAATAATGAATGGTAAACAAAAACCGGATATAGGGTTCTTAAAAGCGGTTCATAAAGAGCTAGATGTTAAGGCTGACCTTTTGCTGAATGTTATTTAATGTCTTGTCTCTATTTCGCAATACATACTTTAGTTAATCGTATATAAAATTAGTTAATCGTATATAAAAGATAAGTAAGAAGATCGAAATAAAAATCAAAAAAAGCCAGAGGATCAACCAGTGTATAAAAAAGGCCTTATTAATTGAAATCAATTGAATAAGGCCTGATATAAGTACCCGGGATGGGAGTTGAACCCACACTCCCGTTGCGGGGAACAGGATTTTAAGTCCTGCGTGTCTACCAGTTCCACCACCCGGGTGTACCAAAAAAATCCCGTCCCGATCACTATCGGAGACGGGATTTTTTTAGAGCGGAAGACCGGGCTCGAACCGGCCACCCCGACCTTGGCAAGGTCGTGCTCTACCAAATGAGCTACTTCCGCAAAAAATGTAAGAACTTATTTGTTTTGGGAGAGCAAAAATAGTAATCATGCACTACCCACCAAATTTCTTTATAATTTTTTTATTTGTACTTAGGCGTGTATAAGGTATTATCCGGAACCTCAACCTCGGGTTTACCCTGGTAACGGTGCTCGTACAATTTGTAACAACCGCCTAATATCATTGCAAGTATGCAAAAAATTTGTACGTAAAATAAAAAGCTTGAAGAATTTACCCAGTTGTAACCCAAATCTTTCTCTTTATGTTCCTGTATTTCTTCCCGAATATCGTTTGTCATACTTTAAAATTGCAGTGCAAAAGTAAGGTACATCTGTAAAAAATCACTCGCTTTTAAAAACTATTTCGGCAAAAGTTCTTTTCTTTTTTATAAAATATTGCCATACAATGCTTCCTTTATAAAGTCCGCGTAACCTTGCAGACTTTTTTAAAGGAAAGATATTTTGTTTTTTTTCTCCAAATATCCAGGCTATAAACGCAGCATGCGCTTTAAGCACACCTTTAGAAAATGAAACCTCTCCGGCTGCCAGGTTTTTTATTGCCGATAAAATGTCTAATCCCACACGCAGAGGAAGCTTCCATATCTTTTGTGCGGGTGTAAGGTTTTTATACAGCATAACAAGGTTGTTCCTGAAGTTGAGATAAACCTTTCTTTCACCTTTGGGCAAGGTGCCTCCGCCAACATGGTAAACAATGGACGACGGACACGCCATAATGATATAACCAGCCATTTGCATCCTCCAGCACAAGTCAATTTCTTCCTGGTGCGCAAAAAAGAATTCGTCAAAGCCTTTCAACTGATGATAAACTGAAGCCCTTACAAACATGGCTGCACCACTTGCCCAAAAAACCTGTGCTGCTTCATCGTACTGCCCTTTATCTTCTTCACAAACGTCAAACACTCTTCCCCGGCTGAAGGGATAACCAAGTGTATCTATCCAGCCCCCGCAACCGCCTGCATATTCAAACAAATTTTTATTGTGGTACGATAATATTTTAGGCTGGCAGGCAGCAATGTTTACATCCGTTTCCATTAAAGCAATTACAGGCTCAATCCATTGCTTCGTTACTTCCACATCCGAATTCAATAAAATATAATAATCTGCTTTCACCTGTGCAAGAGCAAGGTTGTAACCTTTAGCAAAGCCGTAATTTTGATCAAGAAAAATTATTTCAACTTCAGTGTAATTATTCTTCAACCATTGCACAGAGTCATCTGTTGAAGCATTATCGGCAACAATCACTTTTTTGTTAGCATAAGTAGATGCCACCACCGAAGGCAAAAACTTCTCTAAGTAATGCCTGCCATTATAATTAAGAATAACAATCGCAACTAAAGGTGATGTTTGCACAGTTTTATATTAAAAGCGTAAAATAACAGAAAGCTTTTCTATTTTAGATATATGATTCAACAATGGGTTAACTGGCGAACGCTTCTTGCTGTGGTTGCTATTTGCATTGTAAGCGGAACCATTTTTTATTCGAACTACCTTAGTAAAAAAATTGCCAACGAAGAAAAGCAAAAAGTGGAAACATGGGTAGAAGCCCAACGAACCAAAATGAATGCTGCAGACCAGGCCAGCCTTAACCTTGCTATGCGCATCTCGATAGAGAACCACGATATTCCTATAATTGAAACCAACGAAAAAGACAGCATTACCAATAACTATCTTAATCTTGATTCTTCTCTGGTAGCTGCTGATAAAAATTATCTGAAACAAAAACTCGAAGATTTCAAACGGCTTCATCGTCCTATAGAATTACCCCTTACAGAAAAACCTTATACTGCTAACCGCTATTATTATGGCGAAAGCGATCTGCAAAAAGAAGTCAGGTATTATCCAATTGTTCAGCTTATTATCATCGGCCTGTTTATAATAGTAACTATTGTAGCACAGCGAAGCAGCTATCAAAATACCCAAAACCAGGTTTGGGCCGGGTTAGCAAAAGAAACGGCGCATCAGTTGGGCACACCTGTAAGCAGTTTGGAAGGATGGGTGGAAGTGTTGAAAGACATACCCGGAAATGAAAAGATCGTTTCAGAAATTGAGAAAGATGTTGATCGCTTAAAATTAGTGACGGACCGTTTTGGAAAGATAGGAAGCATACCTAAACTGGAAGAAAAAAACCTTGTAGAGCAGATAACCAATATGGTGGAATACATTAAGAAAAGAGCCAGCGGCAAGGTGAAGTTTACCATCAACACCAATGGCGAAACAAATATTCCGGGCATGGTTTCGCCACCGCTTTTTGACTGGGTGATGGAGAACCTTTTAAAGAATGCTTTGGATGCAATGGAAGGCAAAGGAAAAATTGACGTAGCTATTAAGGATGAAGCAGCGAGTGTTTTTATTGACGTAACCGATACCGGCAAAGGCATTAGCCGGAAAAATATTTCAAAAGTTTTTAAGCCGGGCTTCACTACAAAGAAACGAGGCTGGGGACTTGGGCTAACCCTAACCAAACGTATTGTTGAACAATATCATCGCGGACAAATATTTGTAAAGAATTCGGAACCGGGTAAGGGGACTACGTTTAGGGTGGTGTTGAATAAATAGTTTTTAATTCTTAAATCAACTTCATAATAACACCAACAGATTATTTGTAAGTCGAACAGTTTATACATTCTAATTTACAAACTCATTAAATGAAAGTAAGAGAGATCATTAAAAAGATTGAAACAGACGGATGGTATTTAGTTAGAACAAAAGGAAGTCATAGACAGTTTCATCATCCTGTAAAAAAAGGAACAACAACTGCAGCTGGGACATCCAAGCTTAGATTTAGATAAGAGAACTGAAAAAAGTATTTTAAGACAGGCAGGCTTATTTTAACTTGTTTTGAAATATATGAATTAATAATTTTAATTTTAATGAAAAAAGTTTTATGGAATATATAGTAGTTATTGGAAAAGCTAAAAATAATTATAGCGCATATTCTCCCGATGTGTTGGGATGCATTGCTGCTGCAAAAACAGTAGAAGAAACCCTTGCTTTAATGAAAGAAGCTTTAGAATTTCATTTGGAAGATTTGGAAGAAATACCTGAAGCTAAGGGATTAGAATATCATCTTGCAAATGGATTAGAAGCCGAATTAGGTGAAAGTGATTTAATTGCGAAAATAAAAGTAGAGCTTCCTGAAACTGCATAATTATCCATTGTTCCCAATCCGCATTTTTCCTACTTTTGCAATCCCCATGCGGAGGTGGCGAAATTGGTAGACGCACTACTTTGAGGTGGTAGCGCCGTAACTGGCGTGGGAGTTCGAATCTCCTCTTCCGCACAAAACCTTCTATAGTATTGTAGAAGGTTTTTTTATATTCACATCAAATTCTAAAACATGTCTTTTTCATCAGAATTCTTACCGAAAATAATCAACCGATTTAAAGCGTATAAAGAATTAGCCGATAAAACTTTTGAGCAATTAGAAGATAAAGATTTCTTCTACCAGCCTTCCGCTGAAAGCAATAGCATTGCCATTATTATTCAGCACATGTATGGTAATGCAATGAGCCGGTGGACAAATTTTTTAGCCGAAGACGGAGAAAAAGAATGGAGAAAACGCGATGCAGAGTTTGAAGTGATGGATGTAAGCAGGCAGGATTTATTGTCTTTCTGGAACACCGGCTGGAATGTCGTTTTCCAAACACTTGAATCTCTTCGAGAAGAAGATTTAGACAAAACGATCTATATACGAAGCGAGCCACTAAAAGCATTTGATGCAATCTTACGGCAATTAGCACATTACAGTTATCATGTTGGTCAGATCGTTTACGTCGGTAAGTTGATAAAAGATAATGAATGGAAAAGCCTGAGCATTCCACGCGGGCAAAGCAACCAGTTTAACGAGAAAATGAAAACCCGGTAATGTTTACCCTCGAACAATCTGCCGGAAGAACTGCTTTAATCAATGACAAAGAATATTTATTCTTTTCAGGCTACTCGTATTTAGGAATGAGTTATGTACCTGAATTTATTGAATTGGTAAAACAAGGAATGGATAAGTATGGAGTGCTTCATCCTTCGTCGCGTATTTCTAATACGCAGTTAGGAATTTTTGAAGAAATGGAAGCTTTTCTATCTCAACTAACTTTTCAGCAGGAAACAGTTATTTATTCATCGGGTTTTTTAGCGGGGAGAGCAATAGTTGAAATACTTGCTAACAGAAAGGCAAATTGTTTTGTTGCTCCGGTTACACATCCCGCTATACAAATACCTGCCAAACAATTGAAGGAAGACTGGCAACAACATTTTATTGAACTGACAGAAAAATCGAACAGTGCAGAAATTGTGTTGTTAGCAGACTCCGTCAATCCGTTAACAGCAACCATTAACGACTTTTTATTTCTTAAAAATATTTCTGCTGAAAAAAAAATTACGTGTGTAATAGACGACTCACATGGCATCGGCTTATTGGGAGAAAAAGGAGAAGGTATTAGCGCTTTATTGCCAAAGCTTCCTAATATTGAATATGTGATTACCTACAGTTTATCCAAAGCATTTCATATTAACGGAGGAGCTATAAGTTGCAGTAAAGAATTTGCAAATTCGTTAAGACAATCTCCTTTTTATACAGCCAGCACTTCTGCTTCTCCTTCGCTTTGTTATGCATTTATTAATGGGCAAAATTTGTACAATAACCAAAGAAAAAAACTAAAGCAAAATATAAAAGCTTTCCAGGAGTTAGTGTCTCAAAGGCAACACATTTCTTTTCATCCCAAACTACCCATTTTTATTTTGCCGGAGGAATTAGACCAGGATTATTTTACGCCGCATAACATTATCATTTCCTCTTTCTCCTACCCTAACCCATCCGGCAAAAAGACAAACAGGATTGTTTTAAATGCTTTACATACAAAAGAAGATTTGGAAACAATTGCTTCGGTGGCAGTAAGGGAACCCAAATCACTACCCTCATCGGAATTACATCCGTCATCCTGTACATAGTACTCCTGCGAGAACTCGTTTCAGGATCTCCTGTCGTGCTTGTTAACGATACATAAACCTGTTCTAAATTTCATACACATGTATAGCAAGGAGATGCTGATTATTTATCAGCAGGACGATGAGTAGTTAAGCAGCAAACCCGTTATTCCGAATTCATTACTCATAGAATTGGAATTATCAGATAAACAAGACACACAAGTTATTCCTATCTTTAAAAAAAGTTGCTTATATGTTATTGTTTTGCAGAATTGCTTATTCGGCTTGCGCTGCAAAAGGGTTTCTTTATTTTTACGTAATTCTAATTTTTCTAACCTGAGGAAGTTTATACAAATAACGGGTAAAATAATAGTGTGCCTGCTGGCTTTAATCCTGCTGGCATGGTTGCTTATACAAACTGAAACTGTGCAGAATTGGGCAGTTAAAAAAGTTACTAAACGCCTTTCTAACGATTTACATACCGAGGTTAGCATCAGGCATGTCAGCTTTGCTTTGTTCAATAGCATGAACCTCGAAGGTACACTGGTAAAAGACCAGCAAAAAGATACACTGCTGTATGCCGACAAAGTAAAACTTAGAATTACCGACTGGTTCTTTTTAAAGGATGAACTGGTTTTAAAATATGTTGGCTTAGAAGATGCTTATATAAACGTTTACCGTAAAGACTCCGTTTGGAACTACCGGTTTTTGGTTGACTACTTCTCGCCTACTAAACCAAAAACCCAAAAAAAGAAGAGCACCTTAAAGCTTAATTTAAAAAAACTCGATTTTAAGAACGTTGCACTGGTACAAAACGACATGTGGGTAGGAAGTCGAATGGATATAAAACTTGCCAACCTTCAACTCGATGCTGATGATATTAATATTGATGAAAATAAAATTGCTATAAATCAACTCGATCTTGATAAGCCTCTTTTTTCGCTTGTTGACTTTGAAGGATTGCGACCACCTGTTATAAAAAAGAACAAAACCGTTGCCGATACCGGTTTATATTTCAATCAGGGAGACCTTCAGTTAACCGTTGGGAAACTAACCATTAAAAACGGAACATACAATAACGAGATAAAAACAGGCAAAGCTTTTTACTCAAACTTTGATCCGATGCATATTCGTTTCGACAGGATCAACGGAACCCTCACAAACATCAGCTTTTTAAAAGATACGATTAAAGCCAACGTTGATCTTGCAGGTAAAGAAAGAAGCGGCTTTGAGTTGCGCAAACTAAAAACTCATTTCAAACTCACTCCACAGATCATGGAGTTTGCAAGGCTGAACCTTGTAACCAAAGAAAGCCATCTTCAGAATTATTATGCCATGAGGTTTACCGACTTCAATAAAGACTTCAAGGACTTTATTCATAAGGTTACAATGGAAGCACACATAACCAATTCAGAAATTGACAGTGACGATCTTGCCTTTTTTGCACCCGCTGCCAAAACATGGAAAAAAAGAATAAGCATTTCTGGAAATGCAAGAGGAACACTTGATAATATCTCGGCTAAAAATCTGTTTGTTCGTGCAGGCGCCAATACAACTATAAGCGGCGATCTTACTATGGTTGGCTTGCCAGATATAAATAAAACACTCATCAATTTTCAATCGGGCAATCTTCAAACCACTTATAGAGACGCAGCACTTTTTGTTCCTGCCATTACAAAAGTTGAGGTGCCTTCGCTTGCAAGCCTCGGCAATGTAAAGTTTAAAGGCAATTTCAGAGGCACCATTTCAAAGTTTGCAACCGAAGGAAATTTCAGCACTAACCTCGGCGCTGTAACTGCAAACGTAGCGATGGAAATACCTGCTAAAGGCTCCCCTGTTTATAGCGGTCATGTGGTTACACCAAAGTTTGACTTAGGCAAATTCCTTGTAATAAAAGATATGGGCAACGTTTCGTTTGATGGAACAATTAAAGGAACAGGAGTTGATTTAAACACTTTAAGAACAAGCGTTACAGGAAAAATTGGTGAGCTAACCTACAGGGATTATACTTATAAGAACATTAATGTAGAAGGAACTTTTCAACGCAAACAATTTGACGGATCGGTAAAAATTGACGATGAAAACATCGGCTTTGTTACCACAGTAAAAATTGACTTAAGAAATGCGCAACCAAGCTTTAATGTGTTGGCCGATCTTGCTCACAGCAATTTTCAAAATCTTAAATTCACCAATCACCGTACTGAGTTGAGCGGATTATTCGACCTTAATTTCTCCGGAAAAAATATTGACCAGTTTTTAGGTTCGGTAAAAGTTTTTAATGCAAATCTTTTCCAGGACAGTGTAAGGCTCGACGTTGATTCGTTAAGCCTTCAGTCGAGGTTTGAGCAGGGCCGCCGTTTACTTTCGTTAAACAGCAACGAATTCGACGCATCTATTGAAGGTGTGTATAATATTCTCGATTTGCCTAACAGCTTCCAGTTATTCTTACATAAGTATTATCCTGCTTACATTAATGAATCAAAACGAAATGTCAAGAACCAGAATTTTACTTTTGCCTTAAACACCAAAAATATAGAAGGATATACGCATTTAGTTGATAAAAATCTTACGGGTTTCAGCAACAGCACCATCACCGGTACTATCAATACCATTGATACGATATTTGAAATAAAGGCCGATGTGCCTGCTTTTAATTACAAGCAATACAAGTTCAACAATATTGCTTTTACGGGAAAAGGCAACCTTGATGAGTTGCAGCTTAACGGAGATATTGCTAACATTTTTATCGCCGACAGCACCAGTTTCCCTAACACTAAAATTAATATTCTTTCGAACAATAATCATTCGCAGGTTAGCATAAAAGCAAAGGCCAATAATACTTTAAACGAGCTTAACCTTAATGCCGAACTTACCACACTTACCGACGGAGTTAAGGTTCGTTTCAACCCATCTGATTTTGTTATAAACGATAAACATTGGGTACTCGAAAAGGAAGGCGAAATAGTGGTGAGGAAAGGATTTGTATCAGCAGATAATGTACGTTTTACCCAGGGCGACCAGGTAATTGCTGTGCAAACCACTTACGATACTGAATTTGATAAAAGCAATTTATTAGTGAAGCTTCAAAATATTAATATCGCTGACTTCGCACCTTTTATCACGAAAGATCCCCGGTTGGAAGGGATTGCTTCAGGCGATGTGGTGTTGCGCGATTTTTATGGCAAGTTTAATATAGAGGCAAATTTAAAAGCTGATCAGTTTAGGCTCGATAACGATTCGATAGGTGTTGTTTTGCTAACCGGAAACTACAACAGCACCAACGGAAAGGTTACTTTTAATGCAAAATCGGATAATGAATTATATAATTTTCTTGCTAACGGAAGTTACGATCTGAGAGACACTTTAGGCCGACCGTTACTTACTTCTATAAGGCTTAATAATACAAAGATCAATATTGTCAACAAATTTCTCAGCAGCATCTTCACCGATATTCAGGGGTTTGCTACCGGAGAATTACATATTAACGGCAATCCTTCACGACCGGATTTGTTGGGTCAGGTTAAATTAAGAAACGGGGCGCTAACTGTAAATTTCACTAAAGTCCGTTACAATATTGACTCTGCTAATTTTGTTTTTGGCGAAGGGCTAATTGATTTCGGCACCTTTCGCATAAAAGATAAGTTTGGCAATACGGGCACAGCCTCTGGTAAATTATACCAGCGCAATTTTAAAAATATGCGTTACGATTTTGACATCAACACCCAACGTTTGCTGCTCATAGATACAAAATCGAACGATAACCCTCAGTTTTATGGAACCGCTATTGGCAAAGCTGCTGTTACTTTAAGCGGCCCCCAGGAAAACATGCACTTAAATATTGTAGCAGAACCGGTTGACAGTTCGCACATTTACATACCTACCACTAACAGCCGCGAAACAGGTGAAACCAACTTTATTGTATTTAAGCAATACGGCACCGAGATGAAAGAAGCAACTGAAACAAGCAGCACCAACGTTGCAGTTGATCTTGACCTTACTGCCAATCCCTTAGCTAAAATTGATGTGATCTTAGATGAAGTTACCGGCGATATTATAAAAGCCAATGGTAACGGACGCCTGCGCATTCATGCCGGAACTACCGATGCCCTTACCATTAAAGGACGTTACGAGATTGCAAAGGGAAGCTACGACTTCAACTTTCAGTCGTTCATTAAAAAGCCCTTTACATTAAGGGAAGACGCACTCAACTATATTGAATGGAACGGCGATCCGTTTAATGCAAAGCTGCAGATAGAAGCCTTGTATGTAGCAGAAAATGTGCGTTTGAACGATCTTGTCGGCAACCAGAATATTGGCGGTGTGGTGCAAGGCTACAAAGGAGACGTATATGTTGTGGCAAGTATTACCGGTAACCTTCAAAAGCCATCCATAAAGTTCCGTCTTGATTTTCCTGCTTATAGCCAGGTTAAAAGTAATGAAACATTTATACAGTTTTTAAACAAGCTGCAACAGGATGAAAATGAAATGCTGAAGCAGGTAACTTACCTGATTGTTTTCGGCTCTTTTGCACCTTATGGCGAAGGCCGCAACATTGCAACAAACGTTACAACGCTTGGTGTAAATACGATTTCTGAAATGATCTCCAAGCAGGTGAACAACGTAGTCTCAAATATTTTATACCGTATAACCGGCGACAGAAGCTTGCAGTTCGACGTAAGCACTTCGGTTTACAACAGCAGCAGCCTCTTTAGCGGAAACGTAACGGCAGTTAACAGTATTGACCGCCAGCAGGTTAATTTTAAATTAGGCAAAAGTCTTTTTAATAATAAAGTTATTGTAACATTTGGAGGCGACCTCGATTTTAGAATGGGAAGCAATACTGTATCGTCGCAGCAATTAGGAAACCTTCAGTGGTTGCCCGATCTTACTGTCCAAATTGTCTTATCAAAAGACAAAAGAGTGCGTGCTATCGTTTTCAGCCGCAACGACCTTGATATTTCCACCACTTCTGTTGGCCGCCGCAACAGGCAGGGCGCCAGTATTTCCTATCGCTCAGATTTTGATAATCTGTTTAGTACGAAGAAGGAGAAGAAAGAAGAACTGCCAGCTGTTATATTCAAATCGCAACCTGCAAGTCTTACTAAAGATGACAGAGAATGATGATAGAGATTACGCAGATTGAAAGGAATGTTAGGAGTTGAGATTCTAAATAATTTATGTAATCAGCAGCAATGATATGTTGCAGGCAACCCTATTAGTTTAGTTACAGTGTTTGAATTAGAAAAGAGAAGATATGACAGCCGAAGAAAAACAAGTAGAGCTAAAGCGGCACAGGGACATTATCCTTGCAACAATTGACTACCTGCTTGAAAAAACAGCTGGGCTTCTGATATTTGACGGGTTTGATTATAATGCACAGTATTATCAGAAACTCAAACAAAAAACGGAAAGGAATTACCAAATGGGCAGGCTGGAAAGACTTCAAAAGTGGCTTTTCGACTTAACAGAGGTGCCACATATAACAGGTGATTTTAGTTTTGACAGCTACATCAAAGAAAAGACAGGCGACGATATTGACATTTTTGGAAATATTCAAGAGCGTGTAAATAAAATCATCGCGCAAAAAAGAATTAAGAATAAAAATGAACAACGGGATGTAAGGGCGATGTTTAGTATTTGTCGTCAAGCCCCAGCTAACCAGGAGAAGGCTGACATTTTGCTTAACCTGCTGAATGACTTCGACGAGAGAAGAAATAAACAGAAGCCTTCAAAGGAAGAAAATCATTTTAGAAATCAACTTTCTGAAATTTATTCGCCTGACAAAAAACGCAAATTAAGAGTGTGGGAATACAGTAATTACAAAGATTGTTCTGTAACACAAGTAGATATTGTGTTTGAAACAGCAGGTGCAAGCGTATATGGTGTAAACGGAATCAACTTGAGCGTTAAGGCTTACTGGAAAGACAACAACACGATCGTAATCGAAACAAAGAAAGACTATGAGGTTATAACAAGAGAGTGTCAACAACTGCAAAGTTTCAATGATGTAGTGAAGGTTGAATATGCAGAAAGCTAACCTGATGGACACAGCGTTCCCTAAATTATATAATTAAGGATTGTTTGCCGCAGAAGCATTTACATATCTTGGTACTTCAAATCTACACAATCATCAAAAATCTGGGCATATTCATGAAAAAAAAATCAGTGAAATCTCTAAAATCAGTGTAATCTGTGATCATAAATCTCCCTAACTCTGTGCTTATAACAGGCAAAATAGTTGACATCTTAAATGAAAGAATATACTCTGCACAGCTTAAAGTTGAAGATGGTATAATTACAGCAATTGATGAAATACCCGATGCAAACGAAGCTGCTCATTTTATACTTCCAGGTTTTATTGATAGCCATGTACATATTGAAAGCAGCATGCTTGTACCCCGCGAGTTTGCAAGATTAGCTGTTGTGCATGGAACCGTTGCTACTATAAGCGATCCCCACGAAATAGCGAATGTTTGCGGAATGAAGGGAGTTGAATACATGATTGATAACGGCAGGCAGGTTCCTTTTAAATTTAATTTTGGCGCTCCCAGTTGTGTGCCTGCGACCACCTTTGAAACTGCCGGCGCTGAACTCAACTCTGCAGATGTTGAAGCGCTTTTACAGCGTGAGGAAATAAAGTATTTGAGCGAGATGATGAATTTTCCCGGAGTACTTTTTAAGGATGAGGAAGTGATGAAAAAAATTGCTTCAGCACATAAACTGCATAAACCTGTTGACGGACATGCACCCGGATTAAGAGGCGAACAGGCTGAACAATATATTAAAGCAGGCATTAGTACAGATCATGAATGCTTTACTGCCGAAGAAGCTTTGGATAAGCTGAAGTATGGAATGAAAATCCTGATAAGAGAAGGCAGTGCTGCAAAAAATTTTGAAGCATTGATTCATCTTCTTAACGATCACTCAACTGATATGCTGTTTTGCAGTGATGATAAACATCCCGACAGTTTGGTGGACGGACATATTAATCAATTATGTGCAAGGGCGGTTGCAAAAGGTATTGACGTATTTAAGATTTTAAGAGCAGCATGTATAAATCCTGTACTTCATTACAAGCTAAGTGTTGGTATGCTGCGTATTGGCGATCCTGCTGATTTTATAATTACAAAAGACCTTACCAACTTCAAGGTTCTTAAAACATATATAAACGGACAATTGGTAGCCGAAAATGGAGCAAGCAAAATAGAACCTGTTGAAGCAGGTGTCATTAACCAATTTGATTGTTCTACTAAAAAGCCTGCTGATTTTGCAGTTAAAAATACTCATGTTGCAAACCAAACCATATTGGTAATGGAAGCATTGGACGGTCAACTAATAACTAATAAACTTGAGTTGCCCGTTTCAGTTTTACAAAGTGAAAATGGTTATCTTCAAAGTAATATTGCAGAAGATATTTTAAAGATTGCAGTAGTAAACCGTTATCATAAGGATGCACCTGTACAGACAGCATGGGTAAAAAATTTTGGCCTCCGGCACTGCGCTATTGCATCTTCAGTTGCCCACGACAGCCACAATATTATTGCCATTGGAGCAGATGATGAAAGCTTATGCAAAGCAGTCAATCTTGTAATAGAAGAGCAAGGCGGTGTAAGCTGCGTTAGCTATGAAGATACGAATCCGCGATCAAAATCTGCCAAATCTGCGATGGTATTAGGCTTACCAGTTGCAGGATTAATGAGCAGCCTTGACGGTTACAAAGTAGCTGAACAATACACTGCAATAGATAAAATGGCAAAAAGCCTTGGTTCAACTTTATCTGCTCCTTTTATGACATTATCTTTTATGGCGCTGCTTGTAATACCGCATCTTAAGCTTAGTGATAAAGGTTTGTTTGATGGGGATAGTTTTGAGCTGGTAAGTTAACCATTAAAGATGCTTACAATATCAAGCCCTGCTTTCAGTCTGCTTTTGCCTTTTGTTGTAGCCTGTTTTTTTAGGCTTGTTATGTTTATTTTATGTCTGTTACTACCGGATACAATATTCTCAGCGCATTAAAAATTGCCTGATGTGATATAGTTGCATGGTCTTCCTGCGGCAGGTATGTGGGGGGTATTTATAAAAGTTAACTTAAGAGAAGAAAAAAAATTGTTGCAGAATTGCACGAAAGCAGCCATAGTATTGAGTTTAAAAAGATTTGTAGATTATTTTTTGCCCCTGTTAGGTTACGTGTTAAAAGTTAACATTATACCGTTTTACTTCCATTTTGAGGCTAAAAGAGGTGTTTACATGGCTTACAACTTCCATTTCTTGTTCGCGTTGCAGCAGATCAAAGTGTGAGATTTATTGAAATTCTAAAACTAAAGCTTTGGCTCATTGTGAGGCTCTCCGCCATATCTAATAGCTTCCTCATTCTTGTTTAATTCTGTCATGAAAATTCGTGCCATCTCAGCAAATTCGTGTATAAAGGATTTAAACTTTAATATCTCTTTAATTGATTGAATTCCAATAGTTTTATATTCCTCATAACTATTAAAGCTTGTTATATTAGAATCAAAGTAAAGCGCATTTCCTATTTTGCTTTTTTCAATCAATTCTAGCTCATCCCTTAAATTAAAAATGGTAGCTATATCCTCCGTTAATTCGTAATACTCAGGCAAATTTTGCTTCAAAAAAATATCAAAATTCTTCATATACTGGCGTAGTGTCTTTATGTCAGTTTTCTGCTCTTTTGGCTGGTTAGGGTACAAGGAGGGTACATCTTTTAGGGTATGAAGATGTGGACTTTCCGGCAACATGATTTCACCATTTCCAGTATACAACCAGTCAGTTGAAACGCCATAAAAAGTCCTAAATCCTTCAATAATCCTGCTGGTGACTTTTCTTTTACCCTTTTCCACACCTGAATAATACGATGGATTTAAGTCCAATTGCCTGCAAATAGCTCTCTGATTGAGTTTCAGCAGTTCTCTCGCCTCTTTTACTCTTTGATTAATAGCGGGAATATTTTCCATGTGTACTTAAATAAAATTTGTTATGTACTAAAAGTGAATTATTTTTGACTTGAAATTTAGTTTAATTAATCAAAAATACATGCAAAAAATGATAAGTAAAAATGAACTTAAAGCATTGATTCCACATGGAAAGCTGCAAAAAGTAGCTGAAAAAGCAGGGGTTTCTTCTGCTGCTGTAAGCAGATTTTTTGAAGACAGAACAAAATCAAGCTTTAGAATTTACAAAGCTGCCTTAGAGGTTGCTAACCAATGTAAGGATGAAGTAAAGGAGTTGGAAACAAGCTTAGCCTAAAACAAAATAACCATGTTTCTACAAATTATAGAAAATCAACCCTGGGTTTCCGCTGATTTCTTAAGTAACCATTTAGGGGTTGAAAAGAATACACAAAAAGGGTGGGTAGCAAATGATAGAGTATCAGCCAAAATCATTGATGGTACTACACGCTTTTTTAACTATGATGAAATTCCAACAACAACAAAGAAGCAAAAGAAATTGCCCTCTGCTGCTTTTTTGATAAAGGAACAGCAGAAGATTGAGAAAATTGAAAAGGTTTATAGCGAATTGTACAGGTCTTTTACTTTCGACTTTCCCAAATACCTGCACCTCTTTCAACAGGATACATCGCTTACAACACAGGAAAAAACAGAAGCTGCAAAGCTTCATGCTGTTTGGATTTGCCTGTTTGAAATGCGTGAAAAAGGAAACCGAGATCTTATTTTTCAATTTGAAGCATTTAAAAAGCTTTACCCTTTAAAGTATAAAGGCAAAACAGGCAAAAATTCATTCTCCAATGTATTGCGCAAAGGCAGGAATAAGGGAGTACAGGCTTTATCGTTTGACCGTAAAAAGTACGGAAACAATAGAGAGGAAAACGCTAAAAATAATAAGGCAGCACATAAATTTTATACAACTGTTGTGGCCGCAAGTGGCCAAAAGTTTTCCTGTACGGAATCCTTATTCGTGGTTAACCAGGCATGCAGAGAGGCAGGGTTACCAGAGGTAAGTTTATCGTGGATTAAAAAGAAACGTGCAGAGGCATTAAGAAATATTGAGGTTTATACAAGCCGCTACGGCCAGCAGGAAGCAAATAAGAAGCTGCCACATGCATCTTTAAAGTCTGCTGAATACGTGCACCAACAATACCAACTGGATGGCACTACCTTACCCTTTTGGGGGCCAAAGTTTAAGCGTTATACATTAGTGCGCCTGGTTGATAGCTGTAGTAAAAAAGTGGTTGGTTGGAGCGTTGGAGAAAGTGAGAATACGGCTTTAATAATGGAGGCCATAAGAGATGCAGTAAACAAAACAGGTTGCATTCCTTTTGAGGTTTTAACAGATAATCATTCATTTAATCAAACCAAAGAAGCCAAGAATTTACAAGCCTTATTTGAAAAGAAAGGCTGCCACTGGACAATAACCCAAAATCCACAGTATAAAGCCATAATAGAGCGTTACAATCAATACCTGGACAAATACTTTAAAAGATACTATGGTTACTTAGGACAAGGCATAAGAAGCAAAAGTATTGAAGCACATCCAAAGCCTGAATTGATAGACAAGTATTGTAAAGAGTTTATTGAAGAAAATGAACAAAGGGCAATTGTTTTAAATGTTATTGAAACCTTTAATAGTACTCCCTTAAGCGGCGGCAAATGTCCTAACCAGTTGTTTGAAGAAAATCAACATCCCCACCCGATTACTGCCGACATTTTCGACCGGGCAGAAATGCTAACGATGGAAACCGAAAAGAAAATTGTTAGCGGCCAAATAGTATTTAAACGTGGTTTAATCAAACAAGAATTTCAGTTACCAGCTTCTCTATATGCGAAGTACAATGATTGTACTGTTATTGTCAGGTATGACAACCTTAACGACAGTATTTACATTTTTGATAAGGCTACACATGAAGCAATTACCAGCCTTGAGCCAAAGGAAAAAATAAACAATGCTAAGGCAAATCAAACTAATGAAGATATAGAAAAGCTATACCGTCATACAGGAAGGTTGAAGGGTATAAAAAGCAAGGCTAAAGATCAAATTGAAACTATTACTGCTAATGCTCACAAGGTTGACCCGGAAGCCTATCAGCGAATGAACAGGTTAACCACTCCTAAGAATATTTTAGCAGAATTAGAGAAAGATGGGCTGTTAGCGGCAGCAGAGCAAAGGGATGTTAAAGTAAATGCGTTACCAATACATGAAAGAAATTTTGGGGAAAGCATAGCCTCACTTAAGCCGAAAGTTAAAATAAATGAGAGTCCCTTCTCACCCAAAAAGCACACGTTAACAAAGTTCAATATCAATCAAATAAACGACGACTAAAACAAAACAGCACCCAGCTGCAACCAAGTGCTATTCTTTTCAAAATAAAAAAAGTAAACAATGTCAAACTTACCAAAAAAAGAACTAATCAAACAGGCGATCAATGATTACTGCAATGCCAAAGGCATTAGCAAGAACGAGCTATCTAACCAAATACAGGTTAGCAGTGCCACCATTAGCAAAATTGAAAATGATAATTGGGATAGCATTGATGAAAAATTATGGAGAAAGATTTACAACAAAGTAGGGGTAAATCAAACGCCTGACTTATTTGAAACGTCCGATTTTAAAGCATGTTTCACCATTTGCAATAATGCAAGGAAGTACCATTTTATGATTGGCCTTATCGGTGATACTGGTATGGGTAAAACAACAGCTTTAACTACTTATGCTTTACGTAAGAATGTGTTTTATGTAGCCTATGATAAAACGATGGCTCCCAAGCATTTTTTTAGTGCCTTACTGCGTGAAATGGGGATTGCTTTTGAAGGCAACATAAATGAAATGGTAACCAGGATTGCAGATGAATTGAATACACTTACCAACCCTCTTGTAATAGTTGACGAAGCCGGAAAAATCACCCACACGATGATTTTATACCTGCATGTTTTAAGAGACAAGACCATTAAGAATTGCGGTATTGTGTTAGGAGGCATGCCTTACTTTAAAAGCAATCTTACCAAGTTTAGTAACAAACGAAAGGAAGGATATGCAGAGTTTTTAAGGAGGATTCAGCTATGGCATAGCCTTACAGGACTAACCAGGAAAGAAATAGAAGAGGTATGCCAGTATAACGGCATTGAAGATATAGACACCCTTAGAGAATTGCAAAGCAAAAAATTGTTTGGTGACCTATACAATGCCATCCTATTACTTAAAATTCAAACAGACCTATAATTATGGAAAAGATAACAAAAGACCAATTGAAGAAAATACATGTTATGCTTAACCAAATGAAGTTGATGGAATATAAGGCTGATCTAATTCATCAATTTACCAATAACAGGACAGAGCATAGCAGCGAAATGACAATAGTGGAAGCAAAGAACCTTTTGCACCATTTAACTTTGCTTACAGGAACCGACGACCAGGCTTCGGACAGGATGAGAAAAAAAGTATTTGCGCAGGCTTATGAAGCAGGTATTATTTATGGCCATACACCCGATGATAAAAGAATGAATTCTGCAAAGCTCAATTCTTTTTTAAAAAAAGGCGGCGCAATAAAGAAGAAGCTAAATGAAATGAGCCATCAGGAACTTGTAAAAGTGGTTAATCAGTTTGCTCAAATAATTAAACATCAACAGCAGACAGGAGCTAATAAAGCAACCCGATCTGTATTAGATGAACTAAATATCCAAACGGAAAAAACAAGGCAGCCAAAGCCTTTAAAATAACTTATAAACATCCTTTAAATTTTATACTTATGATTATTGTAAACTACCAAGAAAAAAAGTTATCAATTGTAACCAACCGGCTTTCAGAAGAAGAGGAAAAGGAGTTTTTAATTTCAGCCTTAATGGCTGGGGTACGATGGAATAGCTTAACAGATTACGGCGATTTGTACAATATCCCTGAACATCCTACACGTAATGATAGTAAAAACCTGCATGTACTTGTTACCTTGATTGAAAAAATATTAGAGGTAACAGAATATAAAAGAGAAACTGAAATTTGCATTTGCACTTCAACTCCCGATAAATTAAAGGATGAGATATATAAAGCTATTGTTGCCTGTGTGCGTTGGAATGCCGTCTGCTTACAGGAAGGAAAGAGGGGTATTGAGGATGTCAATCACCTTGCAGTGATTGCCACCTTTCTTGAACTGTTTGCTGAGGTTAGAACAATAAATAAGTAAAATTATTGTGACAGACACTTTAAGCAGTATTGAGCTACAGGAAGCGAAGGTTAAAGCAAAGCATCTTGTAGAAGTTGAGGGCAAGCAACAAAAGGACGTTGCTGCTATTGTTGGCGTGAGTGAAAAAACTTTGAGTAACTGGGTAATAAAGGGTAAGTGGAAAAAGTATACTGTATTTACTGCAAAATACAATGATGTCAAACAGCTTGTATTAGTACAAGGCTTTCAACAAAAAGAAGCCGCTCAAATTGTTGGTGTATCTGAAAAAACTATAGGTGCATGGGCGAAAAAAAATAACTGGAAGGCTAAAAGAAGGCATTACGAAAAGCTCGAACCTGACCTGAAAGCTTTTGTAACAGGGTTTAAAAAGTATTTAAAAAATCATTCAAAGCATGATTATGATAACGTTTCTTCCTTATTGGATGAATACTATAACAACCATTTTTTGAAGGACAAAAAAACGATCTTTTAGGGTCGGATTTTGAAGATTAGCCTGCTGTTTCTACAGTGGGCTTTTTTTATTAGAAATGGCAAGAAAACCATGAAAACACACTGAAATAAGGCCGAAAAGGCCAAAATAATGCACGAAAACAGCGAAAAATGCACCTTTTTGATGAGTAAAAACAGCGTAAAACGATGAAAACCAATAAGATAAGCAAAAAAACTCCCTCAAAATTTGATACTTTTGCAATTTCTCAGTGCTAAATGGCATAAAACACACCTATACTTTTTACTAAAATATTATGGATACCTGCACCAAAATGACCAAGAGTCTATTGAATTCAAAACAGGGGTTTCCGACGATTTTTTAAAGATGGGATTAGGCATTAAAACCCTTTCCAGCGCCGCCTGAAAATAGAACAATATCAAGAATTGGCTTCTGCATTTTTCTCAAGTTTGACATTTAACAAGCTATCTATCCTCTAAAACCTGCTCTGGTAGCGAATTGATGTTTAAAGGTAGCTGAAAATGTAGTGTGCCAAAAGTTATCCACATTCCTTATACCCAAGG